>Ga0105092_10001359_pt1 | contig 13109 bp, 15 predicted proteins | sample PPLLak2March2015_FD_87021 | JGI IMG/M metagenome (GOLD analysis project Ga0105092, IMG submission 87021) | Freshwater sediment microbial communities from Prairie Pothole Lake near Jamestown, North Dakota, USA - PPLs Lake P7 Core (1) Depth... | ecosystem: Environmental > Aquatic > Freshwater >... | reverse complement strand
TGCCGAGAGGACGGCGTCCAACGCCCTGTTTCTGAGAATATCACCGGCCACCGCCAATTCCCGGCCGCTTTGGCGGAAGGCCTGCAGATAGGCGACCGGGTCGCCCGACCGGGCAGCCGCGGTCTGGATCACCGCCGAGACATCCTCAGGAGTCACATCGATCCCCGCATCCTTGGCGACGGCCTCGAGAACCAACTGGTTCCGTATGGAAATCTCAGCCTGTTGGCGGAGGTCGTCGAGGAACTGCTCCTGATCGATTCCCGAAGCCTGGAAGTAGTCGTCGAGGGTCAGCTCGCTGTCCTCTAGACGATGGACGAACCGATGGAGGTGGTCGTCCATCTCCGACCGGACCAATCCCTCCGGCAGCTGGATTTCCACCTGATCGACGAGAGTGCTCAGCGCCCTCTCGGCGTATTGACGTGAGACAGACTGCAACTTTGCCTCGGCGAGGCGCTCCTCCAACTCCGCCTTCAGTTCTTCGACCGTCTCGAATTCTGTGTTCTCGTCGATCCATGCGTCGTCGAGCTCGGGGAGGATCCGCTCCTTCACCTCGTTGACGATCACCTCGAAGCCGACCTGCTCTCCGGCACGGTCGCCGAAACCGACGGGCAGCGGAGCCTCGAAGTTGAGGACCGTCCCCGGCTCGGCTCCTTCGAGGCGCTCGTCGATTCCCTCGACGAACAAGCCCGACCCGACCTCATAGAGGAGATCTGCCGCAGTCGCCCCCTCCACCGGCTCGCCGTCCTTGGTCGCCTTGACGTCGACGGACACGAAATCGCCGGAGGCTGCCGGCCGGTTTGCCTCCTCCACAGTGGCAAATTGCTCGAGCATGCGCTCGATCTGCTGGTTGAGCTCTTCGGGTGTGACCACGGGTGAGGTCACTTCAACCTCGCGGTCCCGATAGTTGGGCAGGTCGATTTCAGGCCACAGTGTCACCTTGATCTCGACCTCGACCCCGCCGTCGACATCGTTCAGAGCTTCTAGTTGGGGAGTCACCGCCGGACGCAACTCCTCGTCGTTGAGGATCTCGCTCAGCGCCGGTGGCACGAGGTCATCGATGACTTCGCTTCGCAGTCGGGCCGAACCGACCGCGGCCTCGATCACCGGCAAAGGCGCCTTGCCCGGCCGGAAGCCCTTCAGCTTCATGTCCTGTGACAGCTTCCGAGCGGTCGCAGCCTTGCCGGCCGTGATCTGGTCGTCGGTTAGTTGAAATGTGACCAGACGCTCGAACGGGCCGGTCTCAGTGACGGTTGTTGTCATTAGCTTCCTGGTTGTCGTGAAGAAGGGCGCATTCCTGCGCCCTTCCGCTGGGGTGACCGACGGGATTCGAACCCGCGACTTCCTGGACCACAACCAGGTGCTCTAACCGGACTGAACTACGGCCACCATGTCTCGAATGGGTCTTACCTTCGCGCCCCCGGGAGGACTCGAACCCCCAACCTGCGGATTAGAAGTCCGCCGCTCTATCCAATTGAGCTACAGGGGCGAGGGCTTAGGTCTGTCCCCAAGGCGACCCATTCGAGCGGGTGAAGGGAATCGAACCCTCACCGCCAGCTTGGAAGGCTGGAGCTCTACCATTGAGCTACACCCGCGGGACACGCCATTGTAAAGCCCCGGTCGGGCTGGTCGGATTCGAACCGACGGCCTCTTGCTCCCAAAGCAAGCGCGCTACCAAGCTGCGCCACAGCCCGTGATCGGGTCAGCGTACTTGCGTCCCGATTCCTGTCCCACCTCACTCGTATGGTCGAACCATGGAGTTGGGGATCGAATTTCAGGCTCGGATCGATGAGTGGGACCGGCTGTCCCGATGGGAGCGATGTGAGCTGGGGAAGGACGTTGGCTGTCTCGGGCTCTCCTATGGGGAGATCATGGATCTGATTCCGGTCAAGAAGTCAACACTGGCCACCTGGTGTCGCGATGTGAAGTTGACCGAGGAGCAGTGGGCGGCGATCAAGTCGCGATGTCCGCCGATCCCCGGAATTCCGAGGGACACCCAACGGAAACGGCATCGAGAGATCGACTTGATCGAGGCTCAAGCAAGACTCGAAGCCCTTCACCTTCAGGATGACCCATTCTGGGCAATGGGCGTTTCCCTCTACTGGGCCGAAGGGACAAAGTCTTCGAGACGACTCGAACTGGCCCACTCCGAACCCGAAGCCCTTCGTCTTTTCATGTCCTGGGCTCGCATGTTCTTACGGTCTGACGCGATCTTTGGTGCCGCGGTCAACCTGCACTTCGATAACGACGAACAAGCGGCTAAGGATTTCTGGTCCGCCGAGTTAGGAATCGATCCCGCCCGATTCACCAAGACTTTCATCAAGCCCGATGGGACCGGGCATCGGAAGAACCACCTTCCTTCCGGGGTCTGCCGCGTCACGATGAAGCGAAGCACTGATGCCTTCATTTCAACGATGGCATGGGTCGACTTCGTCAGAGAGTCATTCCGAAACTAGAATCCTGTCGGGCCGCTAGCTCAATTGGCTAGAGCATCCGGCTCTTAACCGGAGGGTTGCGGGTTCGAGTCCCGCGCGGCCTACCGAATCCCGCGAATTTCCCAAGATCTGCGGGATGGCGCCCTACACGCGGGTGTGGCGAAACTTGGCATACGCGCAGGATTTAGGTCCCTGTGACCGAAAGGTCGTGGAGGTTCAAATCCTCTCACCCGCACAAGGCTTCTCGGTGATCGGTCCCCGGCGCCGGAAGGCCGTTCCCAACCATTTTGCAACCATTCCCCTCGGACACCCCGTTCGACGCTTCAGCGGATGAGGCTGGCGACCTGTTCGGCGGCGGCCCGGTCCATCCCGTCGACGAGATGCCTTTCGGCGCCTCGGGTCTCTGGCCGCGTCTGTGGTCAAGCGCCGGACGTTCGGGTCGCTTACCCCGGCTCCGGCGGATAGGGGAGGCTTCGTTTACGTGCGACCAAGCTGATCACCTCGATCTCAGGAAATCGATCACTGAACAGCCCGCGATTGTCAAAGGAGTCGATCCTGTAGCCGAGATCCCAGAGCGCACCAATGAGATCTTTGGTGGTGATGCCCCACTGCCAGAAACTGTGTACGTCGCGCCACGGCCTCCCCATACTCGCGCTGAATTCATCGTGCCGGTCATACCACTCTCGAATCGAATCGGAGTTGGGGTGGAAGACCCGGCGGACATACTCCTCCACATCGAAATCCGGAAAGCGCACCGTCTCTGCGCCGAGCCAGCCTGGGTTGTGGATGATCACCGTGCCGATGTGTGCATAAAGACCGAGGAAGTCGCGCCAGTCCGGATCAACTTGATGCAACAGGATGTCGAACATGATTGCGGCGTCAACTTGACCCACCCTGGCCACAGTCTGCGGATTGCCGAGTTCGGCCTCTATCAACTCCAGTTGCGGGTATTCATACCCGCGCTCGCGAGTGAGTTCGGTAACGCTTCCGTCCACGATCACCGCACGATTCACGTCGCCCCGGCTCAGAGCACGAAAGGCGTAACCCCCATTGACGCGCCAGCATCCGCCCAAATCAACGAACGAGGCAAGGTCATAGTGAGCAAAGGCATCGTCGACTACCGCAGCCTTATGAGGATTCACGGGGAAATCGAGTACGTTCGTCATCAAATGGCGGTCGAGTCGGTACCGGCACCCTACAGGCGGTCGAGGGGCCACGCGGTTCTGTGGGTGGTGAATTTTGATGGTGCCTCCGTAAGGGAGTCGTTTTCCGCTTTCGATTTCAGCGCAGGAGCGAGAACCCCGCGCTGTCCTCACATCAAGGTCAAGCCGGTTCGGGGATTCTCCGCGTCCGGCCATCGCTCGTATCGATCCGTCGCTTCCCGTAGCCGGATTACTTCGACAGGCTCCTCGTTGAGGGAGATCCGCCAGGTCGAACCCGACTTGATGGCGCACATCTTCCCCGATTCACCCCATCGCCGGACCCTCCGCTCCGACACGCCGCGCATGGCCGTCACCTGCCTGGTCGTCTAGAGCTGAGGCGAGTCCTGAGGTGCTGCCAACGGTCCTCCTCGAGTGGATCATTGAGCCAGCCCGAAATCGGGCAAAGTGGACACGGTGGCTGTGACCTGTGCCTTCTGTGGCACTCACTCATCGTGCATCCGATGGAGCCCTGTCATGTTCTTCTCGACACCACGTTCTCGCCCAAGGCCTTGTCGACTTTGGATGCTCGCCGTCTCCGGGAAGTAGCTCTCTGGACGGCTGGCTGGCCAATGAAGCGGATCGCTGACGGTCTGAAGATCTCAACCCACACCGTGCAGAAAGGAGCTGGCTTCGAGGGCGAGGGCCATCCCAGCGCAGGCCAAGGTTGTCACCAGGAACGGACACAAGTTCCCGGCGAAGATGCCCACCGCAGGCCGGAGTTGCTCTACGACGGGTCCAGGCCGTCCGCTTGGTCGCCGGGGGACGGTGGAGCATCATCGAGGCCCCCCGGAGGATGGGCTGGCCGCCAACCACTATCCGCGATGATCTGCTCGCCGTGGGTGTGGATCGGGTCGGGATGGTGACCACCCGACATGGCCGTCAGATGCCGGCTCGACGCCCAGCTCGAGGAGCGCCGCCCCCGCGCCGGCGCCCTCCGCGCCCGCGGGTGGACGTTCGCCAAGATTGCCGCCTATGGGTAATCAACTACACGACCGCGGAGCGGGACGCGTCGAATGGAGCTGCTGACTGCAACCATTTTGCAACTATTCAGGTCGAAACGCCCTGGTACAGCCCGGGATGGTGGTCAGGCCGTTCCCTTATAGGCGTTGATGTTCTGGGCCCCGGTTGGTATTGGCTGGGATGACTGGAATAGGTTTAGGTCCCTGTGGGCGAAAGCCCGTGGAGGTTCAAATCCTCTCACCCGCACCATCACGGCTCGCCCTTGTCCGGCAGTCGTGGGACCCCGGTGATGATCCGCGCCCCCCGGCGGAACGTCAGATAACTCCATGCCCACGAGATCAGCACGAGAACCCGGTTGCGGAACCCGATCAGATAGAAGATGTGGATGGCCAGCCACGCCACCCAAGCCAGGAACCCGCCGAACTTGACCTGACCGAAATCCGCCACCGCCCTCGCCCGCCCGATGGTGGCGAGGGCACCTTTGTTCCGGTAGTGGAATGGGAATCTCGAGCGCATCCGGAGGTCGGCCTCGATCATCCGACCGGCGTGCCGGCCCATCTGCATCGCCGCCGGGGCCACACCGGGGACACCGGGGACCGTGGCGAGGTCACCTACGACAAACACCTCTCTATGCCCCGGGACCGACATATCGCCGTCGACCGGCACACGACCGGTTCTGTCCGTATCTACCCCGAGCATTTCCCCAAGCTTGGATGCCTGAACCCCCGCGGCCCACAGTACGAGCCCGGACTCGATCCGGCGGCCGTCACTGAGGGTGACTCCCCCTTCGTCGATCTCGCTGACCATGGTTCCCGTGAGTACCTCCACCCCGAGACCCCTCAGTTGACGTCGGGCACTCTCGGACAGGTCCTCCGGATAGACGGGCAGCACCTGCGGGGCTCCCTCCACCAGGAGAACGCGCGCCCGGGTCGGGTCGATCACGTCGAATTCCTTCCCAAGTGAGTGGACTGCGATCTCGATAAGTGCCCCCGCCAACTCCACCCCGGTGGGCCCGCCTCCGACCACCACGAACGTGAGTAGGCGATCGGCATCGTCCGGGTTGCGTTCTGCCTTTTCGAAAGCGGCCAGGATCCTCTGCCGCAGAAGCAGTGCGTCCTCGAGGGTCTTCAGCCCGGGTGCGATCTGTTCCCAGTCGTCGTGACCGAAGTAGGAATGGGTCGCCCCGGTAGCGAGGATGAGGTAGTCGTAGGGCAGGAGCGAGCCATCGTCGAGGCTCACGGTCCTGTCCGAGAGGGCGATCCCCGTGACCTCGGCGAGAAGCACGCTCCTCACGTTCTCCTGTCGTCGGAAGATCGAGCGAATCGGATAGGCGATATCGCTCGGATTCAACGCCGCCGCTGCCACCTGATAGAGAAGCGGCTGGAAAAGATGGAAGTTCCGACGGTCGACGATCGTGATGTGAACCGGTTCTTGGCGCAGCACCTTGACAGCATTCAGACCGGCAAAACCAGCACCGACTATGACGACGCGGAGAGGCCCTTCCGTCACCGCTCGATCCCGAGCGCCTCCGCCAACGCGTGCAATGCTCGGGCCCTATGGGAAAGTGTGTTCTTCTCGGCCACTCCCATCTCTGACAACGTCCGGTCCTCGACCTCGAACACGGGGTCGTAGCCGAATCCGCCGTCGCCCCTGGGAGTTTTAGTTATCACCCCATCGAGCGCACCGTCCGCCACGATCTCAGAACCATCAGGCATGACCAGGGCCACAGTTGTCCGGAACCGCGCCCGTCGATCGTCCACTCCATCCAATGTCTCCAACAGGAGCTCGACATTGTCCCGGTATGACGCTCGCGGTCCGGCGAATCGCGCCGTCCTCACCCCTGGGAGACCGCCGAGGGAATCCACCTCCAGCCCGGTGTCGTCGGCCAAGGCGGGGAGCCCCACCGCTTCCGCCACGGCACGCGCCTTCAAAAGGGCGTTGTCCTCGAGGGTGTCTCCGGTCTCCTCGACGTCCGGCCAGTCGAGGCCCCGGACGATCTCGCCGGCCAGACCCACCTCCTTCACCACGTCCTCGATTTCCGAGATCTTGTCGGGGTTCTTCGAGGCAACCACCAAACGAGGGATCACTCGGCGGCCACCGCTCGGCGCTGCAGATCGTGGAGCTCGGATATCCCGGAAGCCGCCAGATCGAGGAGCTGGTCCAGTTCGTCTCTCGTGAAAGGTGCGCGCTCGGCAGTTCCCTGGACCTCGACAAGGAGACCCCGTCCGCTCATGACCACATTCATGTCGACCTCGGCCGCGACATCCTTCTCGTAGTCGAGGTCCAACATCGGAGTGCCCTCGACGATGCCAACCGATACCGCCGCCACCTCGTCGAGGATTGGTATCGAAGGCAATTGACTCTTGTCAACCGCGTCCGCCAGCGCCTCATGGAGCGCTATCCAGGCGCCGGTGACTGCAGCGGTCCTGGTCCCACCGTCAGCCTCGATCACATCACAGTCGACCATCGCCATCGTCTCGCCCATGGCCTTTAGATCCACCACTGCCCGCAACGACCGCCCGATGAGCCGGGAGATCTCCTTGGCCCGACCACCCGAGACATGGTCACGCCGCACTCTCTCCGGCGAGGATCCCGGCAGCATGGCGTACTCGGCGGTGATCCATCCCTTGCCCGACTCCCTCATCCATCGAGGAACGTCGGACTGGACCGATGCCGTGCAAAGAACTCTTGTCCTTCCCATCGATATCAGGACCGAACCGGGAGTGGATGAGGTGTAAGGGATCTCGAGCTTGACATCTCTGAGCTGATCGAAGGGGCGATCAGACATCGAAACTCACACCAGGCATGGCCAGCGAGACCGGTCTGTCGAATGCCGTCTCGGCCTCGTCGATCGATCGGCTCACATCGAGATACGGGGGTATGTGGGTCAGCGCCAGGTGGCGTGCTCCAACCTCGCGGGCGATCTGACCTGCCTCGGTGGCAGTCAGATGATGCGGGTAGTCGCCGTCGCCCCGCTCCTGATACGCCGCTTCGCAGAGCATGAAGTCGACGTCACGTGCCGACTCGCGCCAGCTCCCCTTCGGCCCTGTGTCTCCGGTATAGAAAAGGGTGCGGTTCTCCGCCTCCCATCGCGATCCCACGGTGGGGACCGAATGATCCATCTCGACGAACGAGACGGACAAGTCACCGATGTCGACGCGGTCACCCGTCCAGACCGGGGTGAATTCGAACGTCTCGGTCAGTCGCGACCCCTGGCCACCGTCCAGGTAGCCCGATACTCGATCCCACACCTCTTGGGGGGCGTAGAGCGGGACGCCCTTTCTCGGATCCGGGCAATACGTCCAGGCATGGAATGCGGTGAAGATGTCAGCACTGTGATCCGGGTGCTGATGCGAGACCACGACGGCATCGATCATGTAGGAATCGACTGGCAGGTTCACAAACGTGCCCGGCCCGGCATCCAGCCAGACCCTTGTCCCCGCCTGCTCCACCATGTACCCCGAAGCGGGGCGACCGGCCACGGGAAAGGTCCCCGAAGACCCAACGACATTGACCTTCACGGTGCCAACCTCTCTTTGCGCCACCCGGCGCTATCCCGGACATAGCGAACCCGGTCATGAAACCGGTTGGGCTGCCCCTGCCAGAACTCGACTGTGTCTGGGGCCAGCCTCCAGCCACCCCAGGCCCTGGGCCGGGGCACCTTCACGCCTTTGAATCTGGTGTCGAGCGCTTCAAAAGACTGTTCGAGCTCGTCGCGGGACGCCACGATCTGGCTCTGTGCCGATGCGTGAGCCGCGATCTGGGCTCCCCTCGGCCTGGCATCGAAGTAGCTATCGGCCTCTTCACCGGAAACCATCGAAATCTTCCCCTCGAACCTGACCTGGCGATGCAGCGGGATCCACACGAAAGTCGCCGCCGCCAGCGGGTTCACCCGCAACTCTTCGCTCTTTCGACTGGCCAGATTCGTGTAGAACACCAACCCCTCGTCGTCGATTCCCTTCATCAGGACTGCCCTTGCCGACGGCACCCCGTTGGCGTCGGCAGTGGCCAGGACGAAGGCGTTCGGCTCTTCCAGGCCGGCCTCGATGATTCCGTCGAACCACGATTTGAACTGGGTGATGGGGTCGGAGGCCATGTCGCCCTCGCTCAGGCCGATCGCCTCGTACTCGCGGCGAAGCTGAGCCACCTGATCCTCGATCACCCGTCTGACGATAGCCTCAGGCAGGTGAGCCGAGACCCGAGCGCACCGACTCTCACCATGATCGGCCGGGCGGCGCGACGTCGCTGCCCGAGGTGCGGCGGCAAGGCCTTCTCTTCCTATTTCACCCTTCGTGAGCGCTGCGCGGAGTGCGGGCTCCGGTTCGAGCGTGAGGAGGGTTACTGGGTTGGCGCACTGGTCATCAACACGGCCGTGGTGTTCGGATCGTTCCTGGTCCTCTTTGTCGGTGGGATGCTGACCTTCTGGCCCGAGGTGCCCTGGGGGGCGTTGGCGGGAGTGACCCTGGGGACCATGGCCATCCTCCCGATTCTCTTCTACCCGTTGTCCAAGACGCTGTGGATGGCGCTCGAGTTGTCGTGGCATCCGCTCGAGGAGCATGAGATCACAGCGGCGGCGAACGTCGCCGACCTACCACCTAAGAGCTAAGACCTACAACCTTTTCGCGATCTCGTCGAGCATGACCTCGGTGGCGCCGCCGCCTATCGAGGCGATCCTGACGTCCCGATAGAGCCTCTCGACAGCAGTCTCGGCGATGAAGCCCATGCCCCCGTGAAACTGCACACAGTCATACAGGACCCGGTTGACCATCTCCCCGACGTATGCCTTCACCTCCGAGACCAGCCGGGTGGCGTCCTCACCCTGGTCGATGAGCCAGGCAGCGTGATAGGTGAGCTCCCGCCCTGCGTCGATCTCAACCTGCCGGAGTGCGACCCGATGTCGGATCGCTTGCTTGTCCCACAACGGGCTGCCAAATGCGCTCCGGTGCTTGACATGGTCAATTGTCAGCTCCAGCGCCCGCTGGGACTCCCCCAGCCCCTGGCCCATGATGGCAAGCCGTTCGTTCTGGAAGTTCGTCATGATGTAGTAGAAGCCCCGGTTCTCCTCGCCGACCAGGTTGGACTCCGGAACCCAGACATCCTCGAATACGAGCTCGGCGGTGTCCGACGAGTGCCATCCCATCTTCTCGAGGGCTCGGCTGGCCTTGAAGCCTCGAGTGTCCTTCTCCACGGCGAATATCGAGATGCCGCGGGAGCCCTTGGCGACCGGGTCGGTCCTGGCGGCGACGAACACCAGGTCGGCGATCCCGCCGTTGGTGATGAACATCTTGGTGCCGTTGATGACGAAGCCGTCGCCCTCCCTCTGCGCTGTCGTTCTCATGGCCGCAACGTCCGAGCCCGCGTCGGGCTCGGTCACAGCAATGGCAGTGAGCACCTCACCCGTGACCATTCCCGGCAGCCAACGCGCCTTCTGCTCCTCGCTCCCGAAGTTGGTCAGATACGGCATGGCGAGGTCGGTGTGGACGAGCACCGTGATGCTGAACCCGCCAAATGTCGAACGACCCAGCTCCTCGGCGAACACCACTGAGGCAAGCGCACCCAGCCCGATTCCGCCGTGCTCCTCGGGCACGCGAAGCCCGAAGAACCCGAGTTTCGCCATGTCGTCGAGAACCTCACGCGGAACGCCGCCGGTCTCCCATGCGGCGGCTCGGGGCACGATTTCCTTCTCGACGTATTCCCGGGTCTGAGAGCGGATTGCCGCGAGATCATCGCTTATATAGATCGACTTAGTCATTCCCCATCCCTGGAGGCCATCACCGCCCTCCCAGCGGCGCTGCTGTAGGTCAGATTGTGGTCGGCACAGAATCGTTGGGCGACCCGGGCCACATCGAGGATGTCGATGCCATGTTCGATTCCGAGGCCGTCGAGGAGGTAGAGGATGTCCTCGGTAGCCACGTTCCCCGTCGCCCCGGGAGCGTACGGACACCCACCCAGGCCACCCGCCGACGAATCCATCATGGCGACGCCGCGGTGGAGGGCGGCGACGGTATTGGCAACGGCCTGCCCGTAGGTGTCGTGGAAATGAACACCGACCATCTCGACCGGAACGCGTTGCAACACCTCATCGAGCAGACGCTCGACGTGTGCCGGTGTCGCCCTGCCGATGGTCTCCCCGAGAAAGACGGCGTGAACCCCCCACTCCACGAGTGTCTCGGCAAGATGGGCCACCCAATCGGGATCCTGCTCCCCCTCGTAAGGACAATGGGTGGCGGTGGATATGTAGCCCCTCACCATCAGATGCTCGGGGGCATTTAGGAGAATCGAACGAATTCGGTGCATGGATTCGTCAACCGTGGCATTGATGTTGCGCTCGTTGAAGGTGTCGGATGCAGCGGTGAGGACGCCGATGCCATCCACACCGGCCGCCACGGCGGCATCCAGCCCCTTTGCGTTCGGGACAAGCCCGAACAGTTTCAACCCCTCTCTACGATCGACGCCGGCCAGCACATCCGCCCCGTCTGCCATCTGGGGCACCGCCTTGGGGCTCACGAAGGACACCGCGTCGAAATTGCGCAGCCCGGCGTCGGCGAGATCGTTGATCAGGCCCGACTTGGCAGGAGTGGGCACGAATGCGCCCAGGGATTGGAGACCGTCACGAGAGGATGACTCGGTGATGACGACCCGCGAGGGCAGAGCAGTCACGGAAGAGACGGTAACCGCAATCCGTCCGTGGGATCAGCCGCTCTGCTTGAACTCTGCGAGACCCTCGATGAACTGAATGCGTCGGCCACTGCGAGCCAGCCGATTGCCGATCTGGCTGTAGGTCTCGCCCTGGTCGCGCAACTTCAGCACGACCCGCTCCACGGGTCGCAGCGTGTGATCAGTGGCAGCCTGGTCGGGCAGCCCATCCTGCTTGTACTCGGTCATTCGCATGATCCGGGTGACTGTGCCGGGTTTCTTCCCGACCTTCTTGCCGATGTCCGCCAGAGAGCAGCCTTCGTCGTGCAGCCTCATCACAACCCGCTCGATGGGGCGAAGCCGGGCGCCGGCCATCTCAGGCATGAACTGCGTCCTCGCTGTAGGGCTCGATCATGATGCACTCGCCAGGACATTCTTCAGCCGACTCGATGGTGTCCTCGATGAGGGCATCGGGGACCCTGGCGACCCCGCGGGCCCCCTCTGGCGCCTGCTCCCCGTCGAATACCACGGTGCGCCCGAAATACTTCGACTCCTCTTTCACCACCCACAGACCGTCGTCACGTCCCACGAAGACGTCCGGTGTGATCTCTTCGCATATCCCGTCGCCCGTGCAGAGATCCTGATCGATCCAAACCATGAGCTTGGTCTTGTCGGCCACTTCTTTTCACCTCGTCTCGAAAGCGCCGTCATTATGACCCTACCCGGGGCGGCGACTCATCAATCTCCAATGGCTCCAGGACAAACACTCTGATCGAGCGATGAGATGCCCGGCCGGCGTAGTGCCGATACCCGGGATAGGAGATGGCAGCCCGGTCCCAAGTCTCCGACTCCTCTCGAGGCTTGGCTGGCCTGGCGCGCACCGGTATCTCCGTCCCCCCGAATGCGACTCTTGCGTCGGGATTGACTACGAGATTGTGCACCCAACCCGGCGTCATCTCGGAACCGAAATGGGTCCCGAGGATCGCAAGGTCGTCATCCAGCGGGAATCCGATGAGGGGGACAGTTCGGTCGGCGCCTGACTTTGCCCCGCGTGTCGTCAGCCACAGCACGGGCAATCCACTCGTCACGGAGGTGACGGTCGATCTACCTCCGGTCATCCGGAGTGCGAACCGGTCGAGTGAGGGCAGGATCTTGCGGCTTAGAGCCGACATCAGGCGGATCGAGGCCAGGGCGATGACCCAACGCTGGATCAGGTTCTGATCGCCCGGCGGGTAGCCGAGATGAGAGGCGAGACCCATTCACCTACGGTACGCAGGCATGGATCGACACGCCCTCGTGATGATCACGGTTGGCGACCGAGAAGAGGCCAGGGACATAGCTCGGCGACTGGTCGAGGCGGGGTTGGCGGCAGGAGCTCAGATCCTCCCGATCGACAGCATCTATCGCTGGCAGGGGGACCTGGTCGAGGACGGCGAGTGGCTGATGCTGGTCAAGACCCGCCGGGATCGATTCCAGGCGATCGAGTCTGTCGTAAACGAGATGCACTCGTATGACGTCCCGCCGGTCCTGATGATCGAGATGGACGACGCCAGCCGCCCCTATCTCGCCTGGATCGACGAGAGTGTCACCTGAACGGAATGCCGCCCCCAGGTGGAAGCGGCATGGTGGAGGTGCGGGGAGTCGAACCCCGGTCCGTCGAGCCGTCGGCGCCGGCATCTCCGAGCGCAGTCGTCAGCGAGCTTTCGGCCACAGGAACTCTGACGACGAGTTTCCCTGCGCCTATTCGGAATTGGCTTGGCCCCACGGTCCCGAAACCCCGTGGGGGGCGTCCCGCTTTGCGGCGCCCGGCCCCGACCGTGCGGGATTCGGTCGGGCGGACGGGCTACTTAATTAGGCAGCCAGTGCGAAGTTATCTTCA
>Ga0105092_10001358_pt1 | contig 13110 bp, 14 predicted proteins | sample PPLLak2March2015_FD_87021 | JGI IMG/M metagenome (GOLD analysis project Ga0105092, IMG submission 87021) | Freshwater sediment microbial communities from Prairie Pothole Lake near Jamestown, North Dakota, USA - PPLs Lake P7 Core (1) Depth... | ecosystem: Environmental > Aquatic > Freshwater >... | reverse complement strand
GAGCACGAGGCTCTCCCACACCACCTTGAGATGCTCGGCGAGGTAGGTGATCCCCGTCCCCGCCCCGTAGGTATTGGGGCGCTCCACCACCGGGCCGAGACCGCGCAGACCTGCGATCACGTCGTCTCCGACCCCTGCCACCACCCTGGCTGCGCCTTCCCCGGGTGTGTAGAAGCCATAAAAGGTGTCGAGCACGGCGGTGGAATTCCCCCCCAGAAATGGGAGCTTCTCGATGAGGAGAGTCTCCGCCCCATGGCGGGCCGCGGCGATGGCGGCAGACGATCCGGCCGACCCCGACCCGACCACCACCACGTCGAAATTGGCCGGGCCGTTGCCGCGCGTCACGTTGCTCTACTTGACCCAGGGGTTGAGCACATCCCGAGCAAGGAGGAACCCTCGCTTCACCAGCTCGTCGGTTTCCTCGAAGTCGCGGTCCTCGTGCTCGATGATGATCGGCCCGTCGTACCCCACCCGGTACAGAGCTGAGAAGACCCGGCCCCAGGGCACGTCGCCGAGCCCGGGGAGACGTGGGACCTGCCATCCGATCCCCGACGAGAGGGTGCCGTTCTCGTAGAGACCGGAATGATCGATCATCACGTCCTTGGCCTGGAAGTGATAGAAGCGCTCGCCGAACTCCTCGATGGCGCCCTCGATATCGATCATCAGCCAGACCAGGTGGGAAGGGTCGAAGTTGAGACCGATCGTCTCACCGAATTCCTCGAACATCCTGCGCCAGACCTTGGGGTTGTAGGCCAGGTTGTGACCGGATGGCCACTCGTCTTTGGAGAAGATCATCGGACAGTTCTCGATCGCCACCCTGATGCCGTGCTCCTCCGCCCACGAGATGATGTCCGGCCAAACCTTCGTCGCCGCTTCCCAGTTCTCGTCCTGAGTCCTGGCGCTGTCGGCGCCCATGAACGTGTTGACCACCGGCACCTTCATCTTCGAGGCGGCGGCAATCACCTTCTTCAGATGCCCGATCACGGTCTCCCGGTGCTCGGGATCGGGGTGGAGGGGATTCGGGTAGTAGCCGAGGCCCGAGATCTCGAGGCCCCGCTCGGTCATGCCGTCCACTATCTCCGAAGCCTGGGCCTCGGACAGGCCATCGACATCGATATGGCTGGTCCCGGCGTATCGGCGAGTATCACCGCTCGACGCCGGCCAGGCCGCGATCTCGATGGTGGTGAAACCGTTGGCGGCGGTCCACTCGGCCACGTCGGCCAGCGGTGTGCTCGGGAAGGGCGCGGTCAGCAGACCGAGTTTCATCTCATCCTCCTCATCGCTGGACCGTCACCCAGCGTTGCTCGATGTTGCTCCGACTCACGGCGTCGGTGACCACTACCGCGTCGTGACCGTCGGCGAAGGTCGGGTAGACAGGCGCCTGGGCCGGCTTGCCCGCCATCACGTCCCGGTATACGCGGCTGAACAAGGCCCGGAAAGTGTCGGGAAATCCCTCGACATGGCCACCCGGGTAGGCGATGAGAGCGGCGGCCTCGGGCCCCGCAAGCGCCGGGTCACGGTGGAGGATCTCGTTGGGACGGCCGCGGTGCCCGATCCACAAGTCGTCGGGCCGCTCCGAGGACCAACTCAGGGCGGAATCGCTCCCCGCGATCTCGTAACCAACCGAATTGCGACGACCCGCTGAAACCTGCGAGATCGTCACGGCGCCTCGTCCCCCGCCCTCGTAACGGAGGAGGATCCCGGCGGCATCGTCGCTGGTCATCACCTCGTCTATCAGGTCCTCGTCCTCACCGGCCGCGGCGAAGGTCTCCACAGGGCCCGACGGGTGACGACGGACCGGGACGACGGTATGGAGATCGGCCATGACCGACTCGACTCGCTTCCCGCTGATGAACCGGGTCAGATCGAGCCAGTGTGACCCGATGTCAGCCACCGCCCTCAACTCACCCGCGTCCTCGGGCTGGAGCCGCCAATTCCAATCGGTGTCCCGGAGCAGCCAGTCCTGGTGATACGACCCGGTTATCAGCCGGACCTCGCCGATCACCCCGGCGGCCACCATCGCCATGGCCTGATGGTTGAGCGGGTAGAAGCGAATGTTGAAGCACACTGCGTTTATCAGACCCGTCTCGGCGGCGGTCGCCACCAAGTCGGCGGTGTCCTTGGGGCTCAGGGCCAAAGGCTTCTCGCACACCACGTGCTTCCCGGCGGCCAGACAAACCCGGACCTGGTCGGCATGGGCCTGGTTGGGGCTGGCGATGTGGATGACGTCGATCGACGGGTCCGCAGCCATTGCCTCGACCGACTCGTACACGGTCGAGAGGCCCACGGCCTCGGCTTTGGCTCTGGCACGTGCCGGCGTCGACCCGACGACTCCACCGACCTCGACTCCGAGCCGGCGCAAGGCTTCGACGTGAGCCACCCCGATGAACCCGATCCCGACCACACCCGCTTTCACGTCGCCGTATGCCATGCCGCTGTCTATCCAGTCCCCGTGACACGGGCATAGAGCCAGGCCAGCGCAAGCACGATCAAGCCGTAGACAATCTGCTGGATCGCCTGGCCGGCGTTGAGAAAGGTGAGCATGGTGGCCAAAACGCCCAAGATGAGCGCGCCCAGGATGGTGCCGCTGTAGGAGCCCACCCCGCCGAAGATCGACGTCCCACCGATCACGGCTGCGGCCACCGAGGGAAGCAGGAAGCTGACCGCCAGTTGCAAGTCGACCGCCCCGGTCCGACCGGCGAGGAGGATCCCGGCGAGAGCCGCGAGCAGCCCGGCCAAGATGTACGCCGCGATCTGGACCTGCCAGATCCTCACCCCGGCGAGCCTGACCGCGATCGGGTTGTCTCCCACCGCGTAGAGCAGCCGTCCCAAGCCGGTCCGTCGCAGGCCATAGATGATCATGATCGATACGACCGCCCAGACCAGGGCGTTGTACGGGATACGGTTGCCCAGGAACGAGCCTCCGCCCAGAGTCTCGATGAACTCGCCCACGGTTGTCGAGCCCTGGAGGACGGTGAAGGAGAGCGCAGTGAACAGGCCGAGGAGGATGGCCGACATGGCCAAGGTCATGATCAGGGGGTTGACCCGGAAGACACCTACCCCGACTCCGTTGATGGCTCCCGCGACCAGGCCCACGGCGAGACCGAGGGCGATGGCGATTCCGGCGCCCCGTGGTGACTGGTTGGCGGCAACATAGGCGGCCGCAGTCGCCACCATCCCCACCGAGAGATCGATGCCGCCGGTCAGCATGAGAATCGTCTGCGCCCCGGCGAGGATCCCCAGTGGCGCGGCGAGAAGGACGGTGTTGCGCAGACCGCTGAGGCCGAGATAGCGCGGCTCGATGATGCCAGTGGCCACCACCAGGGCGACGAGCACAACCCCCAGGACGAGTAGAGGGTGGTCGCGCAGGGCGGTGCGCCATCTCGAGTCCGGTGGCACGTCGACATCGAGCACGGGGACATTGATGCCGGTCATGCCGCCCTCTGCCGTCTCAGCTCGACCACGCCTGCAACCATCATCACCACGACGATCAGCACGCCCTGCACCACTTGTCCGGTGTTGGGATCGATCCCCATGGCACTCAGGATCGGGGACAGCGTGAAGAGGATTATCCCGGCCGCCACTGCGCCAACCACCGATCCGATCCCACCGGTGAGAGCCACCCCACCCAGCACGATCGCGGCGACCGATCTCAGCGTGAAGATCGACCCGGTCGCGGCGCGGGACTCGCCCGACCCGGTGATGGCGAGGGCCGAAAGCCCGGCAAGAGCAGAAAAGCCACCACCGACTGCGTAGGACACCACCTTCGCCCTGCCAGTCCGAACCCCGGAGAGGTAGGCCGCCCCGAGGCTCGAACCCGTCGCATAGAGAGAGAGACCGGTTCGGGTGCCCTTCATCCACCACGCGGCCAACGCCATCGGGATTGCGATCGCAACGAGGGACGGCCAGAAGGTCGATCCGCTTCCGGAGCCGGAGCCGGTGAAGATCGCCCGGAAGCCCTCACTTGTCCCTCCGCCCGGGGAAGGGAGCACGAGCAAGGCGGCTCCAGAGAGGATGAAGCTCGTGGCCAATGTCACGACGATGTCGGGCACCCGGGACACCGTGATCACCCAGCCCACGACACCATTGATCACAGCACCGATGAGGATCACCAGCACGGCAACGGCGAGGGTCACCCCGAGCGGCTGGTCCAACATCAGCTGGGCTGCGATGGAGTTGGTGAGGATCAGCATCGCGCCGACCGACAGATCGATCCCGCCCGCGATGACAACGATCGCCTGCCCGATCGCCAGGTACACGAGCGGCAGGCTGTTCTTCGAAATGGAGGCGATCTGGAACCCGCCGAACTTGGGGATGAGGGCGGCGTACCAGACAACCATGAGGACCAAGAGGACCCACACTCCCACGGTCCAGCCACGGCGTCGCATCCACGTCGACCAGTCCATCCCCCGGATGCGGCCAGCCGTTTCAGCGGTCATGCCACCTCCTCCGCGCTGATGCCGTGCGCCGCAGTCAGCAATGACTCTTCCGTGGCGGTCTCAGCAGCCTGCTCGTCGACGATGGCGCCGCGATAGAGGACCTGGACTCGATCACACACGAGGGGGATCTCGGCGAGCTCGCTGGTGAAAAGCAGGACGGCAGCGCCATCCGCGGCGAGCTCGCGAAGGAGGTCGTAGATCTGGGCCTTTGTCTTGACATCGATTCCGCGAGTGGGGTCGAAGCAGAGCAGGACCCGGAAACCGGCAGCGAGCCAACGCCCCACAACGACCTTCTGTTGGTTGCCGCCGGACAGGCGGCCCGCTTGGCGCGCCGCTCTGGTGTCGATGGAAAGCCGATCGACGGCATTCGCCACTCGCTCCTTCTCGTCCCGCGCCAGCGAAAACCAGCTCTTCATTCGGTTGTAGAGGGGAAGCCCGAGATTCTCACGCACCGGGCGCTTCGGTAGCAGAGCGAGGAGACGGTCCGGTGGCACCAGCACCACCCCGCGGGACACCGCATCAAAGGGCGACCTTGCACGCAGCGGCTCGCCGTTCACCAGGATCTCTCCACAGTCGGGTCGGCGATCACCCGCCAGCACCTCGAACAATCGGTCCTGGCCCTGACCCTCGAGAGCGGCCACGCCCAGCACCTCGCCGGCGTGGAGCTGGAAGGACACCCCGTTCACCTTCTCCCCGGAGGTGAGGTCCACCGCCTCCAGGGCGACATGGCCGACGCCTGTCCGGCCCGTGGTCACCGCCGCGCCCGGCTCGGCGTGGGCGACTTCACCCAGCATCGCTTCCACCAGACCCGACTCGCCTACCTGCCGAGGAACGACTGACGCGACCGTGCGGCCGTCTCTGAGGACAGTCGCCCGATCACACATCCGCATCACCTCACCGAGCCGGTGGGTGATGAAGAGCACGGAGCGGCCCCGCTGCCTCCAATCCTCCATGACTGTGAACACGTGCTCGGCCTGATCGGCGGGCAAAGCCGCGGTGATCTCGTCGAGTAGCAACAGCGATGGCTCGAGGGCGAGGGCCCGAGCCAGGTCCAGCAGCCGGAGCACGGGCAGGGGCAGTTCGCGGATCAGGGAGTCGAAATCGAGGCTGGTCACCTCCATCCGCTTCAACCATTCCCGGACATCGGTCTCATCGATGTCCGTGAGCCGCAGGTTCTGGGCAACCGTCAGATCCGGGATCAACGCCGGATCCTGGAACACGGTGGCCAGGCCGGCGTCGACAGCGCCGGACGGTGAGGTCAGATGGACCGGCTGGCACTAGACTTCGATTTCGCCACTGTCCGCCTGATGCACCCCGGAGAGGATCTTGACGAAGGTCGTCTTGCCGGCGCCGTTGGCGCCGAGCAAAGCGTGGACCTCGCCGGGTGCGACGTCGAGGTCGACCGAGCGCAACGCGATGACATTGCCAAAGCTCTTGGCAACGGCGCGTGTCGCTAACAGGGTCATCGCCGGCTCATCCTCCCAGGTCGACCGAGACCGGGGCGCCGAAGCGCCCCGGTCCATGGCCATTCTTGGCTATTCCTCGCCTGGGCCCACGCAGGCCGACACCTGCTCGGGCGCGTAGGTGGTCCAGGGGTCGATCTCGACGTAGGTGCTCCAGCCGACCTGCTGGTCGGGGTCGAAGAGCTCCTCCAGGGCAGCCTGGTCGTCGGAGGCGAATACCTCCGGCGTGAGAGTCACCACCTGATCGGGCTCCTCATCCTGCAGCGCCTGGATCGCGATCGCGGCACCGACACCACCGATTGCCGGCGGGTTGGTGACTGCGGCGCCTTCCAGCCCCTCCACATTGAGGAGTTGGTCGACGAACCCGTTGTTGTCGGCGCCGACGATCGGCACCAACGGGGCATCTGCATTCTGAAACTGCTCCACGACTGTGTAGTCGATCCCGGACGTCCAGATCCCGTCGACGTCACCTGCGCTGATGATGTCCAGCGCCTGTTGTGCGCCCGTCGTCGGGTCCCAACCGGTGAATGTCTCCTGGGTGACTGTGATCCCCGGGAAGTCGGCAAGAGCCGCCTCGAACCCAGTGTGACGGTCGGTGTCCGCGGGGACACCATCGATGCCACGCATCTCGACCACATTGCCCTCGCCCCCGAGCTGCTCGAAGAGCCAACGAGCACCGAGTTCGCCATAGGCGACCTGGTCGTTGGTGGCCACGTAGGCACCCTCGGCAGTCACGGCCTGGTCGACCGCTACCACCACGATGCCCTGGCTGATGGCCTCTTCGATGACCGAGTTGAGGCCCTCACGCTCGGTGGGGTTGATGATGATCGCATCGACTCCCTGCGAGATCAGGGCTTCGATTTGGCCGATCTGACCTGTGGTGTCGGTGTTCTCATTTTGGAGCACCACCTCGTCCACGACGCCGCTGGCCAGGGCCTGGGCCTTGATCGCGCAGATCATCTGCTCACGCCAGCCGTTGCCGGCCAAGGTGTTGCTGACACCGATCGTGTAGGTCTCGTCCTCGGCGCTCTCGCCGCCGCCGCAAGCAGCTGCGATCAGAGCCAGGACGCCGATCAGGGCCGCAGTGCGCAGTCCTGTCCTCTTCTTCATCCTTCCTCCTCTTCCTTTGTTCTGCCGCTCTCGCGGCGTTTGCTCATTCATCCCGCCAGGCGGGAGAAGACTCTCGTGTCATCCGGCACCGGCCAGCGCCTCGTCGACGGCCCTCGGGGTCATGATGTGGTCGATGGCCATGGCGGCGGCGCCGATGACGCCTGATCGATCCCCGAGCGACGACACGATGATGCTCAAGTCGGTGGTGCTGAGGGTGGTCGATCGTTGGTAGACGACTTCCCTGATGCCGGCCAGGAGTTGCTGTTCGGCCTTGGCCAGGTCTCCCCCGATCATGATCATCGACGGGTTGAGCAGATTGACCATCGAGGCGAGCACCTGGCCGATGAGCCGGCCCGCATCTCTCACCGAGCGTGTCGCCAGTTCGTTTCCCCTCTCCACCAACCGCACCACATCGCGGCTGCCCGACGCCTCGAGACCCGAATCACGCAAGCGACCCGCGATGGCGGCCCCGCCGGCAAGTGCTTCAAGACAGCCGTTGTTGCCGCATCGGCACACCACGTCATCGGAGCTGGCGCGGACATGGCCGATGTCACCGGCGGCCCCGCTGGCGCCGCGATGTAGGACTCCTCCGAGGATCAATCCCGAGCCGATGCCGGTTCCCACCTTGACGAAGACGAAATCGTCGACCTTGGGCTCCATCACCCAGTACTCGCCCAGGGCCATGATGTTCACGTCGTTGTCGACCAGTACCGGCGCCCCGTACCTCGAAGCGAAGCGGTCCTTGATCGGGTGCAGGTGCCAGCCGGCCATTATCGGTGGATTGACCGCTACGCCGTGGGCGTAGTCCACCGGGCCTGGCACTCCGATCCCGATGCCCCTCACCTCTCCCGGCGATCTCGTGATGTCGGCGAGGAGGTCGTCGAAGGTCTCCTCGAGCCAGGCGAGGACGACGTCCGGGCCACTGTTGATGTCGATCTCGGCCGTGGTCTCCGCCAGCGGCTCGGCAAGGAGATTGCACACGGCGATCCGGGAGTGTGTCGCGCCCAAGTCGGCGGCGAGGATCAAGCCGGCATCGGCGTTGAAACCGAGGAGCGACGGCGGACGGCCGCCGGTGGATGGGGCGCCACCCACCTCGACCACGAGACCGGCGTCGATGAGGGCGTCGATGCGTTGAGCGACGGTGGAGCGAGCGAGACCAGTGACCTCGCCCAATTCCCCCCGGGTTCGCGCTCGCCCGGTGCGGATCAGGTTGAGCAGGTCGCCAGGTCGGTCCGGCTCTGTCGTCTGCAACTTCTCGGCGTTGCTAACCAATTCTCGGCGCCTCCAGTTTCTCCACCATGCCAGAGACTTATGCGCGTGTCAACCGCATAAGTGCCAGACTTATGCACAGACTGTTCAAGGCGGAGGCCGGGTGCGGAGGACCCGTGTCAGACGCTCGGCGTAGTCCGAGTATGCGACATCGAAGAGCCGGGCCGATTCCTCGGCTCCGACCAGCGAGGCGCTGGTGAGAACTGCCGGCGAGAACCCGCGCTCGAGGAGCAGTCGGGCGACCCTCACCTTGAGCTCGTTGACGACCGTGGCGTTGGCCAAGGTCGATCCAGGACCTACCGGGGTGTCGAGACCAGGAAGGCGAACCAGGGCATCACCGGGAGGGGTGCCGATGTCGATCACCACGTCGGCATGATCGAGAAGACGCGTCCCGCTCGAATGGGTGGGGACTGATGCCGTCGACTCGCGGACGGAGGTAACGGCCGCGACTTTGAGCCCGCGCCGGCCGGCGCCAATCGCCATCTCGATCGGGACCGCTGAACGGCCACTGGCACTGAACACGATCATTACGTCCGTAGGGCCGAAGTCGAAGTTGGAGAGGATGACCTCGGCGAGACCCTCCACCTGCTCGATGAACATGGCCTGCCGCTGACCGTTGCTGCCGACCACCTCGGTGTGGAAGGTCATGGAGAGCTCGGCCATGGGATGGAACCCGGAGAAGGACCCATACCGGGGGAACATCTCCTCGAGCGGGATGCGGGAGTGGCCCGAGCCGAACAGATGGACCAATCCGCCGCCGGCGATCGCTTCGGAGCACCACCCCGCCAGCTCGTCGATCGGGCCCAGCTGCGTCTGCTCGATGTGATCGAGGATGGCACGCGCCGAGGCGAGCCAGCTAGTGCTTGCGTCATCGGTAGTCATGGTCCCGCCGTCACTCCGTTGGGAGGAGATGTATACAAGCGTCGTGAGCATTGCACCGCAGCGATCGGGGGTGACGGGCCGGCTCCTTGGGATCGACCTCGGCGGCACCAACATCAAGGTGGCCCTCGTCGAGGCCGATGGCGACAGTTTCCGGACGGTCTCGACCCGGGAGTGTCCGACCGAAGCCGGACTTGGCCCCGAGCAGGTAGCGAAGAATCTGATTGAGGCGGCGCGTTCGCATCCGGGTCAGTCGAGTCAGGTCCGATCCCTCGGCCTCGGTGTTCCCGGGTTGTTCGACGAGGCGACAGGGGCCATCGAGCTCTTCCCCAATCTTCCCGGTGATTGGGCGGGCTTCCCGCTGCGCGCCAGGATCGAGGAAGCGCTCGGAACGGAGATAACCATGATCAATGACGCCCGGGCATTCACCCTGGCCGAGGGGACGATGGGCGCCGGCGCCGGGTTTCGAATCGTGGCCTGCATGACCCTCGGGACCGGGATAGGCGGCGGGATCATGATCGACGGTCGCCTCCATCTGGGGGCCTTCGGTGTTGCCGGGGAGATCGGGCACCAAATCATCGATCCGGATGGGCCTCGATGCGGATGCGGGAATCTGGGTTGTGTCGAGGCCTTGGCCAGGGCCGATGTCCTCACCGATCTCGCCGGCAAGGAGACAGCCGAGGAGGTGTACCGGGCGGCCGCAGGGGGTGACGGGCGCAGCCTGGCCGCAGTCGAGCAGGTGGCCCGGGCAGTCGGCATCGGACTGGCCAATGTCGTGACGCTGATTGGGCCGGATCGAATCGTTATCGGCGGTGGGATCGTCGACGCCGGGGATTCGGTCCTCGATCCGATTCGACGGGCGATCCGAGAGCGGGTCACCCTTGTGCCTGCGGACGAGGTCGAAGTGGTGCCTGCCCTTCTTGGGAAATGGGCCGGTGCTCATGGCGCCGCTTTGGCGGCGACGGTCAGGCCCTGATTCTCTCCGTGTAGTCGTCGAGCATCGTCGCGGTGGCGGTGGCCCCGCACCGGTCGGCGCCGGCTTCGATCACGGCGAGCAGGGCATCGAGCGTCCGGACCCCGTGCGCCGCCTTGACCTTCACCCCAGGCCCAACGCTGGCCCGCATGAGACGCAGATCCTCGATGGTGGCGCCCGTGGGTGCGTATCCGGTCGACGTTTTCACGTAATCGGCTCCGGCGGACTCGGCCAGCCGACAAGCGGCCACCTTCTGCTCGTCGTCGAGGTAGGAATTCTCCAGGATCACCTTGACGATCGCCTGCCCCTGCGCCGCCTCCACCACGGCCTGGATGTCCTCCTCGACCCGGTCGTGCTCACCCGAGAGCAGCAACCCGATGTTGAGCACCATGTCGAGCTCGCTTGCGCCATCTTCCATGGCCCGGTGCGATTCGAAGACCTTGGTTGGGGTCACGCTGTCGCCACGCGGGAAGCTGACCACCGTTCCCACCGCTACACCCGTGCCCTCCAACTCGGACGTGGCCAGTGCGACATCCCCGGGACGGACGCAGACGGACACCACTCGGTAGCGGGCGGCAAGGGCACATCCCTCGACGACATCGTCGACGGTGAGCTGGGGTTTCAGCAAGGAATGGTCGATGGTCCCGGCCAGCTTCTCGTAACTAACGTCATGAACCGACAAAGTGATTGGCAGCATGGGCGAAGTGTCGCCGGGGGGCCCGGGGTTGTCTAGATCGAACGCAGCGCCGAGACGAGCTCGAAGGCTCGCTCCGCCACGATCGCAGGATCGGCGTGCCCGGTGAGCCATCCGCCGACGCCAACGGCAAGAGCGCCCGCCTCGAGGTATGCCGGGGCATTCTCTGCCGTGATCCCGCCGGTGGGCACGAGGTCGATCTCGGGAAAGGGCGCCTTGATCGCCCTGATCAGATCAGGACCCCCGAACTCCACGGGGAACACCTTGACAGCAGCCGCCCGTGAATCCCACGCGGCATGGATCTCGGTCGGGGTCAGACCGCCGGCGATGAACGGCACTCCCCGTCCCGCCGCCCAAGCCGTCAACGAGGGATCGTGGTGCGGGGACACCAGAAAGGCGGCGCCTGCATCGACGGCCGCCGCGGCCTGGCCGATGCTGGTCACCGTGCCGGCACCGACGAGCATCCCTGACCCGTCGAGGCTCGCCAATGCCGGGATCCCCTGTTGCTCTTCGACCGTGATCTCGAGAACTCCGATCCCTCCCTCCAACAACGCTTGGGTGAGGGCTGTTGCATTCCCCTGCGTCACGCCCCGGGCCACCGCGATCACTCGCTGCTCGCGGATCGGATCGGGCAACGCCGCTCGTTTCACCTCATGCCTCGGTGACACCCCATCCACCGTCGACCTCCAGCACCTGCCCTGTGATCCGCCCCGACTCGTCAGAGAGCAAGAAGACGGCAGCTGCGGCAATGTCCCCAGGATCGAGAAAGCCTCCGGCCAGCGGCTGCTTCTCGCGGGCGTAGGCGAGCGTGGCCGGGTCCGAGGAGGCACGGGTGGACATCGGCGTGTCTACAAGCCCCGGTGCGATCAGGTTGACCCTGATCCGGTCCGATGCGTAATGCGATGCGAGTGACCTGGTAAGGGAGATGGCCGCGCCCTTGGCCGCCGCGTAGGCGTGGGTCACGAAATACGGCGAGGGATGCATGGCGGAGATGCTGCCGATCAGGACCACCGATCCTCCGGCATCTCGCCGCTTCATCAGCTTGACCGCCTCACGAGCAGCGAGGAACGGCGGCACGGTGTTGATGTCCATGGTGTGCCGCCATCCCTCGAGAGGAATCTGATCCAAAGGCCCGTCACCGTGGCCGCGCCCGCTGGCGCCAACCACGGCGAAGAGGCCGGTCACGCCTCCGAAACGATCGGCGCATGCGGCAAAAGCGGAAACCGTGGCCGCCTCGTCGGTGAGATCGGCCGCCGACCAAGCGACCGGACCGGCGTCCTCCAGTTCGGCTGCCAGGTCACGGCACTGATCCTCGTCGATGGAGACGATGAACACCGATGCACCTTCGGAGACGAAGCGGCGCACCCCGGCAGCGGCGATCCCAGAGGCGCCGGTTACCACCACCACGTGGTCGGTGAGTCGCATGCCTGCGTTTGTAGCAGGACTTTTCGTCCCGAGTCTTCGGGACCTAAGACCCTCGTGCAATCCTTCACAAGAGCCGAGGATGACCTCTATAAGCAGTTGGTCCTACAAGAAGGAGGCCCCAAATGACTGCTATCGATAGGGACAAGCTGGTCGCTACGGAAACGATCAGCCCTACACACAAGCCTTTCGTTCTTCTCACCGCCGCCATCCTGTCGATGGCCGTCGGGCTCGGCTCGTTGGCCGGTGGCGTCTTCGGAGCTTGGTACACCTGGGACCATGCAGTGGCTCAGGATGTGACGACGCCCGATGACGCCGTGATCCCGGAGACACCGGTGCGAGGCCCATTCACGATGTGGGCACAGGCCGATATCATCACCCACCACCAGCTCGACAACACCGAGGGCCTGTACTACTCCCAGATGCCCCGGGAAGTCCCGATGGTCGATGAGAACGGCGCGGCCGTTCTCGACGAGAACGGCGAGCAGGTCATGGGGCCCAACGAGGCCAGGGCATCCTGGATCCCCGCCACGACCCTGACGACCACTCTCGGGCTGGGAATCGTCTCCTACGCACTGTCCGCCTTCGCGGTAGTGATCGGGTTGACGCTGATGTTCACCGGCTACGTGTTCCTCTACATCCGCAAGAGAGCAGTGCTTCTGTAGGAACCAACGCCTAGCGGATGAGGATCAGGCCCCCGGCGACGGGGGCCTGATCCGCGTGTCATGCCCGATGGAGATCGCCGCCAAACGGCCTGAGGCGGCTAACGATCCCGTCGCAGCATGGTCCGCAGCGCGGAGTTCTTGTAGATGTTGGAGAACTGGTTCCACTGGCGCTTCTTGTCCACGAGCTGCACGCTGG
>Ga0105092_10001357_pt1 | contig 13111 bp, 17 predicted proteins | sample PPLLak2March2015_FD_87021 | JGI IMG/M metagenome (GOLD analysis project Ga0105092, IMG submission 87021) | Freshwater sediment microbial communities from Prairie Pothole Lake near Jamestown, North Dakota, USA - PPLs Lake P7 Core (1) Depth... | ecosystem: Environmental > Aquatic > Freshwater >... | reverse complement strand
TGGGCACCTTTAGGCACATCATCACCCTCTTCCGCTGGTACTGAGCCACTATGACCGGCTTGACAAGCTGACGCTATCGCTGCTCGCCTGTTGTTAGTGTTATCACCAGGACAAGCAGTAGCAGCACTGTCACCATGATGAACAACCTGTGGATTATCAACCAACCAATTACGTCTACGAGCGTCATCGCAACAGGCGGCAATGAGTCCAATGTCTCCATCTGATACAGCATGAACCTCTCTATTGCCTGACAAACAAATCTGTAGGCAATGTCCAGATTGTCCAGTAGTAATAAAACTATCTTCTGGAGAACGCCACAATTCATAGCGGGTCAAGCCGATACCAGCACTGTATTTATCAGTGCTTAGAAACCGTGATACATTATCAGAGGGCGCGCCACCTCCCTCATGATGGATGGTAACACGATCGGCTCGCATTATTCGTTCGAATGTTCAGTGGGCTCTTCCTCAACCTCTTCTGAAGTTTCCCCCGGGGAATTTTCTTCTTCGGGAACTACAACAACTTCTTCACTCTCATCGTCTGGGTTACGCTCAAACATTGGTATTCCTTTCGGTTATAGGACTCGAAGCAAAGAATTGCAAACAATGTATGGCTGCATGTTATTGTGTGCGGCATTAGAACCAGAAGCACCAATATTGTGTGCGTGTGCTCCAGATGCTTCCATGCCAGAGAATGTAACATCAGCATTAGAGTGATCCACATTAGGACCAGTATTCATAAACAACGTTGATGTCAACAATTCACCAATAAGCGCTGAATAACCAGAAAATCCGTGAATATGGCTACCTTGAACGTCAATAGAGTGCCCGTGTGATGCTAGTTCGGCCAAAGTGAGAACGTGAGCACTCTCGCCACCAACTGCACCGACAGCTAAAGCACCGCCAGCCATAACACCTACTCTTTGACGCTTATCAGGAAGACCGAAGGTAGTTCCATCTCCGGCACCATAAGTAGTTCCAAATATAGCGAACAACGCTGCATACACCGTGCGAGAGATGGCTTGTCCGTTTGGAAACTTCCAGCCAGGAGGCTCTGTACTACCGAAATATTCAATGCTGGCACCGAGTGGAATAGCTCCAGCACCTTGCCATGCAGTTCCGGTCCAAAAGAATTCCATGTTAGTGTCTGTTTCATAAATAACGACACCTTCGTCAGCTGCGACTAGCCCAGTCGGACGAGTAGTACTTGTACATATAATCCGTTCTTGCAACTTCCACCGTGTACCGGTCCAAATTCGTGTAAGATCGGTATCGGTTTCATAAATAGCTTTGCCTTCATCACCAGCAACGAGTGTTGGACGAGTAGTACTTGTACAAATAGTAAAACCGGAACCACCGGGTCCCATGGGTCCACGAACGTTTCCGGCATCGATGTTTGTTCCGCCTCTAGTGACTAGAATAAGATTATTATCAGAAACATTACCATCAATAACAGTAGCAGCTTCCATTGCAATCATACGTTCTTTAGTTAAACCAGTTACTGTGGCCATAGGTCCTCCTCATTCTTCTCGCTACTGCTGATTTCATAACTATCAGCATCCAACATTATTGCTGTATCAGAAATGATTTGGAACGTGGTGTCATCGAGCATGATAAGAGTGGTGGTATCTTCAGCTTGAGTATCGGCAGTCCATGTACCATCACCGTTATCAGTAATGATAAGACGGTCCCACTTCCTGATAAATGTAGCAAGGCCCTTGAGGGACGGTAACTGTGCATCACTATCTTCATCACCATAAATAATGTCTTCAAGATCCGCAAGCATGTTCGGGTCCATCAGACGACTGTCAAATATAACATGCGCTGTTGGCCTATAATTTTCAATTTCTTCGGGAATTGCTGAAATTGTCCACTCAAATTCAATTGGTTCCGTGTCCAAAGACATTGTTTGATAATCTCTTTGAGACGGAAGTGCAGTTAAATTATACAAAAGATGAATCTTGTAACCCGCTTCTGTACCAATAATATCGTCACCAACTCGTGTTTGATATGACAAACCGAATCTACTTTGTGATTGACCAGTAACGTAGAAGCCGGCTTGCTCTAAATAAGTTCCTTCGTAGTATAGAAATTCTTCTGGGTATGTAAATGCTCTAACTATAGCGGCAAAATCACCAACTGTTACAATGTCATTGAACTTAACCCCATCGAAATAAACTGGATCAACTTCATTTCCCATACTTTCTTCAACCGAAGTCAATCCGTTCCACGCAACACCATACCCATCTTCTTTGTAAAGGACGCCCTTGCTTACGCCGGTCTCATAGATACGTTCTCCAACTTGATCCCAAGCAAGTGTCGTCATTTACCCTCCTAACCGCTCGTATTGTATTGCGCTCTTCTTATGGCATTAAGCTCACGATTCCTGCTTGCGATCTCGTTCCTGGACATCTTGTTTGGCTTGGAGTTCTTAATGTTACAGATACGAATCAACGCAAACAATCTATTCAAATGCCAATACTCACACTCGAACGGGATATTAAATGCAACCATCCAGTAGTAAATTAATTCAGAGGTGATGATCTCTCCTTTACCTTTACGTGCTGGCATAGATCCAAATGTAGTTGCCGACTCTTTTGATTCAATGTAGTCATTAATTTGTTTAATGTTTTCTTTAGAAAATCTGGCAAAAAGATCCGGAGGATAAATAGGAGAGATAATCATCGCCTCTACGTATGAAAGAATTTCTTCTGAAGTTTTCTCGTTATCTGCCAAGAATGGTTTTTGAAATTTTGACTCCCATTTTGACAGTGAGACTAAAGAATGCTCTAGCTCTAATTCGAAGTCACCGACTGACTCAAAAGTTTGTGCTTCTTCATTAAAGTATTCCTCTCCTAAAACAATAAGTTTGAGCATTCTCTACTCTCCTTAAGCTGGCCCAGCTACCCAAGCAGTTCCATTCCAGTGAGCTTGCCCAGGAGTACTAGCCGTTTGAGTTTGCACATACTGTCCAACGGTCCATGCCGTGTTCGGTGAGGCAACGATACCGGAGGCTTGAAGGGCAGCAACATCTGCAGGTACAGTAGAACCGCTTGGTGTCCATGATCCAGGAACACCTGCGGTTGCCCCAGTGGCTACTGCACCACTACTGAAAAGCGCAATGACCTCATCAGGTAGCGGCAGGTTAGCTGAACTAGCGCCATTACCATACAGTTCGGCTTCAAGGAGCGTGAGTGAGGCTTCGTCTACCACGGTTGAGTCCACCACGATCAGGGAAGTAGGATTGTAGTCGGTAACGGGAACCGGTGATGTTGAGATCTCCCAACTGAATGTAATAGCCTCAGGGGAGTCGTTAATAGTGTTGTATGCCTTCTCCGACGGACTTGCAATACAACCGTAAACGAGGTGAAGCTTGTAGCCATGCGCTTCGCCTTCTGTGTCATTACCAACACGAGTACGGAATGACAACCCAAACATCTTCCTGGGCTGTTGACCAACCGCAACGCCATCCACTGGAAGAGCGAGACCATCAAACTCGGAAAACTCATCCGGGTATGTAAACGCTTCGAGTGTAGCGCCAAACTCTTCTGCTGAAATGAGGTTCAGGTACTTAATGTTGTCTGCATACTGAGCAGTGGCTTCTGCTCCAGTAGGAGTTTCCGAAACGCTAGTAAGACCGTTCCAAGCAACACCAGTAGCATAAACGCCACTGACGTCAGGAATGTAAAGAACGCCATGATCTACACCAGTTTCGTAGAGGCGCTCACCAACCTGATCCCAAACGAGTGCGGGCATTGTGTCTTCCTCCTAGAAGAAAAGCTTGAAAACATCGTGATTGAGGTTCTCAGAGGTATAAAACCGATCGTATATACACAATGGTAATGCAGCGACTTTATCAGCGATACCACTGTCTGGATCTCTATCAATAACCGTCACCTGATACCGCAATCTAAGTAAATATGGCCTATCATCTGCAAATGACGTTTCTTCATAATCTCTTCTATAAACAATACACGGATATTCCATCTTTACCGTAGGCGGTGGTTGAAAATATACCTGATCGGTTTCGAGGATTGCGGCTAAGATAGCTTGAAGCTCAAGCCGTGGGGCCATTGTAAACACTCCCCAAACTCAGGACGAGTCGGGGGCTCCTGACTTCCACATTTGTGACAGTCCACAGAACCCCCGCCCATCGTACGTACTTAATTTTGAAGAAGTGTTCAACGGCATAGTCATCAGCGACAATACTGATTGAATTTCCAACCGTAATATCATCGTTCAGACTTTCTCCAGGTTCTAATTTTCTTGTATTTCTGATTACATCACCATAATATTTGGCTTCAGTAATCGTATCAACCCACACGCCTGAGTTAGATGGTTCTTCTATGGAATCGCCATAACCAACTTCTCCAAAGAATCTTGCCATCTTAACCCCTTCCTTAAAATTATTCCTTAGGAGGCTTCGGGGATCGTGCTTCTGCCGTTCCCACTACACCACCATCATCAGGAAGTGATCCGTGAACCGGAGGAACACTTTGACGCTCATTAGGAGGCTCAGGCACGATAATGTGAGCTGTACCATTAGGCGGAGCAACGTAAGTACCTTGCGTAACAACAATTGCAGACTTGAGTTTGACCAAAGCGCCTGAACACCTGGTCTCAATCAAGTACTTGAACTGGTTATAGTCGATGTCAAAGTCGTCGAACAGGCTAACTTGCCCGCCTTGATCAGCACCAATGACATAGTCATTCATGTTGACAATAACTGCCAAAGGAGCGCCGGCAGCCGGGTCAAAGATGTCAACCGGAACAATCGAAGAAACACGAAGCTCTGAAGCAACTTGCTCCAAAGACGTGTAAATACGACGACCCAACGTGTCCTTCAAAAGCATGAATTGAGCAAGCATTGCTTCGCTGGTGTACATCGTGGGTGTACCACTACCACGGTACTGTGAACGCCACGAAACAACTGCATCAACAAAGTTGTCAATACCGCCAGCAGCAACATCCGCTTTGACCTGAATGGTAAAGAGCGGGTCGTCCTTAGCGATGGGACGAATACGATCTTCCAGAATCTTGTCAGGGTCCGGAACTGTACGGCCATCACCAAGAAGAATTGCACGTGCGAGCTCTTCGTCAAGCATGAGACGCATTTCGCCCTTCATCCAGGCGACTACGTCGAAGTCGGTGATGTCAATGATGTCATCACGGTCCAACTTCTGCTTCTTGTAGATGGTTTGAGGAGCAGTTTCACGACGAGCAGTTCCGTAGAACTCCTCTTGCTTCTCTTCACCAGTAATATAACCCTTCGCACGAGCGTCATCGTACGTAAGGTCTGCCCAATGCGTCTTAACTCGACTAAAAGGCGTCTTACGAGCTCCACCAAGAACTGAATTCACCCATTCAGTACGCCGAGTGTAGAATTCAGGTGCAGTCGTAAGGGCCCGTGCCTCTGGGAACAGAACATCAATCTGATTGATGCCGTGTGCCAGCGCATAGTTCTCAACGGCCTGCTTAAGTGAACCGACCTTGGTTGCATCAGCAACAATATCTTTAACATCAGAATGAGAAAGAACAGGAGACGTGTCCTTCTCGTCCTTTTCAAAAACGTTTCGGGTCATCTTGCTACCTTCCTGATCGGTCTCGTTAGAATCGTCGTTGAGGTTACTCTGCTCTGCACTACCGCCTGAGTTATCCTCAAGGGCTTGCCCTAGCATGTAATGAAGGACATCTTTTTGCTTATCAGTCATAGAATCATAGATGTCTTGGATGGTCTCCCCATCCTCTTCACCATCAGCATGAGTAAGCTCTTCTTCTACTTCTTCGGTAGTTCCGTGTTCAAGTTCAAGACCAGTGTAGATAATAACCTCATCGTCAATTACGTCTTCGCCGCCATCGGAGTGACGGATAGTGACGTTCTCAATGAGAGCACCAGGATTAGCACCCGAAAGAACGAGACTTACTTCACGAATAGCTCCGTGAAGAACTCGACCCGCTCGCTCGACAAGTTCATTAGCCCAGATAGAAAGCATGTTGATGTCACCATGCTCTACCAAGCCTTTTGTATGAGTTGCCTTCGGTGATGTATTAAAGAATCCATAAGCATAAACACCATCATCACGATTTTCGAGAACCGCATGACCAAGAACATTCTCGGGATCGGAATGACCGTGCTGCCAAACGAGAGGAACTCGCGTTTGATCTTGATGCTTGAACGCGCCTGACATAATCGTTCGGCCATCGGAACACTTAAGCCCCGCTTTAGTTGCGTAGCCGCTGAAGTCCGCTTCCATTTTGACTGTTCCTTTCTAAATCGTCAGACCCCGGAACTTTTAATTCTGATTCCGGTTGAGGCATGTTGCTGTTAACAAGCTTATCGGCTTTGGGATCGCTTGCTGGTTGAATACCCATAAACCCTCTGATTTCGTTTGCTGTAAGAATTTCGTTACGAGTAAACTTATCAGCGATCTCCGCAATCTCATTAACAGGTACAAGCTTAAACGGATCACGAAAGTACTTAATACGTTCTTTATTCTGCGTGCCCTGGGGTCCAAGGAACGCTCGCTGCATGGATTCAATAACAGCATCAATGATTGGTTCAATTGTACGGTTAAAGTAATTAAGCATGTCTTCTTCTTTAGCACTGCCGTTCATTACTTCCTCGGTAAGACCGAGTTGGTTGTATAGTAAGGCGGTAAGGTACTCTACCTGCTTAAGGAGGTTGTTTTCGGCAGGTCGATTAAGCTGAGTAACCTTTTCGGTACCGTCAATGTAGGCAATGCCGTACTGACTCCCCCTCAGTTGAAACTCAATGTCCTCGCGTCGAGCCTCTGCTTGCTGTCGACGAGCCTCTGACTTGATCACATATGGAAGCTGAATGATAACATCCAATCGACCCGAACTAGATTGTTCGTCCACTGAGTCAAGAAGACCTAGTTTTCTGATCAATCGTTGAAGAGTTGAGTTCGGTTCGTTCATAACTGAATACAGAGGATTCTCAATAATAGCTACCATTCGCTTTTCCAAAGTAATTTCTTCTCGTTTACCTTTGTTTTCATTGTAAACGCTAAGACGAACGTGTTTTGGATACCATGTGATGATTTCACCTACACGCATCGTGTAAATGTCAAACATTTCATTGGTTTCCGGACTTCTAGAGGTATCAACAGGAACGACTGCAGCTACGCCTCTATCAAAAAGAGTCATAGCAATGTCTTGTCTAAACGCTCTAGGAGACTGATCAAGATTTGGCTCTAACGTAAAACAAGTATTTAATGGACTATCAATGTCGTTGATATAACGTCCATCCTTGTCGATTTTTACGTGTTTAATTAGCAAACCGGCGACATCAAGGCTTAATCTCGTATAAATAGCTGATATAATGGATCGTTCATTGTAAACTTGTAATCTTGACCTTGAGGGAGATGCTCCTTGATAACCGCTTTGAACATAATCTGTATTTGCATAATCATCGCTGTTATTACTACGAAAAGCGTTCCAAGCTTTCTTAACTCGATCCATAATCGCCAAGATGAGTCACCTCCTTCTTGCAGCTACTGGCACCAACATCGCTGCAGCCAATAAAGCTCCTGCTGCAATACGTTCTCGTCTTATTTTTTGAGTAACTGCTTTGTTTATTACCGCATTAGCGTAAGCTTCTGAAACTTTTTTACCTTCTGAATTTTTGAAATCTCCTAAAATACGCCTAGTTAATAAACCGCCAATTGGTGTTACTTCAACACTATTGTATCTTCCTGTAATTCCTTTAGCTTTTCTAGTTAATTTCACATCTCTTTTAAACGATGGCGTTTTACTTGCCTTCTTTTCTCGTGTTAAAAGTTCTTTATTTCTTTCTTTAAGTTCTTTCCTTGCTGCTTTTCTTTTCTCTCTACGAACTCCCCATTTCATTCCAGGAACGCCGCTATGTTCAAAATATCGATCAATTTGCTCATGAGTCATGCCGTTTGCTTCAAGCATAGACCCAATGTCATCGATTTCTTCTTCGGAATATGCAATCATTCAAACGCCTCCTTGTTCGCCTTGTAGGCAACATATGCGTCCATCATAGCCGAAACATTGTCAATCTTTTCTTCGGCACGTTTCTTTAGAAGTTTCCGGTTTCCATTAGTATCTTCTAAAGTGACCGCATTGCCCATGGCAAACGACATGAGGTCTTGATCAAAGATTAGTTTTCTTTCCTCCGCTAGAATCTTCAATTCTCCAAGAGGAACCGATTCTGTTCTTGCTCCTTGGATGACCTTCTCAAGTCCATAAGCACCATTCTCGATTTCCCATCGAGTAACAAATTCTTTGGCATTGTATGGGTCAAATCCAAAGCAACGAACATCATACTCGTTTGCTTGAATGAATGCATCTAGATCATCGTACACTTCCATCATGTCCAAGACAGTTCCATCCAAAACATGGAGACTGCCTTCAGAGATGAACTCTTCGTACTTGTGTCGCATAGCACCAGGAAGTTTCATCAACGTCAAAGACGTAATGTAACTTCTAGTTTTAATACCAAAAGAATAATTCTGGAATGGAAAGACAAAAGTGAATGCACAGAAGTCATCACCTTGTGAGAGGTCTGCCCCGAGAGCGCATGGCATACTCCAAAACTCTCTTGTTCGATGAGGAAGCGTCTCTTCGTACGTAAAGAAGTACGTGTAGCCCTCCATGGGAATGCCGAACCTCTTTGCGAGGATGTCATTCCTTGCGGCTGGCGCTTTCTCAGCTCTTTCTACGTCCAAATGATAAACATCATAGGTCACTGTCTTACCGAGATTAGGATTTGCCTTCAACCACATAGCTGGATTAGCAACTTCTTCAATTTCATCCAACTTGTAGTGCCAGATTGAAATGTGAGGAGCTTGGTACTCTCCTCGAAGAATGCTAGCAAGTTCCATTTTGACGGTATCACCAGAACCGTTCCTAACTGTTCCTTCAGAACTGATAGCAACGATCAAATAGTCTTCCATCTTCGAGGCACCTTGCTCAATTGCTCCAACTACATCTTCTCTAATGTCTCCAGACAACCATTCGTCGATCGTCGAGACCTTAGGACGTAGTCCTTGAAGCTTGTTGATCGTCATAGGACGGATCTCGAGCAATGAACCAGTTAAGAAATTCTCGATACCCTTTTTAGTTGAAGCTAGCTTTACTCTTTGGGCCCTTGAGCCGGTGGTGTTCTGTAAAGAACCCTCGGTCAGGAACTTAAAGAGAGGGCCCCTTGCTCTAGTGATGGCAGTACGGAAGGGGGACATTACCTCTTCGGCCTGCTTCATGGTCGGGGCCGTTGTGATCTGATGAGTAGTTGCGGTATCTACATTTAAGAAGTAGGCTTGGATGCAATGGGCATACATTGACTTAGCAGACCCTCTGGCCACGATCAGGTATTGCTTGGTAGTCAGGCGCTTTTTGATTAGCTTCTTTACATAGTGGCCACCAGATCCAATTTCATCTGGTTGATAAACACTTCTCTCAACAAAGTAATACCAACCAAAAATTTGTTCAGCCCAAAGTTTAAATGTATCTAGAAGATGTAGATCACTACCATCAGTAAGTGTTAATTCAAACTCACAATACTGAATGAAACCAACTACAGCCTGATCATCGTAATAGATGTTAGGGTTATCGATCAGAGCATCAATGCGATTCATCTCCAAAGAAACTTCTTCATTAACTGGAATGTCACCAGCAAGGACTAGGGCTCTGAACTGTTCATAATAAAAAGGAGTTGCAGTATTAGATAATGCCAAAACTGCCTCCTTAGTTTACATACCCTTAAATTTTAGTTGTTTGTATGCAGTTTTTCTACCAGCATTCATTAACGCTTTTCCAGCAGGACTATTAAACAACGTGTATACACTAGCGGCTGTAGTTGCTCCGGCAAGAACACCCTTAGCTACCATCTGTCCTTTTTTAATTTTAGTTGGATTAAGTCTGCTGTAACTTGACTCAAGATTAATTCTTTCGTTTACTTTCTTCAATTGTTTGTTACTAAGTTCGTGTGTCTTCCTACTACGCAAATGCTTAGTAGTTTTGAAGTCACTAGCTTCTTTTCGTTCTTTTCTAGATCTCCGAACGCCCCACCGCATCCCTTTGGTGCCGTAATGCTCGATAAAGTCCGATACGCTGCTCGCCATCTAGCACCTCCTCAGGGGTAAGCTCAACTTCTCGGAAGATGTTGAGTCTCCATTCGTACTCTCTAATCTGATCTTGTGCCGATTGAAGCAAGAACGATGTCCCCGGAGGATCGAATAGAACTCTAACCTTTAGGTAAATATACGTTTTAACTAGATTAAGTTGGTTTGGTGGAACAATAAAATCGGCCCACACTGCGCTTTCGTCTACGATGAAGAACCCGCCTTCGGGTCCTACACCCAATTGGTCAAGAATGGAGAAAGCAGCGTTGATATGAGTAATTACATCTGGGTCAAACGCTAGATAATCCGCTTCAAGACCAAGAATTTTCTTAGTACTCTTCAGAATGCTCTCCTCCATAATTCACCTCCCTAACTATCTGTTGAAAATGCGAGCAACTTCTGAGTTCACGGCGTCAACATCGTAGCCGGCTTCTTTAAGCCGCTTCCGACGTACGTTTCCTCTACCCCAATAACCAGCAACCACTTCATTAGCGATTTCTTGAACAGATTTTGTATGTTGGCGTTCCTCGATAGGAACTTGATTAGGATCTGAGTCAGAAACAGGAGTATAATCTCCTGCAGGCACCTGGCCTTCAGCCGGCTCAGGGTTAGGCTTAGATTTAGCCACCACATACTCCTTTGTTCGACTACCAAAGCTTTGTATCATGAGGAGATCGTGCTATAACAGTCTTTGGAAGTAGCTTATCACTACCGAAATGTATGGCATTATGGGTATTTTGTGTGGTAGTTATTAGGTATTCTGGATCAAATATCCACTCTTCGCCGTGAATAATATCATCAACGCCCATTGGATTGATGTGATGAATAAGCAACTGACCGTAAATCTCATACCCAGGAACACCTAAATCACAGCCATCGTCTCGTAATATGACCTGATTACGAGCACGTTTCCACTCATAAGAAGTGTAGAATTTCTGGTTAATATAGCGATCAAAGCCAAATGTAGAACGACCAATCGCTCCATTTAACTTCAAATAGTCAAATCTTTCGTCAAACCCAACTATTCTACTAAGCTCGGAATATGACCTAATCATCATAATCCATCTCGTCAGTTTCTTCGAACGTTCTGCCAGCATACGTACGCATAGCGTTCAATGCCGACTCATAAAGCTCTTCGACTCGCTTTGCTGAGGCCATCATCTCTACTTTGGAATTAAGTAGTTGATTCTCTCGATGAAGACGCTCTTGCTCTAGTCTTTCTCTTGTAGAACCAAGTTTTAGGTAATGAGTAATTACCTGAGCTGAAGCGTTTCCCTCCGTGAGTTGCTTCTCAGCCAAATCAATGGCAAGGGAGACCAGCTGGTTCTCCCTACCTTCATCTGTAGTAGCCGGCCGTCGCCGGGGTTTGCGCTTAGGAGCCAATTGGCCTCCTTTCATCAGCGCTTATACTCTGAAACTAATACCATCAAGAGATACCCAGCCAGCAGTTTGCGGAAGTGATACATTGCCGACTGCGGCACAATAAACCATACCTGCGGTTCGTGCACCACCTTCATTAATTACACCGCCAATACGAACACTCGCTGTTTGATCTTGGCTAGTCGCTGCAAGAATAAGTGTATGCGATGGTACATACCCTGTGGGAAGCGTAAACATATTAAGTGTTCTATTAGAGGCGTGCTGAATCATTCCTCTAAGTCTAACAATGCCGATTTGATCTTTGTAATAACTGACTGGAGTATATGGTGAACCAAAGTACGTCCAACCATTAAGTAATGTTGGCGTGATGAGAACATCCGCTGGAGGAATAACTGGTCCGCCTTGATCACCCTTGTCGCCCTTTGGGCCACCAGCAATTCTCCACACTTCTAGTGTAGGAGCAGCTGGGTCAAGCGCGTTTCCGCCTGCCATATAACTAGATGTCCACGTACCAGAAGGAGAATATCCAATCATGTTTACTAAATCACCGACCATTAAATATGCTTCAGTAGACAGATGTATGGCAGAAAATGCGCTAACGGGAAATGTTTCACGCTTGATCATAATTCCATTAACTTGAATACCTAAAACTGAGCCAGCGGTTGGACCGGCTGGTGCAGTACGAACATATCCATTAATATGATACAATCCTTCAGTAAGAATCTTAATTTGATAAGTAAAACCAGCTACGTCAACTTTCTCAGTATCGGTTCCTGTTTGAAAAAGTGTAGTTGGTACAACAATAACTTGACCCGCTCCTCCGCTGGGAATGCCTAGATCAGAATTCCCTCGGAGAATTGTTCCTGCCACAGCAGCCACACTAGACGGATGCGGAGGACCCGCTGGGCCTTGGGGACCGGTTGCTCCTTGCGGACCAGTGTCAAGTTTCTGAATTGTATACAACGATCGTGAATCTAGAGTGGCAGCAACCTGTGGTGTCATAGAAATTTGGAAATAATCACCCGCCAAAGCATCAAAAATCCAATCATTAACTCCTAAGCCAAAAGCTGGAGCACTACCAACCGTAACAGCGGTTTCTACAATAGCTCCACCAGCAGCTCGATACTGATCAATAGCCCCTTGAATCCAACCACTGGCCATTTGTACTGTAGAGTTAGCTGTAATTCGATAACGTCCAGCCGCAGCGACAGTTATCTTGTTTGTACCAACAACAGTAATTCCAGCAGTTTTGTGCACTACGGTCATACCGATAACTTGTTTGGCCCCTGCTGCCATAGCCCCAGCAACCGGAGCAAACACAGCCCACTCTACCAAGTTAGTAGCTGCCGGTCCGGCGGGACCTTCTGGACCAGCTGGGCCTAGAGGGCCAGGAGGGCCTTGCTCATGAAGTACTGAAACGGATGATGAAGTAGGATCGACGATAATCGTTTGTGATCTAGAAATAACATTGATCTCGTCGCTCATTCAGTCACCATCCTTTCTACGGAATAAGAGCAGCATACATTTGGTTACCAGTTGGTGAAGCAGACAGCTGCGCATCAGTAATTCCAGTAGGCATTGCCGCTGCACCAGTTCTTTGAGCACAAAGTCTTGGTGCACGCT
>Ga0105092_10001355_pt1 | contig 13121 bp, 8 predicted proteins | sample PPLLak2March2015_FD_87021 | JGI IMG/M metagenome (GOLD analysis project Ga0105092, IMG submission 87021) | Freshwater sediment microbial communities from Prairie Pothole Lake near Jamestown, North Dakota, USA - PPLs Lake P7 Core (1) Depth... | ecosystem: Environmental > Aquatic > Freshwater >... | reverse complement strand
TGAAAGGAAAGCGAAAAGGTTCGCTTGCTTTTCTTCATCCTTCATCCTTCATCCTTCATCCTTCTCCTTCTATAGACCTGTCGGTCATAACGGACCAGAATATCGCTCTACACAACCTCTTCCTTGACCGGATCCCAGCGGACTTTGCGCTCCTGGCGGAAAGCCTCGACCGACATAATCACCGCGACTGCTTCTTGGAATGCCCGGTCGACGTGGCAGCGCGGGAGCTCCCGGGTTCTCACGCACTCGAGAAAATTCTCCATATGCGAGGTCACCCGCAACTCGCCCTCGCGGTAGACGTACTCGGGCGGCGCGGCAGTCAGCGGAGGAGACACCTTCTTCTCTTTGGCGATTTTCCAAACATCGCCGGCGAGGTCCCGGGCTTTTTCCATTTTCTGTTCGTATTCGGGTTTCCATTCCCCCGTGTAGGTCCGACAGAAGCCGGAAGCAACCTCGAGAGTCTGATCGCGGCCAAGGATCTGTGTGACCTCATCGACATGCTTACTGTGAAAAGTGCAGCCAAATGTGACAGCCAGGTTCTGTTTCGGGTAATCAAAAAGAACGTGCCACATGTCCGGGACCTCACGGCCGTCCTTCCAGTAGTACAGACCTCCCTGTGTGCTGGCGCTTTCCGGAATCCCCATGTCCATGACGAAATTGATCGAATCCCAGATATGGCTCAGAAGATCACCGGCAATGCCGGTCCCGTAATCCCAGTAACATCTCCAGTTGAAGAACCTGAGAAGGTCAAAGGCCCGCTTTGATGGGGCCTGGGCCTGGAAGCGCTGCCAGTCAATCGTCTGCTCGTTGGCGTCGCTCGGGACTTTCGTAATCTCGTAGTCGGTATAAAAACGCCACTCAGGAAAACTGCTCGTTCGATCGATATAGCTTCGGACAAGCGGGACCGGCCCGAGCTGACCGGAACGGAAGATCTCACGGGCCTTGTGAAAGTAAGGCAGGCTGTCGAAATGATGCCCGAGCTGCATGACTACCTGGTTGGCCTTGACCGCTTGGCGCATCTTCTTGGCGTCAGCGAGCTTTGTGCACCAGGCCTTCTCGACGTAGATGTCTTTCTTCGACTCTGCCGCAGCGATGGTTATCGGAGCGTGCATGAAATCGGGGACGGCGATAATGACCGCATCCACATCCGGGTCGGAGACCGCTTTTTCCCACTCTTTGGCGATCCGCAGTTTCGGGTTCGTGCACAGGCCTTTGGCTCGGGCGATGTTCCCGTCGTACAGGTCCGATACGACCCGGATCTCGGTCTTGTCGACTGCCTGGGCTGACTGCAGCAGGCGATGGCCCTGAGTCCCGACCCCGATGCTCGCTACCCCGATGATTTCGTTTGGCTTCGACCTCGCCAGTATCGCCGGAGCCCCCTGCCAGGCCGCCGCGGCGGCTGCTCCGCCGGCCAGATCCTTTAGAAATGACCTTCGTTCAATTCGGTTCTCATCGCTCATCGTGGCCCTCCTCGAAATACCTCAATCGTCAACCGTCAGTCTTCAATCGTCAATGATTTCATACTTCTTCTGCTTCGGATCCCACTTCACAACGACGCAATTCACTTGACCCGGCGGCGGCTCGTTCACGGTGATCATGTGGGTTGACCAGCCGGGAACGAACCGTGCGGACAGCTTGGCGACCCACGGATTTTCGGGGAAATTCGTGACGATCGCGCAGCCGGGCGGGTGAGAGCTTAGAATTGTCACCAGGTCGTGAATGGTCCTCCCTCGTGCCACGTACTGCCGGTCTTTGGCGACCCACAGGTAACCCGTGTTGACGACCGCGAACAGTATGACGAACGCCCCGCGCAATCGCCTGTTCCCGGCATACCACAGGAGTTGCGCCATGAGGTAGCAGCCGGGCATGGCTGCCAGATAGAGATGTCGGCTGGGTACGTGCCGATCGTAAATAAGAAAGATATACGGGCAGAGGGCAAGGACAAGCCAGATCGCTGTGACCACCACTTCCCGGCGCTCGCTCTGCCCGCTTCGCCGCAGCGACGGGACGCCGAGCAACAACGCCAGGTATATCCAAGGGAACGCCAGCCTGTGAAGACTGTATGCCAGGACCAGGACAGCGCCGGGCTTCAGGGAATAGAAGTTGCTTTGAATAAAGAAATTGGCGCTCATCAAGCTGACAAACCACACCAGGTAGGCGACCGTGGTCGCCGCCAATCCGAACCAAAACCACCAGGGCGTCCTCTCGCGCTTTTCGCGCTCGCTAAACAGAAGGAGCAGCACGAGCAGGGCCGCGACGGCGCCTGATTCCTTGGAAATCAGGGCGGCACAATAGAAAGCCAGGCACATCACGTATCGGGAGCTGTGAGCGGCCCAGAGGGCTGCCAGGATAAAGAGCGCGACCAGCAACTCATTGACCGCAGACAGCCAGGCGACGGCCTCTGCCGGGTTCTGGATGACGACAAACAGCGCGCTCGCCAACGTCGCAACCGCAGGGCGGGCATGGCGACGGATCAGGACTGATCGCAGGAGAAGCGCATTGCCGACGTGAAGGAGAATTGAGAAAACGTAGAACCAGGAAGCGTGCCATCCGAATGCCGCCTGTAGCGCGGCGAACCACACGTCGGCCGTCAGTCGGAATGCCGACGGCGCCGAGTGGAGATGTTCCCGGATGAAAGCCAATCGGTGACTCTGATCGAGAAATACCAGATCATCCGAGATGAACCCGTTGTTAATGGCCCACGAATAGCCGGCAAACCCGAGCAGAAGAGCCAGGAGCGGAAACCAGCGGGACTGCACAGATGAAGCTTTCACCGGAAGTGCTAGAGTATCAGACAAAGATCTTCGCTAGTACCGAGAAACACCTATGACTCAAGCACTTCATTCGAATGGTTCGCTACCGGGCAAGCCGGCGTTTCTGTTTGACCTGTACGGCACACTGGTGGACAGCGTTTACCAGCACGTCCTCGCATGGCGGGAGGCTTTGGAACGAGCCGGCACGCGGCTTTCGGTATGGCGCATCCACCGGCGGATCGGCATGAGCGGGGGACTCCTCGTCAACGCCCTCCTCAGGGAAACCGGGCGCGCGTTCACGAGCGAGGACACTGAAAATCTGCAACGTTTCCACGCCGAGGCCTACGCCCGACTGGTCGACCAGGTTCGGCCCTTGCCCGGTGCCCAGGAACTGCTGGAGTATCTATCTAAAGCGCGAGTCCCCTTCGCTATAGCGACAAGCGGCAAGCTCGAAAGCGCCGGCCCGGCCCTGAAAATACTCAATATTCCCGAAGGGGTCAGTATCATCACTCGTGACAAGGTCCGCCACGCCAAGCCGGATCCTGATCTCTTTCTCGCCGGTGCCGAGAGTCTGGGCGTCTCGATTCACGATGCGGTGGTGGTCGGCGACAGCGTCTGGGATCTGCTTGCCGCGCGCCGCGCCCGGGCACTAGGCGTGGGACTGCTTTCCGGCGGCTACGGCGCGGAGGAGTTGGAGCGGGCCGGCGCATACCGCGTGTATCAGGATCCGCTTGACCTTCTGGCTCATCTCGACGAAATCGGCGTGCGCCAGACGGAATAGGTTCAAAGAGGCTAGTGTTCTCTTTCGCATCGCTTTCCGAGGCCCGCAGGACCGGTACGCGACTTGGCGCGAGTCTGATCCGACGGATCGGGCCGATCGGTCGGATCCGTCGAATCAGACTTGGGCCCGGCCCTACGGACCAATCGGCTTGGCGTCGGCGAGCAGGCCTTTCAGGTCGGTGATACCTACCCCTGGGCCCGCCGGTATGGTCATCTTTCCCGCCTGCACGCTGATCGGCGGATCAAACCACTTCCCGTACTTTTCGGTTCCCAGCTTGTATTCCTGGTAGCGGCCCGGGTCCTTGATGCACGAGGCAAAATGGAGCATGTAGACGAACCCGAACCCGCCGGAAATGTGCACGGTGGTCGACATGCCGGCCAGCTCAGCCATCCGTGCAACGCGGATCGAGCGGATCAAGCCGCCGTAATACTGCAGGTCAGGCTGGACGATATCGACACCGCGGTTGGCAATCGTCCAACGGAAACGCCAGTCGCTGTACTCCTGCTCTCCGCCCGCGACCGGAATATCGAGAACATCGGCTACCTTCTTAGTGTCCTCTAAATGGTCAAACGGACAAGGCTCCTCGAAGTACACTGCCTTGATGTCTTCGAGCATCCGCCCCACCTCGATAGCCAGCGGGGGGTCGTACGAACTGTTCGAATCCGCGTGGATATCGATGCCGTCACCAAAGGTCTTCCGGACAAGAGGAATCAGGGTTTTTGTGCGGTTCGGCATCGCATCCGCATTCCGGCTCATCCGTCCACCCACCCGGAATTTCACGGCCTTGGCGCCTGACTGCTCGAGCAGCTTCCGAAGATTCTCGACCTCCTCGGCAGGCGTGGTGTCTCGACGGCCACTGGCCACATAGAAAGGTATCTCGTGACGCACGACGTCTCCAAGAAGCGCACCCATCGGCTTGTTGAGCATCCGGCCGAGCATGTCGAGGATGGCGAACTCCACCCAGGCCTGGCAGCTCCAGAAGGCGAGCCCGTACAGCTTGTAGTTGCTCGAATCGCGGTAAACCTCCCACAATACGTCTTCCAGTTTTCGCGCATCCTTGCGAAGGAATGGCGGGATGACCCGGCGGGTCAGGATAGGATGAAATTGATCCGGCGCTCCCGGCTGCGGCAATGACACTCCCTCGGCCCCGTCCTTCGAGCGAACGTGGACAAGATACTCGTCGCCCTTCTTCAGCAGCCGGATCGAGTCGATCACGACCGGGTTGGTCAACCCGTCCACCTTGAGAACCGGCCGTTGCGCCGCCCGGTCTAGCTCTTCAAGACTGGGCGTCTTTCCCTTGCCCGCTTTCGCTGCTGCTGCCCCCGTTGCTGCGAGTCCCATTCCTGCCGCTGCCAGCCACTGCCGCCTGTTGACTGCCATGTTCGCCCTCCTTAACCAAACGCGATGGTAATGCCTTCTCATTTTGCCGGCAAGCGTGAACAGAGCGGCGGCCCCATTGTGGCCGGACTCCCCAGAGTCCGGTGCCGGGCTCGCCGAGAGCCCGGCCGCAGGCCGGAGTAGCCTCAGCCATCGTGCCCCGGGCCCCAGTATTGGTCAACTTGTCCTCATATTGCGAGCACGAGCCAGTTAGAACCGTCGCGTTTGGCCGGGCTCTCGGCGAGCCCGGCACCGGACCCTGGAGAGTCCGGCCACAATGAAAAGCGGTTACAATCTCCCTGTGTCGCTGATCCGGCTGCCGGTAGATGACCACCTTGCTGAGATTGCTGGCGCTGTCAGACGCCATCGGCGAGCGGTTGTCGTTGCGCCGCCGGGGTCCGGCAAGACGACGCGGATCCCGCCGGCGCTAACCGCCGACGGCCCGGTCATCCTGCTGCAGCCGCGCCGCGTCGCCGCCCGGTCTATTGCCCGGCGGATCGCCGAGGAGCAGGGATGGACTCTGGGTGAAGAGATCGGCTGGCAAGTCCGGTTCGAACGCCATTACAGCCGGCGAACGCGGCTCCTGGTCGTCACAGAGGGAATCCTGACCGCACGGCTGCAGACCGACCCCCTGCTGTCCGAATTTCACACGGCAATCCTCGATGAGTTCCACGAACGGAGTATCCACGCCGATCTTGCCTTGGCCTTGCTCAAGCAGGCCGGGCTGGCACGGGAAGAGCTTCGAATAGTCGTCATGTCTGCGACACTGGAAGCGGAGAGGGTCTCCGAGTACCTGAACGGCTGTCCGGTCATTCGAATCGACGCCAGGGCGCACCCCATTGACGTTCGGTATGAGCCGAATTTACCGCCTGCCGCCGCAGTGAAACAGGTTCTTGGCGAATCCGGCGGTCATCTGCTTTGTTTCCTTCCCGGTGCGGCTGAAATCTCGCAGACCGCATCCGAACTGAAAGGTCTCGGCGACGCCATCCAGATCCTGCCGCTGCACGGTTCCCTGCCCTCGGCCGAGCAAGATCGGGCCCTGGCGCCGAGTGCTTCGCGGAAGGCGATCCTGGCGACCAACATCGCCGAAACATCGCTCACAGTGGATGGAGTGACGGATGTGGTCGACGGCGGCTACCACAAAGTGCTCCGCTATGACCCGAGAACCGGGATAGACCGGCTTGACCTCGAGCGGATCCCGGCCGACTCTGCCGCCCAGCGGGCCGGCAGGTCAGGAAGACAGGGTCCCGGGCGGGCTATTCGGCTGTGGGATCCCCGTGAGCGCCTTCACCATCACCGCGACCCGGATATCCTTCGCATCGATCTAGCCGGCCCGTTCCTGCAGGTCATCGCCTGGGGCGGCGACCCTCTTGACCTCGACTGGTTTCAGCGTCCCGCAGCCGATCAGGCAAGAGCCGCTTTGGAATTGCTGGAGCGCCTCGGCGCTATTCGGGGGCGGCGCCTGACTCGGCTCGGAGAGCTTGCCCGGCACCTGCCGCTTCACCCGCGGCTCGCCTGCCTGCTGGTCACGGCCGGCGCCTCCGCGCGAGCCGCCGCCGTCTGCGCGCTTCTTTCCGACCGGCTTCGGCCGGCTTCAAGGGATGAGACAACCGTCTCGGATATCCTGAGCCAGGCAGACCGGATGGAAGACGCCTCGGCTTTTGTTCAACACGCCGCCCGGGAGATTCACGCGTTGGGCCGCAGACTGCTCAACAGCTCACGTCCCGACGAGTCGGACGAGCAACTGTTGCGTGCGATCCTTGCCGCCTATCCAGACCGTGTGGCCAGGCGAAGGGAGCCGGGTTCAGACCGTCTCCTGCTGGCCAGCGGGCACGGCGCCCGGCTCGCAAGGTCGAGCGGGGTGCGAGAAGGCGAGTTCCTGGTAGCGGTTGAGGTAATGGCCGCTCGGCGGCGTTCGCTCTCCGAAGCGTCCGTCACATTTGCCAGCCTCATCAGAAAGGAATGGCTTCAAGCCACGGATGTGCACCTGACTCATGTTTTTGATGCGGCTGCGGGTACGGTCAGAGCGTTTGAGCAGTTGCGATATGGGCAGATTGTCCTGTCGGAGCGGCCCGTGCGGGCCAAACCCGAGCAAGCGGCCGAGTTGCTGGTAAAGGCGCTGGAAGAGTCGGGACTGGACCCCGAATCGCGCCAATTCACGCAGCGAGCGGCATTGGCCGGTATCGCCATAGATGTGGATGCGGCAAGACGACACGCTTGTGTGGGCCGGGTTTCGTTGCCTCGGCTCGACTTGAAAGCTTTTCTCCCCTTTCACGAATTGCGGACGGTAGAGCGGGTTTGCCCCGAACAGCTTGCTGTCCCCAGCGGCCGAAGAATCCGGCTCGACTATCGGGAAGACGGAACTGTCCGCCTGACAGTTAAGCTCCAGGAGCTGTTCGGATTAGCTGAGACGCCGCGAGTCGGCCTCCGTCAGGAACCGGTTGTGATCGAGCTGCTCGCCCCGAACGGCCGGCCCGTCCAAACCACCAGCGATCTCCGCAGTTTCTGGCACACGACGTATCTCGAGGTCCGCAAAGAGCTGCGAGGACGTTACCCGAAACATCCCTGGCCGGAGGACCCGTGGACCGCTCCCGCAACCGCCGGACTGAAGCGAAAGCGAGACGGGTAGGGGCAGGAAGGCCACTTTCCTGAGTCCATAGATTCCCAGGAACTGTGAGCACGCTTCTTTCTTTTTTTGCCCGCTTCAGGTATACGCTTCCCCTCGAAAACCGATGGAGAGGATTCTTATGCTATCTACGCGTCCTTTATCACTATTTGCCTTGCTTCTTCTGCTGCAGTCCCTTGTTTTCGCCGAGACTGCACCGCCAAAGGCCAACAATGACCCGACCTATACGGCGCTTCGCACGGCGGCATTGTCAGGATCCCAGGCCTTCGCCGAAAACGTTGTCCTGAAGAGGGACATCGGGACAATCACGCTGAAAAAAGGAACGGTTTTCTTCCTGGCCCCGGTCGACGGCAGAGTTACCGGCGCCGTGTTTCTGGGTGAAGGAGAGATCCGGGTCGAACCGGTTGTGTCATCGGAGAAGCTGAATCTCGCTAACTTGACGAAATCAGCCGCTTTGACTGATACGTTCACCCGCATGGTGCTCCGCTTTACTGACGGCACCTTTGAGGATCTGTCCCAGGAGGCAAAGGTCCGGGAAGGGGCTGCCGACCCCAAGGCGATCGACGCTCTGGGCGATTTCAGGAAGCTTTTGCGCAAGGGACGGACGTACACGGATCCGAACCTCGCTCTCGTCTTCACTCGCCTGAACTTCGACGGGCGGCTACTGATGGATGTCAAGCGCAAGGCGGAGAACGGGCTTTTCCTGGCCTACTTTGACGGGAAGCAGTACGGTGACGCCCTATTCGGCGTAGATCCTCTCGGACAGCCGTACACGCGACCGGAAGAAGTCGTTCTCGTCAACCTTGGCGATAAGAACCTCGGTATCTGGATATCGGAACACCTCCAGGCGGAGTGTGCCGCGCCGGCAGCAAACGAAGATTCACGTCTGATAGACGCCGAGACCTACAAGATCGAGGCCACCGCCAAGGGGTCCGCCCTGGCAGCGAAGGTGAGCTTGGATTTTAAGGCGCTGCTCGACGGCGTCAGCGTCCTCCCGTTCGACCTTTACTCGACTCTGCGCATGCAGAAAATCACGGATCAGGCCGGGCGCGAGCTCTCTTTCATCCAGGAAGACAAAGACGACGATCCGGACTTCTTCGTCGTGCTCGCTGAACCTTTAAAGAAGGGAGACGCCTACCAGCTGAAATTCGAGTACGAAGGCAAGGATGCGCTCGAAGACAGCGGGGGCGGCAACTTCACGCTGATCGCCCGATCCAGCTGGTATCCAAACAACGGCTTTGGCGAGGACCGGGCGAACTTCGACATGACTTTGAAAACCCCCAAAGGCCTGACGATGGTCGCAACCGGTCAGTTGCAGGAGGAGACCAAGGAAGGCGACTGGCAGGTGACTCACTGGAAATCGAGTCTGCCCCTTGGGGTTGCGGGCTTCAACTACGGCAAGTTCAAGAAGAATGTAACAACGGAAAAGACGACCAACTACACGATCGAGACGTACGCCAATCAGCACATCCCAGATTATCTGAAGGAAATTCAGATGATGGCTGAAGGGACGGCCACCACCCTGGGTTCGCTAAACACGGTCAGCATGATGGAGAAGGCGCACAGCGAGGCAAGCGTCAGCATCAACCTTTTCTCCAACCTCTTCGGTCCGTTGCCCTACGGGAGGATTGCCTTGAGCCAGCAGCCGTCGGTTAGTTTCGGGCAGGCGTGGCCGATGCTTGTCTACATGCCCCTGTCCGCCTTTCTCGACAATACCTATCGACACCAATTGGGACTGGACACCGACAGGCTCTTCTACCGGTACGTGGCGGCCCATGAGGTCTCCCACCAATGGTGGGGGCACGTGATCGGCTGGGAATCGTATCGCGACCAATGGCTCAGTGAAGGTTTGGCGGAATTCTCCGCCTCGGTGTTCGCCCAGATGGTTTACAAGAACAACAGCTTGAAAGAGTTCTGGAAGGAGAGCCGCGAGGGACTGACCGATCGCAACAAGGAAGGATGGCGTGCCATCGACGCCGGGTCCGTCAATCTTGGGTATCGGCTGAACTGCGGGAGAAACGGGAGCCCGGCCGTCCGAGTTATCTACAACAAGGGCGGATACATCGTCCACATGCTGCGCATGATGATGTGGGACCCGAAAACCGGGGATGACCGGTTCTATGCGATGATGAAAGACTTTGTGAAGACGCACTTCAACCAGAACGTGTCCACCGCGGACTTCGCCCGGATCGTAGAGAAGCACATGACTCCTGCAATGGACCTGGACGGCAACGGCAAGATCGGCTGGTTCTTCCGACAATGGGTTGAAGGCAATTACCTTCCGGAGTATCGACTTGAATATCGGCTGGAACCGTCCGACAAGGGCCAGACGAGGCTGATCCTGAAAGTGACCCAGTCGAATGTTGATGAGAATTTCCGCATGCCGGTCCCCATCTACCTGCAGTTCAAGAAGGGGATCATGCGGCTGGGCGTGGTCCGCATGATCGGAAACAGCACCGCCGACGAATTGTCCGTCAATCTGCCCGAAAAGCCCGAACAAGTTCTTCTAAACGCCCAGGAAGATGTCCTGTGCACGATGAAGCAGTGATCTGTTTCCTCTGAAGCGATGGTAATTGCGTCCAGCCCTAGTGTGGCCGGACTCTCCAGAGTCCGGTGCCGGGCTCGCCGAGAGCCCGGCCAAACCAGCGTTGCGCGAACGAGGACAAAGGGGAGAAGCGGCGAACGGCGGGACCCACGCTAGTCGCTCCCCCTGCACTTAAAGCGATGCCGGGCTCTCGGCGAGCCCGGCGCCGGACTCTGGAGAGTCCGGCCACAATACGGCTGGTCGCAAAAAGTACTGTCGCTCCAGAGGCTCTTTTTGAACACTCTCCACTTCCCCGTATCTTTGCACCTCCCTTGGCGATACTATGCGACGTATCGCGTTTGAGGGAAAAATATGGCCACGCAACGAGCACGCAATTCTTCCCATTGGTTTTTGCTCATCTGTCTCGCTCTAATCTGCACTTCGGCGAGTCTTTTCGCACTCGACCCGGTCGTTCGCACTGAATCCGGGCTGGTGCGCGGAGCGGGAACGGACGTAATTGTGTTCAAGGGGATTCCCTTCGCCGCCCCGCCGGTAGGACCCCTGCGCTGGAAAGCCTCGCAGCCCGCTGCTCCATGGGAAGGAACGCGGGATGCCCTCGAGTACTGCGCCACTTGTCCTCAGCCCCCTCTGCTTCCCGGGATTCCGCCGAAACAGTCGGAAGACTGCCTCGGGCTGAACATTTGGACGCCGGCGAAGACTTCCAAAGACAAGCTGCCGGTTATGGTCTGGATTCACGGAGGCGGTTTCCTGCTGGGATCCGGCACACAAGCCCACTATGAAGGCGAAGTACTGGCGCGTGAGGGCGTGGTTGTCGTAACCATCAACTATCGGCTTGGCATTTTCGGCTTTCTCGCTCACCCGGAGCTGTCCGGTGAATCGCCACAGCACGTCTCGGGCAACTACGGGCTGCTTGACCAGATTGCCACGCTCAAGTGGGTCCAGCGAAACATCGCCAATTTCGGCGGCGACCCGAAGAACGTCACGATCTTCGGGGAATCGGCCGGCGGCGCGAGCGTCTTCTCGCTTCTCGCCAGTCCGCTCGCGAAGGGCCTGTTCGCCCGTGCGATTTCCGAGAGCGGCACCTGGGTCTTCACTGCAATTCGGCACCTTAGAGAATCAGCATACGGCTACGAGGCAGCCGAGCAGGCAGGTGCCGCAACGGGCGATTTGGCCAGCCTTCGCAGCATGAGCTTTCAGGACATCGTGAAGCTCAAGCACCCTAAACCGGACGTTTTCTTCGACTTTTCCTTCGCAAACTATCGCCCGGTGGTTGACGGATGGGTGTTTCCGAGTGATCCCTCCGAATTGTTCGAGCGCGGAGATTTTAATCAAGTCCCGCTGCTGACCGGCACCAATGCAGACGAGGCTGCTCTTTTCATGAGCATGGGCATGCTGAGCGGTATAAAGACGCCAGACGCCTACCGAGCCTGGCTTACAGCAAGCTTCGGAGAAGGGCCGGGAGCCAAAATCGCAAAGGCTTACCCGACTGCCACTGACGCCGATGTTCGGGATGCCGTAAAGCAAGTCATAACAGATTTCATTTTCGTGGAATCGACTCGAGCCATCGCGCTCTCCGCTCAGTCCAAAGTCCCCGTCTATTTCTACCGTTTCAGCCGGGTTAACGCGATCGGGCGGGCAACCAAGATGGGAGCGCATCACGGGGCGGAAATCGCTTACATCTTCGGCACCTTCAACACTCCCATGATCAACGCACCCGGGCAGTCGTACGACGACAGTGATCGGGCCCTGGGAAAAGCCATGCGCGGCGCGTGGGTCCAGTTCGCCAAGACCGGGAATCCAAACGGAGCCGGACTGGCCGAGTGGCCGGCTTACAAGGCCGGGAGCGAGCGCTGCCTGGATTTCGGAGACAGCGTTACGGCTATCCCGTTACCTGGGGCCTCTCGAATCGACCTGCTCTATTCGGTGTTCAAGGAACTACGAAGCGCCGGGCAAAAGAAACAGCAGCTGAGCCGGAATTAGGGACGCTTGGAGCCGTAATAGGTTTCCAGGCAACGATCCATAACCCAGGAGGTGCGGGCTCCGCTTTCGCCGGTCGACTCGCACTGGCCCTGGCCCAGCAGCTCGTCCACGATCGTTTGAATGAGCGGTTGATGAACATGCGGCGGGTTGCGGAGTTCGAACACCGTTTCGTCGCCTCCCGACCGCACCACAATGTCGCCGTCCGTGAAGACGGGCGTCCGCAGCTGGCCGGTTGAGCCGGTGAAGATAATCGCGTCGTCCCATCGGTCGGCATTGAAATTCCAGATTCCCTCGCCGACCACCCCTGACTCGAATTGAAAACAGGCCGCGGTAGCATCTTCCGCCTTGTAGGCGCCCCCGGTGTTGACGGCAAATCCGGCCACTTGAGTAATCGGACTGACCAGGAAATCGAGCAGGTCCAAGCCGTGAGAGGCCAGATCCATGAACAGGCCGGAGCCGGCAATCGCCGGGTCGAAGCGCCATCCGAGCGCCGCCTCCCCGACAGCCAGCCGGTCGTGCTGCAGGATACGGACCGAGGTGACCCGCCCGATGGCCCCCGATTGCAGCATTTCCCTTACTTTCAGAAAACGGGGAAGCGCCCGCCGGTAGTAAGCAACGAACAAAGGGGTCTGGGCACGGCGAAAGGCCTCAACCAGTTGGAGGCATTCGGCGTGGTTCATGGCCATCGGCTTTTCCATGAGGCAGGGTTTCCGCGCGGAGGCCGCGGCGAGACCCAACTGGCAGTGAGAAGAGGGCGGGGTCGCGATATAGACAGCGTCGACTTCGGGATCGTTGATCAGGTCCGCTGCCTGATCGTAAAACTTCGGGACGCCGTGGCGTTGGGCATAGTCGGCCGCCTTCTCTCGATCGCGTCGCATCACGGCCACCAGTGCCGAATCCGCCGCCTTCTGAAACCCGGGCCCGCTCTTCACTTCCGTCACGTTCCCGCACCCGATAATCCCCCACCGGATTTGCCTGGTCATGATTGGCATTGTACCCTCGCCTGGCGTCGGCACTTCAAAAGCAGCGAGGGTCGTTGAAAAGCCCCTTTAGGATATG
>Ga0105092_10001354_pt1 | contig 13124 bp, 15 predicted proteins | sample PPLLak2March2015_FD_87021 | JGI IMG/M metagenome (GOLD analysis project Ga0105092, IMG submission 87021) | Freshwater sediment microbial communities from Prairie Pothole Lake near Jamestown, North Dakota, USA - PPLs Lake P7 Core (1) Depth... | ecosystem: Environmental > Aquatic > Freshwater >... | reverse complement strand
GGCAGCGAGGCCATCCTGTTCGCCCTGATGGCCTGCGCCGGGCTGCGGTGCTGCGAGTGCTCGCGGCTCGACTGGCGCGACGTCGACCTGACCGCGGGGACGGTGATCGTCAACGGCAAGGGCAGCAAGGAACGCCTGATCAGCCTGTCAACGGACGTCACGCGCACCCTCGCCGCGCTGCGTCTGGCCTCGAGCCGGCGCGACGGCGCCGTGTTCGTCGGGCAGACCGGGCGGCGGATGCTGGCCCACCGGGTCTCGCAACGGGTCAACCTGGCGATCCACGCCGCGGGCTACTCGACGACGGCGCATCAGCTGCGCCACCGCTGCGCCACGGCGGCGCTGCAGGTGCCTGGCGCCGACCTCCTGGCGGTGCGCGACCTGCTCGGCCACGCCTCGGTGGCGACGACGCAGATCTACACGGCCTGTCTGCCCGAGCGCACGGCGGCGACGTCGCGCGCGCTGCAGCTGCCGGCGGCGTGATGACCAGGGGTTCGTTGACTTTGTCTAGAGCGCGCGTGCCATGAGCCGGGTCCGCTACTACGGGACCCTCGTCGCGTTGATCGCGCCGCCGCTCGGCGTGCTCGTCGCCGAGTGGATGTACCGCCAGGGCTGGTGGCCGTGACCAGGGAGATGCGACATCGGCCGTGGAATCTCCGCCACCGATGTCGCATCACGGCGGCGGTCGTTCGTCGTTCTGTTTCTCGCCAGCGCGGAATCCGAGGTACGACCCGAGCACGCCGATGATCCCGCCGAACGCGCCGGTGATGATCTGCGTCGCGTTCTCACTGAGCCCGGGCCCGGCCGAGGCGATGGCGTCATAGAGCACGGCGAACAGGATCACGTTTAGCCCGACGGCGATGCCGAGGGCGAGGATCAGGGCGACCCAATCGCGGACCCCGGCGCCGGGGAACGGCCGGCGCGGCATCGCTAGGTGACGTCGCGTTGCGGGGTGTAGGGGATCAGGTCGACGTCGGCGTCGGGCAAGGTGACGGCCTGGTAGAGACCGGAGCCGAGCAGGGGGCCGTAGGCGTCGCCGGTGATCGGGCGGCGGGTCGTCAGCAGTTTGTCGGCGACCTGCAGCGATCCCGACGGCGTGCCCTGCACGAGTAGCCCTTGATCCATCTCGTCGTCCTCCTCGTCGGGGGTTTCCGGTTTTGGCACCGGCGCCGCGGCGCGGCGGGTGTGTTCGGCGCGCATGTCGTCGAGGTTCCACGACCCCGAACTGTTGATCGACCGCGGCCGCCACGCCCCCTCGACGGCGGCGGCGGTGGCCGGGTCGATCTTGCGGCCGACGGCGTAGTGGACGTGTCCGGCGATGTCGGCCGGCACGTTGCCGAGCTGGCGGTTGACCACGTTGGCGGTCAGGATCAGGGCGTCGATCTGGGCCACCGGCCACGCCTCGCCGATCCCGTTGTTGCCGCACTCGATGCCGACGGCCCGGGTGTTCATCCCGTCGGCCGGCACGGTGCCGCGCGAGAACGTCAGCGCCTGGCCCTTGCCGTTGGTGTTGGTGGCGCCGGCGGCGAGCACCCACACTCGCCCGGTGCGGTCGATGTACAGGTTCGACAGGGGGGCGTCGGGGTCGCCGACGGCGCAGTAGTCGGCGTCGCGTTGGCCGTCCCATGACGGACCGGAGGCGGTGTGATGTTCCATGACGCACAGCGGGGCCGAGCTGTAACCACCCGAGCCGCGGGCCCGGGTCCGCCAGCCGTGGTACTCGACGACGTTGAGTCCGGCGGCGCGCAGGTCGTCGGCCAGCCAGGTCAGGTACAGGCTCATCGCGGGTCGTCGGCGTCGTAGGCGTCGTCGTCGTCGACGTCGCCGAACTCGGCGGCGTGACGGCGGCGGCGGACGGTCTCGGCGTCGGGCGGGGTCGGCGGGGGATCGGTCATGGCGGGGCGACGAGGGCTTGGACGGCGGCGAGGATCTGGGCGTCGGAGATGACGGCCGGGTCGTTGCCGGGGCGGGGGATGCCGCCGGCGATCGCCGAGGCGTAGGCGTCACCGAACCCGGGAGCGGCGGCGACGAGCCAGATGTTGTTCGCGGCCCACGTCGTCGGCGGTGTCTCGCCGGGCCCGCCGAGCTCGGCGGCGACGCACGCCGAGACCCGGGCCAGGAAATCGGGGTCCACCGAGAGCAGGGCTTGATCCGAGAAAGCCATTGATAGTCCTCCGTTCAGGGGCGCAGCCCGATGGCGATCCAGTCGACCGAGTAGGCGCCGGTGATCGGGGTGTTGTTCAGGTTGAACACGCGGATCGCCAGCGCCGAGGTGGTCACGTCGACGATCTGCACGGCGCCGGCGACGGTCGAGGTGGCCGGGAACCGGGACGGGTTGACGATGGCCACCGGACGGGTCAGGAACGGCACCCGGAACATGATCACGGCCTGGCCGTTGACGTCGAGACCGACGGCGGTCATGTTGGCCTCGATCTGCAGTTGACCGATCGTCTGATCGACGTCGAGGACCGACGCCTTGGGGGTGATCCGGCGTTGCGTGTTGACGACAGAGTTGCCCCATGCCGACTCGATCAGTTCGTTGGCGGCGACGTTGCCGGGGGTGCCGTCGGGGTTGACGGCGGCGAACGTGCCCAGCTCGGATCCGGTCAGCCCGAGCGCCTCGAGCCGTTGGACGAGCTGCTCGAGCCGGTCGAGCGCGGCGAGATCGCTCATGATGGTGTTCCGATCAGTTCGGCGACGAGGGCGCGGGCCTCGGCGTACAGGGCGGGGGCGGCCGACCACAGGGAACGGTCCCAGCCGGAGTAGTCCCAGCGGCCGCCGGCGGCGGCGAACGGGGCGGCCGGGTCCAACGTCAGACGGCACCACCAGCGGCCGCGGTCGGTGATCGTGTGACGGACCCCGGTGACGAACATTTCGACGTCGAACACGGCCCGGCCGTCGCGGGCCCGCAGCCGGCAACGGATGCGGGTCGGGGTCTCGGGGCGGGCGGTGGCCATCAGCTCGACGAGGCGGCCGTCGCCGGGGTCGGTGGCGGCGTCGAGGGTGACGGCCTCGATGCGCGGCATCGTCGACACGGCCCGTACGGCGAGGGTGCGGGCGGCGAGGACGGTCAGCATCTGGTCGTCGACGGGGATCAGGTCGGAACGGGTGAACGGTTCGAAACCGACGACGGCCCGCCCGGCGGAGTCCTCGAGGGTGACGTGATCGTCGGCGGAGCGGCCCATGCGGGCCACGGTCGTCACGTCCCGGCGGCGGAACGACAGTTCCCACGTCGACGGGCAGATGTCGCCGGGGCCGACGTTGCCGACGGTGGCGTCGGGCGGGGTGCCCGGCATGTACACCTGCCAGTCCCGGGCCCGGTAGGCGACGGCGCCGGCGAGGGTGCCGAACACGGCGCCGCCGGCGGAGTCGGCGGCCTGGCCGAGCAGGTCGACGACGGCGCCGCCGAGCGTCGACGGTTGCAGGGTGACGGTCGAGGCGTTGAGGTCGCGGTAGCCGGGCGGCCAGCTGCGGGCGTCGAGGATCCGTCCGATGCGGGCGGTCACCGTTTCGGCGGCGACGGCCACGTCGAGGGGGTCGAGGGCGGCCCGGCCGGCCTCGCCGAGGGCGTCGATGCAGTTGCACTGCACGACATCGGTGCCGTAGGGCACGTACAACGGCACGGCCTCGTCGATGTAGCCGCGGAACAGGACGTGACGGCCGGTCGGGGTGTCGACCCCGTAACGGACCTGACGTCCCGGACGCACCGCCAGGGCGGCCGGCGGGGCCGGCGGCGGCTCGAGGTCGGCCCAACCGTCGAGGTTGCGCAACACGATGTCGGCGGCGCCGGGCCGGAACCGTTCCACGACCCGGGTCCGCCCGGTGTCGGACTCGGCCGAGTTGACCTCGCAGGACACATCCAGCCAGGTCGGCTCCGTCGACGCCCAGCGGGCCGGTTCGATGTCCCACCGCGACACGTTCCAACGGGCCTGACCGGTCGGGATGCGGGTGTCGCCGATGCCGAGCTCGGCCCACGGGAACACCGCTACCGGGCCGAGCAGGGGGCGCACGGCGGCCACGGTCAGCGGCTCCCGGCCAGGCGGACCCCGTCACGCACGGCGTCACGGACGGTGCGCACGACGTCGTAGCGGGATCCGAGGATGGCGCCGCGCATGTCGACGGTGACCGGGGCCCCGACACCGGCCATCGTCGGGACGTCGATGTACAGCGGGCCGGCGGCGGCGGCGACTCCGCCGGTCGGGGCGGCCTCGGCCTCGGCGCCGCGCGGCACGGCCCGCACCCCGCGGCCCGAGCTCGACGCAGTGCCGGCCGGCGCCGCGCTGCGGCCGCCGGCGCCGGTGACGGCGGCGATCAGGGCGAGATTGTTGAGCAGGGTCGACAATCCGGTCGCCTTGACGGTGATCGTCGTCTCGCGGTCACGGGCGACATTGTTGATGGCGGTCTCGGTCGGCGGAATGTTCAGCGCCTGCGCGGTGACCGGGGCGGTGCGGGGGACGGCGGCGGCGTCGAGGGCGCCGGCGGCGGCGTCGATCGTGTCGTAGCGCGGGTCGGCGAGGATCTCCGACACCTTTTCCGGGGGGATGCCGTTGACCTGCGCGATGTAGTTGATGATCGCCTGACGCATCGGCCCGTCGGTGGTGCGGGCCGAGTTGATCATCGACGTGTTCCACGTCCGTTGGGCGTCGGTGGCGTCCTGCGTGGCGCCCATCGACGCCATCGAGTCCTTCTGCAGCTGCACCTGCGAGTCGGCGGCCCGGCCGGCGGCGAGGGCCAGGTCGTCGAGGGCGGCGGCGTTCTCCTGCGTCATCCCGGGCGCCGTGGCGATCTGCTCGGCGGTGGTCTTCATCTGCTCGAGGAAGTCCCGTTCGGCGTCACGGGCGGCGAACGTCGAATCGGCGGCGGCCCGGCGGGCGTCAGCCATGGCGCCCATCGCGGCGACCCCCTCGAGCAGGGCGCCGACCTGCGCCAGCGTCGCCGCGACGGCCTCCTTTTCGGCGTCGGTCAGCTCCCGCGTGGCGTCGGTCGTGTCCTCGGTGGCCTGCCCGTAGAACTCGGTGTCACGGGTCGCCTCGCGTTCGGCCTCGCCTTTCTGGCGGATCGCTCCGCCGGCGGCGAACGCGGCGTTGACGACGTCGGTATAGCCGTCGCCGAGGGCCAGGGCGACGGCGCTGTTGGCCTGCGTCGAACGCAACCCCTGTTGCATCGCGGCGTCGAGGTTGCGCAACTCGGCCTCGGTGGCCCCGGCGGCGGCGGCGATGGCCAGTTGACCGGCGGCCCACCGGTTGAACTCGTCGGTACCGCCCTGCACGATCGTGTTGAAGTCCTCGAACGTGCCGATCACGGCCCGTACCGAGTCCTCGACGTCCTTGGTCTGCGACCCGATGCGGGCCATCAGCGACGTCGGATCCTCCCCACCGGCGAGGATGTCCTGCAGCTCCCCGGCCGACACGGCGGCATCCTCGAGGGCCTCGGCGAACCCGCGGACCCGGTCCTCATTGAACGCCTTGGTCTCGGCGATCACCTTCATGTACTTGCCGACCGCCGCGGTGACCAGAGCCAGTCCGGCCATCGGCCCGGCCACCGACGCCAGTCCGGCCATGCCGATGCCACCCTCGGTGGCGTACTCGCCGAGCTGGCCGAGTCCGACGCCGAGGTCGCCGACGATGCCGCCGAGCCCGGCGATCGACTGCGTCGAGTTGCCGACCATGTTGGCCAACACGCTGCGGGATTGATCGGCGTTCTCGCGGGCCTCGCGCAAGCGGCCGTTGAGGTTGCCGAGCCCCTGATCGACGGCCGACACCTGCACGTCGTCGATCCGTTTGATCGCCGCGGCGAGCCCCTCGGCGTCGGCCTCGATCTCGTCGAACGACAGCCCCATGCGGCGCAGGTCGCCGACCTTCTCGGCGATGCCGTCCTGCCCCATGCGCGCCGCCAGCTCGGGGCCGAGGGCCCGGCCGAGGGCGTCGGCCGCCCGGCTGGCGGCGCGCAGCTCGGTCTCGGCCTGATCGGCCATGTCGCCGAGGGCCCGGGCGACCCGTTGGGCGTTCGTCCCGGTCTCGTCGAGGGACTGGTCAACGGAACGCAGCTCCCGGTTCACGGCCCGCGAAAAATCGCGGATCCCGGCCGTGCCGGCGGCGGCGTCGACGGTGATCCGATAGTTCAGGTCGCGGCCGGCCACCGGGTCACTCCGTCAACGCGTCGTCGAACAGGTCGGCGACGGCCCGGTCGACGATCGGGGCGGCCCGCTCGGTGGCCCGCGTCCACACCCGTCGACCGGTCTGCCGTTTCGGCTCGGCCGACACGCGGGGCCCGTACGGGGTGCGCAGGGCCCGGGCCCGACGGGCCCGGACCGTGTGCGCGCTGGCGCCGGATTCGACGATCGACCACGGTCCGGGCGGGCGGGCCTCGACGTCGACGGTCATCGATTGGGCGCCGGCGAACGTGCGGGCCCGCACCCCCAGCCGGACCCCCATGCCGGACATGGTCAGGGACCCGCGGACCGCTTTGGCGGCGTCGAGCTGGGCCTTGCGGGCGACCTTGCCGAGCTGGCGGCCGACGTCACGATTGGCGGCGCGCCAGGACCGTTCGAGGGCGCCGACGTCGAACGTGTCGGTACGGGTCGCCGAGATGAACGGCACTCACGCCTCGGCGAGCTCGTCGACCGGCTCGTCGGCGGCCATGCCGGCGGCCGGCCCGGTCGTCGGCGCCGAGCCGTCGCCGGGAATCACCTTCCAGTCGGCGGCGGTGCCGAACTGGCCGTCCGGCTTGCGTTTGAACTGGAACGTGACCTGTGACCGGTTGGCCGAACGGCCCCCGCCGAGCGACGACGCCGAGAGGGTGACGACCCCGATGAACACCGGCGGCACCCCGTCACCGCCACACCCGACGTACAGGTAGGCGTCCTTGCCGGCATGCTCGAACAGGTAGGCCGACAGCCCATCGGCCAACGTCGGGTCCTGGTAGTGGTCCCACGCCGCGGCCCACGAGTCGGCCCCGGCGATCTGCTCGGTGGCCGGCAGATCGCACCAGGTGCCGGCGATCGTCTCGGTCGTCGTATTGGCCGTCGCCGACACAACCCCGGTGACGAGCTGGCAGCCATAGCCGGTGGTCAGGGCGTCGTAGTCGGCGACGCGCACGTCCGGCAGGGTCTTGCCGCCGGGCGCTTGCCAGGCGGGGTCGTAGCCGACGGCGGCCGGGTCGACGAGGTCGAGGGCGACGACACCGGCGGTGATCTTGAACAGGGTGCGGCTCATGCGACGAGCTCCTTTTCTGCGCAGAGGGTCAGGTGGGCGACGACGACGTCGACGACGGTGATCAGGGCGCGCAACCGGGGCCCGCCGACGTCGAGATCATCGGCGACGGCGGACACCGGCTCCCCCGACAGCTCGAGCGCGGCATCCCAGATCTGATCGTCGAGCACGTCGAGGGCGCGCAGCTGCGCCTCGTCGGTGCCGTCGACGACGGCGACGACGGGGAACGTGACGACGATCAGCGGGGCCCCGTCATCATCCGCGGCGCGCCGGCCGGCGACGTCGAGATAGACGCACGGCGTCACCAGCTCGAGCGGGCGGACGTCGAACACCGGTACCGGGGCCACGGCGACGCCGAGCGCCTCGGCCAGTGTCTGGCGGGCCTCGGCGGTGATGCTCATGCCGGCGCCCATTTCGAGCCGTGGCACCACGGGGTGAGCAGGTCGCGGTAGCCGGCGACGGGGTCGCGGGGGATGCGCAGGGCGCCGGTGTCCGACCAAGCGTCGGACACGTCGGACTCGGCATCCTTGAACCGGTAGATGCGGATCGCCACACCGAGCGCGGCCCGCCACACCGACTCCGGATAGGGGACCGACAGGTCGACGGCGAGCTCGTCGTCGACGAGCTCGTTGGCGGCCGTCGTGCACCGTGCGACGTAGCCGATGTCGGGATGACCGGCGGGGAGGCGGAGCCGTGCGATGACGTCCGCCGCGGTGACGTAGACCGGTACCGGCGGGCCGACCGAGAACGTAAACGGCAGAGCGTCCCCGGTCGACCCGTCGACGTTGCGGACCGTCACGTCCACCGACACGGCCCCCGACGCGGTGGACGGTCTGACGATCGTCGTCACCTCCCCATCGGCCACCCACGTCGTCGGCTCGTCACCGCCACCGAACACGATCACGGCGGCCGGGTCGAACCCGGCACCGACGACGCGCAACGTCACATCGGGCCCCCCGACCTCGGCGCCGGCCGGGTCGAGCGCGGTGACGACCGGCGCCGGCACGACGGGCTACTTGGCGGCCGACCGCTTGGTCGCCGCGACGAGCGGGGCGGGCAGGGTGACGGTGATCTCGACGACACCGGCCGGCAGGAACACCCCGGCCGTCCCCATCCCCCAGATGGCGACGTTGGTTCCGAGCTTCTCGACGTCCTCGGCGGTGACGATGAACGGCCCCTCCTCGAACCAGGCGGCAGCGCCCGGGTTGGTCACGATCATCGTGCCGGCGGGGAGCCCGGGAGATTCGGTGATGACGAGCCCGGAAATGTTGATCGCCAGGGTCGAGGCTTGCGCCGTGCCGGAAATGTTCTGCGTGCCGTAGGCGGGCGGCATCAGCCACGGGGCGCCGCCGAGGGCGATGAACACGTCGGTGGCGGCGAGGGCTACCGACGCCGGTTCGCCGGTGACGTTGCGGACCTCGGTCGAGGCGCCGAACAGGATCGCCCGCAACGCGGAGCCGTCGGTGTCGGCGGCCAGGTCGTAGACGTCGGGGGCGGCGTCGACGGCGGACAGGACGGTGGCGAAGGCGACCTCGGTGGTCAGCCCGTAGGCGATCTGCAGGATCCGGTCATAGAGGGCCATGTACGACGGCGAAGAGCGGCGCTGCAGCTGGTAACTGACATCGGACCCGCCGGCGTAGGTGTCGAGGGTCGCTTGGCCCCGTTTGAAGCTGACCTTGACCGAGTTGATCGCCGCTTTTTCGGCTGTCTGCTCGGCGACGATGGCCAGCAGGTCGCCGTCGTAGTACGGCCAGTAGACATCCATGCCGGCGTCGCCCGGGTTGCGGGGTCCGCCGAGGGCGGTGATCGACGGGCGGCCCCGGTCGACGATGCCGAACACCTCGGTCAGCCATGACGGCGGCATCAGCCCCGGGTTGTCGACGGTGACCTGATCGAGCAGGGCCCGTCCGACGGTGCCGGTGGCGGCCAGCCGGTCGAGCTCGCGCCATTTCTGATAAGCGGCGGCGAACGCCGTGCGCAGCTCGGCGGCCCGGTCACCCTCGGCGGCCCGGGCCGCGGTGACGAACTCGCGGAAGTTGGCGAAGCGGGCCAGCGGCCCGGCGGTGCGGCCGGACGGGCGGCGGCCCGGCGTCATCCCGTAGCGGGCCAACTCGGCGCGGACGAGCTCGCCGACGGCGGCCCGGCCGGCCGGGGCGTCAGGTTCGATGTCCGGGTTGGCTTCGGTCTCCTCGGTGTCGTCGTCGTCGGCCTGGTCGTCGTCCTCGTCCCCGGCGGCGCGGCCGGCGGCGGCGACGGCGCCGGGGAACGCGCCGGTACCGGGCGGCAGCACGACGGCGATGCCGGTCAGCGGACACGGGGTCGCCGCGGTGCGGGCCACGGTCCCGGTGCCACCGACGGGGACGTCGGCCTCGAGGGACACGTTGACGAAACCGAGGACGCGGGCCAGCTCGTAGACGTCACGGCCGCGTGACGTGTTGGCCAGGCGCAGCGTGGCGTACAGCCCATCGGGCCGTTCGGTGAACGTGTCGGCCCGGCCGATCGGTTGACGGTCCGGGTTGAGTTGGCCGTCCCCGCCACCGCCGGGGACGTGGCCGTCGTAGATGACGACCCGGTCCTCGGGGACGAGGGAGCCGGGCGACCAGGTCTCGGTGTAGAACGTGCGGCCGTCGTCGGTGACCCGGGCCGCGGTGTGCCACGGCACGACGCACGCCTCGAGGGTCAGGTCGTCGGGGCCGGCGGTGACGGCGGCCCGGCGGCCGGCATGCCACACCGGGGCGATCGTGGCGGCGGAACGGAACGCGGGAACGGTGACGGTCACGGGTGTACTCCTGACGGATCGGTGAACGGGGACGCGGTCGGGCCCGGCGACGACGGTTCGTCGAACGTGCCGGCAGGCGTCGGGGGCAGGGATTCGGCGGCGCGGACCTCGTCGACGGTGAGCCAGCGGCCGAGGGCCACGCTGTAGGCGGCGTAGCGGGCGCCGAGGTCGGTGCGCAGCAGGACCGAGGTGTCGGCGCGGACGTGCTGGCCGTACGGGCGGAGCTCGGAGAACCCGGCCTCGATGCGCATCAGGTAGGCGCCCAATCCGAGCTTGAGCCACTTGGAGAATTCGGCCTCGGTCGTCGAGTACGTCAGGGAGTCCCCGGCGCGCACGTTGACCAGCGACGGCATCACCCCGAACGCCCGGGCGATCTCGGCGTTGGCGACCTCGATCGACTCGACGAGCTGCGAGTCGATGGCGTTCGACCCGATCGCCTCGAGGCGGCCACCCCGGTCGACGACGGCCGGCTCATGACGGCGGGCGAACGCGCCGAGCATCTCGTCTTTGGCCTCCCGTTTCTGCGTCGTCGACAGGGCCTGTTCGATGACCAGGGCGATCGACGGGAACCCGGCCTCCCAGAACGATCCGGCCATCTGCCACAGGGCGGCGAGGTACTCGACGGCCCGGACGCACGACCCGATCGGGCCTGAGCCGAGGGTGCCGACGCGTTCGACGCGCCACGGGATCCACACCGCGCCGGTCGGACCCGGGTCGTAGCGCTTGCCCTGCCAGATGATCCGCTCGAGCCGGCCGGACGGGTCGAACGTGCCGGCGGCCTCGGCGGCGTCGACGACACGCACGGCGGCCGGGGTGACACCGTCGGCGTAGAACGCGGTCGGGATCAGCCACACGTAGCCGGGGCCGGTCAGGTTCATGACGAGACGGTGCATCGTCTGCCAGCGCGGCTCCCACGGATCGGGGCGGATCACGATCGGCGGTTGGTCGGCGGTCGGCAGGTTGCCGCGGAAGTTGACGAGCGGGAGCTGCGCCACGGTGTCGGCGACGAGCTGGCGGCAGGCGACGACGATCGGCAGCTCGAACGGGGACAGGTCGCCGAGGCGTTCGCGCCGGGCCTGAGCGTCGGCGATGATCCGCTCGATGGCGCCGAGGTTGCCGTCGGCGGCGGCGCGGGCCTCGGCGGCAGCGGCGCGGGCGGCAGAGCGGCGGCCCATCTGTCGCAAACCGTGATGTAACGCGCGCCGCGCCGTCTATAACGCGTCACAGAGGGCCCGTAGCCGGTTTGCCCGCACTGAGGTACCAGGCGGGTCCCGTTTCGGCGCTCTGGCGGCCACAGAGCGGCCAGCGGCCCCCCGATTCGCGGGCTAGGTGACGCTCGGACGGCCGAGGGTGGCGTCGCGGTGCGCCCACACGGCCATCGTGGCGGCGATCAGCGGGCAGGCGCCGGGCTGGCGACGGTCGAACAGCCAGGCGCCGCCGGCCCGGCGACGTCGGCCGGCGGCGATCGCGCCGTCGAGGTCGACGTCGGCACGGTGCATGACGTCGGCGGTGTACACGACGCGGTCGTAGAACCACCCGGCGGCGGCCGTCACCTCGGCGGTGCGGTAGGGGACGAGGCGGGTCGGGACCTCGACGAGCTCGGGGGCCAGGGCGCCGGCCGGCCCGCCGGCGTCCCACACGACGGCCATCGGCGACCACCGTTCGGCGAGCTCGACGAGACGGGGGCCGACCCACGGCCCATGCGGGCGGTGGTCGACGAGCTCGACGACGACCCGGCCGTCAGGGCCGGTGCCGGCGGCGACGATGCTGGCCGTCGTACGGTCCTCGTCGACCTCGAGGGCGAACACAACCGGGTCGACGAGGGCGACGTCGGCCAACCCGGCAAGCCAGGCGTCGACGAGCACCGTATCGACGAGGGTCTCGGGCCACCATCCGAGGTACTCGGCGCCGAACACGTCCGGCGACATGATCTCCCGATCGGCGCGGATGGCGTCGAGGTCGACGTGATGGCCGATCCCGGGGTGCGCGGCGAGCAGGGTGGCGTCATCGTCGGGGTCGGCGCCGTCAGGGGCGGCGTACTCGATGTAGGCGATGCGCGAGTCGGGGTTGGCGGTGGCGGCCCGGCCGAGGTCGCGCCAGCGGGCCAGCCACGTCGACGCCGCGGTGCCGGCGTTCGACCAGATGATCGTCTGCCCGCCGAGCCCGGTGCGTTGCGTCGGCAGGCAGGCGGCCTCGAAGTCGAGCCCGGCGTCGAGGCTGAACTCGCGCCCCTCGTCAATGTTGGCCTGGTCGGCATTGAGGGAACGCATGGCGTCCCCGTCGGGCGGGAGCAGGCGGAACGTGGAGCGGTTGTGTCGCCATGTGAATGCCTCGGACCCGTTCGAGCGGCGCAACGCCAGATGGCGCGGGTGCAGCGGGGAGTCCTCGACGTCGGGGAACCACTGGTCGCGCCACAGCGCGGCGGCGGTCTCGCGGCGATGGGAGGCGTAGAACGCCCGGGAGCGGGGCCGGCGCCGGGTCGTCGTCAACCCGCGGCACAGCGCGACGTGGGTCTTGCCGGCCCGCCGGGGGACGATGACGACACCGACGAGGTAGTGATAGCGGCCCCGGTCGTCGAGCTCGCCGAGAATGTCGGCGGCGTGGCGTTGCCAGGGGATGAACGGGGCGCCGAGAACCCGGGCGGTGGCGGCGGCCTCGGCGCCGTCAGTCCGGCGGGACGGGTTGCGCGTCGTCGCCCATGCCGGCGAACAGATCGGCGAGCTCGGCGCCAGAGTCACGGTCGGGGACGGCCAACAGATGGACGAGCACGGTGTGATAGCGGGCGACGAGGACAGCGCGGGTGTAGCGCGATTCGTCGTCGTCGAACACGGCCCCTTGCAGCTGAGCGGCGGCCTCGCGGGCCAGGGCGACGAGGGCGGCGTCGACCGGCTCGAGCCGGCCGAGATCTCGCATAGCCCGAACCGTTGCCTCGAGCCCGTTCGTCACCCGGCCCCGCGGTCGGGCCGGGGCCGTCGGGAACAGACGCGGCTGACTCATCGGGCATCGGCGCCGATCCCGGCCGATCGGCGGCGATCGGCGGCGATCCGGCCCGACCCGGCCCGGGCGGCGGCGGTCCGGCGGTGCCGTTGTAACGACAAATGGGGGTCCGTCGTCCCGTCGGGAGAGAGACAGGGGGG
>Ga0105092_10001353_pt1 | contig 13124 bp, 14 predicted proteins | sample PPLLak2March2015_FD_87021 | JGI IMG/M metagenome (GOLD analysis project Ga0105092, IMG submission 87021) | Freshwater sediment microbial communities from Prairie Pothole Lake near Jamestown, North Dakota, USA - PPLs Lake P7 Core (1) Depth... | ecosystem: Environmental > Aquatic > Freshwater >... | reverse complement strand
GTTAGGCGTGCAGGAGATGCAGGGCCATGCCATATCGCTAGATGGGGGCGCGGCCCTCGACGATGACGAGGGAGCCGCGGGGGATTTCCGGGAGCGGGGGCAGGGGCTCGGCGGGGGTGATGGGGGCGGAGACGGCGATGGAGTAGATGACGGGGGAAATCGCTTTCGTCAAGTTCTTTGGGATATGTTTAGAGCATCCTATTTTTGATCAAATTGATCCGGAGATTTCATATCATAGATTCTAGGTATCCTCCAATCAATCAGAGTTGTCCTGAACCTATCTTCAATAGGACCCGTTGTCTTCATTTTTATATCATATTTTTTTGCCCAATACCATGCATCATCCTCAGCGTTCTCGGCATTTGAGACAACCCAGGCTTCGACTTTGGCATCAGGATATCTATCTCGGAGAATATTGACTCTCTCAACAATCTGGTCGACTTTTTTCGATTCAACCAAGTGACATTCAGAGTTATAATTAAGGAATAATTTGCATTCGCAAATAAGGATTTTTTCGTCTTTTTCCGCGAAGACATCGATATCACCTCTATGACCAGGCAGAGTATAATGATGAGATACTCTAGTATAGCCTCCACTTTGTCGAAGGTATTCCATTACCTTCACCTCAAACATGTAACCAAGCACATTTCCCTTACTTTTCTCTTCTATTCTTGGAATAAAGCTTGGGTTTTCATCTAAGTACCGAATAATATAGTCCTGCACTTCGCCACGGAGAGTTAGACTAATTTCTCCATCTCGTCCCTTGAACTGAAGGTATGGTATAGGAACCAGATTGCATTGTCCAGAAGGCGGTCGCATCACTTCTCGTTGCCGTCTATCGTCAATACTACTCCAGAAGTTTTCGAAAGATCCATCCTTTTCCAGGTTCTCATCTACATATAGATGATACATCCCCTGCACGCCATAACCATAAAGCTGGGCAGTTACCGCAGCTAGAGCAGCCATACTCTTTCGGCCACCAGCTACAGCAAGATAAACATTGTCGTTCTTATAATCCTCATGTAGGAGCTTCGTTATGAGCATGCGGAAATCTTTTACATCTTTTTCCCTCGCCAGATCACTTCCTTCAATGCGCATTCGGCATGTTTCATCGTATTGTATATTGTTGTCCGTATCTGAATTCCAGCGCATAAACTCACGTTCAATCTCATCCTCAACACGATCAATTCCCTGCGCATTAGTGCCCACAGTAATTACTTTGTTCACTTTTATAGGCTCATCGATTCCCCACCCATGATACAGGGCATAATATGCCCCGGTAGCCACACCAGGGGAGAGACCGAGTAGCGAAATAAGGACATTCATTTTATGGCCTCCCACATTTCTTCATCTACAGGATATAATAATAATTTAGAAACAATGCCAGCATCTTCATGCAAAATCCAAAGATAAACTTCTTTTCCCAAAAGCTGGATAGTGTATGCAGGAAGAGATTTAGCTTCGATCCAGATACGCTCTGATGATGACTTACTTGTCGATGTATAGTCCAAGCGAATTCGATTTAGATCTACTTGCATAATACGAAGGATAAATACAACTTTTGGAAATATATTTTTCTCAGAACTCTCCCATAATTCGATAAAAGAAACCAATATTTTAATTGCACCATCTACAACATTATCAAAATTGTTTGGATGCAGAAAATCCCTTGAACAATTTTCATATTCATATAATTCCTTTAATTTTATGATTTCATTTAATGATTTAATAAACATCGATTGTTCTTTGATGTCCAGTTTTTTCAAATTTATTTGATTTCCTTCTTTTACGGGCACCATGATTTGATTTCCTTCTCTAACAGTCTCCATTACACCATTTGTTTCCATTTGATTTTGAAAGAGTCTTTGTCTTTTGAAAACAGATCCAAAATTACTCTCTTGTGCCTGATTAGCATCTTTTGGCTCTGAGCATTTGCATGCAATAGCTATAGCTTGATCAAGTCGGTTGAGCTGTTGAACGTAATAAATAAAATTCTTATCTTTTTCTGTTTCGAGATTCTTTCCATAAATAGAATATTCATAAAATGATAAAAGATGTTGGAGTAATCTCTCGCTTCTGGCAAATGCTGAACGTACTTTTTCTGCGATACTTTCTGTGTCAATTGAAGGATCCTCCAATTCCTTGCGAGCTTTATGAAATTTATTTAGTGCATAGGCCAAGCTATTGCTCGTTTGCATTGCTGGGATGCCACTTTTGCTAAAGCGCAGCCATTTTTTCATCTCATCAATAAAAATCCTTCTATTATTAGAATAGCTCCATTCGTCTATATCTAATACCATATTGCAAAAATTTTTATCCAATTTTTCAACAATTGAATCGGGGAATCTATGCTCAATCTGTAACTCTTGATAATCGTATAGCATCTGTACGCAATTCTTGAATATTGCATCTGCATCAGATATGCTAATGATCTCATTAAGTGTAGGTCCTATAATGGATTCACCCAATATGGTCTCATGCTCTAGGATGAGCCATGCTAATCTTTGGAAAGGGTTATTTTTATCATGAGTCGAATAGAATTCATCCAAATCGCTTTCAATAGAATCTCGAAAGACTTGGATATCAATGGGACTAATATCTCTTTTGCTAGGTTTACCTTGACCACTCTGTGATGGTCCCTCAATTGCATGATAGTAGTAGCTTGACTTATCCTCCCTCTCCAAATCGCTTATTATATCACTAATAGATATTGCAGTGACCGCATCAAAACCTTTTGCTTCCGGAAATACCTTGGCAATCATTCCTACAATTGAATTCTGGTCAACAGACCATACAGGAGAGCCACTTCGTCCTTTTTGAATTGCGCCTTCTATTACACTGAGTTGCAGTCGATTTTTGCATGAGCAGGAACAGCAACCACTTATCTTCCCTTTGACTGTTGAGAACTCCATTCCATATCTGTCTATTTTACTATCAAATCCAATAGAGACAAAATCCTTAGACTGACCATCCCAATCATTAAGAAAATCGAAGTGGTTATCCGTAACACTAAGCAGGGCTTTATCCATCATTTCATCGCATTCTTGATAGATCGGAGTGGCTCTAATCCAGTATTGTGATCCATATCGCTGGCACCAAAATTGTCCCCCTATTTTTTTTTCGGTAGAAAGGACATGATGACATGTTGCAATTTTTATTGGGCTGATGAAAAATCCACTGCCAATAGCACTTTCAGGATTTTTATCCCTGCAAATCTTTACGGCAATATCCGTAAGTGGTCCAATTTCACTCATTTTTCTGCCATCCAAGTGAGTTTAACCAAGAAGTTACCTTCGCTGCATACTTTTGCAAAAACCACTCCTGCATCTACACTAAATTTCATTCCAAATGATATCTCATAGGATTCAGGCCTGGCATCAGCATTTATGTTTCTTATACCGGTGTGAGCACTCTCGGCGATATCCTTTATCGATTTCATGATGCTCTCAAATTGTATGATCACATCTCTTCTATTATTTGCCACATCTCCATAATAATCATGATCTATCTCAAAGAGAACCTCTTCGCCGTTGTTCAATTCAATTTTTCCATAGTGCATCGAGACCCCTCAGGTTACCTTTTTTGATTACACAACGCCATATTCTAATAAGAATAGATTTCATTCGTGATCTTTATCGTTGCATCCTTCTGTTAGATCGATAATCTTTGCAGCTTAATTCAAACTGATAATAACGCATCAACCGGAAAGACCATCCCAATATAAGACCAAATACCTCAGGTCTGACATCTCGAAGATGTTGATCGAAGTAGCGACTCATCGCCTCATAGTAACCTCGCGTGCGTCCAGATCGCACTTGTCCTGACTCTGGCAGTCTCTTAACAAGGTCAAAAACTTTCTTCGGATCATGCCAGCGCCGCCAGAAAGCAAGTACCTTGCCCACCTCGTTCGCATCTACATTTGGGGCCATGGCTCGTGCCAGAGCATCAGCGATTTTCCATTCTCGTTCCGTCATCTCCATTGCTTACCACCTCTAAAGATAACCTCGGATGGTACATCTTCAAGCGTATCCAGGTTGAAGTGCAGCAATTTTTCTAACTCCTCAGCCTGTTTATTCAAGAAAAACTTGCTTTGTTTTGTACTTATAATAGATCGTTGGATTCGTTCGATTAAAGCAGCATTTTCATAAACCGAAATGGCTGTTTTGTCGGGATCATTAAGGAAGATTTCTTCAACAGAGCTTAATATCAGTCGTTTTGGCTCAGTTTTTAATGATCCCAATCCTTTTGGCTTGCCACCGCCTAATTTGAGTTGAATGTGCGTTCCACATCCCATTGAATAAAAAACCAATCCCAACTGGCTCTCAGTTAGGTTGGTAAACTCAATTTTTCCTGCTAGGAGGCTATCAGGAAGAATTGCTTCACTTTCAACTCCCCGGCGGTCCTCGCTGGGTCGATAATGCTTATAGAATTTGCGACCTTTGAATTTACGGGACGGTTTCCGATAAAAAGAGGATTCAGGACGCGGCCTGAAGAGAGCTGGCATCCGAAAGAGTCTTGTTCTTCCCGTCTGAAGGATAGCATCATGGAAATGTACATGCCCTGAGTATGCCTCTCTGCCTCTGCCGCTCATTCCAAATAGAATGCATGCAGTGCAAGCAGCATCTGGTGTACAGTCGATACTGAAAGCATCGGGCAGATCACGATGACTGGCTCGAGTTATATTTAAACATGAAGCTGAGACTGCCTCAGCAACACTGCGAACCGCTCCTTTGAGAGATGATCCTGGGATAGCTATTCGATCACCAATTCGATAGTGTGCTTGAATCACGCCGCCTGGATTCATTCCTAAGCTCTCGCTGAGGGCTGCTTGACCTGAACTTACAAACACAGGCGTTAATGTCCTTAAAAAGAATTCTAGCGTCCCAGTATACAGATCAGCATTCAGCAGGTTATGACCCGGGACCTTTTGTCGGATTACGCTATCAGGAAGAGGTATGAAATCATATGTTTTTGGTGGCCTCTGTCCGCTGTAACCTCCAGGAGATCGATTAAACATGAATGCCTCCTTGTGGTTTATCAATTAGCTCCAATCCAAAGAATCGGGTAAGCTTGACTATACTATTATCACTATAGTTATAGGCTTTTATTGCAGCATACTTTAATTTCCTCTTTTGCCATTCATCTTCAATTGGATAATAAATTTCATGCGGGATGCGCGTCTCTATCCAATATTTGTCGGTCGTTTTGCGTTCACCCCAGAGATAGACTAGGTATGGTATGCCAATTTCCATTATGGTTTCATGCCAGATATCTCTAGAAAAATTAATCTGAGTTTCGCTAAGAAGAAGAATATCATATATCCCATTATCTACAATCCACCAGCGGATTTCTGCACAAGAGCTAAAAACTTTTCCTTGAGGCCAAAGGCTTGTCGGAAAACTCTCTAACCACTCACTATTAACCACTTTAAATTCTATGTCGTCAATCTTCTCCTGAATCCGCCAAGCTGGTAAACCCAATTTTTTAATCAAATCAGATAATTCCCGCAAGCTTAACGGAGCGCAGGGACGATATAGATATCCACTATTCATCACGTCACTCCTCCGACGGAGACCATTTGCTTAAGGCACAGTCTCTCCAATTTCCTATAGTTGAATTTAAGATCTCCTCGATACTTGCAGTGTCATTCCAGCCAGTCGTTATTCTGCCAAATTTTCCATCATCAATATCATTAGCGCCTTCGCCTTTTAGCTTCAACGAATTGATCTTTTCTGCAAACAAGCCATAATCTTCTTTTTCTGGGTAATCAAAGCTTTCTAGGTCAATTAGTTCTCTGCTAAAATCTCGAATACCATCTTGCTTAGAGAAACGACCCGGATAGCTAATCTCCAACTTCTGATAGGTTAGCGACACCCTACCAAAGCCTTTTGATTTTCCGAAACCAATGGGTACTCTGCCGTTCCCAAGTTCGCGCAATGCAACTGCCAGCAATCCAACCTGCCATAATTGAAAATTGCGAAGCATCATCTTTGTTCGAAAGGTTCCTTTAGTAACCACTTCCATATTGAAAGGCCCTGCTGCAACCGTATTAAAGATGCGATCTATAGCTACACCATCTCGTTGTTCTAGCTTGGGTTCATCCAACGGGTAGGCATCAGAAAGTGATAGATGACTGGCAATTTGGGTGTTGCCAAAAGTTCGACAGGCTAAACAAGAGCCCTTATAGAAAAGAGTATCCGGTTTCTTTTTTGCATCAGCATTTTTTTGCTCTAGCCGTTTGCCACAAAATACAGTAGACGACCGCACATCTAGATCGAATGGATCACAGCACCATCTTGATCCTCCATCAGGCCTGACCGTTCGAGCAATTTTCTCGCAATAGGAGCGCAGAGTTCCTTTAAGACTGGACCCGGGAAGGTAGATTGCCATCTCACCAGTGAGTGGATGAATGGTTCGCACGAAGTTCATATCCAGAAGCGTTGGATCGACGCCCGATTCCCGTCCAGATTTAATGAGAAGTGGTGATTCTTTGGGCGATATATCAAATGTCAATGTTAATTCATTAAATAGACGCTTGAACATTTTTTCCCTCCTGCTTTGCCAAAATGCTGGCAAATAAAACTGCACGTTTTAAAATATATTCTCGGCTCTTTTTGCATCCTTTGCCTGTAGCAAGATATTTTATAAAATCGTCCCTGTTAGAAGCATCTATAATCTCCGCCTCATCGTCGAAATGAAGCTTTACCCAGCCGAGACCATGAGAGCGACCTCCTCCTAGCTGAACTCTACCGTTTGCGAATTCATTCAATCCCAACATAACCAAGCCATCTTCTGTTCTATCGGCACTTTGATCGGCATTCTCAATAATAATTTCCCAATTGAATAGCGTCCCAGAAGGCACGACTTCATAATCATACAAAAGCCCTTGAGACGCAGTCTCGTTATCTCGATCAATTCCTACACCATTGCGCACTTGATAACGTCTTTCCATCCACAGATCCGGATGAGCTAATAGCAGGTCCTTAATCAATACCTTGGAGGCAAGCCAAGGGGCACCGAAAACACGACAAATCCGACAGGAGCGATCAAATAATTCGGCATCTAGACGTTGTGGATCTTTTTCAAATTCTTTTTTTAAGTTCTCTATTTGGGTGTTGCTTAAGCATCTCTCATCGTCTCGTAACGGATTGCATGCACCTAAACCTCTGCCACAATTTGGTTCTACTAGCCGAATAACCCGCTCAATGTGGGCTCGTAAGACTCCCTTAAAAGAGGAGCCTGGGATGTATGGACGATAGAGATTATCTTTAACAACTGATATATCGGCACTGCTTAGATTATCTGTTGATCCAGAGCCAACTCTTAGAGCAGTCTCCAATTCTAGTGTTCCTGTTAGCCTTAAACGATTCTTGAAGAGATTGAAATTGCTCATGGGCGTGACCCCTTTCGCTTCATTTTCTCAGTCTCATAATATACGAAGTTATGGTGAAGGCTTCCTACGAAATGACGCACCAGTTGCATCCAAATCCGTGCTTCCTCATCATTTTTATTTTGGGGCTCTATGCCATACTCCTTGATTGCTTTTTCCATTAGACCACCGGCTCTTTGTCGAAGCCCCTCAAATTGTTCGAGCAATTTTGTGCCGAAGCTTGGCTGTCCAATGCGCCAGCTTGTATTGCGGTTATCTCGTCCGATTTGATACCTTATGTAGTCTAAAACAAGCGGTACACTATTTGTCTCAAGTGATACAGATACCAAATTAGTAATTTGATGACGTTCCATTTGGTGCGGATAGCGGAATAGATCTTCGATAAGTTTCTCTGCCTGAGGAATGAGTATATCCATCGCTTTGTCTACTGCATCATCGGCCACCAAAGGCCATAAGGAATGCTGAGGGGAAATCTCAGAGAGTTCTTTTTCATTCATATCGGCTTCACCTCCAAGTGAAATGGAGAACAGATTTGCACTAGGCCAAATCCTCGTTCCTTATTCTGGCCCAATCCTTGATTTTCCGCTGCATACAAAATCTCTAGAGCAGATTTTACAGATTCAGGTGTTGCTGGCTCAAGTCGGTAGAGAAAGACGCTACCTCGGCCAATTGCCAGTTGAGGAGAACGCATCAGCCCAGTAGCACCGGAAAATCCGCTCAGTCTAGCTGGCTTACTGAATGAGCGCATACGTCTTGCACCGGCAAACTTCTCCGGAAGTAAAGTGGTTTGCAGCCCGCCTTTAGGAAAAACGACATCCGAGAGGCAATCTACGCTGAAGTATAGGCTGGGATGATTCAGAGCTAAATCTGAATCAGCTTTGAAGGCATCATTTAATGCTTGGTTAAATAGAGCTAGACGATAGGTCAAGCTTCCAGATGGTGCCTTGAGGCCAAAGTCTAACTTGGATGCAGCGTTTGCCAATTCTTCCGCAGCGTTTTCTGGTTCTGGTTGTGTCTTCCTTAGAGGTTTCTCTACTCTAACTGCAACTGAGCCCAAACCCCTAGATGTGGCTCCCCCTATGTGAGTGATCATCGGCAGCATCTTCTCTAAAAGTGCAGATTGAGCCTCATCTTCCGCCCAAATTTTCCCTCGAAACTTGGTCGGCTCAAAGTGAGCATGCCCATTAGGATCAGATAGGCCACTTATTTGCTCGCTAATCAATTCCAAAGTATAAAGCAACTGATCTGCTGCTACATTACGACGACGATTTATCGCTGTCCGTGATAGTCGCATTATACGTGGTCGGGGATGCAAATACGCACGTCCGCTAGATTCATAGAATCCAGAAACCGGCTCCAATTTGGCGTTGCATATTTCGCATTCTGGTCGGTACGCTTTTATTTTCTGATGATTTTTGCTTGAATGTGCGATTGCTTCCTCGTTGGCAAAAAGAGGGATGAGTATATCATGGATCCCATGGTAATCATCAGTTTCATTTTTATTTTTAGATTTGAATCCTGGATAATGTTTGCATTGTCGAGCAGTGGCTGGAAATGGATATGAAAAACTGCTCAATGATGGATAGCATGGGCCAAATCGCGGCTGAATCTTCTCACTAAAAATGACAGCAAAATCGCAATCTGAGTGAGCATCAGGACAATGGCCGCATTGTTCAGCAAGCAGCTTTCCCATTGCACCACGCAAGGTTGTACCTGGCAGGAACGTCAAAGTCTCTGAGACGTTCCCTTGTTTTTGCGCTCCAAGGAAGAGAGGAGAATTCAACTGAATAGTAACTTCTAATGGCACCATTTGCCAACCTCCTGAATTAATTCATCCACAGGTGTTGATTGGCCGTCTAGCTTTACAGAGATCTCAAGATGCCACCAGCCTAATCCCCGGCTGCGACTGCTACCTAGAGCAGGCACAGAGCGCAAACCGGCTAACAACAATGCAACTTCTTTTCGTTCCTGCAATGATCCGTTGATGTGTCCTTGATAAACCAAAGCTGGATGCGGGCTAAAGGTCTCAGTAGAGTATAAGAGATCATCCTCTGCAACCCCACGTTCACGATTTATTCCAACTCCTGCACGAAGGTCAGTTGCTCGAATGCCATGTAATTGCTTCCAATTTCGAGGAGGTGCTTTTGCCATAATCTCTAAAGTCAGATTGTCGAATATGATACGTGAGGGGTGCCAGGGTGAGCCAAAGATTTGACAGATAGGACAGATATTTGATCCTTTACACATTTCTTTGGGGTCGGGCGCTTCGCATTCCCAATCCTTCGGCCAGGGGTCAATAAGCGCTCTGATTATTCTCTCGCACTCATGGCGCACTCTGCCTTTGAGTGTCGATCCTGGGATCATTGGTCTTCTGCTAGCATCTTTAGCTAAAGGTTTGTCAGCAATCGACTCAGCTAACATGCCAGTTCCAATGTTGAAGGGAGTATCAAATGCGGCCTTTAGATAAATGTCAACTTTCATGAACCTGCTCACCTCCTATGCTATGCCCTTTCTGTTGCATTAATTCTTGCCGAGCAATCTCATCATTTGATGAAGGCATTAGGTCATTTAATTCACGAATATCTTCCCATATTGTTGAGAAGCAATCATGTCCGTCCTTTGGATTTTGTTTAATCCACGGACTATTAATCGACTCCACGCCCCATTTGCGCTCTATTTTGCTAAGTAGATCCTTTCGCTGATTATCAGCGCGTGCCCACTGATAGCGGTAGAACATGGTACTAGCTCGTCGCCCTTTGCGAAGGGATCTGCACAATGCTTGAAGTTGAGTTCTTGGCAGATCCTTATGAATCTCTTGCACAGTGCGTCTTAACTCGTTCATTTTGCTCCAAGTATAAGGCCGACTTGTGAGAATTGCTTTTTCTCCATATGATTCTATAGTCCAGGGATAGTGCGCCCGCAGATTGCTAAGATCGGTTGAAAGTGCAGTCTGTGACTTTATCACCAAAAAGTCTATTGCTCCCTCTCTACACTCTCTATTCTTTTTCTTTGCATTTTTTAATAAATCTTCAGCAAGGGCTAGCAAAAAATATACAGGGTTGTTGTAATCTGCTACAACCAATCCTAGTGATAAGGTGACTTTTTGGCCCCTAAATTCCTCAAATTCTGAAAGATATGATTCGAAAGTCCTGCCAATACAAATTGAGATATCAATGGCTCTATCTCCCGGGACAATTATTATTGCGTCATCACCGCCAATTGTCACTATCTCAAAAGGATGAATCTCTTCCACTTCAATTTGCGTAACTTTTAGATGAAATCGAAGAGCCTTATAAACTGAATCGCGAACAGCTTTATGAAGGATCTCTGATTTCTTTTTATATTCACTGAAGTTTTTTGAATTGTCTAAGAATTTTCCAATGTCGTTTCCATCCGCATAGATGAATCCTATCGATTTTTTATCTTTCGACGCATAGGCAATTTTCTCAATTTCGCTTGCGATTTCCACATTTTTAACCACATATTCCTTAGTACGGCCATTGAGGTACCATTCATCATTGCTTTCCGACAGTTCCTCAGCAAATTCTTTTGCCCACTCTTTTTTCCCACCTTGCTTTCTGCTTCGAAAGGATTTCTTGTTGCAAGGCAGACATAGCCAGCGCCCGTCAGGCGGAACTTGTCCCACAGATGGCCGAATCTGACAGGATTCACACCGCCTTGAGTATGGAATGGCTTCAAAAAATGGCAGAGATTCTTTTTCCTCTTTTGCTCGCCGCAGCAATAGACTTTGACGAGCCATTAACTCAGAAAATTTTATGCCCTCTCCATCACTAACAGCTATCGGTTGCCATACACAAGAAATTGTCGCAGCACTTGTCTCATCGGGATAGATTTTTTCGATATCTGCTTTGATAGCATCCGCAAGATCAAGTGGCACTAATGCTAGCAGGCTACCTCCACCTGCATAAACGATGCAATCATCTTGCTTGTCATCTTTACTTCGACGAGTAGGCAGTCCATGATGAAGAAATATTTCGCGCAAATTTGATGGCAATTGAGAGTCATTAGGATAATTATCTGATGGCCAGCCTTGGTTTAAATAATCCAGAATCATGCTGGCTCCACGAATCTCAGGAAGCTTGGCTGATTCGAAAACATATTCTTTGATCTTATCTGTGTCTGCACTGAGGAGAGCTGTGCCTCCAATCTGGTCAATTATTTCTGTGCTTGGTGCAAAGCAATTCCCTCGCAGAATTGGATTCAACTCTTGCTTAATCCATTCTTTATTTTGTTTATCATGGACTTCTTGTTCCATCATTTACCTCCATCGCCCAAATTCCCCCATCCCAAAGTGCGCCCCGTACCCCACCGGCCCCCGCACCTCCCGCCCGCAGAGGATCGTTCCCGCCACCCTCTCCACTGCCACCGGCGCGGGAAAGCCGCCAGCCCCAGCAGCCGCACCAGCTCGTGCTCTAGGCTCTCGATCTGCAGCCCGCTCGTGTCCACCTTCGGCCCGCCCGCGTGCGCTCGCGGCAGCACATGGGCAGGAAGCGTGCGAGAAACCCAGGCGCTCGACCCATCCTGCAAATGCACTCCAAGTATCGTTTCTGTCGGGAAGCAGCCTCGAAAGGAATTATTCGTGCAGGTCTGCTCCTTGGCCGTTGCACCTTCGAAGAACCTGCCAACGCTGGCGTTTGCGCTGCGGCTGAACAATCTCATTTTTCTCCCTTCGAGTTACAGAATAAGCGCCGCCTGATATGATACCTGGCACCGTTTATCCTCATCAAAATCGAAAGGACGTCTTGACATAAAAAGTTGACCACATATTTGAATAACTATTAAAAGAATTTTTTCAACATGCGGGAACCGATATCAACCAGAGCTTATCAGTAGCTTTTGCCCAAAAGCTCATTGATCTCATCTCTAAATGATCTCAATGTCTTGATGTCATTTTGCGATATCAGATGAGATGAAATGTCTATCGCCGCCCGAATGCTTACCAGCATGGCATGAAGGATCATATTCCTTTTGTCTCTGTCCTTCTTGAGGTCCTCTAAAGAACACTGCTGATATCGTTCCCAGTCCTTCAAAGACTCGTCCAGTTCTCTGAGATTGGATAGCACTCTCATTTCAGGCTCTCGCCAGGAAGGCTTGATCAAGGAGATCGTACATGTACTTCAAGTCCAGGTACTCGGATATGAGATGGGCCTCATAATCAACTCTTCTCTCTCGATCTCTTTCCAATACTACTATCCCTTTGCTGATTACTTCATATTGAAAATAGGCCGGAGCATAATTGAGGATTCTGACGTCGAAATCAACTCCGGGCCGGATTCCCTGTTCAAGACTCCTGGCCGCCTTTTGAGAGAGCTTGAATCTTTGATAGGGAGGTTGCTCTTTGCATAGATGGATGGCAATATCAATGTCGTGAAAATCATCTCGCTCCAGAAAAGACCCATGGACATACGCCAGGTCGATCTCCTCAAATCCGTTCAGGATTAAGCGAATGCTCTCCTTGGTTTCATTCTTGTCCATCGGATGGCCCCATTAGCCTATGCATCCTTCTTGGTGATAAGATTTTCTTAAAGATCAATGCATTTAGGTCCATCACTCTCAAATCCCCCCATCCCAAAGTGCGGCCATTGATCAAGCCGCCTCCTCCCAGCTCAATGACCAGCCGAAGCCGGGAAAGGTTCCCCACTGCCAGATGAAATCACTGCCTCGCTTTTCCCGCCTTAGATCTTTGGCCTGGATTAGACGACGCAATTTTTGC
>Ga0105092_10001352_pt1 | contig 13126 bp, 10 predicted proteins | sample PPLLak2March2015_FD_87021 | JGI IMG/M metagenome (GOLD analysis project Ga0105092, IMG submission 87021) | Freshwater sediment microbial communities from Prairie Pothole Lake near Jamestown, North Dakota, USA - PPLs Lake P7 Core (1) Depth... | ecosystem: Environmental > Aquatic > Freshwater >... | reverse complement strand
GGAAGAAGAGCAAGCAATTGGACTTCCTGTCGAAATGGAACGATTGGAAGCAGTTGAAGCCGTCGAAGAAGAAACGATGACCTTCCCGGCAGATGAAGAGCAGACGAATGTGGAGAACCTCGAAGATACCGATGCTGCTTTGGCATGGTTAGAAGGCCTTGCAGCCAGGCAGGGTATCCCTGAAGAAGAGCTGGTTTCGAAACCCGAAGAACGTCCGGAAGAAACCCCTGATTGGCTGAAAGAACTGGCAGAAGGCGGAGAGGAACAATTTGAAGCTTTTGAAGAAGAGTTAGATCTCGTCGAAAGCCCAGACCTTTCGGCTGTCGAAATTCAAGCAGTCGAAGGTGCCGTTGAGGAAGAAGTATTGGAAGAGATAGTACTCCCGGCATCAGAGGAACTTCCCTCCTGGATCATTGATGCTGCCACTGCCCCTATCCAGGAAGAGCCCTGGTCTGCCTCCATCGATGAATATGCTGCCGAGTCCGAGAAAGTTGAAGAACCTTTGGAAAAGGTGGACATCAATACAGCCTCGTTGATCGAATTGGAAACACTACCAGGAATGGGATTCATCAGGGCCCAGAATATTTTGGCGTACCGGGAATCACACGGCGAATTCAACGATTTGGAAGAGCTGCAAAGTGTGCATGGCTTCTCCTCTGAAACCATCAAAGACTTGAAACCACTGTTGAAAGCAGTTGTGACGAAACCAGCCTCGGCGCCGGCTGTGGTTTCCGCTCCGCTACCATCGGATGGCTCAAATCAAGCCCTGCTTTCGAACGCAAGAACTCTGCTCGCGCAGGGGAACCCGGCTGAAGCCCTGGATATTTATGAACGCCTCATCCGGAAACGCTTCTCTCTCGACGATCTCATCTGGGACTTGAAAAATGCGGTTGCGAAATCGCCGGAGGACAGCTCTCTCTGGCAAACTCTCGGCGATGCATACATGCGAAGTGATCGACTGAAAGAGGCTTTAGAGGCATACAACCAGGCAGAGCAGCTCATTCGCTGACGATTGCTTTTGTTGTGAGATAATACAACCACAGGGCGGGTCCGGTAATTCTTACCTCTCGCGAGGCCGAGATGCCAGGCCCGTTCTTGTTGTAGAAAAACCTTTGGAGGATTTATATACATGGAACGTACATTAGTACTTGTTAAACCAGACGGTGTTCAGCGTGGTCTGATCGGGGAAATCATTGTCCGTCTAGAACGGCGCGGGCTGCGCCTGACAGCAGCAAAGTTCATGCAGGTCAGCCAGGAGCTGGCTGAAACCCATTATGCCGTTCATAAGGGTAAAGTTTTTTACGATTCATTAATGCGCTATATCACCTCTGCTCCGGTAATGGCAATGGTTTGGGAAGGTCCAAATGCTGTGGCAGCTGTTCGTCAGACAATGGGATCCACAAAACCAACCGAAGCGGCCCCTGGTTCTGTTCGCCATTACTTTGCCCTCGAGGTGGGACGCAACCTGACTCACGCCTCAGATTCTGTTGAGAACGGGCAGAAAGAGATTGATCTTTGGTTCCAACCCGGCGAGATCATTGATTGGCAGCGAGCCAACGACATCTGGATTTTCGAATAAAAACTGCCTAACCAAAGACACGAAAATATTGCAAAATTGAACACCGCCCAGTCATAAGAATTCTGGGCGGTGTTCAATTTTGCAATATTGAGCAAAGCCAATCAAAGTCTACGCGGGTCGTCGGTCTTTACCTGCTCACGCTGCTCCCCTGAAGTTGTACTGCCAGGCGATCATCCGTCCTCTCGCATTCCAATCAGTATAACTGCCAGTCGAATCTTCTCTGATTTCTGACTTCTGGCCTCTGACCTCTACATTTATGACCATTCACCGGTCCTTACTTCAGATTCACAGCGCTTATCTCATTAATCTTTTCTACATGCGAAGGATCATAGGCATCACCAAATTTGGTCTTCGGCAGTGCCGCTTTCTTTGCTTCCAGCGCTTCATATTCATCGTCGTCAACGATAGCTACACACCTTCCGATGCTCGACTCGCCGTCCACAAAACGCCAGGGGAAGAAACCAACCGTAACCCGGCGGTTAATAAGCAAATCAATCTCACCCCCAATACATTCTGCGTGGATAATGCCGTGTGGGAACATCTCCAGGTGCATGAGCTGGTATTTGCTGTCATCGAAAAATTCTGCCAGCCCTTTTCGGAACTTCTTTTGGAACACTTTTTCCGCCTGGCGGGCCTGCCTGGGCATCCAATCACGAATGATTGTATTCATTGGATGGTCTGCACTTCCGCAGTCTACACCGATCCAGCGCAGTTCTTTCGCCTTAGCCCACTCCGCAAATTCACGGTCCGGACCTGGGTGCATGACCATGTACCGGATTTCGTTTGCTGTCGGTTGGTCCCAGCCAAAATGGTGGTAACCGGTATGGATAATGAGAATATCACCCTTCCTCACATCCACACGTTCTTCAACCATTGAACTGGTATAAACATCATAGTCACCTGCGCAATCACTCAGATCGACAATTGCCGCCTCATGGACAAGAAAATCCATTTCCAGGGAAGCGATATCTTTCCCAGGAGTATGAAAGTGAATTTCTCCATCCAGATGCGTACCAAGATGGTTGGAATGAGTCAGGACCTGCCCATTTGCCCCGTTAGGCGCCAGTCGCTTGAAATACTTCACCTGCAGCGGCTCATATGTAGGCCAGGGGGGTGTACCAATTCCTAGTGGGACTGTTAAATCAATGAATTTCATAGATTGTTCTCCTTTTATCTCATAACTCTCGGACTGCCTGATAAGCTTCTCGGAAGCATGCGTCTGGCGCTCGTAAGATACCCGCACCAACCATGCCGACTCCCGGTTTTTTATGAGCAATTCCCGTATTGATTTGCGGAAGGATGCCTGTCCAAAGAACCCTCCTCACATCGATTCCTAACGGTGAACCACGGAAATTTAGGATTGGAATGGTAAAGTGTTCATGTTGGGATGAGGTTATCTCGTACATTTCCTGGGTGGTTTGAAGTGCCAGTTCAGGGCTGCCGCCAACAAACTGCGTGATTGCCGGTGCAGCAGCCATAGCAAAACCACCATATCCTGCAGTCTCAGTAATCGTGCTGTCGCCGATATCGGGGTTTGCGTCCTCGTCTGAAAATCCGGGAAAGTATAATCCTTGCACTTTACCCGCAGGGGCAGTAAACCATCTTCCCGGCATCGCAGATACCTGGATGCCAAAATCTGTGCCGTTGCGCGCCATGATCGTAACAATCGAACTTCCCGAGACACCTTCAGCTGGTTCCAACAAAGCTTTTCCAGCCGGCATACTTAAGTTTAGGAAGAAATGATCATTACGTACAATGAATTCGATAACCTTTGCAAGAGTTTCATTATCCTTATTTGTCCTGGCGAGCGCCGGACCAATCGCACGCAGGAACAGCGATGTTGCAGCCCTGTTGCGGTTGTGGCACTCGTCACCCATATGCATCGCCTGAGCGATCAGGCTGCGTAGATCGATCCCGTCAGGCAGGATTGCCAGCGCTCGGTCCAATACCGGGAATAGATCATTTTCCATCCATCGCAGGCGGGCATAGATCTCTTCACCCATACCGCCATATCGAAGAACTTTCCCCAACCCTTCGTTTTGCGTGCAGTAAGCCTTGTTTCCAAAAGCTTTATTCTCTATCATGAACACCGGCATTCGCGGCGATATGATACCTGCCATCGGACCAACTGAATGGTGATGGTGACAAGGAGCGAATTCAATTTCACCGGAAGATGCAAGCTTCGCTGCCTGCTCCTGATCCTCTGCGATCCCTTCATAAATCAGAGCACCCATCACAGCGCCTCGTTGAGGACCGCACATGCGTTCCCAGGATATCGGCGGGCCTGCATGCAAGATTTTTCGATTGTGCATACCCGGTATCACATCTCTGGCGATCCCCATCCCCGCCAGTACTGGACGTCCCTGCTTGATTCGTTCACAAACTTCCTTATTCGCCTCTTCGATATCTATTCCGGTCTTCGTTTCGTGGAAATGCTCAGATCCTGCTGCTGGCGGCCGCCAGTCAATCTCCACAACAGGTACATCCTGATCTCGGAGTGACTGCGCCATACTTTCCAGTCCAACATTTATGATATTGAGGGTTTTTCCAAAGATTTGAATTGGTTGTTTTTCAGTCATATCCATCATCTGTCACAAACCAGTTTAGAAGCCAGCCTTGCTGCGCTTGCGTTACACTCGCACAAGATGACCCCATGTCCTTTTAGCGCTTGTGCCTGGCGTTCATACCCCTGCGGATCACTGCTAGTTCCGGTGATTGATGCGATAACTGCCAGATCTCTGCCTTCCTTGTACGCCAGATCACGCGCCTGGCTGACTGCCGGACCTAATTCTGAAGCCGGGTCCTGATGTGCACCAAATCCAAGCACGATATCGAGAATTACGACGGCTGTTTGCGGGTCCCGGGCTTCTTGCAGCATCCTTCGCACCCTTAGATCGTTATCAATCATCGGGTGCGGACGCCCAACCGTAAATTCTTCCTCGCCCAAATCGAGCGCTGTGTGACCGGTGCTTTTCTGGGTCTCTCGCAGAGTGTTGTACGGAGTCAACGGAGCATTCGATAAAACGGGGTCTTCCAACAGTTCTCGCCAGATCACCTGTGCTTCATAACACAGCGTACCACCTGAAAAGAGTCCTCGCAAATATCGCTGGTTAGGTGAAAAGCGCTCTCGCCAGGCTGCTGCGATCTCGTCTTGCTGTTGGGCTTCGTCTTTCAGGGTCTCCTCCCACGCGGGGAGAACTGATCCAGCAGAGAGTGCTCCATAATACGCTGCTTCCTGGAGTGTATCCACTAACCTCAGGTTTGACTCATTGACTGCCAGTCCGCTTCCCGCGCCCAGGAAACAGATAACGGCTGGCTTTGTGCTCTTTTTGATTTGATCAAGAATTTTTTGGGCTGCCTGGGCTGACGGTGGTTTGCTGATCAGGACGATCGCTTTCGTATCAGAGTCATTCTGAAGAGCTTCCAACCCAGCCAGCATCATGATCCCGCCTACCCGTTCGTTGAGATCCCTTCCGCCTGTACCTATACCTTGCGAAACCCCGCTTCCATACCGGTCATGTAAACAGCTTACCTCCTGTAACCCTGTACCCGCGGCTGAGACGATACCCACAGGTCCTTCACGCACCTTGTTTGCAAATCCCAATCCTATTCCGTTGATGAGAGCTGTTCCTGCCCCAGGTCCCATCATCAAAAGACTATTCCTATGCGCATACTGCTTGAGCGCAACCTCATCATCCAGGGTCACGTTATCACTGAAGAGCAGCACATGAAGTCCGGCATGCAGAGCTTCCCAGGCTTCTGCTGCCGCATACTTGCCTGAGACCGAGACGATCGCCAGGTTTGCACCTTGGTTCGCTTTCACTGCTGAATGGATCGAGCGTGCGTGAAACGAGGTTCCTGTCCCTTTCTGTGCTTGCTGCGGGCGCTGCTGGAGTAAGTTTTCCGCATGGCTGATAGCTTTGGTAATTGCTTCTGCCTCCCCTCGAACAGCAATTACCAGGTCGTCGGCGGATGCTGCAATTCCTTCTTCCGTCAATAATCCAGCTTCTCGTAATATTTCCTTATTGGCTTCAGTACCCATCACCACTGCCGAATCTTGAATGCCCGGCAGTTGGGCAGTCTCCCGTGCGACCTGCATCAGGCGTACTGAATCCACATAAGTGCTTCGTATTATTTTTGTTGAAATGCCCAACTCTCACTCCTTAAACAATGCCAGCGTCTGCCATTGTCAGGAAAACCTTTTCTGCCGTGTATGGTGGTGCATCAGGGCGGACACCGGTAGCATCGTAAATTGCATTGGCAATGGCGGGTATGGTAGGGACCATGGAATGCTCGCCGACACCTCTGGCTCCCCAGGGTCCATCATCCTGCGGAATCTCGACAATGATAGATTCAATCTTATACGGGACATCCACACTGGTTGCTATCCGGTAATCTACCAGGCTCGGATTCTTCACGAAACCATCCTTGAGCTGCAAGCTCTCCAGCAGCGCAGTGCTGATACCTTGCACCATACCCCCTTCAATCTGTGCTTTCACGGAATCGGGGTTGATTGCCCTTCCCACATCGAAGGCTGATACTGCTCTTATTATTTCCACTTTCCCGGTCACAAGGTCAACCTCAACCTCCACTGCCTGGGCTCCCGTTGTGTAATGTACGGCGGCTCGCTCCCCCTGCCCTGTTTCCGGATCGAGCCCGGTCACGTAGGTAGGCATGAAGTTTCCTCGCCCGACAACCGGACCACCAATCCAGCCGGTGTCTCCAGCTTTCGGTAACCCATAAATCACGATATTTTTAATGGGTAGAGTTTCTTCTGTCTTGTAAGAAATCACATTCCCATCGATAATGTCGAGGTCTTCCAGGTTTTCATTCCAGGCTTCTGCAACAAGTTCGAGGATCTGGCGGCGCGCATCCCTCGCGGCAGCAGCAACTGCATTGCCCATGCTCCAGGTGAGCCTGCTCGCCACAGTCTGCCACTCGTAAGGGCTGTACTTTGTGTCCACCGGTCCCGCAATACGCACCCAATCCACCGGTACACCCAGGGCTGCGGCAGCCATCTGAGCCATGACCGTGAATGATCCCTGTCCGATTTCCTGACCACCGACACCAACATTCACTTTCCCATCTTCAGCCAGTTCCACCCATGCGCTCGATCCGGCATTAGGTGGCATGGCAGGTGCCTTCCACATGATGGCAATCCCTTTGCCCCGCTTCTTATCCGGTCCGCTTGGCTGTGATTTCATCCCCCAGTCGATGGCCTTTGCTACTTTTTCCAGGCAGGTGGTGAGGCCATTGGCGTGCATCTTTCCGCCCGTTGCCAGAATGCTGCCCTCTTTTATGCAGTTGATCTCTCGGAACCGGACAGAATCCATACCAATTTTTTGCGCCAGTTCTTCAACACACTGCTCGATTCCCACATGGATTTCGGGATGCCCAAAGCCGCGCATGGGCCCACCGACTGGATGGTTGGTATAAACACAAATACTATCGATATTGACATTCTCGATCTCATAAGGTCCAGTACTGCTAAAACCGGCAGCCCTGGCAACATTGACCCCGTATTCCGTATAGGCACCACCATCCCAATACAGCTTATTCTCCAGAGCAAGCAGTTTACCTGTTTCGTCACACCCCATCTTAATGTGCATCACCAATCCCTGGCGTACGAAAGATGTATAAAATTCTTCTTCTCTTGTCAACCGCAGTTTCACTGGAATTCCATTTGTCTTCATTGCCAGGACGACGACGAGGGCTTCCATGGTTACCCCTGCTTTTGCACCAAAACCTCCACCCACATATGGACCGATCACTCGCACATCACCTTGCGATTTCCCAAGTCCTTTCGCAATCAGGTTGCGCTGCGCAAAAGGCGACTGCGTGCTGCTCCATAATGTAATCTTCCCGTCCAGGTCTGCTTTTGCTATCGCTATGTGAGGTTCGATAGGAACATGCTGGATATGTGGAATGCGGTAGCTCCGTTCAATCACCGCCGAACACTTTTTCCAGGCCTGTTCAAAATCACCCTTTCTTATCTTGAAATGGTTCGAAATATTTGTCTTTGGTTGGGGGAAAACAAACGGTGCTGCTACATACTCCCCCATGTCTGGGTGGAGGAGCTCTGCATCCAGACTCGCACCAAATTCCGGGTCGAGCACAGCTGGTAAGATCTCGTATTCCACTTCGATCAAATCTAACGCTCGTTCTGCAATCTCTTCTGAGACAGCCGCAACCCCAGCTACTGGATCGCCTACGTAACGGACTCGATCGCGGCAGAAGATGTGCCTGTCTTGCAGATAAAGACCCAGGTAACCTGGAGTATCGGCTCCGGTTGCAACCGCTCTTACACCAGGCAATTCGAGAGCTTTACTTGTATCAATTGATTTAATGAGCGCGTGCGGATGCGGACTGCGTTTAATCCGGGCATACAAGAGCCCGGGTCCAAAGGGAATATCATCCACGAACTGGGCAGCGCCGGTAACTTTCTCCTGAGCATCGATCCGCGGTATGTTTTCACCGATCGGACGAGCGATCCTATCTTCGACTCGAGTGTTTTTTACAACCATATCAACCTCCCTACTTTCATACCAATCCGATAGTTTGCTGCTTGGAAGCTTCATGGACTGCCTGAATAACACGCAGGTAGCCCGTGCAGCGGCAGAGATTCCCCACGATTGCATCCCGTATCTCGGTCTCACCCGGGTTCGGATTCCGGTCGAGCAGTGCCCTGATCGATATTAACATCCCAGGAGTGCAGAATCCGCACTGCACGCCACCGGTTTCTATTAGAGCCTTTTGCACCTGATCGAGACGCCCATCCTGGGCTAATCCTTCTACCGTTATGATTTCCGAACCCTCACATTCAACTGCCAATACCAGGCAGCTATTCACTGGTTCTCCATTCATCATAACGGTACACGCACCGCACTCACCTGCAGAGCATCCATTTTTCGTACCCATAAGTGCTAGTTTATCTCGTAGAAGCTGCAATAAAGTCATATTCGATGGTGCTTCTACTTCCTCCAGGTTGCCATTTATACGAAGACGAATTCGATGGTTTGCCATAATTCCCTCTGTTTCACCTACCATTTCCAATCTTCTGCCATACTTCACGGATCAATTTTTCTGTCAGGTTCCGAACCATCAATTTTCGATACCTGGCAGAACCGCGTACATCCGATATTGGATTACACGCATCCATTGCAGCCCGAGCTGCTTTGGTGATATTCTCAGGCGTGATGGGTTCATTGGTGAGAATTTTCTCTGCTTCAAGAGGCACGAGCGGAACCGGTGCGACCGATGCCAATGCAATGCGAAACCGGTACCCAGATGGAGCACTGTCGTCTGGGAATCCCAGGACGGTAACACCAACAATAGCGAGATCACCTGAAGCATTTCTCCCTAGTTTGTAATATCTTGCAGAATAGCCGGGAGGCGGTAAGGGAAACTGGATCGCTCGGACAATATCTCCAGGTTTGAGGCGCGTTTTCCCTGGACCCAGGAAAAATGTTTTCAAACTCTCTGTCCTGAAACCATCAACCCCATGAACAAGTAAAGTACCGTCAAGGACAACGCAGGCGCCAGTTGTATCACCAGCAGGAGAAGCATTGCAGAGGTTGCCAACAACTGTGGCACGGGTTCGAAGTTGGTAGCTGGCGACAGTATGGGCTGCTTCAGATAACAGTGGGTAAACTTGCTGGATTTCTGGGGACGCGATGACCCGGTTCATATTTACTGCTGCACCAAGGCTCAATCCCGCTTCCGGATCGAAAGTGATACGATCCGATTCCTCCAGGCACTTTACATCCACCAGGTATTTACTTTTTATAAATCCATCACGCATCCGAACAAAAATGTCTGTACCACCCATAAATGGGATTGCTTCTCCTGGATGGTCAGCAAGAAATTTACTTGCCTCTATGAGTGATTCAGGCCAGATGTAATCAAATTCCGGTAGTCCCGGATGGGCTGTAATCATAGATATTCTCCATAGGAATCAATAATTTTCCCCAAAATATTTAGCTCCCCTTTTTGATTTTCATACGTAAAACGAGAACGGAACTGGCTGGAATTCAGCCAGTTCCGTTCACAAATCAACTAAACATCTATCTTAAGATCATCGATATTCATGTCATCAAATTCTTTATCGATTTGTTTTGCTGGGAAGATCATAAAGACCAGGTTAAGCAAAATACCAACAACAGCAGATGTAGCGATGGCTGGAAGCTGCATACCAAAGAAGGGGATCATGCCACCGGTGAAACCTATCGATCCACCGATACCGACGACCAAAATCACCGCAATTATCGCAAGCTTTCGCGGGTCAAACATGTTAACACGCTTGGCAATTTGTAGAGCAATGCCTTGTGCGCCGATAACACCAAACAGGTAAATGGCTAAACCGCCGGTTACTGCGGTTGGGAGAGTATTCACCAGTTCAGCCAGCTTGCCAATGAAACCTAAACTCATGGCAATAATACCCGCTGTGATCAGCACAGGGCCTGAATAGTTGCGAGTGATTGCCATCAGCGAGTTATTCTCACCGTAATTGGTACCTGGGCATCCGCCTAAAGCCCCGTTGATGGTGTCTCCAACTCCATCGCAAACCAGGTTTAATCCCACGAACTTGCTGAGCTTGACCGGTTTTTTCCCAAGCTGGATGGCGAGTTGATCCACATACAGGCTGATCTGGTACAGGTGTGCCGTGCTCTCTGGGATTGTAGCGATAGCGATCGGAGCGATGGCTAAAACAGCCGCTAATGTGAATACCGGTAGTGTAAATGATGGGATGCGAATCCAATCAGCAGCTAACAGGGATTGGAAACTCACCATACTTGTACCGCCGATGGAGCTGCCGAACAAGTACGCACCGTCCGGATGTTTTAAGAAAAGCGCCACAATGTACCCAACAATCCCGCCTAACAGTACAGGGATCATGCCAATGAATCCCCTTCCTCGAAGGTAGACTGAGAATAGGATTGTAGAAAACAGGGTAACCAATGCAACAATCCACCAGCTTCCTGCGGATATCGACGCTCCCGCTGCATCTGTTAGGACGATTGTTCCACTTGCCTGCTGTAACGCCGTATATGCCAATGCAATACCGATCACAGTTGCTACCGAGCCAGTAACCTCGGGAGGCAAGATTTTATCCAGGGCATCTTTCCCAATGTAGCGTATCAGGATTCCAACCAGTATGTTGAGCACACCGGTCATCATAATACCGCCCTGTGCCACGCGAATTCGCATGATAGGATCATCGATATTTAGTACATTGACGGTTGTAATTGCGACAATAGGTGCAATGTAGGAAAAACTTGAACCATAGTAAAGAGGGATGTAGCTTTTTGCGAGCCTTGAGGAGATAAGCAATGCGGCGATTGTTGCCAATCCGGACGCAAATAGAGTAACACCTACATCAAATCCTGTAAGAATTGCAACGAGAACGGTGGCGGGAAACATCGTGAGTACATGCTGGAATGCCAGTCCGAGCATTGCCCCGAAGGGAGGGGCATCATTGGGTAAATACCCAACGAACTTCTTTTTCTCCACTGCAGCGGTAACCGTAGCCATAGGTACGCTCCTTTTTATCTGATTTTTTAGCCCGAGTTGTGTATCCGAAAAAGGTGCTGATGGAACCCTGAATTTTCCGGTCCACCTCCTTTCATGTCTGAGCAAAAACTATCGATCGTATAGGAGTACAATTATTGGAATAAGATGCAGTTGTTAAAGAGGATGGGCGAAAGAAAGATAACCATTTCGTTGTAAAGGCTGCCAGTTCTCTGGTGATAAACTTTCTAATTATACACATAATCCGGAAACGATGGGTATCTTCCAAGACTTATAACACCTGTTTTTGCTAAACGCTTCGCTTCAAGTCTTTTTGAACGACAACTTCCCCCTTATAATTCTCATGATGATCTTCAAAGCGAACACGATCGGTCCGACCGCATACAACATCACCAGGAATAGTGTTAAGCTATCTATCCTGGGCATGACTTCCCGAGGGGTCTTTTTACAAAATCCTTCAGGACAGATAGTGTTCCTAAGCAGCGAATCCTATCGCGGACCAATGACGATAAATATAGATACCTCGTTCACCAGTTCCAGGCTCACCCCAGACGAAAAAGGAGTTATCCTGGAAGGAGACCTGCTCTCTTTGCCTCTCAGCCGGGTAAATGTATCTCTACACGGGGCAAATATCTGGCATTCACCATCACGCCCTGAAGGATATCTGTCCAGATCAGAAATGCATAATTATGCGAATAAGGTCTACGCGAAATTGCATTCTCTCGATCTGGTAATCGGTAAGGATCATTGGACAAAAATCGAGCTAGATTTTTCGACTGCCCATTTGCCAGAATCGCTCTCCCTTTTGGAATCCCTGCTGGGCAGCGGTCCTGGTTTGACCCCTTTTGGAGACGACCTCGTCGCTGGTTTTCTCCTTACGCTCAACCGTTGGGGAGATATTATTCATCCCGGGCTCGAGGTCGAGGCAGTAAATGATCATTTGGTCAGTGCAGCAAGGAAAAAAACAACCTCTCTCAGCGCGAATCTGATCGAGTGCGCCGCTGCAGGTCAGGCTGATGAGCGCCTGATCCTGGCTCTGGACGATTTGATTAGTAGAAACCGCGATCCGAATACCTGCGCCGGATATTTCCAGAGTTATGGTTCTTCATCAGGTTTCGCATCATTTCTGGGGATGCGGTTAGGATTGTTAGGATAAAAAAGGTATTCGCAATAAACCCCCAGAGTTGTGGATATGTGAACTTAATACAAATAATTTACTGGTAAAAACTTCTTAATGTCACACAAACACCCTTCCAAAAGTTATCTTTATCTATTCCATAAGCTGAGGCAACCATTTCTTCGAAGCTTCCCTGATCGACGCCTCTTGACAGCATATCCTTGAGAAGACCGGGTCGGGTTTCATCGATATAACGGGTCAACCAGTAACCGCGCATATAAGCACTGACCAATGTCTCTGGTTTTTCCACCCTTAGTTTCTCGACTCCTCCGTTCGTACTACCTCGCACCTGGTCATCCAGATATTCGAGAGTGTCCTCCCGTACAATAGGCTTGTCCAGGTACAACTCCATTGCCAGTGTTGCCAACCCTTCATGCAGCCAGATAGGCAGTTTTAAGTGGAAGGTAAACGCATGCACCAGCTCGTGGCATGTAACAGATTGGACAATTTCAACGATGCTCCGGTTTTGTTTAAAAACGATTTCTCCCAGGCTGCTGTTCCCTTCTTGAATCAGGCGCGGCGGCTTGATGCCAACGACCCGGCGTTTCCCATACTGCAAAGCCCAGCCGCCTGCATAAGGCCAGGTTGCTTTTGCCCGCATTGCGACAAGTGGCAAAGTTAAACTGATATAGATTTTCCAGGGCCAGGGTGCCGATTGAAACAGGAACCGGAGCCAGGAGGTCATCACATAAACACGGCAGTCTTCAGGTGTTTTCAGTCCCCAGCGTTGTTGGAGCAGTTGAACGATCTTTTTACAAGCATTTCCAATGAGTCGGGCAGCTTCCTGCTCTTCTGAGTCATAGAAGAAGCGCAGACCAGCAATATTTTCATTCATGTTGTTG
>Ga0105092_10001349_pt1 | contig 13139 bp, 12 predicted proteins | sample PPLLak2March2015_FD_87021 | JGI IMG/M metagenome (GOLD analysis project Ga0105092, IMG submission 87021) | Freshwater sediment microbial communities from Prairie Pothole Lake near Jamestown, North Dakota, USA - PPLs Lake P7 Core (1) Depth... | ecosystem: Environmental > Aquatic > Freshwater >... | reverse complement strand
CTCGCCTGGTGGGTGATCAGACGTGGGGGGGTGCTGGAGAAATGGGGGCGGCTCCGACTCCTGTCCGAGCGGGTCCTGATTGAGGATGCGCTGAAGTATCTCCACGTGTGCGAGTATGAGCGCCGGCCTGCCCATCGCGAAGGTTTGATCCAGGCGCTTGAGGTCTCCGCGAGGAAAGCAGACGGCGTCATTAGAGAGCTGGAATCCCGTGAGTTTCTGAGGCGCTCGGGCAGTGAAGACGCCCCGGGGCCGGTGACGGAGACAGAAGTTCTCCATCTGACCGAGGAGGGTCGTGATCACGCCATCAGAGTTGTGCGGGCGCATCGCGTCTGGGAGCGCTACCTCGCAGACGAAACCGGGATGGTCGAGGCCGCGTGGCATCGAGAAGCTAACCGGCGGGAGCACAGCCTGACTAAGGAAGAGGTGGACGCCCTCGCCGCAGGATTGGGCAATCCAGCCTACGATCCTCACGGCGACCCCATTCCCACGGCTGCGGGCGAGTTGCCGCCCCACAATGGCCGGTCCTTGACAACCCTTACGCCCGGCGAATGGGCGGTGATCGCCCACATCGAGGACGAACCTGAACCTCTGTACGAGCAGCTGGTGGCCGCCGGGATCTATCCGGGAATGCAGATCCAGCTTCTCGCAGGGTCGGAAAAGCGCGTGCGTATCTGGGCAAGGGACGGGGAGCAGGTTCTCTCGCCCGCGCTCGCCGCTCTGGTCAGCGTCGTTCCTCTTGCGGAGGAGGCGGGCGAACAAGATAAGGGCGATCCATTGACGACCCTTCAACCGGGACAAAAAGCAGTCGTCACCTCGATCTCCCAGACGTGCCGCAAACACGAGCGGCGCCGACTGATGGATCTGGGCATCTTACCCGGCACGGTCATCGAAGCCGTGATGAGGAGCCCGGGAGGAGACCCGATCGCTTATCGAATTCGCGGCGCCCTCATCGCGTTGCGAGAGGAACAGTCGCGATCTATCTACATTTCCAGGGAAGCTGTGGAGGCAGCCTGATGAGCTCAACCCATGCAACCGAATGTGCCACTTGCCCGGCTTATCGGATAGCGAATCTGACCAAACTGGGCGTCGACATGGCCAATCATGATTTCGTCGTCGGGCTCGCCGGCAACCCGAACACCGGCAAGAGCACTGTTTTCAACAGCCTGACAGGACTGCGCCAACATACTGGAAACTGGCCGGGCAAGACAGTAAGCCGCGCCGAAGGTGCTTTTTCCTACGAAGGCAAACGCTACAAGATCGTCGACTTGCCCGGGACCTATTCGCTCCTGTCGACCAGTACCGACGAGGAGATTGCCCGTGACTTCCTGCTTTTCGGACAACCGGACGTGACGGTCATCGTGGTCGATGCCAGCCGGCTGGAACGGAACTTGAACCTGGCCCTGCAGGTGCTCGAGATTACCGACCGCGTGGTCCTCTGTCTGAACCTGATGGACGAAACTCGGCGGCGGGGCCTGCAGGTTGATGACCGTTCCCTGGCTCGCGATCTTGGCGTCCCTGTCGTGCCGACGTCCGCGCGCCAGGGTGAAGGGATTCCGGCGCTCCTGTCTACTCTGGCCGATGTTGCGAACGGCAGGATCGTCTGCCGCCCGCACCGGCTCAAGAGCGAACCGGCCGGGCTGAAGCGGGCGGTTGAGCAACTGACCGGGCAGCTCCTGGCCGCTTTTCCGGGTTTGCCGAATGCACGCTGGGTGGCCTTGCGCCTGCTTGAGGGCGACCCGCGCATCGTGGAGGCGGTTCAGACCGGTGAATTAAGCAACCTCGCCGGGCGGGTTACGCCTGACGGGTCGCGGGCGTTGAACATCATCCAGGAGGCAGTATGAGTACGCCATCCACGGGGCAGGAAATCCTAAACACCGCGTCCAAGTTGAGGTGGGACGTTGGATCGAACATCCATGACTCGCTCATGGAGGCCCTGTACGCCGATGCCGCGCGAATAGCCGACAAAGCCGTGACTCGGGCTGGCGAGCAGCCCCGATTCGACCTGGACCGAACGATTGACCGCCTGGTGACCAGCCGCTGGGCCGGCTTTCCGATCATGCTCGGATTGCTGGCACTCGTCATGTGGCTCACCATCGCCGGCGCGAACGTCCCCTCTTCCCTGCTGGCGTCGCTGCTGCTTGACCAGGTTCATCCGGCACTTAGGAACGTGGCTGCCGTGCTGCATTTCCCCTGGTGGTTGTCGGGGCTTCTGATTGACGGAATGTACCTGGCGATGGCCTGGGTCGTAAGCGTTATGCTTCCACCCATGGCGATCTTCTTCCCGCTGTTCACCCTCGCCGAAGACTTCGGCTACTTGCCGCGAGTGGCTTTCAATCTGGACCGGTTCTTCAAGAAAGCGGGCGCGCATGGGAAGCAGGCGTTGACGATGAGCATGGGCTACGGCTGCAACGCTGCGGGTGTGGTGTCGGCCCGCGTCATCGACAGCCCGCGCGAGCGTTTGATTGCGATCATCCCCACCAACTTCGCCATTTGTAATGGTCGTTGGCCGACCCAGATTTTGATCGCCACGATCTTCATCGGGTCATTGGCCGCGCCGCATTGGGCGGGGCTCGTCTCCGCGGCTGCGGTCGTAGGGATTGTCCTGATGGGTATCGGCTTCACTTTCCTGGTGTCCTGGGTGCTGTCGCGAACGTGGCTCAAGGGCGAAGCTTCGGCGTTCAGCCTCGAGTTGCCTCCGTATCGTCCGCCACGCATCCTTCAGACCATTTACACGTCGCTCATCGACCGGACGTTGATTGTCCTTTGGCGGGCCGTCATTTTCGCCGTCCCGGCCGGTGCCGTCATCTGGCTGATTTCAAATATCAAGGTGGGGCAACCGAGTGTGGCCGAACATCTGATTCAGTGGTTCGACCCGGTCGCGCTCTTCATCGGGCTAAACGGCGTGATCCTCCTGGCGTACATCATTGCTATTCCGGCCAACGAGATCGTGATCCCGACCGTGCTTATGCTCACGGTTTTGAACACGAAAATGGCCGGCCTGGGCTCCGGGGCGGGGGTGATGTTTGAGCTTGATTCAATTGATGCCACTGCGAATGTGCTGCGAGCCGGGGGTTGGACCGTCCTGACCGGGGTGAACCTGATGATTTTCAGCCTCCTGCACAATCCTTGTTCAACGACCATCTACACGATCTACAAGGAAACCCGGAGCGCGAAATGGACCACCGTGGCGACCCTGATGCCCGTCGCCCTGGGGATCCTCGTCTGCTTCCTGGTGGCGCAGTTGTGGAGGGCGCTGTAGGGGATTGGATCTGCGGCTGTGTAAAACGGAACCAGAATTGTCGGGCTACTTCATCCCCCTCAGCGCCGCGATGCGCGGCGCGCGGCTCTTGGGGCTGTCAAGACTGAACGAACGCACATCGCCCAACTCGTCCCGAACGAAGCGTTCGGTCCTCGCCACAGCCTGTTCGACCGCCTCGCTTCGCTTGACGAACAGCGTCCAGGCAATGGCAGCGCTCACTGTATCGTAGTCCCACAAACCAACCACGCGCCCCCGGTCAAGGATGGCCTGATTCGGAAGGTCGGCTAGTCCCCCCAGTTCGGTCAGGCCCTTTTCGGCGAAGACATGCCGTGAAACGTCCTCCGGCGCGAGCAATCCTTTGAGGTCGCGACGCAGGAGCGCAATGCCGTCGAGGTTGTTGACCAGGGAGTAAGCAGGGTCTGAAGGCGGCTGAAAAGCGAGAAGCGCTTCATAGTCGTCGGGAAACATCAGGTACGCCGCCCCTTCATTGACCGACTGGAGTCTCAAGGGATCGACGGCCGATTTTGCCACCTTCGCACCAAGGCCCGAGAACCATTGAAACTCGGCAAGAGTGGCAGGACCTATCCAGCGAAAGAATCGACGGGCTAGCTCGGTGTAGGCCTCTTCGACCGTGCGCCTGAACGTAGAGAGCGGATTGGGCCGCCAGATCGAGTACCGGTATCGCTGTTGGTCAAGCCGCCCGTTCACGGGCACCCGGCGGATGTCCCCCGCCGACTGAAGCTTGCCGAGGGCAAGCGGAAGCGTGGTCGTAAGCCCCTTCTTCTTTCCTTCGGGCCCGAGGCTTCGCACCCGGTCTCCCACCGCCCCCCGCAGTTCATCCGGTTCCATCGGGCCGCGTTCCAGTTGCCCCAGCAGCGCTTCACAGAGCCGGTCGATCTCATCGTCGGTCACGCCCAGCTTCCGGGCGTTCTTCATGTCGGCCTCATGTCCAAAGCCTTGCCCCACTTTCAAGGCCAAAGCAAAGTCTGAAGCCGGAACAACGTAAGTACAGCCGCGCGCACTCGGGAGCTCGTAGATTTCCAGGCGGGCGACCGCATCATCGGCCGCCTGCCGGCTGGTCCCGGCTCGTGCAAAAAGGGTGAGATAGGGATTTGCCCCACCGACCGATCGCGCCCAGCCCGTTTGCTCCAAAACCTCGGCCGCCGTTTTTCCGGCCAGGCGACCGTCGAGTCCCTGGCGATGGAACCACCACGCACGCAGTTTTGCTCCGTCCATTTTGCCCCCATGAGTCGAGGATAGCCCCTCAGCAACAGGGGACACAAGGGACAAAGGCGACTCAAGAGTCTCAGTCGCCTGGGGAAAAGACCTCAAGGACCTGACTATCTGTCGTCCTTGGAGTCCTTGAGGTCCTTGAGGTCCTTTTATCAGGTCCTTCGCAGCATCTCGCCCCTCATCGGCATCGAGCGGATACGGACTCCGGTGGCGGCGAAAATCGCGTTTCCGATAGCAGGCGCGACCGCTATGATCGGGGTTTCTCCACCTCCGGCTGACGGAATATCCGTCTTGTTTATCAGCTGGACATCGATCTTCGGAACATCCCGGAATCGCGGAACGCGGTAGGCCGTGAAGTTTGGGTTGAGTATCTTCCCGTTCTCAAATTCGATCTCTTCCGTGAGAGCGCCGCCGAGTCCCATGATGATGCACCCGTGAACCTGCGAGAGCAGATTGGGGGGGTTCAGGATGGGACCGCACTCGAAAACCTCGCAAACATCACGGACCTTGATCTCGCCACTTTTCCGGTCGACCGCAACTTCGACGCATGCGGCCACACAGGAGTTTTTCTCGGTCCCGCAGGCGAGTCCGACGCCCAGTTCGGGGGTGACCTTCTTGATTCGAGACGACCAGTCAAAACGCCAAGCCGCGGCTTCCAGAACGGTACGAAGGCGCGGGTTACGAAGATGAGCGCGCCGGAAGTCCAATGGGTCGACACCGGCAGCTGCAGCAAGTTCATCCATGAAACATTCGCGGGCGAAGTTGTTGCCCGTTGCGGCGAGGACCCGATAGGAGCCCTGAGGTACAGGTGTATCGGACCCAACTGAAGCAGTGCGGATATTGGGCACTTCATAGGGCGTAGCAATGGCCGCGGCGCCGGCGTTAATGTTAGTGAAATCCCAGGCGACCAAGGAATTCGCTCCATTCAGGCCGCCCTTGCATTCGATCACAGCTGCCGGCCTGCAATAGGCCCAAGTGAACTCTTCGGCTCGTGTCCAGCGCACGGAGACGGGCCGGCCGGCGGCCTTCGCCATACGGGCGGCCTCGACCGCGGCTTCCGCACTATGTTTGCCCCCGAACCCGCCACCCATGTCGGGAATAATGATTCGTACCTGCTCCTCGGAGACTCCGCAAGCCTGGGCCACATCACGCCTGGCCCGGAAGGGTCCGTCGCAACCCGCCCAAACCGTCACCTTGCCGTCGTTCCATTCGGCCACGGCCGCACGCGGCTCCATGGGTGCGTGCTGGACGTAAGCCAAAGTGTAAGTCTGACTTAGAGTCTTACTTGCCTCCGTAAAACCTTTTTCAACCGAACCAATCACGTTTTCCCGAACGCGGCTGCGATCGGCGTGCTTCTTGAGATAGGCATGAACATTCCGGTGGGACACTCGACGAGCGCCTGGTTTCCAGGAGGCGGTTTTGGCAACAGCCACGACAGCCTGCGAAGCGCGGTGCGAAGAAGGCGCTGCAAATCCGACGAAATCACCTTCATGAATGACAACGACGTCTTTCATCTTCCGGGCGGCAGACACGTCGATCGACTTGAGGGTTGCCCCATACGCCGGGGTACGCAAGACCTTTCCGTAGAGCATGTTGGGACGCACGATATCGGACGGGTACTGGTGCTTCCCGGTAACAGCATCGCGACCGCCGATCTTCAGAACGGGCCGACCCAGCGACTTCCACTCGCGAGCGGGCGTGAGCGCTACGTCGGGCCGGACCTTCGCCGCGAAAGCAGCCACAACTTCCTTCGACTTGGCCAAGTCGGCATAACTCATCGTCTGGTTGTTTGACTTGTTGGTGATCAGGCCGTCTTGGACCTCCAGAGTGGCGGCATCCACTTTCCACTGCGCGGCGGCGTACTGTGTGAGTAACTCGCGTGCAGTCGCAGCCGCCTGGCGCATTGCCGGGACGTTGGATGGCGTCGTCCGGCTGCCTGCCGTAATCCCGTCGTCGGGCACAAGATCAGTGTCAGCCATAATCATCTGCACGCGTTGAATCGAGACCCGCAGTTCTTCGGCAGCAGCCTGTGCGAGCTCGGTCCGAGGTCCCTGTCCCTCTTCCACCTTGCCGCTTAAAGCGGTAATGGTCCCGTCCTCGTTGAGGTACAGACGGGCAGCGAGACGGCCTTCAGCAGCGGCGCCCCTGCCCTGGGCCTGGACGGCAGTTTCAGTTGCAGTGATCAGGAGGCCGGAACCCAGAACCTGCAGGAACGCGCGCCGGCTGAGGGCGAACTGATCCGGCTGGGCCAGCGGAGTCGAAGCATCGGCCAAAGCGTTCTTTATTTCTTTTTCCATGGCTTTTACCTCCGCGACTTCTCAGCGGCACGATGCACCGCATTTTTGATCTTGACGTAGCCGTTGCAGCGGCAAAGGTTGCTGTTCATCCCGGCGACTATTTCCTCGTCGGTCGGATTCGGCTTCTCTTTCAGCAAGGCGACCGCCGAAATGATCATCCCGGGAGTGCAGTAGCCGCACTGCATCGCGCCCTCCTCGAGGAAGGCTTCCTGGACGGGGTGCAGAGCATCACTGCCAGCCAATCCTTCGATCGTGGTGACCGACTTTTTGTCGGCGGCGGTCACCGGGACAAGGCACGAGAAAGCTTTCTTGCCGTCCAACAGGACGAGGCAGGCGCCGCACCGCCCCTCGCCGCACCCGTACTTTGTGCCGGTCAGATGCAGATCTTCCCGCAGCACGTCGAGAAGCTTTCGTTGAGGGTCGGTCGTGACGCTGCGCTCCTCACCGTTGACCTTGAGCTTAACGGTAACGTCCATAGATTCTCTCCGTGGGGGTATTGTAATCGATTCGGGGCAGACAGTGGCGTACGAGCCGCCACGTATTGACACGGACGAACACGGACAGCATCTGATTCCATGGCCGCTGGCCCGTGTCCGTTAAGGCTGGGGCGAAATCAACGAGCGCCATTGCTCTTTTTCCAGGAAACTCCCGGCCACATTGGCTTCCATCTCTTGATACAAGGCAAGGGGCACGGAAACGGTCACCAGGTCTTTTCCAAGGCGGCGCAGCTGCCGACGGGCCGAGATGTCGTTGAGGCCAACGACGGCGCGCGGCTTGGACGCCTCTGTTTCCCGGTAGGTGAAGATCCCGATCGACTGGCAGCCGGCCGCGTGCGGAATTACGGCGTTCTCACCGCCCGGGCGAGCATAGTTGGCCATAACGACCAGCGCCGACATCTGATCAGGATTAGCGAGAAAGACTATCGATACCGGCCGTTCCTCCGCCGTCAAATGCGGGAGCTGCTTGAAGACCACGTAGCGGGTGGGCACATCGGTAAGGGGAAGGCTGGCGACCCATTGTTGCACCAGCTCGGGGTTTTTCCGGTAGCCTTCGCCATGGAGAAACTCTTCGCGCAACTCGCCTCGCATCCAGGACGCACACTGCTCGGCAACCGCCCTTCCCTTCTCTGATTTCTCGTTACCGTCCGACAGGAAGCCGCAGAAACCGTCGAGGCCTCCGGGAAAACCGAGGTAGGCATTCCCGAATCCCAACCCGACACCACCTCCCCAACAGCCGAACGTTTCCCGGCTGAACGCCGCCGTACGACCGCGCTGAGCGACTGTGCCGAAGAGCGACATGACACATCCCCACTTTCCCCGGGAAAATTCGAGTGCGTCAGGAGGGAGATCGTCCGTCCACAGGATGGCGACCGGTTCGTATTCAAGCTTCAAGGCCTCTCTCAGAAGACTCTTCATGGGGGCAGGATTGTAGCACGTCCGTTTGGCGGGCCTTTTTCACAATCATGATCACAATCGCCCAGGGATTGCGCGATTAAGGGTGTGAAGAGAAACGTAACGGCAGCAACCGCAGGAGATGCTTATGGCTACTAACTATTACATTCCGCCCATTCCACTAGAAGAATTCAGTCAAGCCCCCGAAGAACCGAAACGCCCTTATTGGGTATACGCGATTATCGGAGGTGGCGTCCTTCTCACACTTTTCGTTGTTTTCATTTTTGTAGCCGCCGCACTGATTATTTTCAACGGTGGCGCCCTGAACCCGCAGCCGATGCCGCGAGCGCTCGGGAATCCGCCGATGAGCGGGCCCTCCATGCCCGGCGGGATGCCCGGCGGGATGCCCGGCGCAGGGCCGATGGGACCCGGCGGTCCTCAGGGAATGCCTGGACAGTTTGGACCAATGGGCATGCCCGGAGGTATGCAGCAGCCCGGTATGCCCGGAGGTATGCAGCAGACGATGCCCGGTATGCCTGGGTCCTACGGGCCAATGGGGATGCCCGGCGGAATGCAGCAGCAGCAACCGATGCCCCCCTACGGATCGATGGGCATGCCCGGAGCACAGCCCGGTATGTCTGGGACCTATGGACCGATGCGGACCCCCGGCGGAACGACGGACGTCGACCCGGGTGGGTACCAGGAGTGGTAATGATTACGCCGAACGACAAAAGGACCTCAAGGACCTCAAAGACCCCAAGGACAGGATCCAGCAACCTGTCCTTGGGGTCTTTGAGGTCCTTGAGGTCTTTTTACTGTCTCGGTGTCCAGATACAGTGTTCGTGTGGTATAGGGGGGCACGTAGCGTTCGATTTCGCTGATTGGAACTGCAATGTGGAGATACAGAGGACTGCTTTTGCTGCTATTGACGGCGACGGCCATTGCGCCACTGCTGCTGCTCTGGTCCGGCTGGCGCGTGTCTTCCTCTCCTTCTCCCGGGCAGGGAGAAGCGCTCACTTCGGCGTCCTGCCGCGAGTGTCACGAGCCTTTCTACCGCCTCTGGTCGACCTCCCTCCACGGGCTTGCGATGCGGCCGGCCGGACCCGATTTCGTCAACAAACACCTCTCCCCTGGATCACCTGACATCAAGATCGGAGATTCCCGCTACCGGGTCGAAATCAAAGGCAGCAAGGCAGAGCTCCTGGAACACGGGCCACGCGCCGAGAGGCGCTACTCCATTTCGTACGCGCTGGGCGGCAAGAACGTCTTATACTTCCTGACCGCGCTTGACCGGGGACGGCTTCAAGTGCTGCCTCTGGCCCTCAACGCACGCACTAAGTCGTGGCTCGACACGACGGAGAGCATGACGCGGCATTTCCCGGCTGGAGCCCCGGCTGACGCGCCACTCCACTGGACCGACCGGCTCCTGACCTTCAATACGGCCTGCTTCAGTTGCCATGTCAGCCAGGTGTCGAAGAACTACCATCCGGACAGCGACAGTTACAGCACGACCTGGACCGAACCGGGTATCAACTGCGAGACCTGTCACGGCCCGGGCGGCGAACATGTCCGGGTGACTAAGGAAAAAAACTTTCCGCCCGATCTGAAAATCATCTCGGTCAAGCAGTTCACCGTTGAGGAGAAGAACCACGCCTGTGCCTCGTGTCATGCGAAAGCCGCCCCGATTACGACAAGCTTCCTCCCGAAGGACAAATTCTTCGACCACTTCGACCTGGTCGCGCTCGAACACCCCGATTTCTACCCGGACGGACGGGACCTTGGTGAAAATTACACGATGACCGGCTGGCTGATGAGCGCCTGCGTAACGTCCGGCCGCCTGGATTGTCTCAAATGCCACACCTCGAGCGGCCGGTATCGTTTCAACGAAGAAGCGAGTGCCAATCAGGCTTGTTCGCCTTGTCATGACGACAAGGTAAAAGATCCGGCGCCCCATACTCATCACAAGGCGGCGGGCAACGGGAGCAGGTGCGTCCATTGTCACATGCCAAAGACGGAGTTCGCCCTGATGCAGCGAAGCGATCATTCGATGCGTCCTCCGTATCCGGCCGCGACGATCGCCTTCGGCTCTCCCAATGCGTGCAACATCTGTCACGCCGACAGGAGCGCCAATTGGGCGGACAGGCAGGTGCGGCAATGGCACGCGCGGGACTACCAGGCGTCGCTGCTTCGGCGAGGCCGGCTGGTCTCCGCAGCGCGAAAAGGCGACTGGTCCAGGCTGGCAGATATGCTCGCGTTCATCCGGTCAAGCGATCGCGATGAAATCTTCGCGGCTTCTTTGATTCGACTCATGGCCGACTGCCCCGACGAGCGCAAATGGCCGACGTTGCGCGCTGCTCTCCAAGACCCGTCGCCGCTCATTCGGTCGGCCGCGGCAGATCAGTTGTACTCGGACCTGACCGCCCCGGAAACCCGCGACGCGTTGTTCCAAGCGACCAGGGACAGCTGCCGGCTGGTCCGTGTCCGGGCGGCTGGGAGCCTGGCGGCTTACCCCCTTGATCTCGCGCCGGCCGGCGTTAAACCGGCTGCGGAGGCAGCACTGGGAGAACTGGAGTCTTCACTCCAGGCCCGGCCGGACGATTGGTCGCTGAATTACAACCTGGGCAACTTCTATTTGGACCGTAATCTGCCGGAGAAAGCACGGACGGCGTTCGAGCAGGCGACCCGGCTGCGTCCAGACATCGTGATGGCCTGGGTCAACTTGTCAATTGCCAGTTGCCGACTTGGTCTAACTGCTCCGGCCGAGGACGCGCTGCACCGTGCTCTCCAAATCCACCCGGAAAGCGCGCCGGTGAAGTTCAATCTGGCGCTGTTAAGAGCGGAGACCGGCCACCCAGGCGAGGCCGAAAGGCTGTTGAGGGAGGCACTGCTGACGGATCCACAGATGGCCGAAGCCGCATACAATCTGGCAGTCCTCCTGGGGAATCGAGGAGACGTAGTCGAGGCGCTCAAAAGGTGCCGCCAGGCCGCCTCCCTGCGTCCCGAGGAGCCCCGCTATAGCCACTCGCTGGCCTTTTACCTCAACCAGGGAGGACAGCCGCGGGAGGCGATTCAAGTTTTGCGCCGCCTGATTCAACGTCACCCGGATTTCGTGGACGCCTACCTGCTTCTGGGTGAGATCTATGAGACCCGTGGGCAGGTAAGCAGTGCAAGACAGATCTACGCCGAGGCCGCCAGACGGCCGAATCTGGTTCCCGAGCATAAGGCTTTACTGGAGAACAAACTCAGCCCATAACAGGCCGCAAGTAGAGCTGCCCGGAATGCGATTAGAGGTAACCTTCCCCCGTTGTCCCTGTTGTCCTCGCACTGCCAGACGACTTATCATCTGTCGAGTGCTAATTGAAAGGACACGCTGACGTATGAAAAGAGGATTGGGAGTATTGCTGGTCATCTTACTTACGATGTTTCCGGTTCTAGCTCAAGAGGCGCCGAAGCCTCCAGAAGGAGCGACGCCCGCTGTAACCGAGCCGCTGCCGACCGTCGATGAGATATTGAACAAGTATGTGGAAGCGCTCGGCGGGAAGGCAGCCATTGAAAAGATCACCACCCGCCAGGCCAAAGGCACCTTCGAACTTCCCGAGATGGGAGCGAGCGGTACCGTCTCCATCCTGAGCAAAGCACCGGACAAAACCGTGGTTACTATCGACATCCCGGGGGTTGGGATTATCAAACAGGGGTTTGACGGTTCCGTAGCCTGGGACGACAACCCGATGTCCGGAAAGAGCGTCAAATCCGGGTCAGCTTTGGCCGTGGCGAAACGCGACGCGCTGTTTCATCGGGAATTGCGGCTGAAGGAGTTATACAAACAGATTGAAGTGAAGGGCAAGCAGAAGGTCGGCGAACAGGATACTTACGTGCTGCAGGCGACACCCGACCAGGGCTCCGTCGAGACCTGGTATTTTGACGTAGCAACCGGGCTGCTGATACGCATGGATGCGGAACGCGATAGCCCGCAGGGGCAGGTCGCCATCCAAATGGCATTCAAAGATTTCCGGGATGTGGAGGGTGTCAAGAACGCGTTCGTTATCGAGCAGACGTTGCCCAACATGACCATTCTCCTCAAGATTGAAGAGGCAAAGGCTAATGTTCCGATCGAGGACACGGTGTTCGCTCAGCAGTAAGCGACATTCGTCCTCCTTGAAATCGACGGCGGTTTTCCCATACTCTTTTCAGAGTCGTTTCTACTTTTGGAGGATACCGATGCGGAAATTGTTGTTCATTGTTCTCGTTGCTTTACTGTGGGGCGGTTCCGCCGCCCTGGCGGACGAATGTCAGGGGATGCATGCCGCTCAGGAAGGGGCGCACGATTGCGGTGCGAGTTGCCCGGAAGCCGGCCATGAGGTGGTCAAAACCGTGGCGGACGCGTCGCTCTCTGGTAAAGTTCTCTGCAATCATTGCGACCTGCATCGCGGCGACACCTGCCAAAAGGTCCTGCAGACTGCCGACGGGAAGGTTTATCAGTTCTGCCCGAAGACCGTAAAGGCCGAGCAGCTGAAGAACCTGTCAGGCAAGGAAGTCCGGGTCAAGGGAACCATTAAGGAGCTCAAGGATGCCGATGCTGTCCTGCACGTGGACAGCATGGAACCGGTGAGCTAGAGCTTGTCCCCTTTTGCGCAGAAGCTTGGAAGACCTGAAGGACCTGAAAGACCTGAAGGACTTGAAAAATCTCAGCGGCATCCTTTTGTGTCGTTCAGGTCGTTCCCTCACACTTCATAGCTCACCGGCCGAAAGGCAAACCAGCGTGCGATCTCATCCGGTGCCGCCTTACGGCGGCCCTGCACGAATGCGCGCTTTTTCTCAAATCGAGGTCGCAGCCTACGGACTTCCTCGAATGCCGGCAGTGAGCTTCGCTCCCGTAACAAGGCATACATCCGAATCCCCGCGTCGCGGAGCCACATATACGGGAAACATCGTCTCCTCACGGCCGGATCCATGTTCTTG
>Ga0105092_10001347_pt1 | contig 13142 bp, 15 predicted proteins | sample PPLLak2March2015_FD_87021 | JGI IMG/M metagenome (GOLD analysis project Ga0105092, IMG submission 87021) | Freshwater sediment microbial communities from Prairie Pothole Lake near Jamestown, North Dakota, USA - PPLs Lake P7 Core (1) Depth... | ecosystem: Environmental > Aquatic > Freshwater >... | reverse complement strand
TCTGTGTCTGTTTTGCTATCAGAGCATAATAAATATTTAAGTTTAGATCTAACATGTTCAAAGAATTCTTTTTCATCGTAGATAACATGGACTTTCACATTATTATAATTTTTGAATTGGTTAATGTAAAAATCATAATCAAGTTTAAGAAAATCAAGTAATCGTTTTGAAATTGAAGATATATCTGCATCAACGGCAATAAATTGTTCGCATGATACAATCATACATAATAAATTTCTAAATACCTCAACTCTTTTATTTTTTAATGTATCAGATTTGAGTATGTGATTAATAATACTATCAAATTCATCCAAAAATAATGTATATTTAGAAAAGTCAAAATTTTTAATAGCAAGAGAACTTTCTGGCGTAATAATAATATTATCACCAAATTCATACGATTGATCTTTATAATGTTCGACAATAATCCCTTGCTCTCTAAAGCTATCACATTGTTCATATGATAAAGAAACTCGTGAAGTAATACTAATAAATTTTCGTTTATTTGTGATGACATAATTTTTAAACGATGTTGTTTTTCCAGTTCCAGTATCTGATTTCACTAAATAGTTTTTTCCAGGATTGAAAAAGTTTTTAGTCACTTTTTTAGTCACTTGATCAATATCATCAAGTTTCGCTTTATTAATTTCTTTGTAATTTGTAAATGCATCAATTGGTAATCTCTTGAATGTGTATCTATTTTTAACCTTTGCATTTTTGAGTAAATATATGAAATTCCATATGCATGCATCTTCATCTCTCCAAAAAGATAATAGTTTATGTTCATCATAATTTTCATGAATCGTTTTTTTGGACCATTCAATAAATTCATTTTTTCGTCCGAGAAATTTACAGGCTTTGAGAATTTCTATCCATTTACCATAATCACCACGAAAATCATCTTTTTTTGTTTTAATATCAACTGGTAATTTAGATAGAATATCTGTAAATTCTTGATCTGTGAGATCTACATCATATGTCGTTTGTATTTCAGGTTCTGTAATATCTAAAATATTTTTTTCTTTTTTAATCTTTGGTTCTTTTTTAGTCTTTTTACGATTTTCTAAACACCAATCCTTTAGTTTTTTAGGGATTTGTATAGTTGGTACGTCATTAATAACGACATAAGTTCCACCGTTAACCTTACTAGGAGGGCACATAATATGACCGCCATCATTTCTAATATCAACCTCATTTCTTCCCTGAGTTTGTTTAACAGCACTATCATAATTAAAATAAAAATGTAATCCACCACTTGCGGATCTCACTGTAAATGTATTAAAAAATGTTTTGAGTTCTTCTGCAAAAGTTATTAAAAATATATTATCTGGACACATTTTATGTGTATCTGCATCAACGACTGTAATATCGTTTTTAAGTCCAGTAAGAAGTGATACATTACAATTATCAGAAGCCAATGCTTTAATCGGGGTTGTTGTATTTTGCCAATCTGTATTAATGGGTCTTTTATCATTCATGTAACAAGATAATTTAATCATATCTTTTCTATCAGGAATAGTGAAGTATGAGATCTTTTCATATTTATTTAGTTTTTTTTCATTATTTTCTTGAGGTCCAATTTGAGCGATTTCAGGAATGCAAATCATAATATTAATACTATTAATAATAGAATAGATTATATTTTTTTCTTTAAGTTCATAATTGACATTAAATGAACTTAAGGAAATATTAATAATTCTATATATTCTAATGGAACCTGTAAAAAAAGAGAATTATTTAGTATGCGAATATTGTAAATATGTCACACTGAAGAAAAATCAAATGGAATCTCACAATAAAACTGATAAACATAAGCGAAACACTGAGAAGAATTATGTAGTATTTGATGATCCAGAATCATTAATTTCAAAATTCAAAGCAAAAGAAGTAAAAAAGAAATCTAACGAAAACCAATTATAAATGATATACCTTTATCTGGTATTTTTTTGGTAATTAGATGTGTATATTTTTTGGGGTCATTTATTCTGAATCTATAAAACTTATCGGTTTCATGGATTTTCGTAGGAGTTATATTATGTGAAATTAACCATTCCAAAGAGTCAATTAATGTTCTTTTTGATTTATCAAATAATATAGATTGTATTTCTGACATATATACAATGAGTTTATATTTTTTTTTCATATCATAAAGTATATGGATTTACAAGAATTTTCAAGCTCACTCCCGAAACCTTGGCTCAATATAAATGCTAATTCGGTCAATGTAGCGGATAGAGTAACACAAGTAAATGGATCTAGAACACCGTATAGTCTTTGGGCATCACTTGATTCATTCACTACAACTAGTTTAGCAGCTGTTAATGCTATGGGATCATTTGCTGGTTCTAGTGAATTACCAGCTAATAGTCTTTATCCAGGACACACAACAAGAATTAAAGTATCGGGTATATGGTCGACGACTGGTGCAAGTTTTGCAACAATTAGTATTTTAAATGATGCCGGTAATACTGTTTATGATGAAATTAGAATATATACAGGAGGAGCTGTGACTGATGAACCGTGGTCCGTAATATTTGATATACAATTTCAAACAATTGGTTCATCATCGACTCTTGCTAGAAGTGCTTTAAGTATTAGAAAAATAGCCGATGCCTCTGGTATTGGTATTGTTTCAACTATTGATGATGTATTAACTGGTGTTTCAACACTTGCAGGAATTTCATATAATGTATATCTTGAAGTTAGTGCTGTAGGATCATCTATTACTAAAAATATGGCGGTTGCTACAGTTGTATTTTAAAATTTAAAAAACATTAGGATTAACACATTGGATATACAAAATATGAACAATCAAAGATACTAATACTTCCAGTCGCAGAATATTGTCCTGCGAGTTGAACGGTATCATTTTGTGCAAGTGAAAATATAGCAGAAACAGATTGTGGGAGATAGCCAGGGACGAATGTAGCGATAGTTGCAAAACTAACTATTCTTGAATTTGCAAGTGTAGGTGTACTTCCTTTATTAACCCAGAATTGCAATGTATTTGCGGTGTTGATAGGAAGATAGTTAAATAATATATCAACTTTAAACCATTTTGTAATAGTTCCAGTATATGTGACTTTACCAGTACTAGATGTAGTTGTAAATTCACCTGCAGGATCAGAAATTTCAGAAAATGTACCCAAATCAATCAACTTAGGAGTATCAGCAGTATATGCAACGGAAGTAATTGGTTGATTATAGGCCCAAAAACAAGAAGGTGCTGAAGAATTTACTTTCGTTGTTGTAACTGCAGAACCACATATAAAATTCTTTGCTACACCAAGACCTCCAGGTGTATGAATAGAGCCGGTTGCTGTTGTAGTTGAATCAGTTACATCAGTGACTGCTAAAATACTATTTAAAGTAGCTGTATTTCCAGTTTTACCGAGACTAAGTGATGTAGCATTTGTTCCAGCAATTTGTAATCCAACCGCTGTTTTAGTATCAATTAAATTTGTAAAAAGAGAACCATTCGAATAAATATCTTTAAATGGGTTTGCAGTTGTACCAAGATCACAAATAGTTGAACCAGCTCTAATATTTGCTTGACTTACTCCTCCAACCATTAAAGAATTCGAGATTGAATTTGTATTATTAAATCCGATAACGTATCCATCACTAACTCCATTTGGAACTACATTTTGTCTTCCAATAAGAACATTACGCGATCCGGTTCCGCTTGTATTTCCGAATCCAAAAATAAAAGATCCTCCTGAAGTATTTGAATCAAAATTATCATAACCGTAAATAATTGACTGACCATTTGCAGATCCTACTGTATTATTATTATTACCATAAATAATACATTTATCACTTACTACTCCACCCATAGAATTTAAAGCACCAATGACAACCGAACTACCACCTGAATTAATATTTGTATTACCAATTGTTACATTTGCTGTTGATGTTGTAACACCACTAACATTTAAAATACTAAATCCACCCATATCTAAATCACCAGTACTTGGATTTGCAAATGTACCAGAAGGACCGCTAACACCTTGAATACCTTGAGGACCAGATGGACCAACATTACCTTGAGGGCCAGATGGACCAACATCACCTTGAGGGCCAGATGGACCGCTTACACCAATATCACCTTGAGGGCCAGAAGGACCACTTACACCAATATCACCTTGAGGACCAGATGGACCAATATCACCTTGAGGACCAGAAGGACCACTTACACCAATATCACCTTGAGGTCCAGAAGGACCAGATGGACCAATATCACCTTGAGGACCAGAAGGACCACTTACACCAATATCACCTTGAGGTCCAGAAGGACCAGATGGTCCAATATTACCTTGAGGACCAGATGGACCGGATGGACCACTAGGACCACTAGGACCACTAGGACCACTAACTCCTTGAGGGCCTGAAGGACCACTTGAACTACTAGATGTTGAATATGTCACAATAGTTCCAAATTCATCAGTTTGTGATAAATTTCCGATACCGCTTGACCATAAATTAGTTGCATTTATTGGTGCATTTGGAACACCAACCTGATTATCCAGTGTTATTAAATTTGTTTCTACTTCAGTCGGTGTAATTTTATTTGCATCCAATTGATTACAAACAATATTTAACCACATTTTTGTCGCTTTTGGCCCAGAACTAAATTCCCTTAGATCCATATATATTAGTAGTATATATATTTTTTTTAGAAATAGATTACCCAATTCGAATTACCGCTTAATTGAACAAAAATAAGATCTTTTTGTACTCCTGGTAAAATAGTGAGTGCTGCACCATTAAATGTAGTTATTCCTGTGTTCATTGAAATATTCACGGTTGTTGTTGGTCCTGGTGTATTACTTGCGCAAACAGTAAATTTAAAACTAGTTGTTGCATCACCTATTATAACATTGAGAAAATCATTTATATTTGAAGCAGTTGGTAATTGAATAGTTAGTGTACCGGCAGTAGTTGCACCAATTACACCATTTACTAAATTACCAGATACTATGTTTAATGTACTTGAATTATTTATTGAAGCTGATCCATTAGAAATATAAATTTCAGCGTAAGCATTTTCTGAAAGTAATGCTTCAGCCACTAAAGTTTTAGCTTGAATAGTTAACCAATCTTTGGGTAATGGTGACGTAAGTTCTTGCAAATTCATTAATATATAATTACCAGGTATATTTTTATTTTGCACGAGTTATATATACAATGCAGGATCAACAGAGAATAATGGCAATGTTACAGAGAAATGCTGATTACAATGATAGAGTAGGATCAACATATGGCGCTGGATATATTGGCGGATTTGGATCAGATGGTGATAGAGATCGTAGAATGGGTAGCGGTTATATTGGTGGTGCATATATTGGTGGATGTTCAGAATGTGGTGAGCATTGTGTTCACTGTGGATCTGGATATATTGGTGGATTTGCTGGTGAAAGATTATTATTCAGTAAAAAGAAATATCCAAATAAAGTATTGAGACAAAAGGCAATAGATGAATATTTATTACAACCCGGTCATGAAATGGATTTAGAAAAATATACATCTACGGTTAAAAAAAGAGCAGATGCCGCAAAAAAAAGATTTTATATCGATGATCCGCTTGATGAAAATGAACAAATATTAAATCCTAATAATCCATTAATTAAGTTTAGAGCAGATGTAAAAGCTAAACGTGATTTACCAGAAAATGCTAAGTTATCGTATAAACAACTTGTTAAATTAGTACAAGGAAAACCAATTAGAAAATCTAGAGTGAAAAAAACAATTGGAAAAGCTAGAAAACCTAGAGCTGCAACAAAAAGAAAAGCACCTACAAAAAGAAAAGCTACTAAAAGAAAAGCGCCAGTGAAAAGAAAAGCACCAGTGAAAAGAAAAGCACCCGTGAAAAGAAAAGCACCGGTGAAAAGAAAAGCACCGGTGAAAAGAAAAGCACCCGTGAAAAGAAAAGTCGCTAAAAAAAAGGTTGACGGTAATGAATATGATCCAGATATAAATTATGGATGTAGTCCAAATATGCCGGAACAATTACGTGAATCATGTAATTGGAAACATTGGTATAAATTAATGCATCCGAATGCAAAAAGAGGTCAAATTAGCGCTGCTTTTGCTAAAAGTGGTTATAAAAGATAATAAAATGTAGTGTGTTTTCAAAAATTTTGAAGAATAATTAATATTTTCCAAGATATATATATAACATGTTGTCATTTAATTCAGGTAAAAAGGTCGCAGTCGTATCAGATATTATATATGATGATGATGATAAAGAAGAAAAACATCCAATTGGATATGGGGATCTTCATGGTCAAAATATTTATGTGAAAGAAGAAAAAGATAGAGATATTGATGATGATCGACAATTAGATGAAGATGATATATTTGAATTACTCGATGATGACGATTTTAATATTAATAAATACAAAAGACTACCAACGAGAGATCGACAAAAATTAGTTAAAGCATTAAAACAAAAAATGGAACCATTGGATGATTATCTCGTACCGAAATATCGTAATATGTCATCAAAAATAAATGATAGAGTGAATAAAGAATATGATTTAGTGAGTGGTACAATGATCCCAGTTCCAAATGAAGAACCAGAAAGGGTATTTATTGCCGGTAAATCAGGATCTGGAAAATCAAGGATCGCAAGAAAATACGCAATTGAATATTTAAAAATGTTTCCAAAAAGAAAAGTATATATATTCACAAAACATATTGATGAAAAAGAATACAAAACATTAAAGTATTTTGAAATTCATCATGAAGATGAAATGTTACGCGAACCTGTAGATATTACAAAAATGGAAAATGGTCTTGTGATATTTGACGATTGTGATAAAATTCAAGATAAAAAAATTCTAAAAAACGTAATGGGTATTATTGCCGATGTTATTGCATGTGGTCGAAAATATAATATTCATTCTGTTATTCTAATGCATCAATTAATGAATTATCGTGATACTCGTGATATTTTGAATGAATTAAATAAAGTTGTTTTCTATAATAATACATCAAGGTATCATATTACACGATATTTGAAAGTTTATGCCGGATTATCATCTGAAACAATCAAAAAAATAATGGCATTAAAATCAAGATGGTCGATGTTATCAGTTGAACATCCTCAATATCTTTTACATGAACATGGTATTTTTATGATTTAATTATATAAATCTATTATAAATGAAAATGATTATATGTCAAGGACGAAAACAAGTAATAAATAGAATATATACCGTACAATGTAAAGAATATATATGTTACGACTGTGCTTCAAAACAATCAAAAAATAAAAAAATATTATGTGATAGTTGTACTGAATCAATGAATAAACTATTTTCTAATATGAATGAACAAAATTTAACTTTTTATGAAAAAGCTAATATATTGCAAAAAATAAGATTATTGTATGGATTTGAAGTCGCAAGCGGTTTAAATAATACTTGGGATTAAATAGCTAATGAAACCAATTCATCGGATGTAATATTTAATTGTTTTGATGTTTTATTGATCATTTTAGCAAATTGATCAGTTGTTAAGTAATTAAATAAATTTCTTAATACGGCCCATCTTCCACATGTCGCTGTATTATCACCCTTTTGTAATGGATATGGATTATAATTAATTTGTTCACCTGATTCATACAATAAATTTAATAAATATTTATAATTTTGATTTGATTCATATTTAAAATATTCTGGTACGAAACTTAATTCATCATCCGGAACGAATCCATACGAATCAAAATGTTCAATACCTTCAGGAGTTCTCAATATTGTAACCCAATGACCAAATCCTTTTTTAATTTCATACAATAAAATTATCGGTAATTTTGGTAAAATATTATAATTTTTTAATTCAGAATAATTAATTATTGTTGCATTTGGTATCCATTGTTGTAGTTCTTCACCTGTTGTCGGTTGAAATACTTTGGGAAACATTTTATGTGTATATATTATATAAACAAAATGAATACAGAGAAAGTGAATGCAAAGAAAAAAATATCAAATGTAAACAATATAAAAGATGATAATTCTCATATCTACTACAATTTAACATTTATTAATAATGATAATTTTTTGGTACCTGCTGATGCTTCTGAAACAAGAGCATCAAAAATATTAGATAATCCTTCAGAATGGTTAATGAGTGTTATACGTTTCGACGTTGATTCTCATACATTACCTCTTAATATACCATTATTTCAAACAGGATCTACAACTGCAACTACTTCATACATAACATTAAAATATTTAGGAAATTATTACACACAAAATATTATTTTTGTTAATCCATCACTTCATTTTTCTGGAAAAAGACCAAATGGTATATTCAATTATCAATCATGGTTAGATTTTGTTAATACAGCGCTCGGATTAGCTTTCGCTTCTACGACTGTCGTTGGTTTTAGTCCACTTTTCATTTATAATCCATTGACTCAATTAATTGATCTTTATGTTGATGGTAATTTTTTACCAAGTGCTGGAGCCAATAAAATTGAAATATTTGTGAATCCAGATCTGTATCTTTATTTGACTAATTTTCAATATGATTATGATACACAACCAATTCTTAGTCCATTTTATACTTTAAGAATGGCAATTACAAATGATAATACAATAATAATACCTGCAATGGGTTCAAGATTTGAATATCCAATAGCAACACAGGCTTTCGCAGCCGCATTATATAAAAATTCACAATATGCCATTGGAACAGCAAGTTGGAATTCTGTCAGGGGGATTATTCTTAAAAGTAATTTATTACCAAATAGAGATGAAATAATACCAACGTCTCCAACTTCCGCTAATAATTATAGTACTAGCGCCACAATGCCAATAATTAGTGATTTTTTAGTACCTATTCAAAATGATGTTACGAGTAATAGAGTGACTCTCGAATATATTCCATTAAGTCAATATAGATACGTTGATTTATTATCTACGACACCATTAGAAAAAGTCGATTTTCAAATGTTTTGGAGTGATTTTTTGGGTAATATTTATCCAATTTATTTATTCCCAAATACAGGCATGAGCGTTAAGATTTTATTTGAAAAGAAAAAGAACGTTAACCATTATAAAAATTAAAAAATGTCACTAGATTATATAACAAATGTCGCAATTATCACTTGGAGTAGAAGGTTTGAATTTTATCCCAACAATAGATCAAAGATTGAATATTGAAAGATTGGGTAAAAGATTATATGGAATTGAAACAACTGCAATTCAAAATACTTATAAACAATTTCCGATTGTTGGAGCATCTACATCAACTTTTACAGTTTCTTGTAATCCTCCCAATAACAAAATTATGGTAGACTCACAATTCTTTCTTCAATTTCAATTCTTATTGACTTTTTCAGGAACTTCTGGAGGTGCTGGTATTCCATTACTTCAAGCGGCTGGTCTTCCAACCGCTCCAGGTATTCCATCAGGTAATGCATATTATGATTGTCCAAGAGCTTGGCCTTTGGCAAATGCTTTGAATAATATTAGCGTTACTTTGAATCAAGATGCTGTGTCTACAAATATTGGTTTGTATATTAGAGCTTTAACAAGATATCACGCAAGACCTGTAAATCAAGATTTTTATGATTCAATGACACCAACAATGCTTGATCAATCTCAACAATATAATGATTTAAATGGTCTTAATAGAGATCCTATGAGAGGATACGGGGATAATGATTTACAAACACCAAGAGGTGGATTTATTAATGCTTTAATCACAAGAAATGATTCATCTGGAACATCGAATGATGTTGCTACTGTTTTATTGACAGTTATGGAACCAATTATTTTATCACCAATGAATTATGGTGGGGCAAATTTGAAACCTGCTTTTATTCAATTAGATACAATTACAATTGTTGGTACCTTTACAGGTAGAGGAAATAGTATATTTGGAGGTCTTCCAGCTGCATTATGGAGTCATAAAACACCATCAGTTTCACCATCAGTGTTTTCAAGTGTAGCGGTTCAAGTTATGAATGCTTCTGCTCTCTTTCAAAATTATACCCCACCTCTCGGTATGGAATTACCAAGAACTATCGTTTATGATTATACACAACCAAATTATCAAGCAACACAATGGCAATCTCCAGTTCCTGCATATCCAAATGCTGGTTCTCAATTAGCAATACCTATATCTAATATTCAATTAAATTCAGTACCTGAAAGAGTATATGTATGGGTTTCTCAGAGAGATCTTGATAATACTATGTTTAGCACTGATACATATTTTTCAATTGAAAATGTCACAATTGATTTTAATAATCAACCTGGTATTCTTAGCACTGCACAACCATCCGATCTTTATAAAATGGCATTGAGAAATGGATGTAATATGAGTTTTAGACAATTTCGAAAAGATGTCGGTTCTGTATTATGTCTACGATTTGGTGAAGATATTTGCATGAATAATTTAATCGTTGCAGGTACCAGAGGATCGTATAACTTTGATATGACTGTTTTATGCACAAATAACTCAGGTGTCACGATTACTCCTACCGTTTCATTACTTTTTGTAGAATTGGGTACATATACTATTTCTGAAGGTGTATGCTCTAAAGCAATTGGTTTGCTTACTCAAAATAATGTATTGAGTGTAAAACAAAGTGGTATTGCGCCAGAACCTCATCCTGGAAATGTTCAGGATTCAATGGGTTTGGGTGGATTTAAATGGTCTGATGTTCTAAACTTCTTTAAGAAAGCTGGAAGAACTGCAATTGATATTGGTAAAAAAGTTGTTCCTGTATTAGCTCCTCAATTTAACCCCCTTGTCACAGCTGCAGATGAAGCTGCTAAAGTTCTTGGTTTTGGAACTATGAGAGGTGGCAAAAAATTATCAAAAGCTCAAATGAATAAACTTTTGAAAGAATTCGAGTACGAACATGGGCATAAATATGGACAATAAAAAGTAATATGGTTGTAATTTCAAAACATAGGTCGCACCACTTTACTCCTCTATGGTCCCATCATCCCCCTCTTTTATGGATTTCATATGTTTTCAATTTTATGGTTCATTTCATGTAGGGTTTATAGGAAATATATTGCCATCCATGAACCTGGTTTTTGGTCGGTCAATTTTAAAAAAATATTTTCTAATCCTAGTTTATGGTGTAAATAGAATATAATCGTCTTCTTGACTTCCTACATAAGTTTAAGTAAAACACTCCGGCCTTAATTGCTTGGAGATAATTATTGGTTCAAGTCCAGTTGTAGGAGCTTCACATAGATTTAATGGTAAAACGGATGGCGTTAAGCTTTCTAAATGAGGGTTCGAATCCCCCTGTGAAGATAATAACGGTAGTTCTAATTGGAAAAAGAACGATAGCAGCTAGTTCATCGGGCGAATGCCTTTGGTGGTTCGATTCCATCCCGTTGTATAAATAATTATTTAGTTTAAAATTAAATAATTATCTCAATGTATTATAAAATGAATCAACCTGAAATTATTAAATGTTTATTGTGTAATATTTCAATGGATTACAGATCTGATATTTGTTCAAAAATTGATTTAACACATCTTTTTGATGATGATGTTTATCCTAGTATGAAACTATTTTTTATAATGTGTAATGATTGTATTTCTAATCTAGTGAGAAAAGATAAAGAAGTTGTAAAAGTTGAATTAAATTCATTATTAAATAGTGATACTCATGATCTCAATATAGTTAATAGTGATGGAATTATTTACATTCATGCTTAATCTTTTCCAATTCATCTATTTTATTTTTCATTGAAATTTGTCTTTTTTCAATCTCTTCGTTTGCCATACAAATTTTGTACATCAAACGTGTGCTCATTTCAATATGAATATTTCTTTGATTATTCACTTCATCTTCACTCATTTCATCCATAACATTATCACCTACTTTTAATTTAAAACTCTTAATCATCTTTGTATCATTTGTAATAATCTGAATTTTATTTATGTAATCAGTAAATCTATCAATTAATTCGATTAATTGTTCATAACTATGTTTTAATACACATGTATCACATAATTTACAACCAATGCATATCATACCATCATCACAGCTATTACACTTAATATCCGAATAATTTTCTCCAAAACAATATAAACACAATCTCATTATATTATGATTACATTTTAATTTAATTCACATAAATGACAAGTTTAAAATTATCTTCAATAATTAGATCTCTTTTTTCTTCATTTTTAACTATTACTTCTTTTGGAATGTCAAAATTATATTTATATTTTACCATATGATTTAGATTACAACATTTACCTTTATTCTGACATGTATATTTGATATATTCCTCATTTGAAAGTGGTTCCTTAAAATTCTCATAAAGTAATCTATGCAATGATGTTTTATGCTTTTTAAAATAAAAGTTAACATATTCACCTTTTGTTTTATAATTTAAGTTCGTTATATATCCATTCCATAAACAACACTCTTTTTCATCAAAAAATGAAGTTTCTGTATATTTTATAAGTCTTCTCAAATCATTTACACTTATTTTCCGATCTGATTTAATATTATCAAGTTGTTTGTTTTTTAGTTCTAATAACCTATCCAGTTCTAAAAATCTACTCATTAATATTAGTTCTGATAATTATTCTAATTTTGGAGGAAATGATTTTTTCTTTTTCAATCTATTCCGCCTTTTAATAAAATGAAAAATGTCCTCATGAAAAACAAATTTAATCGCTTCGTTCGGCAAATCATATAATTCTCTATTATGTCTTCTTATACAACCAAAACAATCAACATCGTAACAATAATGAAGATCAAAATATCTACTCATTAAAATCATAAATACCTTATTCAATTCTCTCACAACATTTTCATATTGTGAATTATCAATTGAATATTCATTTACAATATTAATTAAATCTTTTGGTAAAAACTCTTCCATTAATTATACAATTGAAAATTATAATTTAACAATTTTTCACTAGGTCAAAAAATATTTCAAAATTACTTAAACAAAATCATACAAAAAAATAATCACAAAAATGTAATTACAAAATTTCATTCCAAATTTGTACCCACAAATTTTCATCACAAATTTGTTTTCACAAAAATAATTAATTCACAATTTTTCACTAGGTCAAATATTATTTTTAATTATTTCAAATTTCATCTTAAAAATTTATTTCATCCAAAAATTTTATTTCAT
>Ga0105092_10001346_pt1 | contig 13152 bp, 13 predicted proteins | sample PPLLak2March2015_FD_87021 | JGI IMG/M metagenome (GOLD analysis project Ga0105092, IMG submission 87021) | Freshwater sediment microbial communities from Prairie Pothole Lake near Jamestown, North Dakota, USA - PPLs Lake P7 Core (1) Depth... | ecosystem: Environmental > Aquatic > Freshwater >... | reverse complement strand
TCAAGCGTCGGCTGAGGGAGAGGCGTTTCTGTCGTCTGAGAGGCTGGCAGATTGCAGGACGACATTCCGATGACAATTGCAATGACGGCTATCCACCTATGATTTCTCATTCATTCCTCCTTTTCAGCAAGAATCGTAATCGGTGGAGGGATTTATTGCAATAGTCTTTCGGTATTCTGTTGGATTTTTTTAACTTCGGCTCTCCGTCATTGCGAGGGCGCTGCGAAGCGTTCCCGAAGCAATCCCTCACACTGTAAATGAGATTGCTTCTCGAAGATGCAGGCGTTCTTCCTGCCCAAAGGCTCGCAACACTTGTGCCGGCGTGTAATTTTTGAATTTTGAAATGCTTTAGCATTTCATGGCAATTCATGGCAAATCATGCAGATGTGACGGAAATAAAGTGACTTTATTTATGCAAGACCCAGTAACTAGAATCAAGCCAGCTACCTTGCACGATTAAGCTGGCTTTTTGCTTGAATTAAGCCAGTGATTTCCACGAGAATCGCTAGCGAGTCCAATAAAAATCGCCAGCGATTTTCATGGAAAGAGCCTTTTTGCCTGCCAATGCGCTGTGAATTTTTAATGAAAGGACTCCGCCATCCATGATAGAATAATCTTAGAACATTTATTCGGTTTCAAAAAGAGGAGAGACTTATGAGTAAAAAGGTACTGGTCTTCGTTGGAACGCAAAAGGGCGGTTTTATTTTTGAAAGCAATGAAAAACGCAAAAGATGGAAAGTCAGTGATATTCAATTCAAAAGCTGGAATGTGATGCACATCCAAATGGACCCGCGCGACCAGCGATTGCATGCGGCTACCAGTCACTTCGTTTATGGCCCCACTACCCATTATTCAGATGATCTCGGCAAGACCTGGACACAAGCGAAGCAGGTCCCAGTCCTCACGCGTTCATCGAAATCCGGAAGACCCGCCAGCACAGTGGAGGAAGCGTTCCGCTCCGAGGGTGGTGAAAGTATTAAAGACAACCCTGAGAAAATGATCAAGGTTTGGAACATCAAGCCCGGACGCGCGAGCGAGCCGAATGTGTTATATGCCGGCGCCCAGCCCGCTTCCTTGTTTATCTCCAAAGATCGCGGCGAGACCTGGGAACTCAATGAAAGTTTGTATGATCATCCACAACGCGGCGAATGGAACCCCGGCGCTGGAGGTTTGTGCTTGCATACCATCTTGTTGGACCCTGCGAATCCCCAACGGATGTATATCGCGGTTTCGGCTGCAGGTTGCTATCGCACCGATGATGGCGGACAGACTTGGGGCCCCTACAACAAGAATGTGCGTGCAGACTTCATGCCGAACAAGTTCCCGGAGTTCGGTCAGTGCGTGCATAAAATGGTGATGCATCCTTCCAACCCGAATCTACTTTATCAACAAAACCATTGCGGCGTCTATCGCAGTGACAACGCAGGGGAAGATTGGATTGATATCGGTGAAGGCAGATTACCTGCGCGCTTTGGCTTCCCAATTGCAGTCCATCCTACTGACCCGCGCACGGTGTATGTTGCCCTTGAAGAGAGCGATGAATTCCGCATGAGCGTGGATGGCAAATTCTCCGTGTGGCGCAGCCGCGATGCAGGTGATTCGTGGGAAAGAATGACAAAAGGCTTACCAGAGAAAGCCCATCTGGTTGTCCTGCGCGAGGCAATGGGGACAGATTCGTTCGAAGACGCAGGCATTTATGTTGGCACAAACACAGGTCAATTGTTCTATAGCCGGGATTCGGGTGATAGCTGGGATTTGATGGCAGATTTCCTGCCGCCAATCCAATCGGTGGAAGCGGCAGTGGTGTAAGGATGATTTTGTAGGACGAGACCATGGTCTCGTCCTACTTTTATTTATGGTTGCAAACATGCAGGGATGGAATCACTCAACCCATCGGGGTTTTGCGTTGTCCCATTTTCATCATAGATCTTGACAAATCGAATTTCGGGGAATTGTTTCAGGTTCGAAGTAATCAAATCCGCGATATTGAAATCGCGCTCAGCAGGTGCGCATGTTCCCGTGAGAAAGACATGTGCCACGCCCTCGCGTATTTCAAGTCTGCTGTAACCTGTAATCCCGCTATAGAGCGCGATCCAGCAATAGGAGAATCGTTCCGTCGAGCCGGGACCTTTGAAGTATTCATTCAGCGCGGATTGAGGCAGCATGTTGGAGCGTGCCCAGCGCACGCCATTCACCTCAAATGGCGGCAGGTTGTTTTCATAACGAAACTTGTTTACAAAGTAAACATCGATCAGTTTATAAGCAGGGGTAGCTGTCGGAATTCTGGTGTGTGTCGCAGTGGGCGTTCGAGTAATTGTGGGCGTGCGCGTCGGCGTTCGTGTGGCTGTGGGAGTGCGAGTACGCGACGGTGTGAGAGTCGGCGTCCGGGTACGCGTTGGAGTCGTTGTACGAGTAATAGTAGGTGTGCGCGTGGAAGTGGGCGTCCGAGTGATTGTAGGCGTATGCGTCGGTGTCCGTGTCACTGTTGGCGTGCGCGAAACAGTTGGAGTTGGTGTCCGCGAAGGCGTAAATGTAATTGTAGGAGTCCGCGTGAGGGAGGGAGTCAAGCTTGGGGTTGGGGTAACCGGCGTCAGCGGAGTTGGAGGCGTCACGCCCTGGAGTACGAATCGAACGGCATCCACGCCGACAAATAGATCGGCAACCGTTGCTACTTCATCCTGAGTCCGATTGGCCAACTCGATGTATTCCTCTCCCACACCGCTGAAGTTGTATTTGCCAACGTATACCCATCCGTCTGTAACATAATAAATGTTCGGGAAGACAGCTTGATTCACCACCACTTGATCAGACTCGCCCGCGTGGCGAATAGTATAGATCGCGCCTTCCGTTGTGGCTCTTACCGCGGGGATGTGCACATAGACGGCATAAGTCCCAACACCTGAGCCCTGAGGAAAAATCCATTGGGCGGTGCAAGTAGGCGCGGTGGTACGGGGCCTGATGAAACGCATCACTCCGCCTTGGGCACTTCCTGCAGCGATATCGTTCCAACATTCATCGGGAGTTTCATCGAAACCTAGTGAGCCATCGTCAACAATGATACCGGTTGCCGGAACCGGAGGATAGGCAAGCGCGGAACCAGACGGATAGATCCGCGCGCCGTAATAGGCAAGCGAGGGATAAGCCACCCATAAAGACTCTCTTTGATTGTTCATCCAGGGATCAGCGCCCGCGCCTTTCCATCCATACGGGTCAACAGACTTGTTCGCCGGATTACGAACAAGCAAATGCAAATGCGGACCTGATGAATTCCCGGTGGTGCCGCTAATGCCAAGCATTTCGCCATGAGGAACGAACGTGCATCCCGGTGAAGAACAAGCTTGCACCGAGGTCGAACTCATGTGTCCATAATAGGTATTGTAGCCATTGGGATGATGTAACCGGACATAGATGCCAAGGTTGATCTTGTGATTCTGTGGGTCCCACCAACCGGCGTAGACGATCTGGTCTGCATCTGCCGCGGCGTAAACGGGACGATACGAGATACCATAGTCCACGCCATCGTGACCATCGTAATACACCCAATCGCCAAGACTGTAAGACCAATATCCGCCCTGCCCTGCATTGCAAACACCAGATTGCGGCGGCGGGATGCCGGGAGGCGCAGGGGAAGGACAGTTCTTGCGCGCTTCATCTCCGGTGAATGCAAGGACAATGTTGTCGTAGGTATAGTTTGGAGTGGAATGATCGAAGATGGATTCTTGTGAAGCACTGCCAGGATATGGAGGATAAAGAAATGGTGTGACAGCCTGGAAAGGCGCGGCGCCTGCACGGCGTTCCGCAGAGGCGCCGCGCACGCTGAGGAAAAACCCGCACAGCACAAGGGCAGTCAGTGCATTTTTAAGTGAACGTGTCACAATCTACTCATGGAGAGATTTATGGTGACAGTATTTTACATCAAGGTTGAGGCGTGGCTTGTGAAACGGGAACAGATGTGAGCGTGGAAAGAACCGTGACCGCCTCTGCCAGACATTCGTCAATTTGCTCTTCAAAGCCGACTTGGAATCCGGTGATGATCGTCCCATCGCCACCCGTATAGGTAACAAATTTCAACCCTCCATTTTCGTACACATTACCTACGTCAAAGGTGATGTTACCAACGTATAAAACATCGTGTTCAACAGTCATCTCGAGGGGTAAGCCGCGTCCTGAAGTGACAGAAATTACACAGCCTGAAATATTACGATGTCCCAGCGCGGGAAAGCCAAACTGATCGGTGGTCAATGCCCATCGGTCAGGATCATATGTGACGCGGAACAAATAGCCCGGCGTTGATTCGCCGAGATAGGTAGGTGTCCCATCCCATACCATTCTCGCAGGCGCATTGACAACTTCTGTTGGCAGCTCAAGCGTTGGTAATGGTGTATCCGTTGGCGTGGCAATGATTTGGGTGGGTACGGGAGTTGAGGGTTCCACGACTGGAGGTTCCGTCGGCGCTTCTAAAGATTGAAAAGCAGGCGGTTCCGTTGCAGCTGGCTCTGTCGCGGCTGGTGCTTCAGTGGCGGGAGCTTGCGTTGGCGCGGGAGCGGCGGCCCCACAGGCTGTGATAACTAACGCTAAGATCAGGATCAATATGATTCGCTGAATCATTCAGACTCACTTCCGCATCCAGGCGGGACAACAGGTTGATTCCGTTATAAGGGACCGAATCTGCGCTGTTGGTATATCCACGATTCGCACTTCCATTCTATCATTTATGACTGCATTGAATGCCAAAGTGTTCCCATCGGGCGACCAAAGCGGAGTTTCGACCCGTCCACTCTCAATATTTGTGATTTGAGTCAATGCGCCGCTTTCCACATCGACAATGTATATATTGCTGATCAACAAGTCACTCGCTCGATCTGCGCGTTCATCGGCAGGGTTTTCGCGAACGACAAAGGCGATCCTTTGCCCATCGGGTGACCAATTCGCCGCGTACCCGTGACCTGCATCCGCATCTGCTAATTTGCGTGCGTTCGTACCGTCAGCGTTCAGAGCCCATAACTCACCGACTGTGAACGGTGTCTGTGTATCGGGAATTTTTATAAAAGCGATTCTGCTTCCATCCGGTGAATAACGTGCAAAGGAGATGTAGTTGAATTGATCAGCATATAACTGCTCGACAACCCTTCCATCGCGCGTTGCAAGCCAGAGTTCACTCCCTTGACCCAGTCCGCGCGAAAACGTGAAAGTGAACTGCCCTGGATTCACGGAAGGTGCAAGATCATAAGTAAACTCAGTGATCGGAATCAAATCCTGCGCGCCGCTCGCGTTGAGCGAAGACGAAGCGGAAACACAAGCTACGTGAGCATTGCCCAGCGAATCAACTTTGAGATAAGCCGCCTTGCCATCGGGAGCCCACGCCAGGAAATGACTGTCAGAGTCCGCAATCGGCTGGGTAACGGAAGCAGAGCCTGCACTGAGTGGAGCCGAAGTGTCCAGGAAAAGAACAGTTTGCCCATTGGGACAGCTCAATTCAATCCCCATAAATTTTCCGACTGGAGCCGGAAAGATATTGAATAGTCCACAATTGGGAGGGATGGAAAACGGGATTTCGTTGGCAGCTTGAAAGTCTTCAGAGAACTCAATCAACGCAGGGGGGTTGAAGCGATAAATGAAAAATGATGTTTGTAAAGAGGATTGGGGAGTTGCGGTACAGGACAGAAGAAAGACGAAGGAAGATAAAAGTAAGAAGAAAGAAGAAAGACGGCGCATGAAAGATATTATACAGGCGGGGTTATAATCATAAAACTCCGTTGGTCGAGTAGGCGGCGCTGCGAAGCGTTCCGCCATCTCGAAACCAGCATGTAATAAAAGTACTTTGCTTATGTAGTGGTCTCGATACGACACTCGCTACGCTCATGTCTACGCGACCACCGAGCCTAAATCCAAAATCGTAAATCTGAAATCGGAAATCAAACCATGCACATTCTTGTAACCAATGACGATGGCGTTCAAGCACCCGGGCTGCTTGCCCTCTCGCAAGCCATGCGGCAACTAGGTCAAGTGACTGTCTTCGCGCCCGACCGCAACTGGTCCGCTTCGGGGCATGTCAAAACGCTCGAGCGACCGATCCGGGTCACGGAGACGATGCTGGCTGATGGGACATCCGCATTTATGTCCGATGGCGCGCCGTCGGATTGTGTTGCGCTGCCACTGCTCGGCTTTGTCGATAAAGTTGATCTCGTTGTTTCCGGGATCAATCCCTTCTCCAATATCGGTCATGATGTGACGTACTCAGGCACAGTCACAGCGGCCATGGAGGCGGTGATCGCAGGCGTACCAGGCATTGCATTTTCATTGGCTTCGCAGGATAAACCTGCGAATATCCCCTCAGATTATGGTCCCGCCGGTCAAATTGCCGGACTTGTGGCAAAGAGAGTCCTTGAAGGAGGTCTAGCAGAAGGCATTGTACTGAATGTAAACATCCCTTACTTGAACGTCGAAACAATGAAAGGCATCATCGTCACGCGGCAGGGACTGCGCGTCTATCGCGATGCCCTGGATCGGCGCGTCGATCCGCGCGGCCGCCCCTACTACTGGATCGGTGGTGAAGCGCCGACTGGCGTCAATGAAGAAGGAACAGATGTCGGTGCGCTGGCCGCGGGATACGTATCCATCACACCATTGCAATTGGATTTGACCAATTACAAAGCATTGGATGTTTTGAAAAGTTGGGAGTGGAAATAAAGCTCTAGCCGCCGTCCTCGGCGGCGAGGACGCCGGCTTGAACGCAACTAATTTCGGGAGGGAACATGGACGTTACAAAATCTACACCGCAGCAGATGAACTCTCTGCGAGAAGTCTTTCGAGCTGGGAACCATTTCATGGTTTTCATGTGGAAGATCGGGTTGGGAAAAGCAATCAACATTTGGCCCGGGGGGTTCGGCCGCATCATGGTTATCAAACATCGCGGTCGCAAGAGCGGTAAAGAGTATCTGACGCCAATCAATTATGCGATTGTCGATGGCGAGATCTATTGCACAGCCGGCTTCGGCTCCATTTCAGATTGGTATCGCAATATGCTTGTGTATCCCAAGGTTGAATTATGGCTTCCTGAAGGGAAGCGCCTCGCGTGCGCAGAGGATATTTCCACATCGCCACGCCGTCTGTTCCTGCTCAGGCAGGTCATCATCGCCTCGGGATTTGCAGGTCCGCTGTTCGGGGTCAATCCCAAAGAACTAAATGATGAGCAATTAAATAAAGTTTCAAAGAATTATCGCCTTGTTCATTTTACGTTTATATAAACACTAACCTCGCGCTGAGCGGAGGTCTGAGCGAAGCGTAGCGGAGACGAAGACCGAAGACGAAGCGCCCGCCCTCGCATCTACTTGGATTTTGGCTAATCAAACAATGACTAAAGAAACAGTAAAAAATTATTGGGAGCAATTTCTCGCCAGCCTGCCGTCTGATTCTCCATATCATTCAAAGACTTACGTCGCTGAAGGCTGGGGAGATAGTCCCGAAATGGCAGATGACCTTGGCGCGTTGATCGCGAAGGGAATCAAAACCGCCACCTGTTCTGCTCTTTGGGAATGGGAGGCAGAAGGCAATCCAATCCCAAAAGAGGGTTATATAACCATCGCCTTGGATGGACGTGGGGAACCGCTATGTATCGTCGAGACTGTCGAAATTTCCTTGCGCAAGTACAATGAAGTGGACGCTGAATTTGCCCGTGCAGAAGGCGAAGGCGATCTATCTTTGAATTACTGGCGCGAAGCACACAAGAATTATTTCTCGCGCGTTCTTTCTAAAGTAGGCAAAGAATTTTCAGAAGATATGCCGCTCGTATGTGAGAGATTTCGAGTTATCTATCCATGACACGTGTTATTTCAAGCCCCGCAAATTGTGGAAGCCAGAAGTGGCTTCAAACTGCAGTAAATGAAAAAACGAACATTCTCAACACGGCAATCTTGAAACACTTGCCAGATAACGTGAATCAAACAATTTCATGGTACTCACCGATCAAATCAGATGATCATGCGGAATATAGGGATGATGAATTTCTTAGACGACTCAATGCCGAACTCCTAACCCGTTCCTTGTCATCATTTTGGCCAAGACTTGGCCCACAATGGGATGGGCTTGGAAAAACATCGGATGGAAAACTTTTATTAATAGAAGCAAAATCACATATTGCCGAAATTTGTTCTCCGCCATCACTTGCAAGCAGGAATTCATTGGATAAAATCAACAGCAGTTTTGATGAAGTGAAAAAAGGATTCGGCATTCGAACAAAAGTTGATTGGTCAGCCACTTTTTATCAATATACTAATCGCATCGCTCATTTGTATTTGTTGCGTGTACTTAATAATCTTCCTGCATACTTGGTCTTCCTGTATTTTTTAAATGATAAAGAAATGAATGGGCCAACAAGCAAAGAAGAATGGCAAGGAGCTGTCAAACTTCTTGAAATCTATATGCACTTACCGCCAAAACATAAGCTCTCAGATTATATCTTTCACGTTTATCTCGATATTTCACTACTTCAATAAGGAAAGAATCTTATGCACTACCTCGCCTCAGACTCCCGCTATGACTCCATGACCTACAACCGCACAGGCAACAGCGGACTCAAACTTCCGCAAATTTCGCTTGGCTGGTGGTACAACTTCGGCGGGCGCGACCTTCTCGAAAATGGGCGCGCCATCGCTCGTCGCGCCTTCGATCTCGGCATCACACATTTCGATCTCGCCAACAACTATGGTCCGCCTCCTGGCTCTGCCGAAGAAAACTTCGGCACATTATTCAAGCAGGATTTTCATCCCTATCGCGACGAACTGATCATCTCCACCAAAGCTGGTTTCGATATGTGGCCCGGTCCCTACGGCGAATGGGGATCGCGCAAGTATATGCTCGCCAGCCTGGATGCATCCCTCAAGCGCATGGGGCTCGATTACGTGGATATCTTCTACAGTCATCGTTTCGACCCGGACACCCCTCTCGAAGAGACGATGGGCGCGCTCGACTCCGCCGTCAGACAGGGTAAAGCCCTCTATGTCGGCATCTCCAACTACAATCCGGACCAGACCAGCCACGCGGCACAAATCCTGCGGAAGATGGGGACTCCCTGTCTCATCCACCAGCCTTCCTACAACATGTTCAATCGCTGGGTGGAGGATGGTTTGCTGGATGTTCTGCTCGAAGAAGGGATCGGCTGCATCGTTTTCTCGCCTCTCGCGCAGGGACAGCTGACCGACCGTTACCTGAACGGGATCCCCTCCGGAGCGCGCGCCACCAAAACGGAACGCGTCTGGCTCACACCCGACGATGTCAAAGCAAACCTGCCCAAGGTCCAGAAGCTCAATGAGCTTGCGAAAGCCCGCGGCCAATCCCTCGCACAGATGGCAATCGCCTGGGTCTTGCGCAAACCCGCAGTCACATCGGCTTTGATCGGCGCAAGCAGCGTCAAGCAACTCGAAGATAATCTTGCATCATTGAATAATTTGAAATTCAGTGATGATGAGCTGAATAAGATAGAATCAATTCTGAAGTAACACTGCTGGTCGAGTAGGGCGAGCGATGCACTGAGCCCGTCGAAGTGTGTTCGTTCTCGCCCGTATCGAGACCAGTGATAAGAAGTAAACCTGAATCGAGTGGTTTCGATACGCCCTTCGGGCTACTCAACCACCGGCATTGGAATAATAGGAAAGGTTTTATATGGGCTTCCTCAAAAATCTCTTCGGCGGCGCTTCTGCCAAACCCGAAAAACGATATTACGTCTTCAATGTGAAGTGCAAGCGCTGTGGCGAGATCATCGAAGGTCGCGTGGACCTGGACAATGACCTCAGCCTTGAGTTTGAAGACAACCGCAACGTATACTTTGTCCGCAAAGGCTTGATAGGCAGTGGGCATTGCTTCCAACAGGTCGAAGTGGAAATGAAGTTCACATCCAACCGTGAATTGATCGAGCAACAGGCACAGGGTGGAACATTTGTGGAATAGACCGTGGACAATAGACGCTAGACCATGTCTTCATCGTCCATGGTCAATGGTCCATCGTCTATTACTAGAAAGGCAATCATGCGCTACTCCTCCCCTCCCAACCAGAAGGCATATTATGAACAAGTCTGGAACCTCGTCCGCCAGATCCCGCGCGGAAAGGTCGCAACTTATGGACAGATCGCGCTGATGATTAGTCCACCCGTAGGCGTGGATTTTGACAACTACAAAGCGTTCAGTCCGCGTTGGGTAGGCGGCGCGATGGCGGCCTGCCCCGACGATGTGCCGTGGCAGCGCGTCATCAATTCGCAGGGGAAGATCAGTGAACGCCCGGGTGCCGAGAGACAGCGTCAACTTCTGGAGGAAGAGGGAATTGAGTTTGTGAAAGATAAAATTGATCTGAAGAAATATGGATGGAAAGGTTTAAATGAGGGGGATGAACCCAGTCAACCAACCTTACTTTAGTTGACCTTGGCCTAAAGCCTGGTATGCATTCTCCCTAATGTTTTCACATTGATAGCAAACACTTTCACCAATATAATGATCGCCATTTGTCCAGGCACAGGGCCGATAAAATGACGCATTCAATATCCCTACCAAAGAGATTCACTATTGCTCTTCTTTCATCCATTTACATTCTTGGGTTCATCATTACTCCTTATTGGATTCTGCCCAAATCTGCAACAGGCACGATCTTTCACCTTGTTCTCACGGTTAGTGTAGGGCTGGTTTGGCTGCTTCTATCGACAAATTCTCTCCAAATCGAATTCAGCTTGAAGGACATATGGTTATTTCTTTTCCTGCTCGTAGCGATTATTGCTTTAAACTACCGCCCGCTGAATTCAGTCCTGCCTTTCCGAGGTGATGAGGTCCTGCACGTAGAACGCACATTGGAACTTGTAAACAGGATTCCGTTCCTGCAGAGTCTCGCGATACTGATCTTGTTCATTGTTTTCATAATTTCTGGAATAAAAAAACAAAGATGGACAGTCTTCATCGGTATATTACTGGTAGCCTGCGTCATTTTTTATTTCCTGGGCAGAGACTTGTTCGAAGATATGGCGAAATACCCTTTATTCTTTCTGCGTTATCCCTTCATCAATTACTGGTTCTTCGCTGTACTCCCAAAACTGACATCGTTCGTAACTCCGCCTTATCACGAGGCGCTATATAGAATTATCCCGGTTCTTTCCATGATTGGCACAGCTTGGATCTTTCAAAAAAAGCTGGGTATTTCGAACCTAACAAGCAAGATTGCATGGGGATTGGCAGTTGCGACTATACCGCTTATTTTTTACTATTCAAGCATTCTCTATATTGAGCCGCCAGCGGTCTTCTTAATGACCATTGCTTGTCTTGATATAAAAAACCTTCTCCATAAAAGCAGCAAAGATATCTCACAGACCCCAAGCTGGTATGCTCTCATCCTGATTGGATTTATAAAAGAGACCGCAATACCGTTTTTACTTTGTTTTATTGCCGTCCGAATCATTGTGCAATTGCAAACCTGGTTACAAAGAACATCCAAAGAGAAATCGGAAAAACCATTGTCAAACCTGTTGGCTGGAGAACTTGGAATAATCTTTAGCTTGCTGGCTCCGGCTGTCCTTTATATGTATTTCCGAATCACTTTAACCTCTACGAGGAGTTTTGCCCCACACATCTCAAATTTATTTGATTTAACAATCTATCCTTTCATAATTCGATCTTTTATAGAGCAGTTTGGACCGTTTCTTTTTTTCTTTATTGGTGGTTGCATACTACTGGCAATGAACAGGGAATTTACATCTCTGTTCTGCTACTTATCACTAATCCTTATCATTCTTGCATTCCATATTGTGGATGATAAAGCTTATGTTGGATATAGCCGTTTTAATCTATTTGTTCTGCCGCCGATACTGGCAGGATCGATGAGGTTTGTTACATGGGCGGCAAAACAAAAACAATACATTGGGAGCATCTTGGTATTGATTGCAATCGGGAGCAACTTGCTGCTCTCACCTATTCATTTGGATGGTGTGAAAGTGCCTCATTGGGGTAATCATCTTACCGACACTTCTGAACATTATTATCCGTACCAGGATGCCCTTGTATGGTTAAAGAGTAATTACGCCGAGAAACGCATGCTTTTTACCGGTTTAGACTTTTATTATCCCTTTCAATTTTATTGGAATAAACTGGATTGGAAGCCTAAAAGAGACGGTATGATATCCGAAGCTATCAACGATGAAACGCTCGCCATTACAAGAATATTAGAAAAAGCTGAAAGTGAACGCTATGGCATCGTTGTTTATCGAGTCATAGGCAGCAATTTTGTACTTCCCCAGGAAACAGGCGAATTCCACACACAAGTCATCAAAAACAGCGCACACACATTGATAATATTTTACAAACCTTGAACCTTAATAGAGCTGTGACAAATGTGCTTGTCGAAGCAGTGAAGAGACTAAACTGACGTAATAGAATCTGCTCGTTCGCAGTCTAAAGGTCAAATCGAGAATTGCAAGACGAAAAGAGAATGATGAGGTGGGTGATCAATGGCTGATCGATGTTTTCCTGAGGAGACGAGATATGAATGCAAAAAAAGTCTCAAAGAAGAATGCATCCAACCCAACCGTAAGCCGACCGAAGATCCCCGCCGAGTATGGCATCCCGAAGAACGACAAGGGATTGCTCCCCTGGTCACATGTGACCGATCGCATGACTCAAGCGATGCATTATTGGATATGCACAGTCGGCACTGATGGCCGCCCACATGTGACGCCGGTCGATGGCTTATGGTTTGACGACAAGCTGTATTTTAGTGGAAGCGCTCAAACTCGACGCAACCGCAACCTGGCCGCAAACCCTGCCGTGTCTATCCATCTCGATAGCAGCGACGATGTAGTGGTTTTGCACGGTGATGCGCATCTGCATACACCCGATCACGCATTGGCTCTTGAACTGACTAAAGGATCTGCCGAAAAGTATGGTTATGGTCCCAGCCCGGAGGACTATGAAAAGATGGGAATATATATCTTCCATCCTCGTGTGGTATTCGCCTGGAAGCAATTTCCCAATGATGTCACCCGCTGGGAACTTGTTGAAAGTGAATAAGCCAGGTCCATCTGTTTGCTAGTTCTGCTAACGAGGGATTGCCACACCTGCCCTGGCGGCGCCAGGGAATCCCGTAAATGCAGAAATATGTGTCTTTTAGCCCTAGTGTGCCGG
>Ga0105092_10001345_pt1 | contig 13156 bp, 9 predicted proteins | sample PPLLak2March2015_FD_87021 | JGI IMG/M metagenome (GOLD analysis project Ga0105092, IMG submission 87021) | Freshwater sediment microbial communities from Prairie Pothole Lake near Jamestown, North Dakota, USA - PPLs Lake P7 Core (1) Depth... | ecosystem: Environmental > Aquatic > Freshwater >... | reverse complement strand
GGCGCCCCAGCGGGGCGCGATGTTCCCGTGGTGGTTCGGAACATCGCGCCCCGCTGGCGCGCCTGACGTTCCCTATCCGGGTACTATAAACATCCGCCCCCTACGGGGGCAAAAACCCAACCCGCAATCCGCAATCGGCAATCCGCAATCCCTGTTACACTAGCCTCACATTATGCGAAGAAGAATCAGCCTGTCTCTGATTTACGTCATCTTCCTACCTTGGGCGCTTTGGGCGGCCGACGCGGCGATCCCACTCCCTGAGCATCCCCGGCCGGACTTCCAGCGCGTTGACTGGATCAACCTCAACGGCCCCTGGTCCTTCGCGTTTGACAAGGACAAAGCCGGCGAGAGATCGAACTGGCAAACCGGGCAAGGCCCATTTTCGCAACAGATCCAGGTCCCGTTCCCCTGGGGCTCTCCTTTGTCGGGAGTCACAGACGACGCGAACATCGCCTGGTACGCCCGGAAGATTACGATACCGGAGACCTGGAAGGGCAGGCGCGTGTTTCTCGTTGTCGGCGCATGCGACTGGCTCACGACAGGCTGGCTGGATGGCAAACCCGTGGGACGCCATCAAGGAGGCTACACTCCGTTTGAATTCGAGCTCAGTCCGAACGTGCGCTTCGGCCAGGAGCAGCAACTCGCGCTGCGGGTGGACGACGAACCCCGCCCCTTCAAGCTCGAGGGGAAACAGGGATACGGGAACGCGCGCGGCATCTGGCAGACAATCTACCTGGAAGCCCGACCGGAAACCTATATCGATTCGGTTCAGTTCGTTCCCGATATCGATACAGGCAAGGCTGAAGTGAAAGTGACACTGGATAAGCCGGCTGCTTCCGATCTCAACTTCCGGCTCCTTTTCACGACCGGCGGGTTGCCTGAAGTGCAACAGGCGATTTCCAAGGGACAAAAAGAGGCGCGCTTCACGATTGGCGTCCCTGATCCCCGGCTCTGGTCATTGACCGATCCTTTCCTCTACGAGGTTAAAGCCCGGCTGGGACCGGCCGGCGGCCCGGCCGACGAGCTCCGCACCTACTTCGGTATGAGAAAAGTCAGTGTGGTGAGGCTCCCCGGGTCTGGGTACCCTTACATCGCACTCAACAATCGGCCGGTCTATCTGCAACTGACGCTCGATCAGTCTTACCACCCTGACGGCTTCTACACCTTCCCAAGCGATGAATTCATGCGGGATGAAGTGCTCCGGGCCAGGCGCATTGGCCTGAACGGCCTCCGGCTTCACGTGAAGATCGATGTTCCCCGCAAGCTTTACTGGGCTGATCGCCTGGGTGTTCTCCTGATGGCTGACGTCCCGAACAGCTGGGGAGAGCCGGACGCCGATATGCGCACCGAGGCCGAAACGGCCCTGCGCGGGATGATCAGGCGCGACTATAACCATCCGGCGATTTTTTCGTGGGTGGTTTTTAATGAGACCTGGGGCCTGAAGACGAAAAACAAGGGCTACACGCCGGACACCCAGCAATGGGTCGATTCGATGTACCAGCTGGCGAAAACCCTCGATCCGACGCGGCTGGTCGAAGACAATTCGCCGTGCAATTACGATCATGTCAGCACCGACATCAACAGCTGGCACCAGTATCTGCCCGGTTACAGGTGGCGCGAGCATCTGGATGAAGTAACGAGCAAGACTTCTCCCGGGTCCGAGTGGAACTACATCGGCGGTCGAAAACAGGGCGATCAACCGCTGCTGAACAGCGAGTGCGGCAACGTCTGGGGCTACGAAGGAAGTACCGGCGACGTGGATTGGAGCTGGGACTACCACCTGATGATGAACGAGTTCCGGCGGCATCCGAAGATCTGCGGTTGGCTCTACACCGAGCACCACGACGTGATCAACGAGTGGAACGGTTACTATCGTTTCGATCGGTCGGAGAAGTACAACGGAATGTCGGAGCTGGTTCCCGGCATGAGCCTGCAGGACCTGCACTCGGCGTATTACGTGCTGGCTGACCTGCCGCTGTGCAACGACGCCGCGCCCGGCGCCTCAGTCAGCGTTCCTGTTGTGGCCTCGTTCATGACCGACGGCGAACCGGGGACCAGGCTGACCCTCCGGACTGAGCTTTACGGATGGGACGATCTCGGCCGTTGCCGACAGTATTCGGAGTCGTCCAAGCCGGTCCCGTTCAAACCCTGGTCGGCCGAAACACTTGATCCTTTGCAGATCAAGCTGCCGGATCAGCCGGGGCTCGCAGTCCTGGCCTTCTTCCTGGAAGATGCGTCCGGCTCTGTCCTCCACCGCAATTTCACGACCTTTAGAATGAAGGGCGAGGCCACCGCTGATTCGGATCCAGTCCGAACGATCGATGGAAAGACGGTCAGGACAGTCCCGTTTGCGCCGGCCTCTTTCTCCTCGGCAAAGTGGTCGCAGAGACAGTGGAATGTGCTGGACGGGTTAAAGGTAAACGGGGCAGGCTCCGGCTACTTCGAGTACACGATTCCGTGGCCGAGTGGGCTTAATCCGAGCTCTGTCGAGAACCTGGTGTTCCGCGCCGAATTGTCCGCCAAACAGCTGTTCGGCAAGGATCGCCCGGATGCCGGAAAGCAGCAGGGCGACTTCATGCGGGGCAAGGGCACGCACGACCCGAGCTTGAACCCTAATTCCTACCCGATGACCGATGAAAAAACGTTCCCGAGCGCGGTCCGAATCCTGGTCGGCGGGAAGTCGGTCGGCGTTTTCGAGCTGCCTGACGACCCTGCCGATCATCGCGGGATTCTGTCCTGGCATTCGCAGAAGCGGGATAAGCACCTCCACGAGGCTGGATCGTACGGCTATCTGATCTCGGCAACGGTTCCCCAGGCGGTTATCGCGGCGGCTGCCAAGGACGGACGGATTACGGTTCGGCTGGAGGTCGACGAGGCACTCGCCGGGGGGCTGGCTGTCTACGGAGCCAACTTCGGCCGCTATCCCCTCGATCCGTCGCTGATCTTCACGATGAAGTAATACCGCCGGCACCCCAATGAAATGAGAGCCGCAAGCGCAGTTTAGTGCGCGGCTCCCTAACGCGTTCTAAACTGCGGCTCTCTTGAATTGGGCACCGGCATTTCGACTGGTGGTTCTTATGACACAAAACGAAAGGCCAGTGTGGGGCTCGGTTTCATGGGTTGATCTGACTGTCCCGGATGCGGATAAGGTCAGGGATTTCTACAAGAGCGTGGTCGGGTGGACAACCACGGATGTCGACATGGGCGGGTACAGCGATTACTGCATGAACTCGCCCGAGGACGGGACGACCAAGGCGGGAGTCTGTCATTCGCGAGGGGTCAACGCTGATTTACCGCCCTGCTGGCTGATTTACATCACTGTTCCGGATCTGGACGCCAGTATTGCCCGTTGCCTGGAGTCGGGCGGCAAGGTGATTTCGGAACCGAAGGATTTGGGTCCCAGCGGGCGTTTCTGTGTGATCCAGGATCCCGCCGGCGCTTACGCGGCGCTGTTTAGCCCGGCATAAGCCTCACAGAGCGGCGAAAAAGGTCGAGCCTGACGCTTTTTTGGAGTGCGGTGGCAACGAGGGGCCGACGTCTTATCTGGCCTCGAGGCGACACCGCTTTGGTATGTGCAGTATTGTGCCGAAGTCACCCCGCAAGTTGCATGTACCAAAGCGGCGTCGTCGGCAGGCCTGATAAAGCATCGGCCTCCCTCTGCCGCCGCACTCCAAAAAAGCGACGGTCTTCTCACGCGCTTGTGCTTTTACTTCACACTCTCGCTCATCAACGCCAGGAGATTACCTTCTGAGTCATCGAAAAATGTCATCCAGACGTCGCGGTCCTGCAGCTTCGCTATGCAATGGGGTTCCGCGCGGAAGTTGGCGCCTTTGGCCCGAAGACCTCCATACGCTTCCTGGATGTTCGAGACATTGAAGTAGAGAATCGAGCCGGGGTGGTCGAAGGCGGGAGATTCAGGCACGGAGAGCATCACGCGCAATCCGGCGCAATCGAAAAACGCCAGTTTCGGAGACGGTTTGAACAGAAATTGAAGCCCCAGGATATCGCGATAGAAAATGATCGCCCGATCGAGGTCTCTGGCTCTCATCGAGACCTGCCCGATACCGGTCAGAAGCCCGGTCTTTTCGATGGTGTCCATACAAACCAATATAGCAGCAGAAGAAGCCGATGATCACACCGTAACACCGGGCGCCCCCCTTGATGACCGTCCAAACTGCTAGTATAAAAGGGCGTGCGGTTGGGCATGGCAAGGAGGTCTTGATGGAACGGAAAAGTACCTCGCTCATTCTAGTTGGGGTTTTGGCCGCAATCACTGCTGTTCATGCTGAGGGAAAGATGAAAATTGAGAAGAGCGTTTTCGGAAAGACGAAGGACGGTCACTCCGTGGACCTGTACACGCTGACCAATGACCACGGGATGATCGTGACTTTGACCAATTGGGGAGCGAGTATCGTCTCGATTCAGGTCCCGGACCGATCCGGGAAGAACGCCGACGTCCTGCTCGGCTACGACAACGCCGACGGGTACATCGGCGACACCGCCTACCTCGGAGCGACTGTCGGGCGTTACGGAAACCGGATTGGCAAGGGCCGGTTCAAGCTTGACGGAAAAGAATACAAGCTTGCGCAGAATAACGGCGAGAACCATCTGCATGGCGGAGTCGCCGGTTTCAACAAGAAACTCTGGGATGCCAAGGAGGTCAAGGCTGCGGACGGCGTCGCGGTCCAGATGCACTACGTGAGCAAAGACGGCGAAGAAGGCTATCCGGGCAACCTCGACGTAACCGTCACGTTCACGTTGGACAACAAGAACGAGATCAAGATTGACTATCTCGCGACGACCGACAAGGCCACGGTTGTCAACCTGACCAATCACTCCTACTTTAACCTCCTCGGGGACGCTGCCGGCGACATCCTCGGGCACGAAATCATGCTCAGCGCCGATCGCTTCACTCCGGTTGATGTCGGCCTGATCCCGACTGGCGAGCTTCGTCCGGTCGCGGGCACTCCGCTGGACTTCAAGCAGCCGAAGGCCATCGGTGCGAGGATCAACGACAAATACGAACAGCTGGTGTTCGGAAAAGGCTATGACCACAACTGGATCATCAACCCGACCGGCCCGGCTCCAAGGCTCGCCGCCCGGCTGTCCGAGCCAAAGACAGGCCGGGTAATGGAAGTCCTGACCACCGAACCCGGTATTCAGTTTTACAGCGGGAATTTCCTCGATGGCAGCATCAAGGGGAAGAAGGGCAAGGCGTACCAATTTCGCAATGGCCTGTGCCTGGAAACGCAGCATTTCCCGGATTCGCCGAACCATCCCGATTTCCCGTCGACGACCCTGAAGCCCGGGGCGAAGTACCAGACGACGACCATCTATCGGTTCTCGGCGAAGTAGGTGAATCTCACGTCCGTCAGAGCCGGGAGCGGCCAGCGCCGAAGGCGCAAGCGACCGGTCACCCCGTGCCCGCAGCACGATCCTCTCCTTGGCACGGAATGACCGGTCGCTTGCGCCGTAAAACGGCGCTGGCCGCTCCCGGCTCTGTGGAGCTGTTCAATCCACAATCGGCAGGGTCTTGGCGTTGGGCAGCTGATAGTGCCACCACTCCGTTGGCATGGCCTCCAGCCCGACCTCTTCCATCACCTTTCTCAAGAGCATCCGGTGCGCTCGCTTCTCAGGCGCCCCCCCCTGGTTGTAATGACTGGCGTCCGGGGTAAACGCATCGAACCCGGTCGGCATCTCCAACTCGTTACCTTGACTATCAACCAGCGTCAGGTCCACCGCGGCCCCTCGATTGTGATTCGACCCGCCGGCGTTCGGGTTGGCGACGTAACGTTCATCCGGCACGAGCACCCACATCTTTTTCTGGACACTGGGCGGCCGATAGCAGTCGTAGACCTTCAAGCCCAGTCCTTCTTTCTCCAGCCCCTGCTCCGCCTGGCTGAGCTTGTCGGCCATGCTCGGAAGCAGTCGGCAGCGATTGTCGGTATAAACCGCGGTTTTCAGGAAATTGTTCGGGGTCGCGTACCTCAAGTCCTGAATGATCTTCGGATTCACTTCACGTAACTCGACCAAGGCCGGGCGGTGCTTTACGACATACGAGGCAACGTTGCCGATCGTATCGATCCAGATGCCGTTTTTGGGATCAGAGGCGTACTGGCACAACTCTTCCAGCATCTTCATCCGAGTGACCTGACGAGGACCGGATGGCGCAATGTCGTGACCCGCGAGGACCAGCCATTGACCATTTTGCATCGCCTGGTCGATCGTCGACTTCAGCTGGCTGAATTCCATATCGTCCGTCGGCACGCCGATCAGCTGTGCCATGTCGCAGAAAGAGGGGTCATTAGGCGACTCTCCCAGCCACCCACGGCCTGTTTTAAACATTTCTGCGACAAGCGGGATGTAACTCCTCAGGTTGACGCCCCGGCCGACATAGCTCTGTCCGCAGGGGTAGGCAAAACTGGTTGGGGTGACGCCCAGGAGAGCCTGGACCTGCCGGTTGGCCTCCGTCAGCTCGGTCCGCATCTGATCGAGGGTGTAATTCTCGAGTGCCTTTTGACGGGCCCAGGGGAAGTTGCCGCTGCAAGGATGAACCAACGAGTGGTTCCCGATCTCATGACCCGCCGCAATAGCACGTTTCCAGGCGTCGACTCTCTCTTTAAGCCGGTCAGGCGAGACAAAGAAAGTCGCGCGAACGTGATAGCGATCCAGGAGCGGCACGCCATTATCGACCTGGCTGGGGCGGGCGTCATCAAAACTGAGACTGATTGCGCCTCGCTTCCCTTCCGGCCAGCGGATCCCCTGTTTCTCTTGGGCAGGCGCAGTATCCGCTTGATACTGCCGGCCAAGCGCCTGGGCGGCGAAGACAAGAGTCAAGAGGATCAGCAAAGACCCCGTTTTTCGAATCAACATAAGAAGCTCCTTAGATCAGGCTATTTCGGTATCAGCCGCTCCGCATTCTTCCAGAAAAGATTTTGGGCCACCTCGGGTTTCAGCGACAGTCCCACAATGGAATACCCGCCGCGGCACCGCTTGAACGGCGGATTTTGCTGCACCTTATCCGTCAGGAAGAACTGGTAGTGGCTCTCAAGGAACCGGACGGTCGAATCGACGTAACCCTGGTGGGGATTGTCACCGGGCGCCCCGAGCTCGCCGGGCTGATAGAGGCACTGCGCCTGGACCCCTGTCGGGACGTTCGTGTCGTCGTAGATTGAGTCTGTCCCGAACAAGATGCGGTCCTGGTACTCGATCAGAAAGTTCTTGGAGTCTGCAGCATGTTTTGGCAACCCAAGCACGGGAATGCGGGCCGAAACGTCATAATAGAGGTTCGGCAAAGCGTCGAGGTCATCGGCCGCCAGCTGAAGGCTCTCCGATCGACTCCCGACATGCGGGCAGATGAAGATCGTGCGGGGATGGCGCGCGATGACCTCGTTCCTCTCTCCGAGCAGCTCATCCAGACTCGGATAACCTTTCCGATAGTAGGTCCACCAGGCATATTCGCCGTATAACACGCCGTTCCAGAAGTTCTGATCGTTAACCGGCTGCCAAAACGCTGGCGGATCGCCGGCATGAATCAGGATAGGAATCCCGAGTTCCCCGGCCTTGGCCCAGATCGGGTCCAGTCGCTGGTCGTTAATCCGCCAGAATTCGCCGTCGGATTGGCGGTACTCGAGTCCGAGCGCCTTGAAGATTTTCAGGCCGCGCATCCCTCGGGCGACGTCCTTCTCCATCTGCTCAGCCGCCTGCCAGGCGAAGTCCGGCTCATTGATGCGCTTGAAGTCGATGTTGCCGAAGACAGTGAACCGTCCAGGATAGCGATTGAATATCGCCAGATGCTGCTCGAGCGTCGAGCCGAAACCATCGTGCCACTCGAGCGTAACGCACCGCTCGATACCGCAACGGTCCATCGCCTGGACCGCCAGCTCGATGTATTGCGGAAAGACATGTGTGTGGGCGTCAATGATGCGCATGGGCGATCGACCTCCGTTACGGACACACACGGACTCACACGGACTAACACGGACTGACACGGACTAAACGGATACCATCATCGTCCGTGTTAGTCAGTGTGCGTCCGTGTGAGTCCGTGTCATCCGTAGCGCTACTCCAGCAACGCAATCACTTCTTTGCTTAACGATACTCTGCTTTGACGCGCAAAGTCGCGTAGCGCTTCCCGGCAAGCGCCGGGATGGATCGTGTGCGGCGAAGTGACCTTGAACGAAGCGAGGAGGCTCGCCAGCTCGTGGGCGTGCTCGAAACTGAGCCCAACTGAGAGACCAACGATGAGTCCGGCCAGGTGCGCATCTCCGGCCCCGGCTGTGCTGAAAACGTCGACCGGAATAGCGGGGCGGTAAATCAGGCTTCGCTCTTCGCAGATCCAGCTTCCCTCGCCGCCCAGGGTTATTGAGATAAGCAGACGCGGGTAGTGCGAGGTGAGAATGCGTGCGGCCGATTCAACGATGGTTTTGCCTGAACATTCTTCAGGATTCAGCCGCGCGACCGTCGCAGCCTCATGCCGGTTCATCGCCAGCAAATCGAGCTTCCCGATCAAACCTTGCTCAAGTGCGGTAAGAACATCCTCCGAGCTGAACGTCGCGACATTGAAGAAGCCGTGGTCCCGGCCAATTTCAAGGAGTCCCGCCCGGACCTCTAGCGGTACCTCGGGGGCAGCAAGCGCGATGCCTGTGCCGCTGAACCGGTTGAACTCGCCTTCAACTTCAGCCAGGTCGGAAACATCGATCGTGCTGCAGGCAGAATCGTCTGTCGTCAGATTGCCGCCACTGCCATCCGGATAGACGAAGCAGAACGAATAGAGAGTGGGGTGGCCGGGCGAGGCTTTGACGAACCGGGTGTCAAAACCGGTTTCAGTCATCTCCTTAACCAGGCGGCGTCCGATCTCGTCATCACCGACCCGGCCCACGGGAAGAGTCAGGAAATCCGGGCGGAGAAGAGTCGCGATGTAGTGGGCGATGATATGAAGCTTGCAGTAGTCGCGCCGGTCGAGGAAGTGTCCCAGGCGGCTTTCCTCGCGTCCCAGCGTCTCGTTTCCCTTGAGGGCGAAAAAAGTGCCGGTCCCAATCCCGCCAACGCCGACCATGGCGCAATATCGCAGGTTCTCCGGAGCCACGTGCAAGTGCTTCAATCGAGTCCTCATGTATAGCAGAATCACTCTCGTGACCGCCCGCCCAACTACAGAGCCGCGCACGGGGCGAACGGGCTTCAGCCCGTTCACTCCGTGCGCGGCTCTGTAGTTGGGCGGGCGGTCACGGGATAAGTTTTAAAGATCAGCCCAAATCCCTCTCACTCCACCCCCAGATCCCACTCCGGGTGCTCGCTGATCGGGTGGCGGGCGGTGTCAATCGTCGCGGTCAGGAGCGCGTCCGGGTGCTCCTGGAGCAGCGTCATCGGGTACTCCGCCGTAATCGGGCCAAACAGGGCCACTCGCAGAGCCGTCTGTTTCCACGCGCCGGTATCGCTGAACAGGCGCACCTTCGTGGCCGACAGGCACTCGCTGATTCCCAGTGTCAACGACATGGGCGGAACAAACTGGTAGGCGCTGCCGAACGTCCGCTGGGCCAAGGCGATAATCGTATCGATGTTGTTCTCCTGGACCCGCAGCCGCGACTGCCGCAACTCCTCGATCGAGATCCGGCTGAACGGATGCCGTCTCGCCTGGTTGTAAGCCATGTGGCCGTCCTGTCCCCAGCCCCCGTAGGTGATGTCGATTGGAGCGGCCATGGCTGCATCATGCATTTCGTCCAGGTTCGAGAGCGCGGGCCAGTGACGAAGCTCGTCAGGCACAGCGAGCCGTGCATCAACGGGCGCGTAGAAGTGCTCCTCCATAAAGCCGCGGAAACTGTACGGGTGGGCTCGAGGAAGCTCGCGCCCTTGCCAGTCCAGGCACTCGTCCATGTGGAACACCTCGAATTGTCGCAAGCTGACCTGATCGCGGTTCACCATGTCGGTGAACGGGCGGTACCAACACATCGGCCCGCAGGGAATGATCGCACGCGTCTTCTCGCCCCTGTCATTGTGTCGCTTGATTTCGTCGACCAGTTCCCGGGCCATGATCTGTCCCATCTCGGCTGAATCTCGGCACAGCCGGAAAGGGATCTTGCGATCCGGGTGATGCTCCAAGTCCTGGTACGGAATTCGGCACCACTGGTACAGGTCACGAAGTGCGAGTCGGTTCATCCTTGGTCTCCTCTACGAGCTCCGCCTCTCCATGCGTGAGCACACGGAACATGTATTGAATTTCACTGAACCCTTTTATCGCCGCGTATGCTGAGAGACCCACGAACAAAACGCCCGTCACAAGCAGCACGCCAAGCCAGACGAGCTTCCAGACGGCCAGGGAGTCCGACTGCCCGGCGCCCAGGATGGCAACTACTGTCACTGCAGCCACTCCTGCCAACACCAGAATCCTTCCGCGGACTGACGCCATCCGGGCGAACAGCGACCCGACGACCATGCCCACGAGCGCCGCGACATAGCTCAGCACCCCGATCGTCCCCGTCCAGGCGACCGGGTCCGGCACCAGGAAATACAGGAAAGTCGCACTGCCTCCCAGCAGGAGTGAGCAGAGCGCTCCCAGGCGGTGTGCGCCTTTCCAGTAAATCCCGCCGACCAGGGTCCAGAAGGTCCCAGCCAGAAACAGGTTAGCAGTCATCTGGAGATAAAAGTAGGTGGCCCCGGGGATTACGTAAAAGAGGCCCCACACAACGATAAACACCGTCAGGCAGAGAACCGTCGCCCTGTGGATGTACATTTGATGTTGCTGCTTCAAGGGGCGTCCGACTAGCGGCAGGACGACGTCCTGGGAGATGATCGAGCCCCAGGCCAGCAGGTAGCCGCTGTAAGTGGACATGGAAGCGGCGAGCATTCCCGCGACGACCACGCCGATGACTCCCATGGGCAGCACGCTGCGGAGGAATTCAGGCATGGCTTGAATGGGAACACCCGTCTGTCCCTTGAAGTATGCGAGCGCAGCGATTCCCCAGAGGAAGGGAAGAATGGCCCGTCCCAGGAAAAGCAGTCCGGTCCAGGCAAAAATGCGCTTCACGACCGAGGGGCTTTCTGAGGCGAACGTCCTGGCTGCGATCGGCGCCCAGGAGGTGATGATAGCCAGCCAGGACAGAGACTGCCACAGAATGAACTTCCAGCCGAAATCCGGGTGGGCGACAGGATTTAATCCCTTGGGACCAATGTGCTCGGTGACAGTTGTGACCATCTGGGAAATGCCAACGGATGTGAAGCAGTAAACCGTGATGATCATCATGGCGACGACCAAAAGTATGTACTGCACGTAGCCCGTGATGATGACAGAAATCATCCCTCCCATAGCGGTGTACGCCAGGACAAGGGCCATCAGAAGGACCATCGTCCACAGGAGATACTCCAGGGGAATTCCGGTGACGATGTTCAGAAAAGTCGCTTCTATGATGGGGAAGACGCCGAAATTCAGTGCTCCGCCCACGGCCATCAGGACTCCGGCGAGCACCCGGACGTCACGCCCGTAACGGTCTTCAAAAAACTGCGGAATGGTCACCAACTCCAGTTCCCGGCACCTCTTGATCACGAAGCCCGTGCGTCCGACGACCACGTACATCGCCGCGGGAATCAATCCGGCGAGGAATGCCGTGAAACCATAAAGCACGCCCATCTCGGCGTAGTACATGTAGGTGATGATCCCGATCTCAGTCGCGACCAGGGAGATCATGCCGACATGCAGACCCATGCTGCGCGAGGCGACCAGAAAGTCGGTACTGCTCTTCACGTACCGCCTTCCGTAGATGCCGGCGTAGAGATTGGCGAGCAGGAAAATGGCGAGGATGATCCAGTCGACAAGCGAGAAGTTCAAGAAGTCACCTCACGATCAGTTGTTTTTGCCAGTCTCCCTGGGAGCGCAGGCATCCTGCCTGCTAGCGTTAGCAGGATCGACAGTTGCATCGCCACGAGCAGGCACGATGCCTGCGCTCCCAGGGAGATTCTCTTCCCCGGTCCTGCTACCCGACTTTGCGGACGTGCCGCGTACCAGCGAGAGCAGCCCGGCAACCGCCAGCGTCAGGACCGAATAGGAAACGACGGTTACGCGCTCCCCGGCGGGAACCGAGAACAGGAACAGCAATGTCAGGATGCCGATTGCGGCGGTGGTCAGGCTCAGAAATCGAAAAACCTTCCGCGTGGGATCCACCGAATCGCGAAGCTCAGAAGCCACGTCGACCGGGCGGTTAAGCCGGTCGAACAGCGCGTCTCGGGCCGCGGCGTGCGCCTGGTCGCCGCCTTCGAAGAGGCGCGTTCCAAGAAAGACCAGCACCGAAACGGGAACCAGGGTGAGGACGTTGGTAACCAGTCCCCACTCGAAAATGAAGCTGCCCAGGCAGCCCAGGACGAGCGAAACGGAGAATGTCAGCAAACCGGACCAATGGGGTGTCCGCTTTACGACCAGGCCCAGCAAAGCCGGAGGGCCGTAGGCCAGCGAAATGATGGTGTTGAAAGTCACCATGACCTGAAACACGCTGCGCCCCGTGACGGCCAGTTCGGTTGCCAGCAGGGTGATGGCGGCGCCGACGGCGACCGTGGCGATTCGCCCGACCCTCAAGAGGCGTTTCTCATCGGCATGAGGTGCAAAGGCGGCCTGGTAGATGTCTTTTGAGATGATTGCTGAATGGAGGTTGAGCAGCCCCGAGATGCTGGTAATGGTGGCGCTGAAGATGGCGGCCAACATGATTCCGATCAGCCCGTTCGGAAGTAGGGTCATGCTGGCCAGCGCGTAAGCCGCTTCCTCCGGGTGTCGCCATCCCGGCCAGACAGCCGAGACATCGGGATAAAGCACGCGCATGGCCATCGGGGGGACGAACCAGATCAGGGAGCCTACGAAAAACAACGCACTGCAGAGCAGTGCCGCCTTGCGGGCGGACGACTCGTTGTCCACGCTGAAATACCGCTGGGCTTGCGCCGCGGTGTTATAACCTACGCTGACCATCAGCGTCCACGCGACGACGTAAATCCATCCGTACCCGGGCAGGCTTAGCGAAGTCATGTTCGCCGGGAGTCGGTCGATCATGTTCGCCAGTCCGCCGGTCTTGATCAGCGCAGTCGTAAAGAGGATGAGGGCGAAAGGCATCAGGATAACGGCCTGGAGGAAATCGGCGACCACCACTGCCCAAAGACCGCCGAGCATGCAATAAACGAG
>Ga0105092_10001344_pt1 | contig 13163 bp, 16 predicted proteins | sample PPLLak2March2015_FD_87021 | JGI IMG/M metagenome (GOLD analysis project Ga0105092, IMG submission 87021) | Freshwater sediment microbial communities from Prairie Pothole Lake near Jamestown, North Dakota, USA - PPLs Lake P7 Core (1) Depth... | ecosystem: Environmental > Aquatic > Freshwater >... | reverse complement strand
GCTGCGGAATCGTCATTGATGGGAAAGTCTACTGCGGCTCTTCCAATTCAGTAGAATTGTCTCATATCGTTGTTGAGCCAAATGGGCGGAAGTGCACTTGCGGAAGCTACGGATGCCTTGAGGAATATCTATCTTCAAGGGCTCTTGAAAGAGAGGCGAGAAAAGTATTTGGAAAGAATATCGATTCATACGAACTAAGAAGGCTCGCTGGGATCGAGAATAAAAAAGCCTTACAAGTCTGCGAAAAGCTAGGGTTTTATTTAGGAATTGGCCTGGGGAACATTTCAAATATCCTCAACCCAGAAGTAATTTCCATAAGCGGCGGGCTTTCTAGGAACAAGGCAATCATAAAGTTTGGGACCAAGGAGATGAAGAAAATAATATATTGCCATGAGCCAAAAATCGTCATCGGAAAATACGAGAGCAATGCGATAGGAGCGGCGAATTTGTAAAGGATATATTCCTGATTTAACGGGCAATGTCTATTAATGAGTTATATATCTTAATGCGACTAAGGGAACTAATCAAGCCGGGACAGTTTGGGGTGTATAGAAGAACTTATACCGATCACAGAGGGAATAGTGTTTGCTGCTATGTTGCTATTAATGAGCAACCCTTTGTCCGGATTGGGACTTCCTGCATCCAAGCAGACTCAAAAGATAAAGCTATTTTTTTAGGATATTTTGGCAATGACTTTGCAAGAGCCGTTTCTTTGCTCGGCTGCGGAAGTATTCCAGAGTATTATGCAAAGCCTTTCGTTTTTGAGCCAAAACAGATAAGCGGAGCAGAATTGATGGAACACCCCGACAGGGTGCTCTCGAGAACACTGGCATTAAATAGAAGGAAGGTCATAATAACCAAAGAAAACCTAGATGAAGATGAACTAAGGAGTTTTGAGGAAGGTTTTTATTCTAATAGGTTTTGATTTTTTAAAAATGCGCCCTGGCCGGGATTTGAATACCCATCAACCCTTTATTGGTTATCTTATCTAAAAGGTCTGAACCCCAAAGTAAACGTAACGGGAGATCGAAACCTTCCGTTGTATGTTTGCCGACAATGTTTTTTTTGGAGTGTCGGACCTTTTCTTTCTTCCAAAGAAAAGGGCTGACCCGGGTCGAGGGATTGACAGTCCCTTATCCTAGACCGAACTAGACTACCAGGGCATAAATTAAGATAAAATTAAATAACCTTATCAAAGGAGGTCATTTTGCCTTAAAAGCAGCATTGGGTAGCCTTCAAAGTCCTGCTCTCCGGTTTTTGCCCCAATCTCGCCAAGGACAGAATAAAGGTGTTTTTTGGCGTCTTCAATGCTTTTGAAGTTTCCTTTAGCTTCGATTTCGATACAATCTCCCAGGCCATTGACGCTGTCCAGGGCAATAAGAGTGCCTTTGTAGCTCCAGGAATATCGGGTTTTTTCAACAACGATGAGTTCTTTGATGTCCAGGCTTTCAAATATTTTCATTAATGCCGCAATATCTTCCAATTTTGTCTCGAATTCATCGCATGAGACCGCCTTGCTTCCATCCTTATTGTGCCATTTTTTGTAGTTTATGCTAAAGCCTTTTCGGGACTCCCTTATCCTGAGCCATTCTGAAATAGGCTTTGATTTTAGAAAGTTTCTGTGGGGAGGCAAATAGTAGGTGTCTTTTTGAAAGTCATTTTCTTTCTCAGGCAGGGCGATATAATTTAGTTTTTCCTTCAGGTCGTTTGGGTTCTGGAGTGGAAACTTTAATTCTATTTCAACATATTTGAGATTGGCCATAAGATTAACTTTGAAGGATGTCAGAAATTTATGAGCTTTCTCTTCCTTAATTCATCAACATCATTATCCTTGTACTTTGCGACAATATCGCCTCGGTCATCAGGTTGGGCTTCCCAAGGCTTTACTAAGACTACCATGCCGATATCAATCCAGAGGCTTCGCTTCATTGAGCCGGGAATCCGGCATAACCTGATTTTGCCGTCCATGCAGGAAACTTTAAAGTGGGCGCCGCCAAGCTTCTCTTCCACTATTCCGAAAATCTCTCCTTTTCTTGGCATCTTTAGCCCAAAGCCTTGATTTTGCTCGACCATAACATAAGATGATTTAAATAAGTTCGGCATTAGCCTAATATCCCCAGGTGTAGAGTTTTACTGTGAATGGGATATTATTGTCCCTTAGTCCAGTGCAGAAATGGGTGGCAACGTCTCTTTTGTCAGGCACAAGCTTGTTGAATATAAAGTAATGCTCTCCGGATGACCAGATGATGCCCGTCTTTAGGATAAGATTCAGGTCATCCCTGCTAGAGTTGTAATTATAAATCCAAAACCTTCGGGGTTCAGTTTCATAAGCCAGAGAATAATCTCCCATAACTGCATTTGCCATGGAGTTGCTTCCATCAGAGAGGATTGTGCTTTTTGTGCTTTTCACAGTCAGGGGCGCCCGGTCCAGAAACCGATAATTTCTTTTATTTTCCAAAGCGGAAGAAATTTTTACATCCACCCATTTGTTGTAAAGGGGGTCAATCATATAGAGGGTTATATTTGCGACATTTGTTATTGAACAGGTCTCATTTTCGTGGAGGCATGACGAGCATGAGGAAATGTTTATGCAATGGTTTGCCGGGTCCTGCATCACAAGATAATCACTGTTGCGCAGGTATAGTTTTCCGGTAAGATTTACATCCAGAGTATTTATCCGGATAAGGTTTCCAATATATCTTTTGGATAGGCCTGAAGTGGTTGGGTCGGAGAAATTTTTGAACTGGAAGTTTACATCTGAGCTTGACCCGCCAGAGTAATCAATGCCAAAAAGCTCCTTTGTCATATTGTCGGGGGGCGTTGTGATGTTTCCAATAAGGACAAAGCCCTTGCCATTTCTTAGCATTTCGGTTATGTTGTTTCGGTAGGGCTCAAGGTTTTTCTGGCCAAATATAATGAATGTATCCCATCGGGCAGATAGGTTATCCAGCGGGACTATGCTGATGGCAAATTCGTATGTTGGGTATGAGGGAGTCAATATTTTTTCTTTAAGCCACTGAACCTGCGAGTCGCTGCACACACAGCCGATAGATATCCTTGAGGCAGGGACATTTTTCACTTCATACTCGAAGTCGTAAATTACGGGCAGCACTTTTTCGGATATATTCTTTATTTTTTCTTCATCCATGGCATGTGCATAGGAGATGTTGTAGCCATCGGTCTGGGGGTCAGTTATAAGGGCATCATCGAAAATTTTATTTTTCTCAAGGGCAAACAGCAGGTCGTGGCTTACAATCAGGTTCTTGGCAGAGTCCCACTCATTAAAATCAGAATACCTGAAAAAATTCGGCAGGAGGACTCCAAAAATCAAAAATGTGAATAGCACCATCTCAAATACCCTGATAAATCCAATTTTTCTTTTTTTATCCGACATAAATGCTCACCTGTACGATTGATTTGTTAAGTGTTGCAATCCTGCTCACCTGGGCAGTCCGGGTTCTGATATATTCCGCATTAAGTTCAGCTTCACCGGACGGGGCGCACTGCAGGATAGATGTTCCATTAAGGTAATTTATTGTGACAATCAGAAATTCATTTGCTAGTCCGGAAGCGTTGTAGAGCCGGTTCCTTGAAGATTGGTTGAGCGGGTTGCACATATTTCTCAAATGGTCCAGTTTGGTGGTGTTTATTATATAGGGCTCGCTGGCCAGGCCGATTCTTTCGATATTATTTTCGTTCCAATTTTCGGGGAATCCCGTGTCTTTAAGCATCAGCTCGGAGATTGTATAGGATTTTGCGTAAAGCGAGTTAATCCTTATTGTTTCGCCTTTTGCGGGATAGAAGCTGATGAGAAGATACACAAGATAAACAGAGAGCGAAATGAAAAGTGCAATGCTCACAAGGAAATAGATGTTGACCTGGCCTTTTTTTTCTCTGGACATTTTAGAAGAACCCCAGGGTATTTGACCCTAGAATTATGGCTGCGCCCAAAAACATCATAATCAGACCATGCCTCATTCCGTCGACCCAGCTTTTGCCGGATATCTGTCCGGCCATAATTCCAGTAAAAACGCCTTGCACAACTACCATCAGGAAGAATAAGGATTTATAATAGACATGAAGCGGGCTGGTGCCAAAACCAAACATGCTTGCGGTTATTTTGAAAAGCGAGCAAAGAGTACGGCAAAGTGAGTTTGAGCAGGTTTCGCATGGGGAAGACACACTCATAATTTTAAGGCCGCCCATGCTTGCGTTTGTTGAATTGTTTCCCATTTCATCCAGCATAGGTATGAGAAAATGCCCCAGCATTATAATGAGTGCTATGTACATAAGGAAAATTCCGTACATCATCATGATGTGCTGCTGCATTATTGACTTTCTGTATTCCTCGCTTTCCATTATCTTCAGTAGTGATGTCCTGAGCGTTTCAAGTATGCTTTCTACATTTCCTCCTGAACGGTAAGTCTCAAGCAGAATGGTTATGCTTCTTGAAAGCATTCTGCTGTCGCCAAGATTTTTTCTTAGGCGCAGCAATGCATCGTCGATGCTTACCTCCCAGCTTATGTCCTGCTGCAGCTTTTTGACGTGCTTGTTCAGGGCGCCATATTCACCCCGGCAGCTCATTATTGCCTGCGGGAAAGAAACACCGCTGTTTTTTGCTTCCTTGAGGTCGTCCAGAAATGTTGGAAAGTAATTTTCGCATTCCCGAACATCCCTTACATGAAGATATTTTATGAGGAATACCGGGAGGATGAATATGAATACCGAGATGAGCATGAAGTTGTACAGGAAGTTTGTGTTCCGGTAAATAACTGAGATAAAAAGCCCCAGGACTGTGAAGATAAGTGCCCCTATCGCAGAGTATATGAGCCACTCCTGAGTTTGTGAAAGGTGCCGGCCAAACAATTTTTCCATTTTCATGGTGAAGCTATCTTAATATAGTACGCAAGCGCAACAGATATCATTGGCATAAGCACGAATGATATGAAGAACTGAAGCATAAGAATATCCTGAGTGCCGCCCATCATAGACATTACTGTTGCCATTATTGTAAAGAATATTGAGCCTACAATAACCACCGTTATATAAATTTCAACTATCATGGACAATAAGTTGGAATAGTCCTTGATCCTTCTCTGATAATTGTTGAAAAGGTTGTTTGCCCTGTTACTTAGAAATACCGGAAGTTCGGCGCCGCTTCTTAAGGTTGAATCTATTCCAATCAGGAGTTCTTTGAACTGCCTTGAGGGAGTCCTTTTTGATTCTCTCTTAAGTGCACTGCTTAGGTCAAGGCCGAGCCCCTCAACATCCCTGATTACATTTAGGGCCTGCTCTTTTAATTCAGGGTATTCATCAAGCTTGGAGATAGACCGGAAGATTTCTATAGGCGGGGCGTCTGAGGAAGCGGAAGCGGTCATATAGCTTACTGCAAATGGCAGGCCGCGCTCAATTTCTGAAGCAATAGAATCATATTGCGTTCTGGGATATGTTGTGAAAAGGATGAATATTGTTGCTGTGACTGAAGCAGATATTGCCAGTGCCATGAGAAGTGCCCATATGACGTGGGTGAAGAAGGAGATTATGAAGGTTATCACAGGGACTTCTATGCAGAAAAGAATCAGGGAAACAAACATTGCTAAGGAGAGATACTCTTCTGAGGTATATCTCAGGCCGCTTTTTTTGAGGTCTTCCTTGAGGTATCCAAAGTTTGGAGAAATCTTTGTGGCCAGTTCTCCGTAGAAAGAATAGGCTCTCTTGAAATATGACTCAAGCATAAATATTGTAGGTTTTATTGAGTAAATAGCTTACGATTGTAATGCTGAACAAATGAGCCCGATTATGCTAACTCGACCTTAAAATTCTTCTTCAAAAATTCCTGGGCATCCGCAGAAGTGATTGCCTGGTTCTTTCCGACCTTCACGCCCTTTTTGATTCCAGCTCTTTTGAGTGTGACGCAAACATCCATTCCGATAATTCCGACCTTTGGGTCATATTCCATCTTTGGAATGTCCAAATATTCGGGGATTCCAAATGCAAAGGTCCTTCCTGCAAATGATGATTTCTTCAATTTTCCTTCTTTTGCGCCGATAAGCCTTTTAAGGAATTCTGTTGTTTCAGCTCCCCTGACCGTGACAATGACTCCAATGTTTCTGCCCTTTGCTACTCCAAAGGTGGTTCTTTTAAGGGTTTTCCTGAAAGAGGCCTTTCTCTTGGTGAGCCTTTCAAGGATTACCTTGGCATTTTCAAGCCTTTCACCAGGCTCTCCAATTCCGATGTTTACGGTAATCTTTTCAATCTTTATTTCCCTCATTGGATTCTCTTTGTCTGCCATAAAGCCTCTTAGCAAAATAATTTAAAAGGGGTTGATTTTAGAAGCATATATCCAGGTTTTGGTTTATATGCTGGAAGAGTTACCCCTGCACTTACAAATCCTTATGAATCATTGGTGCTAGGAAAGTGCGGAGATATATATCTGCCTGCAGACAACCCCCCGTCAAATTTACGAAACTGGCAGGGCTGGCGTATAGTCTTTAATTTTCGTTTTATCTTTTTTGGATTTAGGGCAAACGTTGCAAATTTTAGCCTTAGAGGGCGAATATAAAGTATTTAAAGAATTTTTTCTATAGATATTATGTAAATTCTCATTGAGAATATACAATTGACGATATACTTTCAAAACTTTATATACTTGCTATTCAAATTCAGTCATGAGAGGCGCAGAATCTATGATGGGATACGACCTGGGTGGAAGCAAAACACAGGACTATCTTAAAGGCGGGTCAGTGATTCAGATTGGGGGTAAGCCTTATACAGTTTACGAGGTGAACCCTACTGATACAAATGGTCAAGGAACAATCTACATGATGGTTCCTGCCAAATATGAAAATATGCCTAAGGGCACAAAAGGAGGCAATACCTCAAAAATGGGAAAGAAAGGAAATAAGAAACCGGCAGGCATTGCCAGACCAGAATATGACCCAAAGATTGATTCAACAAGTCCATATAACCCCCAGGATACAATGAGAAAATATTTTGGTGGCAGCACCGACAAGAATATTTACAAATCACCCGCAACTCAGGCTCTTAAGCCTGAAGCAGGACTGCCAAAATATCTGCCTACTGGACCTCAACAAAAGACACAGGGCAAAAAGTGATTTTAGATTTTTAGTTCTTCCGCTGGAAAGGACTAAAGGCTATAAAATGGAAATTATAAGCGCAAATGCAGTCAAAACAGTAGGAATTGCCAGGTTATCATCATATGGCGAAAAGAGCTCAACAATCGCCCCTAGTACTGAAAATGCCAAAACAAGCCAGATATTCTGCAAAAATAAGTACGCCGCGGGAACTGCAAATATTACGAAGGCAATAGTTCCTTCAATGCTTTTCTTCTTTCCATGGACTTTGTGCTTTCCAAAGGCCCTGCCGATAATAGTTGAAGCCGCATCGCCAACTGAAAGGATTGCAATTATGGCGCAGGCTGTGAACCTGTCAAGGAGAAGAATCGGCACAGTTGCTCCAATACCGTAAAAAATAGCCCCTTTGTAAAGAACGCTGGCAGATTTATGCCTTTCGAGGTGGCTAACCATGAAAGTATTGATTGGATTTTTCTTGAAGTGCTGCAAAATGAAAAGCCCGAGGGAACCCGCTAAAATCGGAATTACGATTAATTTGCCAAAAGCTGGCTCAGAAAAGAATGTCAGAATGGCCATAGAGAGCCCCACAATAAGGTGAAATGACTTTCTCTTGACTTCAAGCCTAAAAGAGCTTTCATCGTTTGAGCCCATAAATATGTCAGGAGAATACTAGTTTACCTATTAGCCTCAATACTAGCTTAATTTAAATTTTAGTGATTTTATGGACGCAAAACTATTTGGGAAGTGGTCATATGACGTTCAAGTGAATGACCTGGGTTTGAGGCCTTATATCAACCTTAAGCCCGTTGTACTTCCTAAGACCTGTGGAAGGAGCAAAAACAAGCCTATTGTAGAGGTTCTTATCGGCCACATGCTGGTACCGGGACACAAGGGAAAGAAGCATAAGATAAGTTCAGGGTTATGCACAGGAAAATATACTACCGTTTATAAGATTGTTGAAGATGCTTTTGATATCATTGAGCAGAGGACAAAGAAAAACCCAATTGAAGTCCTGATAAGAGGGATTGAGAACTCTGCGCCTTATGAAATTACAATTTCACAGCAGATTGGAGGAATTGTTGCAAGAAAGCCTGCAATTATAGCGCCAAAAAAGAGGCTTGACCTTGTAATGAGGAGAATCGCCCAAGGCAGTTTTGCCAAGGCATTTAATAACCCTAGAGGAATTACTGAGGCATTGGCTTCAGAATTAATCGCTGCTTCAAAGAACGCAATGGAAAGCTTTGCGGTTGCTGAAAGGCAGAGAAATGAGAAGGAAGCTGAAGGAGCGAGATAATTTTTGGAGAATCTGATAGATAGTGTATTCACTAGAATATATTCTCTAGGACAGAATAGTATTTATATACAATAATTAGTATATTTAAGTGATAACTATGTATGGAAAAATGAAGTTTGTAGGAAAACGAGATTATGTTAAAAATAACCCTTCGTACGGCAGTAATACAAGTAAATCTTATCTCATCCGTAATGCTATCCATGAAGATTCTGGGAAGAATGAGTTAAACAAAATCCCCTTTGATGATATTGTTAAGGCAGCAGCGCCGTATAATCCTGAAAAGAAGAATGTTGGAGCGGTCGAAGCACCAAAAACTGTAGGATACTCTGGAATTCTAAAGTCCGGAGCCGGGATTATTGCTGTAGGACTGCCTTTAGTGTTGCCAGCAGCTGCAGATTTGATGCACGGAACTGAAGTGCATGCCGACCAGATTACCCATGTTTTGCAGGATTATCATGCATTAAGAAACGGCATCGAATTAGGGGAATCTCCAAGGTACGTTACTTCTATTGGCTCCGAGATTGTGCAAGACTTTGAAAAAGAAGCGTGGGATGAGCGAATTGCCCAGTGGTGCTCTATTCTTGGCTTTGAGCTCACAAAAACCGTCGAAGAGCGGAACTCTAACACCGACTACCCGACAATTGATGAAGGGCTTCCTCATTGGGGACAGCCGCTCTCTCAAAAAACACCCGTGCTCACTATCAATGGGAGAAGCTATTATAGGCAAGGGGAATTCCTTTATCGAAGTCTGGATTTTCTCATTGTTGGTGGCTTGACTCCTTACGACTCGCGTTTCATAGATTGGCAAAAGGAGGTTTATGCAAATGTGCGGGGAAGCCATTCTGAATATGTCCTGGTTAAGGACTTGACCGAAAGCATCCACAAACATGTTATTTATAATCCTATTATTGCAGAAGATGTCCGTAACAGTGCGCCTTACTCAAAATTTGCATGGGATAGACTTTCGACTGCTCCACGAAATAATTATTCTGTATGCGAGGTTGTTTTAAACGATGCGGGCGTGTGCCAGGACTTTGCCTTAATTGAGCATTATATGCTTGGTCAGCAGGGAATTTACTCAGAAGTTTTTAGTCTGCCAAATCATAGTGTTGTAAGGCTTACTATAGATTCAGAAGACTATATTGCTGACCCCACAAGAAGGGGGGGAGTCTTAATGAAATGTTCTGATTATCTGGACTATTATAATAGCTTTTCTGAAGAGAAAGTGCCTGTGGACTATAAGGACGAAAATAAGCCTAGTTCAGGCAGCCTCTACATCAAGCCCTAAAATCCTATTAAAGCCTTATCTGCAAAGACTATTAAATATTTTTCCATACTAGGTTATGGCAGGAGAAAATAAGGTTGACACAAAAGCACTTTGCGCTTTGATAGAGAAAGTCGCAGGAAGCAGCAATGGAAAGATTATCAGAGGCATTAACGAGGTAACAAAGGCAGTTGAAAAAGGAAATGCCAAGCTTGTGGTTGTAGCCGCAGATGTTGACCCAAAGGAGCTTGTAATGCACATTCCAATTATCGCTAAAGAAAAGGGAATCCCTTACTTTGAGCTTGTTTCTAAGTCAGAGCTTGGAAAGGTTGCAAAACTGTCAGTTTCATGCTCATCACTGGCCATTACAGAATTTGGAGAGTTTGCAGACGAGGCAAAGAAGCTTCTAAAGTGATTATTTTGAGCTTAATTCCTTATAAATAGAAACTTATGGGCGCGCATATCGAGCTGGCAAGGCCAAATATATGCCTTCTTTCAGTTTTGGGGCTTGTTGTGGGCTTGAAGTTTACTGAAATTCCTTTCAATTTATGGATTTTGCCGCTTTTATCAGTTTTTGCCCTTTGCGCTTCAGGAAATGTAATTAATGATTATTTTGACCGGAAAATCGATAGGGTCAATAAACCAAACCGGCCTCTTCCGGCAGGAAAAATAACTCCTGGAGACTGTTTTTGGTTTTATGGGGCTCTGACTTCGCTGGGGCTTTTGGCAGCTTTCTTTGTGTCATGGAACTTCTTTTTGTTTGCTCTCTTTAATGCCTGCCTGGTTTATGCCTATTCACTGAAGTTCAAGAGAAACGCCTTTGGAAACCTTTTGGATACTTATCTTGCAGTTTCTGTTTTTATTGCCCCGGTTTTCATCCTTGGCGGGCCATTGGATATATTAGCCTCGAAAGTAATTTTCCTTGTCCCGATACCATTTTTTGCTAACTATGGCAGAGAGATTTTGAAGGCTGTTGAAGATATAAAGGGAGACAGGAAAGCGAAAGCCCGAACTCTGCCTATAGTGATTGGAAAAGAGAGGGCAGTTTTGGTTGGAAAGTTTATGATTCTTCTAGGCGCGCTGTCGCTGTTCCTTCCATATTATTTTGGCGTCTTTGGAGATGGGTACTTTATTTTCGCTCTTGCGTTTTTTGTTGTGAGCCTGTTTATGCTAGGGATGGGCAATGTCACAAAGATACAGAAATTCACAAAGGTTTTGATGTTTTTTGTCATGGCTGCGTTTTTAGTTTATTGAATAATTCCCCTTGTTAGGTGAGCTCTAGTTTATAAATCTATCTGCTCATTTATGGCAGAATTACTGGAACGGATTGACCCATTGAAGCAGCTAGAAGTGACTAAACTTTGCAGGAATGCACATTTAGAGAGATACCAATTTGTGTCTGGAAAACTTATGCCTGGTGACAGGGTTCTGGACATAGCCTGTGGATATGGTTATGGAAGTAAAATTCTTGCTGAGAATGCATCAAAAGTGGTTGGTGTGGATTTATGCAAAGAAGCAATTGACTATGCCAGGAAGACTTATAAATTGCCTAACGTTGAGTTCAGGGTATCCAGCATAGAAGGATTCAACTATCCAAAAAGATTTGATGTTGCAGTCTGCTTCGAGACAATAGAGCATGTCAAGGATCCAGAAAAGGCGCTGCAGAAATTATATGATTGCATTAAGCCGTCAGGCAAATTGCATTTATCTGTTCCCAATGGAAAATATGAAGATGGTTCAAATCAGTTTCATTTGCACAAGTTCGAAAGAGTAGATATGGTGTGTCTTCTGGATAATTGTGGCTTCGAGGTTGAAAAAGAATATTGCCAGCATCCTTTTGCCGGAACGGTGCTTAAAATGATTAAAGGAAATAATGCTTCGCGAGACGTAGGAAATACAAAGAGCTTTATTGATAGTCTGCCAATGCTACCGGAAATATCTGCAAAGATGTATCCAAGTTTTCTTGCGGGCACAGCCACGCAACTATACTATATTGCAAGAGTGGCGTAAGATTATTTCCACGCCTCCTCAATCAGCTCAACTAATTTAATCGTCTCATCAACATCCCTTGAATCAAAAATCTCAAAAGGTGTATGGGTGTTTCGAATAGGTATTCCAATCGAGCAGCACAAAATCCCATCTTTAAGCATCTGAACAATTGCGGCGTCAGTCATGCCGCCATCAAGCATTTCGAACTGGTACTTGATCTTGTTTTTGTCGGCCAGGCCAGTGATATATTTCCTGAGGCTTTCGGGAAGGATTGCGCCAGAACCTCCCGCCTGAATCAGGGAAATGGTCGGTCCCTTGGTAAGCGCAATTTCAGATTCTTTTTTTGATACTGCCGGGACGTCACCTGAAACTGCTGTATCGAGGATAACTGCCAAATCCGGGTCTATCGGAAACACGGCAGTTCTCGCTCCTTTAAGGCCGACTTCTTCCTGTGTTGAGAAAATAAAGTAGATATCGTTTTTGTTTTTCTTGAGAGTTTTAATCAGGTCAATGAGGCAGTAAACACCAAGGCGGTTATCAAAGGATTTTCCGCAGTAAGTAGTTTCCTGCAGCTTTGTGAATTTTGAGGAAAAGGAAATGGGAGTGCCTTTCTCGATTTTTAGTTTTCTATCGATGTCTTCAGATGACTCTTCCTCGCCATTTTTTTTCTTTTTTTCGATAAGCCCGATATCAATATACATATCATCACATTTCACAAGCTTTTCACGCTCTTCCCTTTTCTGCAGGTGAACGGGCTTAGAGCCAATGATTCCTTCAATGTCCTTTTCGGCATGTATCACGACTCTTTGCGAAAGCAAAATCCTGTCGTCAATTCCTCCAAGCTTTGTAAACTCGATAAATCCATTATTCACGCGCCTGACGAAAAACCCAATCTCATCCATGTGCGCGACAAGAGCAATTTTTTTAGGGTTCTTCAAAGAGCCTTTCCTGAAGGCAATAAGGTTTCCCATATTGTCAGTCTTAATAGAGTCGACATTTTTTTCAATTTCCTTTTTTATTAGTTCCCTTACCGGAGTTTCAAAACCTGAAACCCCGGAAGCTTCGCTAAGTTTTCGAATAAGCTCAATATCCATTATAATACACTTAGATTTAATTTATGAGGGCTTTTATAAAATCGTGCTTCCTGGTTTTTTCTGCTGTCCTGATAATCTCTCTTTCCGGCTGCACAATGCCAAATATTTGGAGCAGCGGGGGCGATGTTCAGGAAGGGATAATGTCTGCAGAGCTTACAACGGAACTGCTCAGAGTAAAAACCGAGGATTACACTAATCTCGACCTCATCGTTGGCAATCCCAGCAATCTGGATTATTACACTCAGGATAGCTATCACGTTTATGCAAAGGTCATAAATTTAGGGCTTTTTAGGGAGGATTCCGAGACTGAGGAACAGGATTTTGATATGCTCGGCGTTAGGCAAAAGACATTTACCTGGAGGCTCAATACTCCCGACAAGGAGACCATTCCTACAGAGACACCTAGCGTAGTTACGGTCCAGCTTAAG
>Ga0105092_10001343_pt1 | contig 13167 bp, 10 predicted proteins | sample PPLLak2March2015_FD_87021 | JGI IMG/M metagenome (GOLD analysis project Ga0105092, IMG submission 87021) | Freshwater sediment microbial communities from Prairie Pothole Lake near Jamestown, North Dakota, USA - PPLs Lake P7 Core (1) Depth... | ecosystem: Environmental > Aquatic > Freshwater >... | reverse complement strand
GAATGCTGGTCGATGTCCTGGTGGGGTTTCCAGAAGGGCAACTCGGCCTTGGTCCTCATTATGGAAACGCCGGATGATGCCGCCTACACCTTCTCTCACCCGCCCGGTGGGCCGACGGTTATCGGGCCCCGCTGGCTGGCCTCGCTTGGAAGACTCGCTTACCCGCGCTCCGTTCGGATGTGCTTTCTGCCGAAGGGGAACTACGTGACGATGGCAAAACGCTATCGCCGGCACGTGATGGACACCGGACAGTTTGTCTCGCTCAAGGAGAAGATCGCCCGGGAGCCGCTCGTTGCGCAGTTGGTCGGTACCCCTCACCTTCGCCAGCATGCTCTGAGGAACTACAAGCCGGCCTCCCATCGCTTCGATCCGAAAAACGCGGACCGCAACTACAACCTGGTGACGTTCGACGAGTTGGCCCAGCGTCTGCGTGAACTGAAAGCCAAGGGGATTGAGCACGCCTATGTCACGCTGGCGGGATGGCCCTACATGGGATACGACCGGCAGCATCCGGATGTCCTGCCTCCTTCCCCGGCTGCTGGCGGCTGGGCGGGTCTAAAGCGTTGGGTCGAGACCTGCAAAGAGCTGGGTTACCCGTACAACCTGCACGATCAGTACCGGGACTACTACATTGACGCTCCTTCCTACGACCCGCAGTTCGCTACTCAGGAGGAAGATGCGGCCAGCTCGCCGACGGCCTTTCCCGGGACCCGGTTCGGCGGCTGGAAGGAGGGCCGGATCCCCTTCATGGACTATTGGGATGGCGGCAAGATGGCTTATCTGAACATGCGCTTTGCCCTGGCCCACCTGGTCAAGAACTACGAGGCGATGTTCGATCACGGCATCAGGATGCAGGGGAGCTATCTGGATGTTTTCGGCTACGTGCCGCCCACCGAGGATTTCAATCCGGAACATCCCTTGACTCGCACCGAGTCAATGAAGTACCAGGCCGAGTGCTTCCGCTGGGCACGGAACAACTTGGGCATCGTTGGAACGGAGGCAGGCGCAGATTGGGTGGTGCCCTACGTGGATTACTCGTCGGACGCACGGGCCGGCGGGTGCATCCCGGCTCCGCTTTACACCCTGGTTTACCACGATGCGATCATGACACCGGAGGGCGGATCCGGAGACCACTTGCGCTGCCTACTGAACGGCGGTTTCCCGACAGTGGGGCGGGACACCTCGAACCTCGCCCTCGTCCGGGAGATTCAGAAGCTGCACCAAAGAGTCGCCTTGTTGGAGATGACGAATCACGAGTTTCTGAGCGCGAACTACCGCAAGGAATGCAGTACGTTTGCTGACGGAACTACGGTGACGATCGACCGGGATGCAGGGACGTTTGAAATTGGATTTCAGGAGAAAACGACGCCGTGACGCGCGGGTGATGCCCTGCGCCACGACATCCTGGTACAGGCCGCCTGGGCCGTGGCGCAGCGACCGGTCTACCCTGTTCCGCACGGGGGTGCACTCGAATTCGCAGTCCAGTCTGCTCAATCACCTTTTCCGGTCTGGAAAAGGTGATTGAGTGGATCCAGATCCTCTTTTATGTCTTCACCGTTTTTCTCCGCCTTTCTTCACGAAACCGTCAGGTTGATCATTCAGGATGAGCAGCGGTCACGGGCTGGGTGGCTAAACAGGAGTTGCACCGAATGATCGTTCTGCTCCACTTCAAAGACAAACCAACCGTTCCGGTCGGATGGGTCCTGTTCCTTGGCATGATTCTCTTCCCTCAATTGCCCGCTCTCGCGGCTCAATCGCGGATGGATGCGCTCAGAACCTCGGAAGCGATGGTGCTCGACGGGTTGTTCAACGAAAAGGTGTGGGCCGAGGTCCGTGCGACCACCGACTTACGGCAGCGTGAACCGGCCGAAGGGGAACCCGCGACCGAACAGACCCAGATTCGACTGGTTTATAACGACAAAGCTCTGTACATCGGAACCATCTGCCAGGATTCCAGCCCCTCACTCATCGTTTCGAAAGAAATGCGCCGGGACGGCAACATCGAAGGAGACGACAACATCTCGATCGTCATCGACACCTATCTCGATCACCGGAATGCCTACTACTTTGCGGTCAATACCAACGGTGCCAGAAAGGACGCGCTCGTTACGGACGAAGGCGAAGGAAACAACCTGGATTGGAACGGGGTCTGGGATGTGCGGACGATCGTGACGGAAAAGGGGTGGCAAGCGGAAATCATGGTTCCATTCGACACCCTGCGCTTCAGAGGCGGGCCGGACCAGGTCTGGGGAATCAACTTCAGGCGCATGATCGGCAGGAAGAACGAGGAGGTGTTGTGGCAGGCCTATCGGCGAAACGCGGGATTGCTGAGAATCTCCGAGGCTGGCCTGCTGGAAGGAATCGAGGATATCAAGCGAAGCCACCGTTATGAAATCCGGCCTTATCTGGCTTTTTCGCTGACGGAATCCCCGCCGGCAGGCGGTACGGAAACCGATCGCCTGCAACAGGCGCACGAGGAGAAGTACGGCTTCGACGCCAAGGTCAAACTGGCTGAGAATCTGACCAGCGATCTGACGGTCAACACGGACTTCGGGCAGACCGAGGTCGATAATCAGGTGGTCAACCTGACACGTTTCCCGATTCGTTTTCCCGAGAAGAGGGAGTTTTTCCAGGAGAATGCCGGGTTCTTCGATTTTGCCTCAGCCGAAGACACTCAGCTCTTCTGGAGCCGCAGAATCGGCCTTTCCGAAAAAGGTCAGCCGATTCCCATCGACTTTGGTGGACGAGTAACCGGAAAGGTGGGGCGCTTTGACCTGGGGTTTCTGAATGCCCAGACGGGCGGCGACGAGTCGACGCCGGCCGCGAACTTCACCGTCTTTCGTCCGAAATTCGGCATTCTGCGGAAGTCCTACATAGGCGCGATCTTCAATAACGTTTACAACACCCGTGACGGCAATCGAAACCAAACGTTTGGGATCGACAGCAGTTTTTCCTTCTCTGAGCTGCATGGACAGAACGTGTCCATCTCGTCATCGATCGCGCAGACGAGCACACCGGAACTCCGAGGCAATAATGTCGCCGGGCATCTGGACGTTTACTTCCCGAACGACTGGATGGAAGGGATCTTCAGCTACGATGTAATTCAGAAGAACTTCAACCCGGAATTGGGTTTCCTGAAGCGCGGCGCCATAGAGCAGTACGGTATGAAGGCGCGCTTTCAGCCCCGGCCACCCGCTCCCTGGAATAGGTGGATCCGGCAGGTATTCATCAAACCCCTGGACATCAAATGGTTTAATACGCTGCCCGGACGCGAGCTCGAATCGCTGGAGCAGGAGTTCCGGCCGCTGGGGGCGGAGTTCCAGAGCGGCGATTCCTTTGAATTCAACATCATACGCAACTTCGACCGCCTCGATGAAGATTTCGATGTCTTCTCGGACGTGGTAATTCCACGGGGCCGTTACTGGTGGAACAGCTATGAGATCCAAATTGAATCCGCCTCCAAGAGGCGCTGGCAATTGGATGCTGCAACCAGTTGGGGAGGCTACTACAATGGCCAGCTGAAGGAGCTCGAGCTGGAGGGCAACGTGAAGTTGACTCAACATCTCAGCATGGGTGGCGCCTATGTCGCCAACCGGGCCAGCTTTGCCCAGGGCCGTTTTACGACGCACGAGATCGCGTCACGTTTCACCTATGCATTCAGCAATCGAGCCAACCTCCAGGTCTTCAGCCAGTGGAACAATGAATCCAAACGGGCCGACGTTTACGTCCGTCTTCACATCATCCCTAAGATCGGCAGTGATATCTATGGAGTTTTCAACCAGTTGCTAAACACTGCCGGAGGACGGCGCCGCAACGCCGGACGCGCGGTGCGGAGCAAGGCGGTTTACCCGTTCTACTACTGACGCGGCGGACTGTGAGGAGCACGGGGTCTCAATGCAGATTCTCATTATCGAAGACGAGAAACAGATGGCCGCGCTCCTGAAGAAGGGGTTGGAGGAGGAGGGCCATTCTGTAACCCTCGCGTTTGACGGCCAGGAAGGTCTGGAAATCGCCCGGACTTACCCGTTCGACGCCATTGTGCTGGACGTGATGCTCCCCCGCGTCGATGGCTTTCAGGTGGCTCGCCGCTTGAGGGACTGCCGCAATCACACTCCAATCCTGATGCTCACGGCCCGCGACGCCGTCCCCGATATCGTCAAAGGCCTGGATTCGGGCGCGGATGATTACCTGACGAAGCCCTTTTCGTTCGTCGAGTTTCTGGCCCGGCTTCGGGCAGTGGCCCGGCGAGGTGACCAACCAAGGCCGCTACGTATCCAGGTTTGCGATCTCGTTCTCGACCCCGCGACCCACGAAGTTTATAGAGCGGACAGGCCGGTTCACTTGACCCGGACCGAGTTTCGCCTGCTCGAGTGCCTGATGCGTCGGGCAGGAAAGACCGTCGAACGAAACGCGTTGATCGAGGCGGTCTGGGGGTTCGACCAGGAGGTTGAAAGCAACACGCTCGATGCGTTTGTGAGCCTGGTTCGCGGCAAAGTGGATCGCGGTCACGAGACAAAACTGCTCCACACTGTTCGCGGAATCGGTTTTTGTCTCTGCGAGAATTTAGAAGAATGAAACCTTTGTCCGTCCGCGCTCGATTGACGCTCTGGTACTTCGCGGTGCTGGCTACGAGCCTGACCCTGTTCGCCGCCGGTGTCTTTCTGGCCGTGCGTGAAAGCGTCTTTAACGCAGTTGACGAGGAGCTCGAGAATCAACTGAAAGGCATCCGAAGGCTGCTGGAGCATGAGCCGGAACACCGGCTGGCCGATCTCCTCGGGGAGTTGGAGGAGTATTCGGAATTAGGCCTGGGAGGAGGCCTTCTTCAGGTCAACGACTCCAGGGGACGGTGGGTCTATCAGCCGGATTCGATCCGCAAGTACAACCTTCCCAGCGTGTTGCCCGGAGAAATCGCCCGCAAGTACCGCCGCGAGAGCTTCGGTAGCGGCAAACACCTGGTGCGCGTGAATTCATCAAAAATCACGATCAATAAAGAGGTGTATGTCGTCCAGGCGGCTGTCCGGCTTGAAGAGTTCGGCGAGGTCCTTAGCGAGCTTGGCTGGACTCTGCTGTGGGGTATTCCCGCCCTGCTCCTGTTGGCATCGACGGGCGGTTATTGGATGAGTCGGCGCGCTCTGAGACCCGTGGATGAAATCACTCGCACCGCTCGCTCCATCGGTGAGCACAATCTCTCTAAACGTCTTCAGACGCCGTCGACAGGAGACGAGTTGCAGAGGCTTTCCGAGACCCTGAACGAGATGCTGGCTCGCCTGGAGTCCGCATTTCGAAGAATCACCCAGTTCACCGCCGATGCGTCCCACGAACTACGCACGCCGATTTCCCTGATGCGGGTCACGGCTGAAGTAGCGCTACGCAAGGACCGTCCGGCGACCGACTATCGTGAGGCGCTTGGTCAAATCCTCCATGAGCTCGAACAGACATCGCGCCTGATCGAAGATCTGCTGACCCTGGCGCGCGCCGACTCAGGAGCCGCCAGGCTTGGAATGGCCCCCATGGACCTGGCACAAAGCCTGCGAGAGGCGTGTCGCCAGATCCAGCGACTGTGCCAGGATAAGCAGGTGCAACTGCGCGAGGCAATTGCAGCCGACGCGTGTCCGGTGGAAGGAGACTGTGAGGCCCTTCGCCGGGTATTCGTGATCCTGCTCGACAATGCGGTCAAATATACAGGCCCGGGCGGTCGTGTCGACGTCAGCTTAACTGAGCTCGACGGATTTGCCATTATCGAAGTGCGGGACACCGGCATCGGCATCTCGGACCAGGATTTGCCCAACATATTCGAACGCTTCTACCGCGCCGACAAGGCTCGTTCGCGAGCGTCCGGCGGAACCGGCCTGGGTTTGTCGATCGCCCGTTGGATCATCGAAAGCCATCGGGGGGAGATCCAGGTGGAAAGTGCCTTGGGACAAGGCTCAACCTTTCGCACACGACTGCCTCTTGCCCGGCCCTCCGACTAGATCCCGAGTCGTTAACCAAAAGCCGCGCGCTCGCGAGGATGGTGACGTGGGCGGGGGGCAAACGGGGGAAAGAGGTGACTGAACTCGATTTCCGCCCCCCGATTTGCGTCGTCCGATTTTTTCGCATGCGCGAGCGCTCTGAGACAGGCCTTTTTTGGAGTGCGGCGGCAACGAGAGGCCGACGTTTTATCAGGCCCCGAGGCGACGCCGCTTTTCCCTGTGCACGATCGAACCTGTACGGCTTCTTGTTTGCGTTTATCTCGGTGGCAAGCGCCTCGAGATGGTGCCAGACTGTTTGTAGTTCCGCCTTCAGGCGGGCAGTCACGATTGCCAATCTTGCTCAACTCAACGATCTCAACTGCCCGCCTGAAGGCGGAACTACAAACGGTCTGGCACCACTCGAGGCGCTTGCCACCGAGATAAACGCAAATAAGAAGTGAGCGCTTATGCCGGGGCAGGGGTGCGAGGAGTTCCTCCTCCCGCTCCTGCCTGGCCAGGCCCTAAAGTGCAGGCATGGAAAGAAATGGCTTGCGCTGTTCGCCCGAGGGGGGAACTACTGGCGCCCGCGCCGTAACAAAGCCCTTAGAGGGGCACTGTTACCGTAACTGTGGTGCCTCGGCCGGGGGCACTGTCGACTTCCAGTTTGCCGCCGGCCAACTCCACACGGTTTTGCACGTCTAACAAACCAAAACCACAGGCCGAGCCGGCGCACATGGTCTGCCACTTGGAAGAATCAAAACCACAACCTTGGTCGGTGACTTTCAGTCTCAGGCCTTGATCCTCGCGCTCGAGTGTTACATTTGCTGCCTTGACCCCGGCGTGTTTGACGACGTTGAACAACAATTCGCGAACGACCGGGAACAGCAGAAGGGCGACCTCCTGGGAGGAAGGCTCCGCTTTCCTGGCGGCAAAAACTTTTACTTGAACGCCGTGCCTCGTGGCAATGAAATCGGCCAACCACCCCAGGGCCGGTATCAATCCAAGCTCCTGGAGGACGGGCGGTGAGAGCTCCATTGTGAGAGAACGGGAAGTTTCAATCGCCTGCGTCAGGAGCTCATCGATTTGGTTCAGGTTCTGCTGAACCGCATCGTTCTCCTGGACTCGCTGACGCGTCTCGGTCACGCGAAACTTCGCCGCGACCAGCATCTGCTGCAACCCGTCGTGAAGTAACTCGGCCAGACGCCGGCGCTCCTTCTGCTCCACCCTGGTCAGTTCGTGATGGAGTCGCGAAAGCTGAGCGGCCCGCAGCTCAAGCTCGGCCGTACGCCGTACCACCCGTTCCTCAAGCGTGACCGTTAACTCGCGCAGATCCTCCTCGGTCTTTTTTCGCTGCGTGATGTCCTGGCAAGTTCCGAATCCTCCCAACAGTTTCCCCTCACCGTCGAACTCCAACTCCGCCTTCTCGCGGATCCACTTGACCTCCCGCCCGACAATAATGCGGTGCTCGACCTCATAGCGTTCACCTTGAAGGGCGTCCTCCCACTTCTGGTCCACCAACTCACGGTCTTCCGGGTGCACTGCGAAAAGGAAGGTCTCATAGGTGAGCGGCGTCCCACGTGGAATGCCGAAGATCCTATGTGCTTCATCCGACCAGAGCAACTCGTTTCGCCGAACATCCAGTCGCCAACTCCCTGTCTGAGCGACGGCCTGGGCACGGTTGAGATCTTCTCGGCTGTGGCGTAAGGCCTGCTCCGCCGCCTTGCGTTCGGTCACGTCGGTGCAGATAGCGCAGAGGGCATAGATCTGCCCTTCCGCATTCCGCAACGGGAATTTCCTGGCGATGTATGTGTGTTCACCGTCTGCCTCGGTCTGAGTCTCCTCGAATTCCCTGGGCTGTCCGTAAGTCAATACCTGTCGATCATTGGCATCGTATTGAGCCGCTTCACGTTCAAGAAACAGGTCAAAAACGGTTCGTCCGAGGATCTGATCCTTCGACAGGCCCAGTTCCTTTTCCATATACCGGTTGGTCATGAGGAACCGGCCTTCGAGGTCCTTGAGCCAGACGGTCGCATTGGCGTGATCGATGACATCGTGAAGGCGCCGTTCACTCTCACGCAAGGCCTCTTGAGACTGCTGCGCCTCAATCAGATCAGTCACCTGACGGGCCAGGACGTCCAGCAGGCGCAGGTTTTGCTCGTCGGGACGGGAGGGCTCTCGGTAATGCGTTGAAAGTACTCCAACGAGGCGGCCGGCTCGGCTGATGAGCGGCGTTGACTGAATGGCCTTGACCCCCGCCTCCAGCATAACCTCCAGTTCTGGCGTACCAACGAACAGCGCGCTTTCCGCAATGTTCTCGACAACGACCCGTTCCCTTCGCCTGGCCGCCTCCCCGCAGGCAGCGCGGCCTACTCCAATCGTCGCGAAGAAGTTGAGAAACCGTTGGTCAAAACCACGGTAAACCATTATGTGAAGCGTGCTGGAAGCCTCGTCGAAGAGCTGTATCTTCCCCATGTCCGCGCCGGTAATATCGATGGCCGTTTCCAGGCTCTCCTCGAGCAGGGCCCTCAGGTCGGCCTCCCGGAAGAACCTGGTGCTGATCTGGTGGAGCCGCACCATGGAGTTCAGATCGGCGTCGAGGCGGCGGCGCAGCGCGTCGAGTTCCGCCTCCGTATTCTTGCGGGCGGTAATATCTTCAATGATGCCGGCCGTTCGCACCACGCGCCCGTCAATGTCTCGGACCGCACCGCCCGTGATCTTCACCCAAATGACTCGACCGTCCTTGCGGACGTAGCGCTTTTCGACCTGGTACGGTGAAGTCTTGCCTTCGATGAACGGCATCAGATGCTCCCGGTCCCGCTCGCGGTCAGCTGGGTAAGACAGGTCAAGTGGAGTCATGCCGGCCAGGAGTTCCTCCCGACTGTAGCCCGTGATCTGGCTGAAGCGATCATTGACTGCCAGGAACCGGCCGCAAGTGTCGAGTTGTGTCGCCCCGACATTGGCGTTGTCAAAGAAAGCGTTGAACTGCTCTTCACTGACCCGGTCACTCGAAGGTGGGGAAAGGGGCGACTGCCCCGACTGCGATCTGCCCCGTGTGTCCGCCGTTGACCCTGAGTTTTGTCCGGTGTTTCGGGAATTGTTCTTTCGTGCTTTCATAGCCCAGTTCGCTTCCCAGCCAAATCTTTGAACGAAGGGACTGAACACGGGAGCAGCCGTGAAGGATCGCGGAACGAATCGTTCTGCTGACTTCGCCTTCCTCAGGAGAAGAGAGGACCCAATTCTATACGATCGGCGGCTCAGTTGCCAGAACCGGCGCACGCCCCGCTCGCTTGGCTGCTTTTCCTCAGGTAGCCGGCGGCTCCTGCGGCGAGCATGGTCTGCGCGCGTTCGGCCTCGTCGAACATGCAAAGACCGATGACTCTTACCTCGGGCATGTCCGCGGTAATAACCCGGGTGGCTTCACCCCGCTGAGCGAAGACTCCGGTCTTGAGTGCCTCATTCACCGCCCTCTCTGCTTCACCCACGACGACTCTGTCGGGCTCTGCCTCTAAGAGGCGGGCCAAGCCATCCCGCATCACGTTATCGTGCGCCACCGTTTCCGCTCTCGAAACCAGCCGTATCGAAGACTAGAATATCCGCAATGACTTCGTACACCGGGACCTATCGACACTTCCCGACCCGGGTTTTTGTCGGGGCTGTAGCGGTCGTCTGTGTCGCCATGGCGGTCTCAGCCATCAGCAGTTATACAAGCATGATCGAGTTGCGCAACCTCTATCTGGAGGACCGGGCGCACGAGATCTCGGCGATCTTGACCGAGCGGCTGCGCGGTCCTGACCGCCTCGACCCCGACGCCTGGCGTCCAGTCATAGACGAAACACTTCAGTCCGGCTCATATCCCTGGCTAAAGTATGTCGCCTTGATTGAGCCGAACGGTCAGACCCTTACAACCGGCGGCCGACAGTCGGACGATCTCTACTTGTACGAGACGGCGGTGCGGACTCCCCGGTGGGGCCGTCAGGGTGGTGGAAGATTCGGCCCGCCCGGGCTCCCGCAGGAACACGACAGCGACCAGCGGGCGAGGCTCAACCTGCGGATAGGGATCGATCCATCCAGCGCGGAATTTATTACCCGCCAGACGTATCTCCATGTTGGTGTGTCCGCCCTGGCAATTTTCGCGTTGTGCGTTCTCGGGTATTTTTTCGTCCGGACTCTTCGGAGTTTCCTGGAGCTACAGGCGGAACAGGAATCCCAACGTCGCCTGGCGGCTCTCGGTCGACTCTCCGCGACTCTGGCTCATGAGATTCGAAACCCTCTGGGCGCCATTAAAGGTCTCACCCAGGTAGCCCAGGAACGCCTTCCGCCGGACCACGATACGCAGGAAATGATGACAACCGTGGTCACTGAAGCCGAACGCCTGGAGCGTCTGGTCACGGACCTGCTGGCTTTCGCCCGGCCGCGCCCGATTAACTCGGTCGAGCTCGACCTGAAAGAGCTTGTCGCGGGCGTCGCAGAGGGACTGCGCAGCCAGGCGGCCGAGAAGAAAATCGAGTTCAAGCTTCCCGACCCTGACCCTCCCGCATCCGTGCGAGCCGATCCCGACGGGTTGAGACAAGTGTTCCTCAACATCCTGTTGAACGCTATCGAGGCGTCCCCTCGGACTCCGCCATCGACGTGACAATTGATCGGTCTACGCAGAATTATTTGGTTGAGATCTGTGACGAAGGCACGGGGCTAGGAGACCAGGATCCGGAGGAGCTCTTTCAGCCCTTCGTCACCACCAAAACCCGGGGAACCGGACTTGGGCTTCCGGTTTCCCGCCAGATTGTTGAACGGCTGGGAGGGACGATCGATATCCGTAATCGAGAGCCGAGAGGCGCCGTTTGCCGGTTAATCCTGCCGGCCCACGTATCTTCTCTTCCTGACCGGAAGGCCGTCGCTGCTGGGCGCAGGGATAAGTACGATGCAAAAGGTGAAGTTCTCGATCCTGGTCGCCGATGACGAAGCCCCGCAACGCCAACTCATGCGGGCGGTCCTCGAGAAAGACTTCGCGGTTGTGACCGCAGCCAACGGTGAAGAAGCGCGCCAGCTCTTGAGTCAGAGGAGCTTCGACCTGGTCATCACCGATGAGCGGATGCCGATGATGTCGGGGTCCGAGCTGGTCCGGTGGATGAGGGAAAACGCTCCCGAAACCCCGGTGGTGGTTCTGACTGCCTTCGGATCGATCCAGACTGCGGTGGAAGCGATCAAGCTTGGCGCCGCCGACTATCTCACGAAACCGCTTAAAAGCCCGGATGAGTTAAGGCTCGTGGTATCCCGCCTGCTCGAACAGAGGATCCTGCAGAACGAAAGGCTCGTCCAGCGGGCGGACAGCGAAGTCTATTTCCCGATTGCCGATATCGTAGCGGAGAGCCAGACGACGATTTGCCGGTTCAGATTCCCCGCCCTGTGCCAGGCGTCGACTCGACCCGCACTCTGGCCGAAATCGAAAAAACGGCCATCCTGAAAGCCCTCGAGGCGAACGACGGCGACCGGCGACGGACAGCCGAACAACTGGATATCAGTCTCCGAACGCTCCAGTACCGGCTGAAGGAATACGGTCTGACCGGTCGGGACTGAAGTGCAGTTTTTGCGCTTCAGAACAGCCCCGAAGTGCAACGCCTGCACAAACAGCTGGTAGACCACGCCCTCTGATTTCCGCTAAGTAACCAGTTTTTAGTCAGTTAGCGCATCTGCCCTTCCCTGGCACGACCTTTGCCTGACTATGCTGCGGTGAAAGTAACTAGATCGCTTCATTGAAAGGAGCTTGCTATGAAACGCAGCATTCAGATTCTGGCGTTGTTCTCGGTAGTAATCCTCGGCTCGACGGCCGTATGGGCGCAGTCCTGGGGTGGGTCCCGAAATCAGGTCAGCGGCACGACCGTCCAGCAGTGCCCCAACGATGCGAACGGTGACGGCATCTGTGACGACTGTGGACAGCCAGTCGGCACAAAACGCAACCAGGGCAAAGGAGGCAAAGGCAACGGGCCCGGTGACGGTTCCGGAAACCAGGGCCAGGGACCGAAGGACGGCAGCGGTTACGGAGCTGGATCCGGCAATGGGCAGGGCAGTTGTGACGGCACCGGGCCGCGCGGGAATCAGGGTGGACGTGGCGGCCGCGGAGGCCGTGGAGGCCGCCGGTAGTTCTCTTCTTCCCAAAAGAGCCCGGGCCTGGCATTTTGCCGAGGCCCGGGCCGAAAGGAGCCGATCATGAGACGGTACATACTCGTTACATTCGTTTTGTTCCTGATCGTCCTGCCTTTACAGGCCCAGCGCTGGGGCGGCAACCGGCTGTGCACTGAGCCTCTCAAAAGCGAAGATCTTCGGCTGATCCAAGGCAGCGTGGAGGATGTCCAGGTGCAAGCCGGAAAGGGCATGCCGACAATGGTCGTCAAGGGTGTCGATGGCTCCCTTATTTCGATCGCAGTCGGACCTTACTCCGCCTGGCTGGACGGTAACTTTACGGTTCAAAAAGGTGACCAGGTGACGGTTAACGCCTTCAGTTGCCGGAGAGACGCCGAAAGACTCGCTGCGGTTGAAATCATGAACAAAACCCGGGGGACACAACTGGCGTTACGCGACGAATACGGGCGGCCTGAGTCCCAAGGCCAGCGCGGGGGAAGACGAGCCGGCCGCCTCGGAAGACCCGAGTCACCGAAGCAGCAGTGAGGCGGTTTAACGGCCTGCAACCAACAACGTTTTTCATAGTCTGTGGGCGGCCTGAAGAACCATGAAAGACTTTACGGATCTCGCAAGGCTGCCGGGATAACGGCTAGACGGCACGTCTAAGGCCGTTGTCCGACTTTTTTGGGAGTGCGGCGGCAACGAGAGGCCGACGTTTTATCAGGCCTCGAGGCGACGCCGCTTTGGCCTGTAGGATGTCGTGCACGCTCGATCGTGCATAGGGGAAAGCGCCGTCGCCTCGAGGCCTGATAAAGCGTCGGCCTCTCGTTGCCGCCGCACTCCCAAAAGGCCTGCCTCGCGCAAAATGCGGCTTCTTATTTGGACGCTTGTGCCCCAAAGGGGTCACGTAGCAGAGCCCAGAGTTGGCCGCGCGGTTTGCGGCCTACCCTGGGTGACAGCAAATCGTTGTTCCAACCCTCCCGAGGAAGTGGCACCGCGTCGACCGGCCTGAGGGCCTCGAAGGTGGAGGCGTCCGCTGGGAGCGCAGGCGTCTCGCCTGCACTGGGGCAAGGGGCGTCTCGCCCCGTCCGCGCTGCTG
>Ga0105092_10001341_pt1 | contig 13171 bp, 8 predicted proteins | sample PPLLak2March2015_FD_87021 | JGI IMG/M metagenome (GOLD analysis project Ga0105092, IMG submission 87021) | Freshwater sediment microbial communities from Prairie Pothole Lake near Jamestown, North Dakota, USA - PPLs Lake P7 Core (1) Depth... | ecosystem: Environmental > Aquatic > Freshwater >... | reverse complement strand
GCGCGTGTACCGCAGCTTGCTGGCCCGGGCGGGCAGCTTCCTCAACGGGGGGAAGCCGCTCAAACCCGAGGCAATCCGCATGCTGTATTGGTTCGCGGAACAACCCGAGGCAGCCGTCAGCCTGGCCTATAACCCGGAACTGGCAGCGGTTGACGAACAGATCCTGGCGGACCTGATCCTGGATATTACCCGGCGGGGCGACCAGGATTTCCCGGCGGCGGCTCGAGAAAAATACTGCCTTTTCTGCGTCTACCGGTCGCTGTGCCAGCGAGGGGTGCGCGCGGGGGATATCGAGGAGATGGACGCGGCCGGGGAGCTTGACCTGGACTTTCAGCAGATCGAGGAGATCGCATTTTGAGACCCACCGGCCGGGTTTGGATCGAAACGGCGCAGAGCCCCGTCCCGGCGGAAATCCTGGCGGCGGCGGGTGGGCGGCCGCGCCTGGCTCAAGCCCTGGTCCGCAGGGGATTTTTACGAGGGGAACAGGCGCGCGCATTTATGGACCCCGCCTGCTATACACCCGCGGACCCGCGCGAGCTGCCGGACCTGCAGGCGGCGGTGGACTGCCTGGAAGGGGCCGTCCGGAAACGCGAAGCGGTGTGTGTCTGGGGGGATTTTGACGTGGATGGGCAGGCGGCAACCACGCTCCTGGTGGAGGTCCTCAGGACCCTGGGAGGAGACGTCGGCTACCATATCCCCGTGCGGGCGCGTGAATCGCACGGGATCCACCTGGGGGAGCTGGAGCGGGTGCTTGAGGGTGGGGCCCGTTGGGTTTTGTCCTGCGATACGGGGATCACGGCCCACGAAGCCGCCGGCCGGATCCGCCAGAGCGGGGCGCAGCTGATCATCACAGATCATCACGACCTGCCGGAACGGCTCCCGGAGGCGGCGGCCGTGGTCAACCCCAAACGACTGCCGGGTGAACACCCCCTGAGCGGGCTCCCCGGGGTGGGGGTGGCTTACCAGGTGGCTTTAGAGCTCGCCAGGCGGTTTGATCGGGAAGAGTCTGCCCGCGAATGTTTGGACCTGGTAGCCCTGGGGATCGTGGCGGACCTGGCCGCGCAGACCGGCGATACGCGCTGTCTGCTCCAGCGCGGGCTGGCTGCCCTGCGTGTGACCCGCCGGGTGGGTCTGCTGGCCATGTACGAGCTGGCCGGTCTGGAGAAAGAGCGGATCTCGGAAGAGCATATCGGCTTTGTGATTGGCCCGCGGCTGAACGCCCTGGGACGCCTGGCGGATGCCAACCCGGCCGTGGAATTCCTGACCACCCACGACCCCGTCCGCGCGCGGATCCTGGCCGCCGAGCTGGAAGGGTTGAACGCCCAGCGGCGGCTGTTGTGCGAGCAAGTGTACCAGGCCGCCCAGGCGCAGATCGAGCGGGATCCCTCGCTTCTGGAGGGCGCGGCCCTGGTGCTGGCGCATCCCGCCTGGCCGGCCGGGGTGATCGGGATCGTGGCCAGCCGTTTGGTCGAGGCTTACCAACGACCGGCGGTGCTGATCGCCTGCCTGCCCGGGGAAACCGCGCGTGGATCCGCCCGTTCGATCGAAGGCTGCAACATCAGCGCGGCAATCGCAGAACAGAGCGATCTGCTGGAAGGTTTTGGGGGCCACCCGATGGCAGCCGGGTTGGGGATCGCGCCGGACCGGATCCCCGAGTTCAGGCGAGGGTTGAACCGCAGCGTCGCCGCGCAGTTGGGCGGCCAACCGCTCCAACCCGAGATGTGCATCGACGAAGTGCTCCCGCTGGGAGAGCTCAACCTGGAGCTGGCGGAGGAGCTCGAATGCCTGGCGCCATTTGGTCCCGCCAACCCTCCCCTGACGCTGGTATGCAAGGACCTGCGGTTGAAAAGCCACAGCGCGGTCGGAAAGAACGGGGATCATCTCCAGCTCATCCTCGAGGATGCAGCCGGGGCGACCCGCAGGGCGATCTGGTGGCAAGGCGCCGGGAACCCGCTCCCCCAGGGGCGGTTCGACCTGGCCTGCACCCTGCGCGCCAGCGATTACCGCGGGCAGCGCGACATCCAGGTCGAGTGGGTAGATTGGCGGGCGGTGGAAGCCGGGGTGGTAGAAATTTCTGCTCCCCAAAAGCGCGAGACCGTAGATTACCGGGATGAGCCAGACGGAGTGACGCTGCTGCGGTGCCTGGCCGGGCAGGGGAATATCCTGGTATGGCATGAAGGGGGTGCGGCTGAGGTGGCGGGCAGCCACCGCCTGGACCTGCGCCCGGCAGGCGAGCTGGCCATCTGGACCGCCCCACCGGGGAATGAGGAGCTGCAGGCGGCGCTGGAACGGGTAGCCCCTCAGCGGATTTACCTGTTCGGGCGCGATCCCGGGCTGGACAGCCTGGACGCTTTTCTCCGCCGGCTGGCGGGGTTGGCGAAATTCTGCATCCGGACGCAGGCCGGGCGGACGTCCTGCACCCAGCTTGGCGCGGCGATGGCCCATCGACCGCGCACGGTGCGGGCCGGTCTGACCTGGCTGGCCGCCCGAGGTTGGGTCAGGATCAGCGAAGAGCCGGGGGAAGGGATCCAACTATTTGAGGGTACGGGAGTGGAAGACGCCACGGGTCTGCGGGCGGCCGAGGCCCAGCTCCGCGCGCTGCTGGCCGAGACGGCGGCCTACCGGGCTTATTTCCGCCAGGCGCCCGTGGATGGGTTGGTGTGAAGGTCGAACCCTTATCCAACCTTTCCCACTAATGGGGTCGAATCAGGGTTGGAGCTCGATCCGCACAGCGGTGTCGATGAGCAGGCTGTCGATTTTCAGCTCGAGATAGCCATCCGCTGTGCTGGTGAGAATTTCCTGGCGGAGCGGCTGGCCGGTGGCCGGGTCGTACCAGGTCAGATTGAATAAGCGCTGAGGGGCGCGCATGTCGATCCGGACTGCGCCGCTGACCGGCGGCACGCTCTGGCCGAGGGTCAGGGTCTGCCAGTCTGCCCGGCGGTTGTCGATCCATAGATGGGCTTTGCCCGCCTGGAAGTCTTTCTGGCCGAGGATCCGCAAACCTGGGTCGGAGCTTTCCACGGCGGCATCCTGGTAGCGGCCGTTGTTCAGGGGGATGCCGTCCATAAACCGGTTCCACGCTCCAAAAATCGGGTGCAGCCGGTGGTTCAGGATATTTTCTGGGAACCAGTACAGCGGGTAGACACCCCCCGGCCCGGTGCGCGCCCAGACCAGCTCGCGCAGCCAATACCCGGTGGTATCTCTGGCGAGATCGGCCAGCTCGGCGCTGCTGGCCGGATGATCGCTGACCCCCATTTCCCCCCACACAACCGGTTTCCCAAAAGCGGCCGTCACAGCCTGGCGGTCGTAGTCGCTCATAAACTCCGCCAGATCCCGGGAGAACTGCGGGGTTTCGGATGGGTTGGCGTAGGCATGGAAATCGATATAGGGGATCGAGCGGTAATCGGGGCTCTTCCAGGTCTCTTCGGCCAGGGTTGCCCAGGTGGATGTGGTGGCCAGGTGGGGGTTGCCATCCGCGGCGGCAAAATCGGACAGCTCAGCGGCCAGGCGAAAAGGGCTGCCGGGCGATGGCGAGGCTTCGTTGACCAGCTCCCAGGAATGGACCGATCGATAAGCCCCGTAGCGGGCCGACAGATAGCGCCAGTAAGCGTGGTGCAGCCAGTTGGCCGGGGTTCCCGGCTCATCGAAGAAATGACCTCCCAGGGGATCCGCCAGGCCATTGGGCCCCAGGTGATTGAGCAGGTATTCGTCCTTCTCCGAGATGACCAGCTTGAAGTACAGCCCGCGGCGGTTGGCCTCGCGCAGGATCGCATCCACCCCGGCCGCGCGGGAGGGATCGAAACCCAGGTGGCGGTTGGCCTGGGATCCGCGCAAGAGCTGGCCGCCCAACCGGCCATCCGCCAGAACCGGATACAAGCCAACCTGGTCCACGTATGCGCTGCCCGCGGTCGTGTTTTCGAGCAAGATGGCCAACCCGGGGAGGTAATCCGCGGCGGCCTGGAAATCCGCGCTGGACACGTGCCAGGGGGTGTCGCCGGTTTGATGGGGGATCAGGGCAGGCAGCCCCAGGGTGGTTCCCGGCTGGGGCCGATCCGCGAATTTCAGTGTCAGGCCGTATTCGCTGCCCGGTTGGGCCGGCCCGCTGACGGCCTGGGTGCGCCAGCGCACCAGGAAGCGGTACTTCTGACCGGGTACCAGGCCGGCATGGCCGCTGCCCCATCCCTGGAACATCACCGGGTTCCCGGCATCCAGCCGGATAGCGGCCAGGCCGCCGGTGTACGCGCTGTCCAGGCTCAGAGCGGTGTGGGGTAAATACCCGGAATAGCCGACCGTCAGCGAGCTCCAGGGCTGCCAGGCCGACCCCCAGATATTCCCCCCCAACCACCAGCGGAAGAACTCTTCATTCCCCGAACCGATCTGATCGAAGACATCCAGGGCATCCAGGGAGAAGCGTTCCGGGGTGAAAGCCAGGTTGAGCCCACCGCTCAGGAAAGGGGTCCCATCCGCAAACTCAAAATAACGCGGATCCAGGCGGGCAACCTGCAGCGGGCCGTGGTTGGAGAGGATCGTGGGAGCCCCGGAATGGAAGGTCCCCAGGCCGGAGACAGCCGCACCCCGGGCTTCGCGCACCTCGATCCGGTACTGCCATTCGCCCTGGGTGGGGGGGGAAAAACGAACTCGCCATTCGGGACTGCCCTGCGGATAGCTCCATTCAGCGCCGGCTTTCTCTTCGATGCGGAAGGGCTGGTCCAGAAAACCCGGGCGGCGATAGACGGTTTTCCAGCCATCCGCGGAGAACAACCCTTCCACGCTGACCCCATCCAGGTTGGAGAGACCGGCCGGCAGGTCCGCAGCGTACGGAAAATCGGAGTGGGTGGCTGCGCTGTTGATCAGGTTGAAGCTCAGCTCGAGCGGCTCCCACTGCTCTACGAGCAGGTCGCTCTGCCGCACCGCGGAAACCTGCAGCGGGCCCGGGGGAACAAATCGCACCAGGCGCTCCACGGTAGCATAGCGGCCAGACCAGTCGCGCGCCTGGATCAGGAGCCGGTTCCAGCCGGGCAGAAGCCGGATGGCGCAAGACCACGTTTTGGGTTCCGGTAAGCTGTGCCTGGGTACCACCGCGACCTGGCCCCGGTCGGAGGATATCAGGATTTCTTCGATTTCCCCCGTCACCGCGCCCCTCAGCGCCAGGGCGGGTCGGGAGACTTCACCGGGAACCTCACGGACGGTTATGGAAGGGAGCGCCGGATCGGCGGCGGTCCATGGGAAACTGTGGTCGACCAGCGCGCCATCATCATCCATCACCCGCAAAACCGCTGTAAATGCACCACTGGCAGGCGCGGTGTGCGACCCCTGCCGGTCGAATGCGCGGGTCCCATCGCCAAAATCCCATTCCACATGCGTGATGGCGCCATCCGGGTCGTCTCCATCCAACCGGTAAGACAGCCGGGCGGGTCCGCTACCCGCCTCAGGCAAGGTGAGCCCGGCGTGGATTTCTGGCAGGCGATTGGGTCCGTTTTCGAAGACGTGCACCTCGTCAACCTGGACGGTCATCTCCCGGCCTGGGCCGCCAAAATATCCGATTAACAGGCGGCTGCGCTGCGTGGCTGCCGTGAAACGGACGGCGATTTTGAACCAATCTTTGCCCCGCTCTGGTTGGAGCAGCCAGCCGGAGTGAGCCAGGCTTTTCAAATCCCGGTCCTGAACCTCGACCCTGAGCCCACCCCAATCCGAGCCTGTTTCGGCAGCGATCTTCAACCAGGCAGTGACTTTATAGGTTTGACCCACGCGGGTGGGAATATCGCGCTGTAAGGAGGAGCTGCCGGTGAGACGGGCGGACTGGTGACCCGCATGCGGGGTCACCGCGGTCGGTGAGACTCCCGGGTCTACCTCCCAACCGGAAAAGGACTTTCCCTCGAATGAATCCTCGAGCAAGAGCCGCAGCGGCGTTGAACCGGCTGTGGAAGATGGCTCCGGGGCAGGAGATTCTCGCGTGCTGCGGACGCACCCGGCCTGAAATAAAACCAGTATGAGCAGCAGCGCCGGGAATAATTTGCGGATCATCACAGGCCTGGGTCAGGGTCTGGCCTGGATAGCCGCCACGACCTTCTGGATCGAGTAGAGATCGCCAGGCGTCCAGGGGCGGTCCAACCAGGCGCGCAGGGTTGAGCGCGGGTCTTGCAGGATCCAGGCATGGGCCAGGAAATGACTCCAGGCAAGGGTGGGCGCCAGGTAGGATGTCTCGCCGGCTTCGGCATGGACACCGGCGCGGGTCAGGTACCACCAGGCCACACCCACGCCTTCCGGGTCGAGCGCTTCCAGGGAGCGCAGATAGGCCTGGGGCTGACCCCCCATCTGATCCGCCAGGTACCGGCCGATCTCCGGGGTGATCCCAAAGAATACCGGCGCCGACCACCCGGTGGGGAGATCGCGCGGGTCCAGGTAGCCGGCAGCGGCGCGATCTCGAAAACCTGCGTAGTCTAAACCTGTCCGGAAGCCGCCAAGAGCTGCCTGGCTGGCATTTTGGCGGGCGGCCCGGTCTTCCAGGTGGTCTGCCAGCCGGTAATAGCCGATCAGCCCGGCCAGGTCTGCATAGGTCTGAACCCCACCGGCCAGCCGTTCCTGGAATAACGCCTGAGCCTCTGCCCAGTGATCGCGGGCGTATGACCAATCCCCGGAGTTTTCCGACCACAGCCAGAGCGCATACAGGCTGGAGAGACTGGCGGCGGGCGGAGGCCAGTTGTTCAGCCCGGAGCGGAAGGGTACCTGGTAGCGCTCGCGCGGGCTGCCCTTGCGCAGCCAATCCCGGAGGGGGTCGTTCCAGGGAAGATCCTGGAGTGGAGGATAACGCTCCATCTCCGCCTTCATATATTGGCGCACCTGATCCTGGAGAGAGCGGTCCAGATAGGGATAGGCTAGCGCCAGGGTGTAGAGCAGCTCGCCCGGCTCGTACCAATAGATGTTACCGTGGTTTTGATAGGTTACGGCCGGCAGGCCATCCTTTTCGGAGGTCGTATTCCCCGGCCAGAGATAGGCGGTGGAAAACCCACGCTCGAGATAAAAAGGCAGCAGGTGGTCCCCGCCGGCAGCCTCGAGCAGCGCGCGGACTTCGCGGCGCACCCGCAGCACCAGGTCGCCCGGGGGAGCGGGGGCCGGGCGAGACAGATCGAGGCTTAGATAACTTTCTATTGTCTGCGGGCTGCTTCCCTGGGGCGCCGGCGTGGCTGTTGCCTGCGGGCCGGCCGGTTTTTCATTCCAGATTTTTGGCGAAGGGCAGGCCTGACCTTCGTCTGAATGGGCCAGGGCTGCCAATCCAGATTCGATCACGCGCCAGTAGACCATCCGGTTGGCAATCACCGCTCCGGCGCGGACGCTGCCCTCTTCGATCCGCGGAGTTGGAAATGGATAGGCTTTCTGGCCGCTCAATGGAAAGAATGGGTTGGGTCCGACCGGTCCGCACTGCGCCCCGCACTCGGGCCAATCGTTGGAGACATTCCCCGCATAGACCAGCTTGCCTTCATTGACATGGATACCACCCAGGCGCTCCCAGTTATCGACCCACAGGATATCGCCGCCCATACTGAGCATGGCGGGTTCATCCGAAGTCATGCGAAACTGGGGGACGGTCAGGGCGTCCGTGGCTGTCAGGCCCTGGATTTCCAGGGTACGCAAATCCATCCGGCCGAGCTCGGCGTCGTACTTGCTGGTGACGTGGACTGTCCGGTTATCAGTCTGGATCCCATGCCGGGCGCGGTATGTCAGGAAGGCTGTCGAGTCGCGGATTACCGGAAGGTTGGGGATATCATTGTTGCCGTAGGTGTATAGGACGGGGGCAACCCCGGTTGGCTTCCCGGTCCTGGCATCCAGGATGAAGAAAGTCTGGCGGTCCGGGTTCTGGTTTAAATAGGCCAGAATCCGTGGTTTGACCCGCTGCCAATCGGCCGGCCAACTGGTTTGCAAAGCCCCGGCCTGGTCCATGATTTCATCCCCTTCATGGAGCAGGTCGTGGAAGAAATAAATCGGCTGCGAACGGAACACCACGCTCTCCCCGGCCACGACCGGGTATCGATCTGCCAGGCTCTGACCCTGCAGGGGAGTCTGCCATACGATCTTACCGGTGCGGCTGTCCACGGCGAAAGCCCGGATGGATTCATCTCCCAAATAAACGTACTTACCGTCCACACTCAGGGCGGGGGTGGTGAGGATCGGAGCGCCGGCATCCAGCCGCCAGATTTCTTTCCCGGTTTGAAGATCCAGAGCGGATAAGCGACCCGCGGTCGAGGCGATATAACCCCACCCGCGGGCAGGGTCGATCAGAGGCGCGGTCTGGCTGGGGCCGGTATTCAACCTCCAGGCCAACTTGCCGCTGGTTGTATCGAGGGCATATGTATACCCGTCATGAGAGCTGACGATCACCTGCGTCTGGTAGACAGCCGGGGAATGGCGGATCGGACCGCGGGTGGAAAATTGCCACAACGGCGTGCCGTTCGAGGCATCCCGGGCGTATAAGATCCCATCCATCCCCCCCATAAATAAACGCCCGCCGGCGATCACAGGCTGAGCGCGGGATGCAAATGGCACTCCCACCCATTTCCACGCGTAGCAGTAGGGCGGGTCAACCTGGACAGATGTCGCGTTGGTATGCTGCGGGTCATGGCCGATCTGCGTCCAATCGCCGGCTGAGGAGGGTGGGTTTTGTTTGGCCTGGATTTGGCGGGTCTGATCTGTCCCTCCCGAAACCATAAGAAGGATACTTAGAAGGAGGACTATGAAACCCTGGATAAATACTTTCAAATTTGCCAAATGATTTAGGCCAACCATCTCCAATCGATGGATGATTGTATCCATATCAGGATCTGATAACTAAGCAGATTCATCTCGAATTCGGATCATTTTTGAATGGATACGCTGCCCAGCCACGGACTAGTCAGAAATGGGCAGCGATCTAGATCGTTTTACCCCCGGTTATTGGGGAAGCGCCGGGCTGGGTGGTGTGGATTAGATCTATGGCAAAATCCTCGAGGGTAGCGTAGATCCGAGTCGAGTTTTTGATCCGGGCTGGCAGAAGTTCCACCTGGTTTGAACCCCGCCCGGTTTTTACAAGCACGGTCTGGCGGATCCCGGCTGCCTCGCCTGCCAGCAGGTCAGTAACGGCATCCCCAACCAGGTAGGATCGTTCCAGGTCTACAGACAGTGCCTGCGCGGCATCCAGGAGGAGACCAGGGGCCGGTTTTCGGCAAAGACAACCGTTCTCGGGGGAATGCGGGCACATAAAGACCCCATCGATCCGGCTGCCGGTCTGCTCGATTTGCTCTACCAGGCGTTGGTTGATATCCAGCGCGGTATCGAGGGAGATCAAACCCCGGCCAACCGCAGATTGATTGGTGACGATGATGATCTTGAAGGGCGTCTGGCAGAGAAGCGATAACCCTCGCAGGGCTTGCGGAAAGATATAGACCTGGGACCAATCACGAACGTAATCTGTCCGGTTTTCGATGATCACGCCGTCACGATCTAGATAAATGGCAGGGTTCATAGCATGAATTATAACGGACCTTGTGAACGATGGGGTTAGCCATAAATAGACCGAAGCCCGGCTTGACTTCGAGTATAAGATCGGTTAATATAAGACCAGCAATATCGAATAAATTAGGTAATAAATTACAATAAAGTCGTAAAACGGATCAAAAAGTTACGCACATTGATTTGAAACATTAGGGCTGGAAAATCGTTATAGTAAACATCATAGAAGCTGTGATCCGGAATGTTGAACATGGTCGCTTATCCTGTGTCAGACAGGAAAAACTTCCGAGGAGCTAGTAGCGAAACCGGCATTGAAGCAAGCGCCGGTTTGTATATTTAATGTGCCAGAAGAGCCTGGCGTCTGGTGTCCAACCGAAAAAGCGTGAAAGGGGAACCACGGACATACCCGACGCTGCCCACCCAACCGGACCATAGAAGCAAACTGGTTTGCCGAGCTGAAAAGTTCGTTAATCGATAAGGGTTTCTTTTTGCGTGCAGGCAATAGGACAATAAAGGTGATAAAGAAATTAGTTAGGAACAATCTCCATGATTATAAGGTTTTGATGCTCCACTTGAGTTGAGGGGCGATTTGTAGAAGCGGCCCCATCAGCGTTATCCGGTACAAATGTGATGTAGACCCATTTCAGAGGTATAGCAGATCATGATGAATTCATGGTACGTTCTCAACAGCAAGCCAAGCAAGGAAGATACTCTATACCATCACGCCCAATCCTCCGGTTATGAAGTGTTTTATCCGCGAGTGTACGTCCGGTCGACCAACCCCAATACCCGAAAATTTCGCCCATTTTTCCCGGGCTATATGTTTGTCAATGTAGATCTGAGCCGATCGGGTATTTCCACCTTCCAATGGATGCCGTTTGCGAATGGTTTGGTCAGCTTTGGTGGCGAGCCCGCGGCTGTACCGGATCCATTGGTGCAAGCAATTCGCCAAAAGATTGCCGAGCTAACCCAGGTGGGCCAGAACCTGGTTTCACATTTGAAGCGCGGCGATCGGGTCACGATCCAGGAGGGACCCCTGGCGGGATACCAGGCGATCTTCGACGGCGCACTAGACGGTCGAGATCGCGTTCGCATACTTTTACAACAAATCAGTGGACAGACAATCCCGGTGGTCATGAATGCCGGGGCGATCGAACTGACAAAGCAGACGGAAATCTCAGCCCGGTAAGGCTGGTCTAACGCCTGCATCAGAATAGGCTCACCCGTGAGCCTGATATCCAATAGGGGGATATCAGAGGGGCGGAGCGTCGATATAGAGAAGATGTCCATCAGGGGGATATCAAAAGGGCGGAGCGTCGATGCCCTCAAACGATCATTGTATATTTCTAAGCTAGCTGGCACTTGAAAAGAGCGAGGTATTCGGATTGTGATTGATCGCCGGATGCTTCGCCTTTTCGATGATGTGAATAAAAGGATTTCCCTGTGAGCCAATCCCATTCGATTCTCCACAATCTCGCCCTCTACCTGTCCAGGCAGGCATCTTCCCCCATGCGTTATCTGCTGGAACAGACGATTTTCAGCCTGGCGAGTTGGATCCCGACCCTGGCCGGGATCGGGATCAGAGGAATACTATACCGCCTGATCCTGCGCATGGATGGCTGGGCGGCAATTGAGAATAATGTCCGGATCCGGTTTGCGGATCACCTGCGCCTGGGTAATGGAGCCTATCTGGACCAGGGCAGCTACCTGCATGCCTGTCCGGCGGGGATCGACATTGGAGAGAAAACGATCGTGATGCACGGGGCGATCCTCCACGTTTACAACTTCCGCGGCTTACCTCATGCGGGGATCAAGATCGGCAAGAACTGCCTGGTCGGCGAGTACAGCGTGATCCGCGGGCAAGGCGGTGTCACGATCGGGGATCGGGTGTATACATCCCCCTTCACCCAGATCATCGCCGTCAATCACCTGTTCGATGACCCGCAGCGGCCGTTCATCGAACAAGGGATTACCGCTGAAGGGATCGTGATCGAGGATGACGTTTGGATCGGATCAGGAGCTGTTATTACGGATGGCGTCAGGGTTGGGAAAGGTTCTGTGATCGCAGCAGGAGCCGTAGTCACCCGCGACGTCGCGCCCCACACCGTCGTGGCCGGGGTACCTGCCAAACCAATCCGGGTGATTAATGGTGAGAAACGACAACCGGAATCATTACCTGTTTATTTTGTCTCTCAGGAGGGACTATTATGACTACGCTTTCTGTTGTGATCCCCGCGTATAACGAAGAAAACGGTATTGCGGATATCGTACAGCGGGTCCTATCCGTAAAAAACAGTCTGCTGGATGTCGGTATCGACGAACTGGAACTCCTGGTTGTCGACGATGGCTCCCGCGATAAGACCGCCCAGATCGTTTCCGGAATTAACGGAGCCCACCTGATCCGGCACGTAAAAAATAAAGGTTATGGGGCTGCCCTGAAGAATGGTTTTTGCCAGGCCCGCGGTGAGTTGATCGGTTTCCTGGATGCGGACGGCACCTATCCGCCCGAGTATTTCCCACAGCTTTGCAAAGCAGCTCTCAACGGAGACCAATTGGTCATCGGCTCACGGATGGCTGGAGAAGAGAGCCAGATGCCGGTGGTGCGCCGGATTGGCAACTGGTTATTTGCCAATTTGCTCACCCTGGTGGGGCGACAGCGGGTTACAGACAGCGCCAGCGGGATGCGAGTATTTCGGAGAGAAGTCTTACAGCAGCTCTACCCCCTCCCGGATGGTTTGAACCTGACGCCCGTAATGAGCACCCGGGCAATCCACGAAGGAATAAAAGTCAAGGAAATCCCGATCCCTTACAGCGAGGGTCAAGGCCGTTCAAAACTCAGCGCGCTGCGGGATGGGAAAGTATTTCTGCAATCGATCCTCTGGACCGCCCTCTCCTACAATCCGGTACGTATCCTGGGATTGGCAGGGTTGGCGGGGTTGGTGCTCTCCATGTTCATCCTGGCAGGATTGGTGTTTGCCAGACTGCGCGGGGTCACATCCCTGGAATCCTGGCAGGTGGCTGCTCTATTCGCCGCGCTGGTTTCATCTGTCACCGGGGTCAGCCTGTTCTCGTTGGGAACCACTTTCAATTACCTGGTTTCGCTGTTCTACAAACAACCGATCCGCCAGGGGCTGTTCGGGAAACCCTTATTTACACCTTCCCTGGACCGCCATTTCGGATGGATTGGAGCGGTTACTCTGCTGGTTGGTTTATCGATCGGGGGGGTCAGTATTGGGCTGGGTTTGAACGGCTGGGAGATCGCTCGCCTGTGGTTGTACCTGTTGGGGAGCGCGCTGTTTATTTTGACCGGCGTTCAACTGGTGATCTACTGGGTGTTGATGCGCGTTCTGGAAGACCTCAGCCAACGGGATTTCCTGGCCCGCCAGGATCTACAGCAAATTTCGATCAATTAATGGAGATTTTTAATGGCAACCGAACAAACCAACACTCGCAGTGTTAACTTGGGTACGTCTCGGATCCCCGAGCTGCGCATGGCGAATTTTCCCAACGCAGATGAGATCGTCCGCGCTGGGCTGCTTTCGCGGTCGCGCTCGGCCGAAGCGGTGGATATTTTACTGGTAAACCCACCTACTCCGGATGGCGGTTTATGGATCCGCACCCAACACCGGGTAGGCCGCCGCACCCGTGAAAATATGGTTTGGCCGCAGGTGTCGCTGGCACAGATGGC
>Ga0105092_10001339_pt1 | contig 13174 bp, 13 predicted proteins | sample PPLLak2March2015_FD_87021 | JGI IMG/M metagenome (GOLD analysis project Ga0105092, IMG submission 87021) | Freshwater sediment microbial communities from Prairie Pothole Lake near Jamestown, North Dakota, USA - PPLs Lake P7 Core (1) Depth... | ecosystem: Environmental > Aquatic > Freshwater >... | reverse complement strand
TGGGGCCAAATGGGGAACAGTGGTAGGGGAGTCGATTGGAGAGGACCCCGTTCCTGACTGGCGAGTACCGCCACGCGCTGGACGACCGTGGCCGCATCGCGGTGCCTGCGCGCTTTCGGACCCGGATGGCCGAAGGGGCGACCCTCACCCGCTGGCTCGACGCCTGCCTCGCGGTCTTCCCCCGTGACGCGTGGGCCGAGCTGGCGGAGAAGCTGCGCAGCCTGCCTCTCACCAGCACCCAGGCCCGGCAGTTCGGGCGGTTCATGTCGTCGGGGGCGGTCGACGTGGAGCTCGACCGCCAGGGACGGCTGTTGGTGCCGGGCTATCTGCGCACCTACGCCGGGCTCGAACCGGGTGAGGTCATCGTCGTCGGCGCCCTGAACCGATTGGAGATCTGGGCCCCGTCAGCCTGGGAGCCGTACCGCTCCCGCATCGAGGACGCGCCCGAGGCGCTGGCGGAGCAGCTGCAGGACCTGGGGATCTAGGCCCCGTGACGCCATGACGCACGTCACGACCCGGCCATTCATGCGTCTCCGGGCCGCTCGGCCCGTCACCGGACCCATGAGGGACAGTCGCGAATGGGAGAAGGGCACCTGCCGGTTCTCGTCGACGAGGTTCTCGCCTCGTTGGCCCTCCGTGCCGGCGGCTCCATTGCAGACTGCACGGTCGGTGGCGGTGGGCACGCCGAGCGGCTTCTGGAGGCCGTGTCTCCGGACGGCCGCCTGCTCGGCCTCGATGCCGACGCGGCGGCCGTCCGAGAGGCGTCCCGAATCCTGGCGCCCTTCGGAGAGCGGGCGGTCATACGCCACGCGAATTTCTTCCGCCTCGAGGAGGTGGCACGCGCCGAGGGAATGGTCCCCCTCGACGGCGTCCTGTTCGACCTTGGCCTGTCGAGCTACCAGCTCGCCGATGCGCGGCGCGGCTTCGCCTTCACGGCGGACGCGCCGCCGGACATGAGATTCGATGAAACGAGTGGTGTTTCAGCTCTCGAGCTCATCGACCGCTCCTCGGAGCGAGAGCTCGCCGGAATCCTCGCGACGCTTGGTGAAGAACGCCGTGCAGGCCGCATCGCGAAGGCGATCCTGGCGGCGCGTTCGTCGGGCCGTCTCATGACGGCGGCCGACCTGGCGGCCGTGGTGGCAGCAACCGTCCCGGCCAGGGGGGCCGACGTGGGACGGATCCACCCGGCCACCAGGACCTTCCAGGCGCTTCGGATCGCGGTCAACCGCGAGCTCGAGGTGCTCGAGGAGGGGCTCCAGGCGGCACTCACCGTCCTCCGGACCGGGGGCCGGCTGGCCGTCATCAGCTACCACTCGGGGGAGGACCGCATTGTCAAGCGATTCCTGGCACGTGAGTCGCGCGACTGTCTCGAGGTCCCGCTTCCTCCGGTGTGCACCTGCGGCCACCTGGCCACGGTGCGGCTGATCACGCGCCGGGTGGTCCGCCCGTCCGAGGCGGAGGTGGCACGAAATCGCCGTGCGCGCAGCGCGCGGCTCCGGGTTGCGGAAAAGACAGGAGGGTTGGTCGCATGAGTCGAGGTCGTCCGCGCCATCACGGCAGTCGCCGGAAGGCCTACAGCTCCCGTCAGCGGGAGGTCCGCGAGCGTCGGCTGCGCGTCGAACACGAGCCCGCCGAGTGGGCCGCGATCGAAGAGGAACCGACCGCCGAAGAGCCGCGCCCGGCCTGGATCCTGCGCCTGCAGGATCGACCCGCGGCCGCCTGAGCCTCGAAGACCATGGCCGCCATCGGCGCACGCCCAGCCGGAGTCCTGGGGGACATCGACTGGGGATTCCGGCGCCCGCTGCGCAACACGCGCTCGGCGAGGGCGGCCCGTGGCTACCGCCTGCGCCGCACCTCGTCTCGCCGGCGCGCCGCCGGCCTGTCACTGGCGCTGGTCATGATCGTCGTCTCCGCCATGCTGGCGGCCCTGTACCTGACCCAGTCGAGCCGGATTGCCAGCACCGGCTACCAGGTCCAACGGCTCGAGGCCCAGCTCGGGCAGCTCGAGGCAGAGCGCCAGGCGCTGCTCCTCCAGATCGGTCAGGCGCAGTCGCCGGCCACCATCGAGGCACGGGCCTCCGAGCTCGGCCTGACTCCACTTCCGGACGCATCGGTCCACTTCGCCAGCCCATTGTCTGACCGCCACCCATAACCGTCGCTCGCCCGGCGCGCGACCCGGAGCTGCCATGCTTGCCAGAACCGACAGTCGAATCCGGGCAGTGGTGATGTTGGTCGTTGTGGCGCTCGTCGCCAGTGTGATCGGCTATCGGCTGGTGTGGTGGCAGGTCATCGACCGAGAGCGGCTGGCGAACATGGGCCTCGCCCAGCTCGCGCACGTTCAGCAGATCCCCGCCGCCCGCGGCGTGATCTTTGACCGCGAGGGCCTCATCCTTGCTACCTCACTGAGCACCGAGTCCGTGTTCGCGACCCCGCCGACCGTCGCAGATCCGGCGCGCGCGGCGCTGATGCTCGGCGCGGTCCTTGGGACCGACCCTGCCCAGCTGCAGGCCACCCTCGAAAGCGAGGCCGCGTGGACGTGGCTCAGTCGCCGGGTCAGCCCGGAGACCGCCACGCTGGTGCGCGCGCTGAGCCTGCCGGGGATCGGCTTGGTCACGGAGCCGCGCCGGGTCTACACCATGAACGGGGCAGTTCCTGGGACCACACTCGGCGCCCAGGTCCTCGGTTTCGTGAACGTCGACGGCGTCGGCCAGTACGGCGTCGAGGGTGCGGAGGACGCCGTTCTGGCTGGCACTGCCGGATCGGTCGTTGCCCAGGAGGATGTCGCCGGCCGGCTCATTGCTGGATCAGTCCACGAGCTGGAGGCGCCGGTGAACGGCGCCGACGTGACGCTGACCATCGACGCCGGGCTCCAGCATCTGCTCGAGGAGCAGATGGCGGACAACTTCACCCGGAACCGGGCCAAGGGCGTGACCGGCCTGATCATGGACGTCCACAGCGGGGCCATCCTTGCCCTCGCTTCGGTCCCGACTTTCGACGCCAACGCCTACCCGACGACCGACCCGGCGCTGTTCTCGAATCCGGCGGTCAGCCGCCAGTACGAGCCCGGATCGGTCCTCAAGGCGATGACCGTGGCTGCCGCTTTGGACGCGGGGGCGATCACTCCGACCGACCTGTTCCTCGACGACAACAAGCTCAAGGTCTACGACGTCACGATCAGCAACGCAGACCGCGAGTGGTATCCGAACGGCCACGGTCTGATCACCCCTGCCGAGGTCCTCGCCATGTCGAACAACGTGGGAGCGGCCACCATCGGGCTGACTCTTGGGGGACAGCAGCTGTACGACGCCCTGCTGCGCTATGGGTTCGGCCAGCCGACGGGGGTGGACATTGCCGGGGAGGCGGCCGGAGTCGTGCATCACCCAGACGATCCAGGAGCGGCGAAGGAGGTCACGACCGCGCAGAACTCATTCGGACAGGGGCTCTCGGTCACCGTCCTTCAGATGGCGGCCGCGTACGCTGCCATCGCCAACGGCGGGCAGCTGGTGACTCCGCACGTGGTAGCCGGCTGGACCGACGACGGCGGGATATTCACACCGCGCGTGCTTCCGGAAGCCGAGCAGGTCATGCAGCCAGAGACGGCCGCCACCGTCCTCGAGATGCTCACCGGCGCCATCGATAACGGCATCGCCAGTGCCGCTGCCGTGCCCGGCTACTCCATCGCCGGGAAGACCGGCACGGCTCAGGTCGCAGGCCCGGTCCAGGTCCGGGTCCGGACCGGCACCGATGCCAGCGGACAGGCGATCTACGAGGAGATCACCCGGCAGGCCTACATCGAGGGCTGGATTGACTCCAGCTTCATCGGGATCGCCCCCGCCTCGGACCCGCGGTTCGTGATGATGATCCTCATCCATCGCCCCGCAGTGAGCCGATCCGGAATCGGTGAGCGGTCGGACGTCGCTTTCTCCCAGCTGGCTCCGCTCGTCTTCGACTACTTCGGCATCCCACCGGACCGAACCGCGCCTGGCGTGGCGCTCCCATGAGGCTGATAGACTCGCCGCCGAAAGCCGCAGGAAGCCGCGTGCCCGCGCCGATCCGCATTGACGACCTGCTGGCCGCCACTGGCGGCCGGCTGCAGGCCCCGACCACAGTCCGGTCCTTCCGCCTTGCCGTCGTCGACTCCAGGAACGTCGCGCCCGGGAGTCTCTTCGTGGCGCTCCCCGGCGAGCGGACGGACGGCCACCGTTTCGTCACCGACGCCCTGGCCGCCGGCGCCGTGGCGGCCCTCGTCGAGCGCGAGGTCAGCCTCCCCGCGGGAACCGATGCGGCCGTGGTCCGGGTCGCCGACAGCCTCCGCGCCTTCCAGGACCTCGCTGCCTGGTGGCGCGATCGCTTCGCCGTGCGGGTGGTTGGGATCACCGGATCGACCGGGAAGACACTGGCCAAGGAGGTCACCGCAGATGTGCTGGCCCGGACGCTGTCCGTGGTGCGCAACGAGGGCAACCTGAACTCCGAGACCGGCCTGCCGATGACCTTGCTCCACCTCGAGCCGGTGCACCAGGTCGCCGTGCTCGAGATGGGGATGTACACGGTCGGTGAGATCAGCCGCCTGGTGGAGATCAGTCGGCCCGAGGTCGGGGTCGTGCTCGCGGTCCATCCCACTCACCTCGAGCGGGCCGGAAGCCTGGAGCGGATCGCCGAGGCGAAATCGGAGCTGCCGCGTGGTCTGCCGAGCGACGGACTCGCCGTCCTGAATGCGGATGACCCACGGGTGGCGGCCATGGCCGCCGGGACGCCGGCCGCGGTGCGGACGTTCGGCCTCGGAGAGACGGCGGAGGTTCAGGCAACCGACCTTGTCTCCGAAGGCGTCGCCGGGGTCACCTTCACCCTCGTCGCCCCGTGGGGCAGACGCCGGATCAGGAGTGCCTCTCCGGGACGCCACCTCGTCCCCCTCGCGCTTGCGGCTGCGGCCGTGGCCGAGCACTTCGCCGTCCCATTGGCCGAGGTCGCTGCCGCGCTCGAGGCGGGCAGCCGCGCTCCGCACCGGATGGCGATCGAGGAGCTACCCGGCGGAGCCACCCTCGTCGACGACACGTACAACGCCTCCCCGGTGTCGGTATCTGCCGCCCTCGCGTTCCTCGCCGAGACGCCGGTTGGCAGTGGCCGAAGGCTTGCGGTTCTCGGCGACATGCTCGAGCTCGGCCCGGACGAGCGTTCCCTGCACGAGCGGATCGGGGTCGAGGCAGCCGCCATCCTCGATGGCCTGGTCGCGGTTGGGGAGCGGGGGCGCTGGATCGCCGATGCGGCCCGAGGCGCCGGGCTCAACCCCGTAGCCACCGCGTCCGACGCCGAGGCGGCCCTGGCCGTCGTGGACCAGGTCCTGGCCCCGACCGCCGGCGATGTGCTGCTCGTCAAGGGCTCGCGCGGCGTCGCCCTCGACCGGCTGGTGGCCGCGCTCCTCGGCCACCCCGAAGACGCGGAGCACTGATCGATGGTGCAGCTCCTCCTGGCCGTCCTGCTCGCCTTCGGCGGCATGGTGCTCCTTGGACCGATCTACATCCGCCTCCTCCAACGGCTTGGATTTGGCAAGGCCATTCGGGCCGAGGGGCCTGAGAGCCACGCGATCAAGGCCGGAACGCCGACCCTGGGCGGGATGCTGATCGTGCTGGTCGTGATGTTCCTGGCCATGGCCATGCGGCTGGAGGACGTCAGCACCCTGACGCCGATGCTGACCCTGGTCGGGGTCGGGATCCTCGGCGCGATCGACGACTACGTGAACACCCGCACCGGGTTCGGCGTCCGCGGCCGGTACAAGCTGGTGTGGCAGACGGGTGTCGGCATCCTGGCCGCGATCTATATCCAGCGCCACTTCGACATCACCGCCATCAACGTCCCGCTCCTCGGTGAGCTGGCCATCGGTGCCGTCGCGGTCGTTGCCTTCGTGGCGTTCGCCATCGTCGCCATGTCGAACGCGGTGAACCTCAGTGATGGCCTGGACGGCCTCGCGTCGGGGCTCCTCGTCTTCAGCTTCGTCGCCTACCTGCTCATCGCCCTGGCCGAGGTACCCGGTCAGAAGCTGTCCCAGCCGAACCTCGCGGTGTTCTGCGCGCTCCTCATCGGCGCCCTGCTCGGGTTCCTGTGGTTCAACGTGCACCCGGCCCAGATCTTCATGGGAGACGCCGGCGCCCTCTCGCTGGGAGCGACCCTGGCCGTGGTGGCGACCATCACCGGCCAGCTGGTCCTGCTCGTGATTATCGGCATCGTGTTCGTGGCCGTGACCATGTCGGTCATCCTCCAGGTCGCCTCGTACAAGACCCGCGGCAAACGGATTTTCCGGATGGCCCCCCTTCAGCACCACTTCGAGTTGCTCGGCTGGGCCGAGGAGAAGATCACCCTCCGCTTCTGGATCGTGGCGGCCTTGGCTGCGCTTCTCGGCTTCAGCCTGTTCCTGGCTTCGACCGGGCTCTCGTGATGCCGATGTCGACCTCGCCTGTCAGTCGCGACCTCCCCACCAGCCGCGCCGACCTGGACGGCCGGCGGGTGCTCGTCCTCGGCTTTGCCCGTTCCGGCATCGCCGCCGCTCGCTTCCTGGCCGACGCCGGGGCGATCGTGACGGTGTACGACCGGCGGCTGGCTTCTGAGCTGGCCGAATCGGTCGCCGCCCTCGACGGCCGGCCCGTGACACTGCTGGCTGGCGCCGAACCAGGCCAGGTCCGCGGGCGGTTGGCCGAGGCCGACCTGGTGGTCACCAGCCCATCGGTGTCAGCCCGCTTCCCGACCACCGATCCCTGGCTCCGCCAGGCCCTGACCGATGCGGAGGCGGCCGGCACCCCAATCGTCAGTGAGGTCGACCTGTTCCTGCGTCTGACCCGTGCCCAGGTGCTGGCGGTGACCGGCACCAAGGGGAAGACGACGACCGCGTCCCTGGCCGCAGCCATGCTGGCCGCCGCCCGAGTGCCGCATCGGCTGGGCGGCAACATCGGTGTCCCGCTGATCGAGGAGGCAGACAGGCTGGGCCGCCGAACCTGGGCCGTCCTCGAGCTCTCCGAGCTCCAGCTGCCCACGCTCAGTCGAGGGGCCGATATCGCGGTGTACACCAACGTCCTCGCCGACCACCTCGACCGCCACGGCACCGTCGAGGCCTACCGGGCCGTCAAGCAGCGCCTCGCCGAGCTCTCGACCCCAGACGGGGCGCTGGTCCTCAACCGGGACGACCCTGGCTGCGTGGCAATCGCCGCCTCGCTGCCCGATGCCCGGATCCACTGGTACGGGCTCGAGTCCCGTCCCGGTGCCGACGCCTGGGTCGAGGATGGATGGGTCGTCGTCGGCGGGGAGCGGGTCCTCGCTCGCACCGAGGTGCCGCTGCGCGGGGAGCACCTCCTGCGCGACGTGCTCGCCGCCGCGGTTGCGTCTCGCCTGGCGGGCGCGGATACCACGGCCGTGGCCGACGCCATCCGGACCTTTCGCGGCGTGCCGCATCGCCTCGAGCCGCTCGGGACGCGCGCCGGCATCGAGTACGTCAACGACTCACAGGCAACCATCCCGATCGCCGCCATCGCGGCCCTGGAGGCGTTCGGCGACCGCGGGCTGGTGGTCATTGCCGGCGGCCAGGGGAAGGGTCTGGCCTACGACGCGTTCGCCGACGCGATCGCCGGCCGGTGTCGGGCGGCGGTCCTGATCGGCGAGACGGCCGACGAGATGGAGCGATTGATCGGGAGCCGGGTCCCGGTAATGCGGGCTGGCTCGATGGATGAGGCTGTCTCCGCGGCCACCGGCGCGGCACGGGCCGGAGACGTGGTCCTCCTCGCGCCGGCGGCCGCCAGCTTCGACATGTTCGACGACTACGCAGCCCGCGGCGACGCGTTTCGAGCGGCGGTCGCGAGCCTGCCGACCGAGGGGCGGGCATGACGGCCGCCGTCGGCGTCGCGCCAAGTGCCCGCCGGGGCGCGCGGACCCGGGGCGTGCAGCGCGAGCGCCGGAGGGTCGCGCTGCCCCTGCTCATTGCCGTCATGTCGCTGGTTGCGATCGGCATCGTGATGGTCTATTCGGCGTCCAGCATCAACGCCCTGCTGACCAGCGACGACCCGGCCCGCTACGGCGTCGCCCAGGCGATCTTCGCGGGCATCGGCCTGACGGCGATGGTCATCGTGAGCCGCATTGATTTCCGCCTGTATCGGTACTTCGCGTTGCCCGCCTACTTCGCCGCGATCGCGATGCTGGCCCTGGTGCTCCTCCCGTCGATTGGGTTCGAGTCTGGCGGCTCGCGGCGCTGGCTGGAGATCCCGGTCATCGGCCGGTTCCAGCCGGCGGAGGTGGCCAAGCTGGCAATCATCCTGTACCTCGCCCACTGGCTCGACCGCCGGGGCCGGGAAGCGCACGGCTTCCGGGGCGGGCTTATCCCGTTCGGGTTGCTCGTCGCGCCGGGCTTCCTCCTCATTCTGTTCGAGCCGGACCTCGGCACCGCCGGGATCTACATCGCCGCGGCGTTTTCGGTGTTCTTCATGTCCGGTGCCCGCCTCACCGGGCTCGTGGCGGTGGGTGCGGCGGTGCTGGCGGCCGCAGCCTTCTATGTCAGCCGGACGCCGTACCAGCTGGCCCGGATCACCACGTTCCTCGACCCCGAGCGCGACCCGCTGGGGGCGGGGTACAACACGATGCAGGGGCTGATGGCCCTGGCCATGGGCGGCTTGGCCGGGGTCGGGTTGGGCGAGAGCCGACAGAAGTACCTGTATCTGCCCGCCCCGTCCACGGACTTCATCTACGCGATCATCGGAGAAGAGTGGGGCTTGATTGGGACGATGATCGTCCTGTGCCTGTTCCTGGTGATCGCCTGGCAGGGATACCGCATCGCGATCCACGCCCCCGACACCTTCTCCGGACTGCTGGCGGCGGGGATCACGACGTGGCTCGTGGCCCAGGCGGCGATCAACATGATGGTGGTGACCGCCCTGTGGCCGGTCACCGGCATCCCATTGCCGTTCATCAGCTACGGCGGAACGGCGCTCATCATCAACCTGGTGGCGGTCGGGATCCTGCTCTCGATCAGTCGCGAGGCTCAGACAGGATCGGTGCTCGATGCGCTTGGTGATCTCAGGCGGCGGGACAGGCGGGCACATCTACCCCGCACTGGCCGTCGTCAGCGCCCTGCGCGAGCTGCGTCCCGGCGCTGAGCTCGCATACGTGGGCGGTGTGCGCGGCTTCGAACGGCGGCTGGTGGGGGACGCCGGAGATCTGCCGTACCACCAGCTGACGGTTCGTTCGCTGCGCTCCGCGGGCCGAAGCCCTCACACGCTGCTCGACCCGCTGCGCCTGGCCGCGGCCACGCCCCAGGCGTGGCGCGTGCTCGGCCGCCTGCGGCCGGCGGCGGTCTTCTCGACCGGCGGGTACCTGGCCGTCCCGCTGGTCGCAGCAGCCCGGTCGCGCGGCATCCCATCGATCGTGTGGGAAGGCAACGTGGCGCCGGGCCGCGCCACGCGGGCCATCGGACGCTTCGCCACCAGGGTGGCGGTAGCCTTCCCGCCCACCGCGAAGGCGTTCGGCGAGCGGGCGTTCGTCACGGGCACCCCCATCCGATCCTTCGCCGGGCTCGACCGCGCGGCCGCCCGAGCGGAGGTGGGGATCGGTGACGACGACCGGCTGCTCCTCGTGTTCGGCGGGTCGCAGGCGGTGGCCCGCCTCACTGCCGCGCTCGAGGAGTCCCTGGCCGTCATAGTCGAGGACTGGGTCGTAATCCACCTCGCGGGCGAGGCCGGGATGGAGGCAGCTGCGGCCGCACGCGATCGACTGCCTGGTCCCTTGCGGGATCGCTATCGGCCGGACCCGTTCCTGACCGATCGGATGGCGGCCACCCTCGTGGCGGCCGACCTCGTTCTCGGACGCGCCGGCTCGTCCACCTGCGCGGAGGTGGCCGCGGTCGGGGTGGCCTCGATCCTCGTGCCATACCCCTATGCCCATGGCCACCAGACGGCGAACGCCGCCTGGCTCGCGGAGCATGGGGCGGCCGTGGCCGTCCCGGATGCGGAGCTCACCGGCGAGCGGCTGCGAACGGAGGTCGCCGCCCTGCGAGACGACGTGTCGCGCGAGCGCATCGCGGCCGCGGCGCGACGCCTCGGACGCCCCGATGCGGCCCATGACCTGGCCTCCGCCCTGCTCGAGCTCGCGGACGCGACCGCATGACGCTGTCCGCCACGATCGATCCAGACCTGACCTCTGCGCTCGCCCGCTTCGACCGGGCGGCCGCCGATCGCGGAATCGAGGTCCGCCGCGACGCGCCTTTGGCTCCGATGACGACGCTCCGCGTGGGTGGACCGGCCGATCGCCTGGCGGAGCCCCGATCTCGTGACGAGCTACTCGCGGTCCTCGCGGCGGCACGTGAGGCGGCCGCCCCGTGGCTGGTCATCGGCAACGGCAGCAACCTGGTCGTCGCCGACGCCGGAGTTCGCGGCGTCGTCATCCGGAACCGAGCTCGGGCCGTCTCTCTCGACGGTACGAGCCTGACGGCCGATGCCGGGGCGCCGATGGCCCTCCTCGTCAAGCGTGCAGCGGCCGCCGGTCTCGCGGGGCTGGAGTGGGGGATCGCTGTCCCCGGTACAGTGGGGGGCGCCGTGTGGGCCAACGCGGGAGCCCACGGTGGCGAGATGGGTGATCGCCTCGCGTCGGTCGAGACCTGGGACCCGCGAAGCGGCGACCTCGGCCGGCTGCCGAGCGCCGAGTGCGAATTCAGCTATCGCGAGTCTCGCTTCAAGCACGAGGCGACGGTCGTCATATCCGCCGACATCGGGCTGGAGCCAGACCATGCGGCTGCCGTCGCGGCCCGTGTGACCGCGTTCCAGGCCAAACGGCAGGAAACCCAGCCGCTCGCCGAGCAGAACGCGGGGAGCGTCTTCCGCAATCCTCAGGGCGACCACGCCGGCCGACTGATCGACGCGGCCGGGCTCAAGGGCCTGAGAGTCGGGACGGCAGCCGTCAGCACCCGGCACGCAAACTTCATCGTCACGGACCGGGGGGGCCGCGCGGCCGACGTGCGGCGGCTGGCCGACCAGGTGCGGAACACGGTGCGGGAGACGGTCGGAATCTTGCTGGAGTACGAGATCGAGTTCGTCGGCGCATGGGAGCCGGAGCCATGACCCGGCGCCGGATCGGCATCTTTGCCGGTGGCCGCTCTGCCGAGCACGAGGTCAGCATCGCGTCGGCCGAGGCCATCCTGCGCGAGATCGATCGCGATCGGTACGAGCCGTACCTGATCTACATCGATACCGCCGGCGGTTGGCACCTGCCCGCTGGGCCTGCCGCGGAGCTCGGAACCGGCGACAGCCTCGCGGCTCAGCTCGGCGTGGAGTCGGTCAGCGAGCACAGCGCCCGGCTCGACGCCCGAGAGGCGACGCTGCCGGTCGCGCCCGAGCCATCGGCGGTCCAGGCGCGTGCCGCGCTCCGGGCGCTGGGCGACGCGATCGACGTCGCGTTCCTCGCCGTCCACGGACCATATGGCGAAGACGGGACGCTCCAGGGGTTCCTCGAGCTGGCCGGTATCCCGTACACGGGCGCCGGGGTGCTTGCCAGCGCGGTTGCCATGGACAAGGTCGTGTTCAAGGACCTCATGCGCGGCCACGACCTGCCAGTCGTGACCTATACCTCGTTCTCGCGCGCCGCCTGGCGCCGGTCCCCGCAGCGGATCCTCGACGACATCGCGACCCGCCTCGGCCAGTGGGCGGTGGTCAAGCCGGCCCGCCTGGGCAGCAGCGTGGGCATGACCCTCACCCATTCTCCGCAGGAGGTGCCGGCGGCCGTCGAGGAGGCGTTCCGCTGGGACACTAAGGTCCTCGTCGAGGCCTACATCCCGAACGCGCGCGAGTTCGAGTGCGGCGTGCTTGGCAACGATGAACCGGTCGTCTTCGAGCCTGGCGAGATCATCAGCCACCATGAACTGTACGACTACGAGGCCAAGTACGTTCCCGGCCTGGCCGATGTCGTCCCGCGCGCCGAGGTCGACGCTGAGCTGGCCACCCGGCTTCGCGAGCTCTCGCTGGCGGCCTACCGCGCGGTCGATGCGCGGGGCATGGCCCGAGTCGACTTTCTGGCCACCCCCGACGAGGTCTTCATCTCCGAGATGAACACCATCCCCGGATTCACCGCGACCTCGATGTTCCCCAAGCAGGCCGAGCTCGCCGGAATTTCGTTCGCCGACCTCGTCGCGCGGCTCATCGAGCTCGCCGAGGAGGAGGCGCCCGAATGAGCAACGGGCGCCTGTTCGAGCCCACGCGCCCCGTCCGTCGCGTTCGTCGCGGAGCGGCCAGCACCGATCCACGGTCTCGCTCGACGACGACCCGGGTCAAGGGCCGCGGCCGTCCGGCACGCGGAGCGAAGCCGGCTGCCCCATCACAGCCGCGTCGCCGTCGGCGGCGAATCAACTGGACCCGGATCACGGCGGCCACGCTGTGCGCGGCCCTCGTGGCCGGCGGCATGTGGCTGGTCGGAGGCCCCGCCTTGCGAATCCGGGCGGTGGCCTACAGCGGGGCGGACTGGACCGAGCGGGCCGCGCTCGACGCGGTGACCGGACCGATGATGGGGCGCAGTGCCTTGCTGGTGAACGCGGGTGTGATCGAGGCCGAGCTCGGTGAGCTGCCCGGCGTCGAGAGCGCGACCGTGGACATCGGCCTGTTCGGCCAGGTCCAGGTGGCGCTCGTGGAGGGTGACGCCGTGGCTGTCTGGCGCACCGGCGCTGCCCAGCTTCTGGTCGCCGAGGACGGGACCGTGGTCGGCACCCAGTCCCGGGACGGAGTCATGCCCGACGCCTATGCCGACCTGCCCGTCGTGGACGATCAGCGCGAGGGGTCCCACGACCTGTGGATCGGCGACCAGCTGCCGATCGACGAGGTCGACGCGGCCCTGGCCCTCGGCGTCCTGCCCGCCAGCCGGCTCGGGTCGGCCTCGGCCATCCTCCGGATCTCGGTCGATCCCACCTACGGATTCATCCTCTCGTCGCCTCAGGCCGGCTGGCAGGCCGCGATGGGGTACTACGGGAACGCTCCGGAAGACACCCCGGCCACGATTCGGGAGCGCGTGTCCGAGCAGGCGACCAGCATCCGCACGCTCTTTGCCCAGCAGCCGGAGGCCGGCGTGGCGTGGATCGATGCCCGCAATCCGGGGAGGGTATATTTCCGTGCCCGGGGCTGAGACCGCTCGCCGGATGGTGGCGGCACCCGGATCCCGACCGAGT
>Ga0105092_10001338_pt1 | contig 13175 bp, 9 predicted proteins | sample PPLLak2March2015_FD_87021 | JGI IMG/M metagenome (GOLD analysis project Ga0105092, IMG submission 87021) | Freshwater sediment microbial communities from Prairie Pothole Lake near Jamestown, North Dakota, USA - PPLs Lake P7 Core (1) Depth... | ecosystem: Environmental > Aquatic > Freshwater >... | reverse complement strand
TCCGCGCCAAAGCCAATCCTGCAAGGTTTTACTGGCATTCCGGACAGGGCAGGGTCGGTCAGGTTACCCTGAAAATCAAGGTTTACTATAACGATTCACTGGAGGAAGCCCACGCTGCCGGCCTTGTAGTCCTTTCCGATATGGTTCCCCGGAAATACAGTTACAAAGTTATGGGTCAATATCCCCATGACCCCGATGCCTATACCCAGGGACTCGTGTATGAAGGAGGCTATCTCTATGAAAGTACAGGCCTTGAGGGAAAATCATCCTTGCGTAAGGTGAATATAAGCAGTGGCAAACCGGAAAAGGTTGTGCCGCTGGAAAAGGACTTTTTCGGCGAGGGCATTGCGCTCTTCAAGGACCAGATCTACCAGATAACTTATAAAACACAGGTGGGATTTGTATATGATAAGAATACCCTGGAAAAGATCAGAAGCTTTGATTATCAGATCAGGGAAGGATGGGGACTTACCACCGATGGCTCCCGCCTGGTAATGAGTGATGGATCCTCACAGCTTTTTTTTATTGAACCTGAATATTTTACCCAGGTAGACAGAATAGAGGTTTTCGATAACAAGGGTATGATCCCGTCGCTGAATGAACTGGAATACGTAAACGGAAAAATCCTGGCCAATGTGTATGGTGAAAGCTATATTGTAATTATCGATCCTGGTTCCGGCAAGGCATTGGGGAAACTTGACCTGCGCCCGCTAATGCCCAAAGGCTCGGAAGGAGATATGGGGAAGGTTTTGAACGGAATTGCCTACAATGCGCAGACGGGGCGCTTGTATGTGACCGGAAAGGACTGGCCGGTATTATATGAAATCGAAATAATACCATCCCTCTGATTTTTTATGTACAAGATACAGGCCAAAAACCTCCCAACCTCCTGCAATCAACCGGTATGAACAACGAAATCCACATGATTTGTTAATATCTATATTTTTGATTTATAATATATTACGTTAGTTTATTAACAGTCAGACCCCTGGCTTATATTGTTAATAACTTGTTCATAAATGCAAAATGATTGTTTACAAAGGGAGAATTAAAAAAAAAAGCTTTGATTTATTAAATTGTATTTTTGAAGCCACAGAAAAGTGTTCCTGAGTTGCCTAAAGTGCGTTTACATGCCTGTTTCAATAACTGAGAAAAATTTCACATGGGAAAAATAATAGCCATTGCCAATCAAAAAGGGGGCGTTGGGAAAACCACTACTACGATCAATCTCGCAGCCAGCCTGGCCGTTCTTGAAAGAAAAGTTCTGATGATAGATGCTGACCCGCAGGCCAATGCTACCTCCGGATCAGGTTTTGATGTAAAGAACATAAAGACAAGTATATATGAATGCCTGATCGATGAAGTCAACCCCAATGACATCATACTCAACAGTGAAATAGAAGGGCTTGACATTCTTCCGTCGCACATAGATCTGGTGGGCGCGGAGATAGAAATGCTGAATATGCCAAACCGGGAAAGAATGCTGAAATCTGTGATCGATAAGATTGAGAAAAAGTACGATTATATCCTGATTGACTGTTCACCTTCGCTGGGCCTGATCACAGTGAATTCTCTCACGGCTGCAGATTCGATTATGATACCGGTGCAATGTGAATATTTCGCGCTGGAGGGACTTGGTAAATTGTTAAACACGATAAAAATAATTCAAAGCCGGCTCAATCCTGAACTCCAGATTGAAGGATTTGTTCTGACAATGTATGATTCCCGTTTACGGCTGTCGAACCAGGTAGTGGAAGAGGTAAGACGGCATTTTCAGCAAATGGTTTTCGATACGATCATACAGCGGAATGTCAAGATCAGTGAAGCCCCGAGTTTTGGAAAACCGGTGATCATGTATGATGCCGAATCAAAGGGGTCACTGAATTACCTAAACCTGGGAAGAGAATTGCTGCAAAAGAACGGCGACACCAGGATACCTGAATACCAAAAAACCATTGATTAAGTATTATGGCAAAGAAAAATTCATTAGGAAGAGGTTTAGGCGCCCTGATTGAAGAGGCAGAACCGGATGTTGTGATTGAAAAAGTAGTCGGCGGAAGTGTGGTTGAAATTAACCTGATTGATACCAATCCATTTCAGCCCCGGTCGGTTTTCGACAATGGTTCGCTTGATGAACTCGCCTCCTCCATTAAGGAACTGGGCGTTATCCAGCCCATTACGATCCGGGAAATGGAAAGCGGCAGGTTCCAGCTGATCACCGGTGAAAGACGTTTGCGCGCTGCCAGGGTGGCTGGCCTTACCCATATTCCTGCCTATATCCGCACGGCGGATGATCAGGGAATGCTCGAAATGGCACTTGTTGAGAATATTCAGCGTGAAGATCTGAATGCCGTGGATATAGCAATAAGCTACCAGCGGCTGATCGAAGAATGTTCCCTGACCCAGGAAAACCTCAGTCTCCGCGTTGGAAAGAAAAGGGCTACCGTGGCAAATTATATGCGGCTGCTGAGACTTCCCGCCGAAATCCAGGTAGGACTTCGCGAAAACCGGATCACCATGGGTCATGCGCGTGCTCTCCTGTCCATTGATGATCATCCGGACCAGATAAAGCTCTTTTACAGGATAATTGAAGACGAGCTTTCAGTTCGGAAAACGGAAGCCATTGCACGCAAAATAGAAGAAAGTACAATCCACCGGAAAACTAAAAAAGCCGATCATCCCGGACTTCCCCAGGCTTATGAAGAACTGAAAAATCAGCTCGCAGATTTTTTTCATACCGATATCGACTTTCGCCGCAGCAACAAGGGCGCAGGAAAAATCATCATCCCGTTCCACTCCGACGATGAACTCGAAAGAATTATCGGTATATTTGACCGGTTAAAAGACTAAACCGGTTATATTGATCCTGAAGAATCTTACATCAGCTTTCAGAAAATTAAAAATTGCAGGTTCCTGGATTATCATTCCGGGATTCCTGTTATTAGCGGTTAACGGAACGCGGGCTCAGGGTACTGACACCGCGGTTGTAAAATCGGCCCCTCTGAACCACAGTCCGCGGAAAGCAACATTATATTCAGCGATTGTTCCGGGACTCGGACAGGCATATAACCGGAAATATTGGAAAATACCAATAATATATGGTGCCGGGGGAGCGTTTGCCTATTATGTGGTATTCAACCAGGTTGAGTACCAAAAATTCAGGAAGGCGATTACCAACACTGATCCGGGCTCCAGGGCACTAATCGATGGACGCTATTTTGATTATGAAAGTCTGCCAAGGGGACGTGACTATTATCGACGGTACCGTGATCTGAGCGTACTTGGATTGGGGCTGATATATTTTTTGAATATCGTGGATGCGATGATAGATGCCCAGTTTTATTATTACGATGTTTCCGATGATCTGAGCATGAAAATTCAACCAACAATTTTTAATGAATCCGGAACAACATCAGCAATCGGATTTCGTATAGATATTGTATTTTGATTATTTTTGCGAAAATTCTAAACTATGCGGAAAATCATTTTTTGTTTGCTACTGGCTATTCCTGCTGTCTCAACTTATGCTTCGCCCTTTTCAAATCCTAAAGATACAATCCGTTTCCTGGCCGAGGATACAACCATTATTGATCTGAATTTCGATGAAAATCTCGACAGCCTGCTCAACCTTTATTATGTTGAACAGTCTCTGAGTAATTTCGCGAAGGATGAAATAACAGACAGCCTGATACCTGATTTCCCTGATTCCGTTTACCGTGAAAGGCTTCAGGATATTCCATCGGTGGTGGATTTGACCTATAATCCGATTGTACGAAGGTACATCGATGTATACACACGGAATAAAAGAAACCAGGTGGAAGTCATGCTGGGATTATGCCAGTACTATTTCCCCATATTTGATGATGTATTTGACTACTATGACATCCCGAACGAGATGAAATACATGTCAATCATCGAATCGGCGCTGAATCCAAGGGCCTACTCCCGTACACGGGCTGTTGGACTCTGGCAGTTCATGTACGGCACCGGAAGGGTATACGGACTTACAATTAATTCTCTTGTGGATGAAAGGCGGGATCCCATAAAATCAACCTATGCAGCTGCAAGGTTTGTAAAGGATCTCTATGCTATTTATAATGACTGGACCCTGGTTATTGCCGCTTACAACTGCGGACCTGGTAATGTTAACCGTGCGATCCGCCGGTCCGGAGGAAAACGCAATTACTGGGAGATCTATAATTACCTGCCGCGTGAAACAAGGGGACATGTTCCTGCTTTCATCGCCGCCACCTATGCCATGAATTACTACCGTGAACATAATCTGAAACCTTCAGCGGTTAGCTTTCCCATTGCCAGCGATACCATTATGGTTACCCGGAATCTTCATATGGCACAGGTTTCAGAAGTGTTGGGGATTCCCATGCAGTTACTGCAAGATATGAACCCGCAGTACAGGACCGAAATCATACCCGCAAAGACGCATCCGCAATCCCTGCGCCTTCCGCTTGAACAGACTACCCGGTTCATTGAACTGGCTGACCAGATATACAGTTATAAGGATTCCATTTACTTTAATCCCGCAAAAGTGAATACAACTCCAGTTTCGGTGGATTCAAGGGGCATTGAGGAACCCCCTCCGGGAAATTTTGCGAAGGTCACTTATGTTGTTAAAAGCGGTGATAACCTGGGGTATATATCGGAACGGTACCATGTCAGAATTTCCGATATACGCTATTGGAACAACATACGTCATAATACCATCCGGATCGGTCAGCGCCTTTCTATTTATGTACCGCGCAACAAAGTCGCCAATTATGCAAATCTAAACCAATCATCAGGAGCGGAAAAACAACGCACCGGCACCGATAGTTCTGCTGCCCGTGATAATGAAAAAAAGGCCCAGGCATTGACTGTCAATACCGATTATGTAATCTATGAGGTTAAACAGGGAGATACCCTTTGGGACATTACCCGAAAATATCCGGGGGTGACCGAAACTGAAATCATGGAGTTGAATAATATACAAAGTGCAAGCAAAATAAAAGCCGGGCAGCAAATCAAGATTAAGCCCAAATCCTGAAACGGCCGGCGGCATCCTATCGTATAATAGGATGCCGTTAGCTGTTTATTTATGAAACCATCGGGCATCCTGCTCTTTTTTACTTCTGTATTCGCCCTGCTGTTCACAGGCGCTATTTTCTTTCCCGAACATGGACTGCAGATTGCCGGGAAGCTGAGACTGCAGTTTTTTTCCAAAAAGGAACTTTTTACACCGGAGGCAAATTATTATGCCAATATTTCTTCCATCCTCAGCCAACAGAAATATATTACAGATTCGTTGCTTTTAGCCATTGCAGATGGCCATACCGAAGAGTTGATCATCCCGGGGGCAAATACCGACAGCCTGATCAGCAGCATCACCCGTATCGAATATCCGGCACATGATTCCACGGTGCTGTGGCCCCTGTTCAGATCGCTGCGGAATTTGTCCTCTTCAAGGCAACTGATCCGGATCATGCATTATGGTGATTCACAGATTGAGGATGACCGGATAACCTCCCTCCTGCGGAACAAACTGCAAAGCCGTTTCGGGGGATCCGGAGCAGGATTGGTACCGGTCTCACAGCTTTATCCATACGGCTATTCCATGAAACAGACCAGTTCAGCCAACTGGAACCGGTTTACCGGATTTGGAAAGCTTGACACTGCAATTAAGCACAGGCGCTATGGTACCCTGGCAAGTTATTGTACATTTGCCCCACAGAACAGACACGCGGAACAGGATACCACCACTGCATGGGTAAAATTCAGCAAATCACCACATTCCTACAGCAATACAAAGCGCTTTACCCAATGCCGCGTATTTTACAGCCAGAACAGGGAACCGTTCCTGAATGAACTTTTCCAGGATAATATACTCGTAGATGCAGATATAGTACCCGCTACAACCCGGTTGAAAGTGATCCGGTGGAAACTGGATGCCCCGGGCGATAACCTGAAGCTCACTTTTAAAGGCACATCAAGTCCTGAATTTTATGGTATTGCCCTTGACGGCCAGAGAGGTGTGGCTGTGGATAATATTCCCCTCCGCGGATCATCAGGCCTTTTCTTTACCCGTATGGACCAGCAGCTTATGAAGGAAATGTTCAGAGAACTGAATGTCAAATGTTTCATCCTTCAATTCGGCGGTAACTTTGTACCGTCGGGACTTCACAATTTTGACGGTTATGAGAACTGGTTCGCAAGCCAGATCCTGCAGCTGAAAAAACTCTGTCCCGGTGCCAGCATTCTCGTAATAGGTGTGGCAGACATGTCCGTCAAGGAAAAAAACCGGTATATCACAGATCCCAACGTTGAGAAAGTCAGGGATGCACTCAGGAATGCAGCTTTTAACACAGGTTCCGCATTCTGGGACATGTATAAGGCCATGGGTGGAGAAAACTCAATGCCTTCGTGGGTATTTGCCGATCCACCCCTTGCCTCGGGTGATTTTGTACATTTTAAACCGCTGGGAGCCAAAACAATTGCCCAGATGTTCTATAATGCATTTATATTGGAGTACCACAGGTATGAAAATCATGCCAGACAAATTACGAGCAATCCATAATGCCAGATTACCTGAAACAAATATTTCTTTTTAACCAGGATGCTCCCCTGATCTTTACACAGATGTATTTCTGGGGTTTTTTCCTCGTGGTATTGCTGTTCTATTCCTTTTTATATAAAAGCAAGCCGGTCAGGAATACATACCTATGGCTGGTTTCAATGTTCTTTTACTACAAAACAGGCGGATTGTTCCTGTTTATTCTTGTGTTTTGCACCCTGGCAGATTTCTATATCGGTCATGCCATTTACCGGTCCAGGACAAAATCCGGAAAAAAAGGATGGCTGGCATTAAGCCTTGCTTCAACCCTGCTTATCCTGGCTTTTTTCAAATATGATATTTTTTTCACGGAAACCATTAATTCTCTTTTTAATACACATTTTCATGCGGTAAACCACGCTGCATCCTGGTCCAATATTTTCCTGGGAACCCGTTTTGATATCGGCAAACTTCTTCCACCCGTTGGTATATCTTTCTTTACATTCCAAACAATCAGTTATACTGTTGATGTTTACCGGGGTGAGATAAAACCGGTTGACAGGCTTACGGATTATGGATTTTTCGTTTCCTTTTTCCCCCAGCTTGTGGCAGGTCCCATTGTACGCGCTTCCCAGTTCATCCCGCAGATTTACAGGGACTATTCGTTGTCGAAGGAGGAATTCGGACAAGCCCTTTTTATGATACTGAAAGGGCTGATCAAAAAATTGTTCATCGGTGATTTCATTGCGGTGAATTTTGTGGACAGGGTATTCTCAAATCCGGGGTCCTATACGGGTTTTGAGAACCTGATGGGCCTGTATGGCTATTCATTGCAGGTATATTGTGATTTCTCCGGCTATACTGATATTGCTACCGGTCTGGCCCTGCTGATGGGTTTCCGGCTGCCAAGGAACTTCAATTCTCCGTATAAAGCCAAAAATGTCGGGGATTTCTGGAAACGATGGCATATCTCCCTTTCATCCTGGCTGAAAGACTACCTGTATATTCCCATGGGCGGTAACAGATCCGCGTCCGTGTTTACCTATATCAGCCTTTCGCTGGTCCTGGCTTTTGTGGTGCTCCTTTCAGGCAACTTCCTCCTGATACCGCTGTTTTCAGGAATTATCCTGGTGACCGGGATACTCATGTATTTTTTCCCTGCAGTAAGGACATCGGTTCACAACAACATTAACCTCATGATCACGATGCTGATCGGCGGGCTTTGGCATGGTGCAAGCTGGATGTTTGTGATCTGGGGCGGGTTAAATGGCCTGGGGGTGGTGATCTATAAATTCTGGAAAAAGATAAGTCCCTGGGAAACCTCTGACCATTGGGCTTCCGATGTCCTGAAAATATTTATCACATTTAACTTCATCACCTTTACCCGCATTTGGTTCCGGGCCGAATCGATGAAAGGAACCACCGACCTGCTGAACCAGGTCCTGTTTCAGTTCGGATGGTCCGCCGTACCCGAAATGATCCTTGCCTACAGGAATGTATTTGTCATTATGATACTCGGGTATATACTCCATTGGTTATCCGGCTCCATAAAGGAAAAAAGCATGAAATGGTTTACCGCTATCCCGGTTTATCAAAAAGTGATAGTCAGCACTTTTGTTGTGTTTGTTATCTACCAGTCAGTGTCAGCGGATCTTCAGCCATTCATCTATTTCAGGTTCTGAAACCTTCCATATTTCTCCCTGCCGATGAGGCAGGGTTTTATCATGGCAGAAACTTACAGGTTACACGACCCACAAATTTAATTCCTATTTTTACATCATAACAGGTAAAATTTCAGAATGGGAAGATCACTAAATTCAACCTTATTTAACAACCGTTTTGCAGGTTTGCTGTTGGTTTTCCTCCTAAGTATCACGTTACTTGCAATTTTTTACGGAAAATTGCTCCTTTCCCTTAACACCACATTCTTTTCAACCGATGGTGATGGCATTCAAAGTTATTATAATGCCTATTACCTGGCCAAATACGATACCTCCCTGATGTTTTCCCGCAGTATGAATTATCCTTACGGCGAGGTTTCCTTCTATACACTTTCACAACCCCTGGTGGCCGGAACAATTAAGTTCTTTTCTGAAAATTTTACCGATATTACCCCTTATACGGTGGGAATCATTAATTTCCTGATGCTGTTTTCCGTAATATTGGGAGCAGTTTTCCTGTATCTGTTGCTGGCCGAAACCGGACTTCCTACCTGGTTTGCCACGATGACCGCGGTGGGAATTGCCTTCCTTTCTCCGCAAATCGACAGGTTTCCAGGTCATTACACACTTTCTTATGTATTTGCAATTCCGCTACTCCTTTACCTGATCCTGCTTTTCCATAAACGGCCCGGGAAAATACTGATCAGTGCCGTAACAGGTATTGTTTTATTTGTGTTGATGACCTGTCATGTATATTTTGTCGCATTTTATGGTATCGTTATTGCATTTTACTGGTTATTTATTCTTCCGGGCCGGAAAAACAATCAATCCCTCCCACCCCTGAAAATTATACTTTACATTGCACTGCAGCTGATCATCCCGGTTTCAGTTTTTTATCTGATAACAAGTCACTATTCCCACCTCACACCGGACAGACCTTCCAGTCCCTACGGATTCCTGGTGTACAGGGCTTCGCCTGAAAGTGTTCTTCTTCCGCTTGGCGTTGACTACGGAAGAATTTTCCATAAGATCAGGAATTTTAATTATGTACAGTGGGAGGGCATTGCATATGTGGGTATTACGGCATCGATCGGATTTTTCATCATTCTTTATGATCTGATAAATAAAATATTCAGGGGCATGTGGAAAAAGATCCTGGAGGTAACCGATAATCATTTCCTGAATATTCTGTTCTGGGCATCCCTGGCAGCACTTCTGTATTCATTTGGCATCCCCTTTATTTTCGGACTGGATTTTCTTGTCGAATACCTGGGACCATTACAACAGTTGAGGGCTATAGGAAGGTTCTCGTGGCTTTTCTATTTTGTGATCAACCTAGTTGTATTTTACAGGATATGGCGATTTCAGCAAACCGGCAGCAGCAAGTACAGAAGGGTTGTAATCCTGATCATGTGCATTATATTTCTTTATACCGATGTATATTATTTTCTGAAATACAGGCAATCCCACCTGAATAACAAGTTTTCGGCCTGGTCAGATCCCGGTAATAAAGACCCTGACAATAAATGGCTCAGTCACATTGAACCGGGAAGATACCAGGCTATCCTTCCATTGCCGTTTTATCACATGGGTTCGGATAATTACGGTATAAATGCACATTGTAACATGCTTTCCAATTCATTCCTGGTATCCATGAAAACCGGCCTTCCAATTGCTGCCATTTATATGAGCCGGGCATCCATATCCCAGTCTGTCAGGAACATTGCCATGGTACTTGAACCCTACCGTGATCTAAGGATCAGGAAAGATTTCCCCGTCAATAAGCCCTTCCTTATTGTTGTAGCCCGGTGCAATGAATTTACACCGGAAGAGAATAACCTGATCAGTCTGGGGACAAAAATTGATTCCAATTCATTTTTCAATTTGTACAGCCTTGCGTTCGATAGCCTGATGAAAATCCCACAAAGGAAGTCCGAAGAAATCAAAAATGAATTTGAGAAATTTCCGGCTTTTGATGAGGACGGGATATATAAGGATGAACCCTCTGCTGCTGTGGAATATGTCGCATTTGATAAAACGGGCACTGTAGAAGGTTATCAGGGAAATGGCATCAAGATTACTGGAAGGTCGGGTTCGCTCCTTTTTGATAGTCTCATTCACCATGGCCGGGATACGGTTTATCTCGTATCATTCTGGCTAAATCCGATTGACAGGGACCTTTTTCCAAAAACAAGGCTTGAAATTAATCTTTATGATGAACAAGGCGTTAACTATGTTTATAAAAACGAGATGGCAGGAGCATTCCTTAAAACAGTAGATGGTTCATGGGGATTGATCGAATACCGGATCAACCTGTCCGGATCCGGAAGCCGGGTAAAAATTGCCCTGTATAATGACCGGATTGATAAGAAATCAACATACCGGATCGATGAACTGCTCTTAAGACCCGAATCCTGTGATTTTTACCTGAAACGACAGGATTATTTTGTTAAAAATAACAGGTGGTATGATGTCAGGTAGCGTCGTAGCAAACAGGCTCATCCTCGCAGCAGAACTGTTGTTTGTATTCGCCCTGTGCTATTTTCCGTTGTGCTACCGTATTGACGCCCTTACAATCCGGCAATGGGATGAAGCCAGAAACGCAGTGAACGCCATTGAAATGCTGCAGAACCATAAGTTCCTTGTACGGTATTATGATGGACAGCCGGAAGTTTGGGAAGTAAAACCTCCCCTGTTGACCTGGCTTCAGGTGATCTCCTTGAATATCTTCGGTTTTAACCAGCTTGCTATCAGGTTTCCCACTGTCTTTGCAACTTTCATGACCGTTTTGTTCCTGATCTGGTATTTCGGCAAATATCATCACAACAGGTATATTGGTTACACATCCGCCTTGATTCTAGTGACATCGCAGGGGTATATAGACCGGCATATTGCCCGCACCGGTGATCATGATGCATTGCTGATCCTGATCACGACGGTTGTAATCTTCCTGTATCATGAATTCCTGGTTTCAAAAGCGAATAAAAACTTCACGGTCATCGCTTTTAGCATACTGTTTATAATTGGAGTACTTACAAAAAGTATAGCTGTATTCTTTATTCTTCCAGGACTACTTTTATCCACCTATATCTTTAAAGCTCAAAATAAAATATTCAATAACAAATGGTTTTACATTGCTTTGTTAATCTTTATTGCAGGGATAGGAAGTTACTACTCAATGAGGGAAATACAGCAACCGGGATATTTAAAAGCTGTCTGGCAACTGGAATTATTTCACCGTTATTTTAACAGGGAAAACCTCTACGGCTCGACTGCGTTTTGGGATTACGGAAGAAATTTCTTCACTTCGCGATATACCTGGTGGATTTATTTCCTCCTTCTTTCTCTTGTCCTTTTGCCCTTATATTATTCCAAAAGTTCTGGTGTATTTAAATATCTTCTGATCAATACCATCATACTTTTCTTAGTCCTGTCAATCGGATCAAAACAGCTTTGGTATGACGGTCCCCTTTTTCCTCTTTTTGCTGCCCTCATCGCCCTGTTTTTTAATACCCTGGTTCAGGAATTATTTCTCCGGTTCCGGCCGGGAAAGAAACTCAATTCTTTCATAATATTTCTGGCCTTTATTCCCCTTATTATCTATCCCGGTAAAGTTGTTATGAAAAATGCCTCACGGACCGGCGAACTTCCATGGGATGTGGAAATATATGCTTTGGCCAATTACCTGAGTGACCCCGGCAATATCAAAAAATTTGAACCGGAACACGCAGACATCGTTTTTCAACAATATTCTGCGCATATTCTCTTTTATGTTGAAGGAATTAACATTCAGTCTGGCAGTAAATTAATTGCATTCAAACCCTTGAATGAAATAAAACAAGGTGATCTCCTTCTGGCTTCGGAACAGTCTGTCCTGGATTCGATCAAAGCGAGGTTCCGGTATGAAATATTGGATGAAAAGAAATCGGCATTTCTGTTGAAGATACTGCAACCCCTGGAACCTTCAGGACCTTTAAATGGTAAACAGGGCGATAATTGAGGTGCCTGGAAGAGCATATGAATTTTTGTGAATTTGCTAACTGTAATGTATCTTTATAACAGGAAATTACAAAATTAATACGTTATAGGCAATGGCAAACACATATACCCAATGTTATTTTCATTTGGTTTTTGCAGTAAAAAACCGCGATGCGCTGATAAAAAAAGCATGGAAAGATGAATTGGAAATGTATTTTACAGGAATTATCCAAAACCATCGTCATAAAATGCTGGCCATCGGTTCTAGGCCCGATCATATCCATATTTTGATAGGATATAATGTAAATCAGCTGATACCAGAGTTGATAGAAGAAATTAAAACATCATCAAACGCATTTATTAAAGGAAAGCGGTTATCTAAATTCAGGTTTGAATGGCAGAAAGGATATGGTGCATTTACCCATTCCCGGTCTCAGATAGACTCTGTGGTAAAATACATTTTATCACAGGAAGAACATCAGAAAAAAAGGCTCTTCAAAGATGAATACATGGAAATGCTCGAACGGTATAATGTTGAATATAAGCAGGAATACCTGTTTGAATTTTTTAATGATATTAATAAATGGGATTAAATATTACGGTGCTCTGCACCTAAGATCTGCCTTTTCATACGGATTTCTACAAATATCAGGCGGCGCTGCCGCCACAAATATTAAGGCGGCGCTGCCGCTACAGATATTAATGCGGCTCTGCCGTTACAAATATCAAGCGGCTCTGCCGCTCATGAAAGATTTTTCCAATGGTATCCCCAGAGGTGCATCGCACCGCAATAATTGTAGATGCATCGCACCCCAATATTTGTAGGTGCAGCGCACAGGGATATTTATGGGTGCAGCGCACCCCAATATTTGCAGTGCAACGCACCCCAATATTTGCAGGTGCAGCGCACCGGAATATTTGTAGGTGCAGAGCACCCCAATATTTGCAGGTGCATCGCACCCCAATATTTGCAGGTGCAGCGCACCGGAATA
>Ga0105092_10001336_pt1 | contig 13179 bp, 10 predicted proteins | sample PPLLak2March2015_FD_87021 | JGI IMG/M metagenome (GOLD analysis project Ga0105092, IMG submission 87021) | Freshwater sediment microbial communities from Prairie Pothole Lake near Jamestown, North Dakota, USA - PPLs Lake P7 Core (1) Depth... | ecosystem: Environmental > Aquatic > Freshwater >... | reverse complement strand
AATCAGTGATCTTCTGCGGAATACCACCGAAGCCGCGAGGGAAATTGAGCTGAGCACCAAACAGCAGAGCTCTGCGGTCGAACAGGTCAACACGGCGGTCGCCAATGTGGCACAAGCCGCCCGGGAAGCAGAGGCGAGCTCCAGCCAGGTGCTTCAAACGGTGGCGGAGTTGACAACGCTGTCGCGCGACCTCGGTCGCTTTATTAACTCGGATGGGCGAGCCTGACATGAGCGCGGACCCGTATAAGTACTTCCGGCCCGAGGCGCACGAGCTGGTGGAAAACCTGACACGAGGCGTTCTGGAGTTGGAAAAAGGGCATGGAAATCCGGATCTGGTCTCGCGGCTTTTGCGCCATGCCCATACCCTCAAGGGTGCCGCCCGGATCGTAAAGCAGATGCGGATTTCTGAGCTGAGCCACTCGATTGAGGAGATCCTGGCTGCATCTCGCGACGACCCGTCGGGTTTCTCTCCCGACAAGATCCGACAATTACTGGCCTGGATCGATCAGGTCTCTTCGGAATTAACAGAGCTCCGCTCGACAGAACAAGGCAGCCGGAGTCGGGAGAACCCGACCACAACAGACCCGCTGCCGGCGCCGGCCACTCCCGAGCCGGCAGGCGCGCGCACGCCCATCCAGTGGTTTGAAGCGGTTCGGATAGGAATCAAAGACATGGATGCGCTGCTCAGAAGCTTGTCCGAGCTCCGAGTACAGTTGTCCGGCTTGTTTCGCCAAACCGGAGAACTTGGCCGGGCTGCAAGGCTGGCCGACGAGTCTGCGCTCCCACGGGCAGCCCAGGAACCCGGTAGCCGGACTCCCTTGAACGAGAGTCCGGCCACGATGAACCTCAAGAGCTCACTCAAAGACATCCATCAGAAAATCAGTTCGATCCTCGACCGGGCGAACCGGGAGCTAAACGACGCATACGAGCAGGCGGCCACGATGCGGCTTGTACCTGCGAATTCGATCTTCGGCCTGCTGGAGCGGACTGCTCGAGATGCGGCGGAAGCTACCGGCAGACAGGTGGTCTTCGAGGGAAAAGGTGGTGACACCCGGCTGGACGGGCACGGGCTCGGACTGCTTCGCAACGCCCTGATTCATCTTGTCCGCAACGCCGTGATGCACGGAGTCGAACCGGTCGAGCATCGTGTGGCGGTCGGAAAACCAGCGGCGGGAGTGGTGCGGATCAAAGTCGAGCGGCATGGAAACCGAGCGCTGTTTGTCTGTAGCGATGACGGGCGGGGTGTGGACCTGGAGCGGGTTCGCCAGGTTGTCCTTCAACGCGGCCTGGTCTTGCCGGCGGACGCCGCTCGCCTGACACCTGCGTCGGCGATGGCGCTGCTGCTTCGCGGTGGGATAACGACTGCTTCACTCGTCTCGGAGCTGTCCGGCCGGGGCATCGGACTGGACGTTGTCCGCGACGCAGTGGCCTCCTTGCGGGGCAAGATCGCGACGCGAACGGAGCCCGGAAACGGCACCGAGATCGAAATTTCAGTGCCGGTGCTGGTCGAGTCACAGGAAGTCCTGCACGTGAATTGCGGCGGAAGGGCCGTGTCGATCCCGCACGCTGCGATCAAGCGTGCCCTCCGGCTCACGTCTTCTGATATCGGCCAATCACCGGAGGGGCAGACGATAGTATTCGACGGACAGGGTATTGGCTTTACTATGCTGGAGCGCTTGCTTCAGACCGGCTCGCACCAGCTTCCAGCCTCTTTTTCAGCGGTTGTTTTGGAGTCGCAGTCGGGAATCGCGGCTTTCGGCGTCGATCACCTTCTCGGCCGTGAGGAAGTGGTGATCAGGCCGATACCGGAGATTCTCGGAACAATTCCGATCCTGGGCGGCGCCTTTCTGGACAGCGAAGGCAACCCTCAGCTGGTTTTAAATCCCGAGGGGCTGGTTAAAGCGGTTCATTCGAACTTGATCCCGACCACTGACATCACTGCTGCTTGCCCTCCGCCGTTGCTGGTCATCGACGATTCGCTGACGACACGCATGCTCGAACAGGGCATTCTCGAAACGGCGGGGTACGAGGTCGACACGGCCTCTTCAGGCGAGGAGGCCTTGAAAAAGGCCCGCCAACGCCGGTACGGCTTGTTCGTGGTCGACGTGGAGATGCCGGGAATGGACGGCTTTCAATTCATCGAGTCCGCCCGTAATGACCCGGAAAGCAGTGGAATTCCTTCGATTGTGGTCACATCGCGTGATTCCGAAGAGGATCGTGCAAAGGGCGCCCAACTCGGCGCCAAGGCTTACATCGTCAAGAGCAGGTTCGACGAAGAGCTGTTGCTCAGGACGATCCACGAGCTGGTTGGTTGATTTATGGCCAAGGTTCGCGTGCTGGTGGTTGAAGATTCGTTGACGATTCGCAAATATCTGGTAGAAGCTCTCCGTGCTGACCCGCAAATCGAGGTCGTGGGTGAAGCTGATGACGGGCAGAAGGCGATCGAGCTTTGCGAGAAGCTGCGCCCCGATGTCATTTCCCTCGACATGATGCTTCCGGTCCTCAACGGCTTGGCGGCCACCGAGCACATAATGGCTTACTTCCCGACACCTATCCTGGTCGTTTCGGCATCCACTAACCGGGGTGAGCTCTTCAAGACTTACGAGGCCCTGGCAGCCGGAGCGGTGGACGTTCTGGAGAAGCCCACCGGTGATTCTTTTGGTGACGAGTGGGAGAGTAAGTATCGGCGGACGATCAAGATGGTTTCACGGATCAGGGTGATCACCCACCCTCGGGCCCGGCTGGCGGACTTCCAGGCAGCGCGCGTCGGCTTGGCGCAACGGGGGCCGGTGAACCAACCGTCCGTATCAGGCCTTACTGGCCTCTCGGATGATGCTGGAAGTTTCCGCTGTGTAGCGATAGGAGCCTCGACCGGCGGCCCAGGCGCCGTGGCTCATGTCCTCCGGTCACTGCCGCCCCAATTCCCGCTACCGGTCCTGGTCGTCATCCATATTGCCAGTCCCTTCGCAGTGGCACTGACCGAGTGGTTTGGCACGGTGGCGTCGATACCGGTGCGGGATTGCGTCGATGGTCAGCTGATGCCGCAGGTCGGTCAGCCGGGCGTCATCATGGCGCCTCCGGATCGGCATCTTGTGCTGAAGAGCGGTCGATTGTGGACGACCCGGGACGCCGAAAGACATTTCTGCCGACCGTCGGTGGACGTGCTGTTCGAATCCCTTGCGAGGGAAATGGGTCATTCGGTTGTCGCCTGCCTGCTCACGGGCATGGGCCGCGACGGCGCCACCGGATTGCTGGCGATCAAGAAGGCCGGGGGGATGACCATAGCTCAGGATGAACCGAGTAGCGTGGTTTACGGAATGCCGCGAGCGGCAATCGAGCTCGACGCCGCCCGACGGGTGCTTGCCCTTGATGAGATCGGACCGGCATTGCTGCACCTGGCTCAGTTGAGCTCAGCGGCTGATTGAATCATTCTACGGGGAAGAAAGCCCACACTTCGGCTGAAGAACCAAGAATGAGAAGTGTTCTTATTATCGACGACAGCCTGACCGTCCGGATGGACCTGCAGGAAGCCTTTGAAGCGGCGGGGTGGAAAGCGATCGCTTGTTATTCGGCCGCTGCCGCCCGCACGGCACTTGGGGAAGATCGATTCCACCTGGTCATCCTCGACAGCTGGCTGCCGGACATGAATGGTGCGGATTTTGTCCAGGAGCTCAAAAACAACCGGGCCACAATGGGCACACCGATCATCCTTCTGTCTTCTGAAACACAAGCTGCCGATCAGTTGCGGAATCTGAGCGTGCAGGCCGACACGCACATCGGAAAACCCTACAATCTGGCAGATCTGATGTTGCAGGCGCAGCTGTTGGCGGACAGTCGCCGGGACGCGGTTTCGGATCCTCCCGCGCCCTTGATTCTGACTGTAGACGATAGCCCGACATATGCACACGAGCTCGGCTCTCAGCTCGCCAAGGACGGGTTGGAAGTAGTGTTGGCCGCATCGGGCGAGGAAGCTTTGCAGCTTCTGCAAGTCCGGTCGGTTGACTGTGTGCTGCTCGATATGATGATGCCGGGAATGCCGGGCCCGGAGGTGTGCCGGCGTATCAAGAACCTGGCCAACTCTCAAGCTACCCCGGTGATCATGCTTACAGGCCGGGAGGACCAGGATGCCATTCTCGAGAGTTTCGCCGCCGGCGCAGATGATTACGTGTCCAAGTCGAGTGATTTCGTGGTCCTGCGGGCTCGTCTGCGGGCCCAGCTGCACCGCAGGCGGGTTGAGATAGAGACCAACCGGATTAGAGAAGACCTGCATCACAAGCGGACGGAGGAATTGGCCGAGCATGCCAGACAGCTGCGCGCGCTGGCGGGAGAGCTGGCGCTGGCCGAGCAGCGCGAACGCCGGAGAATCGCGACGATTCTGCACGATCACCTGCAGCAGTTGCTGTTCGGCGCGATGCTCCGCCTGGAGGTTCTCAGGCGCGTCGAAGACAACGCTGCCAGGCAGGCGGTCGGTGAGATCAAGGAACTGCTGAACGAGTCTTTAGAGCTTTCGCGGTCCCTAACCACGGAGCTCAGCCCTCCGATTCTCCAGGAGGGAGGGCTGTCGGCCGGCCTGGAGTGGTTGGCTGACTGGATGGCTGATAAGCATGGCCTGTGCGTCGATCTGGCCTTGGAGGAGGACATCCCTCCACTTGTCGAGGACGTCAAGATCCTGCTTTTCGAGTCGGTGCGTGAGTTGATATTCAATGCAGTAAAACACGCGCGGATTCGTTCGGTGAACGTCGCTGTTCGGCAGCCTGAAGGTAGCGCGATCGAGATTACCGTCAGCGATAAAGGATCTGGCTTTAATCCCGCAAAAGTGAGGCCTGCGGGCGAGGCCGGCGGGGGTTTTGGGCTGTTCGGAATTCGCGAGCGGCTTCAACTGATCGGCGGCAAGATGGAGGTCCAGAGCTCTCCGGGGAACGGCAGTCGACTGACCTTGACTGTGCCGCTGGTCCAACCCGCTGCCGGAGACTGGGCTGGTAGTCCGGATCAGGCGGGAATCGCCGAACCGGAGGTCTGGTTCACGTCTCGAACACCCGGTTCGAAGATCCGGGTACTGGTGGCCGACGATCACGCAGTGGTACGCGAAGGCCTGTCGCAACTCCTGAATCGAGAACCGGATATCGAAATCGTCGGTGGCGCCACAGACGGCCAGGCGGCCATCGAGTTGGCAGGGAGTCTGATGCCCGACGTCATCCTTATGGATCTCAGCATGCCCCGGCTGAACGGCATTGAAGCGACCCGGATTATCCACCAGCGTTTTCCGGATATCCGCATTATCGGCCTGTCGATGTTTGAAGAAGGCGAGCGTGCCCAAGCCATGCGGGATGCCGGCGCCGTCGCTTACGTGACGAAGGCCGGTCCAAGCACCAACCTGATCGGCGCCATCCGCGCCTGCCGCCAAGTTAAGAGCCACTGATTGCATTCAGTCGCGGTTTTCAGCGCTCGAAGTTTTTCAGGCGTAGCTGCGCGCGCTTCACAAAAACCGACCGTCACAGACCGTCCAAATATCGACTCACTTCGAGAAGGACGTCCTTTCGGTCTTTCCATGGCTTGTAAACCAGGCGCGCCTTCAGTCGGTATTCATCTCCGACCCTGTAATCGGGAACAATGAACTGGAAGTCCCACGCCGGGTTGGAGCCGTCCCCGCCCTTCGTAGCGCCGCCGCCGGATGGTGAGTGGGAAAAACGGATTCTCTTGTCCGGTTTGAATATATAGATGAGGACCATGTTGCGAAAGCGGCCGTAGAAGAACGGCGCCGAATAGCGCAACGGAGAAATACTGTTCCACAAGGTCGGTTTTTCGGTGTCGAATTTGATCTGTGTCGAGTCAGCCTCATTTCGAACGGTGCTATCGCGGTTGTGCTCCTGTGTGAGGAATTGCACCCAGACGGGTTTGGCGAGCGTAGACCCCGCCGCGAGGAAGTGGATGCTCTTGTCTTCGGGATCGTTGATGTACGAGGCCCAGAAGACGCCGAGGAAATTCCCTGCCAGTTCGGGCTTTCTGGGTACGCAGGTGAACTCCATGTCGAGATAGTAGGGATCGTGGAGCTCAAATCGGGTCGTGCTTTCGACGCCGTAAACAGGAGTGGGTGCCTGGCGGAGCTCCGCGGTCGTCGAACTGATGAGCCGGAATTCCATGGGAGCGGCCCTGGGCTCGAAGAGGATAGCCCGGTCATCGCTCGCCGGTCGCGCGTCGAAGTAATGCTCCAGATTAAGGCCGGAGAAGGAGGTAACAAAAGGCATCTCGCGGCAATCAGGCGAAAGGAGACTGAAGATTCCGTTGTACCAGGCCCGGTGTTCACCCAGAGCCCGATTGTTTCCAACTGTGCATTGCAGCCTGGAGACCTTGATGACTGCGTAGTCGACCCCTTCGCGGCCGTCCTCAGCCATCTGGGCAGCCAGGCAGACAAAACTGAGCAACGCCAGCCAGAAACGGGGTCTAAACAGCGTCGAGGCTTTCATAGCCTGGATTATACAAATGGCGAGAAGGCTCGTGCTATCGGGGAACTTCCCCTTGCACTTCGACAAAAGTCGTGCTCAGAAACTGAACGGCCAGGGCGCGGGATTCGCGCGGGAGAGCGTGCTGGTCGTCCCGGTGGAACCCAGGTGCAGCGATCAAAGAGGCATACTCGTGCGCAAAGCAATTTTGGAGTGCGGCGGCCGCCGCACTGCAGTGCTTTATCAGGACTGCCGGCGACGCGGCTTTGGCTCCCCGGGGAGCGGAGTACGGGCAGAAATCTCAGCGGCGGTTGAGTGACTCGCCGTGCTCACCTTGCGAATCGACCGTCAGCTGATCCACAAACGAGTCGCGCTGCTGGGGCTGACAAGGGCTTACTACCGTTACGCGCACTCCTCGAACGCTGAGATTCCGCGATCAAACCATCCAGAACAGGAAAGCGGCATGATCGCGACCAGTGGCCTGGGCGACGATGCGCTCCCAAAGGCGGTGACCGTTCGTCGCATTGGTAAAGACGACGACGCCCGATCGTGCTGCTGCGTCGCCCATCATGAAAGCCTTGAAGGTGCCGTTGTCTCCCCAGTGCCAGAAGCAGTCTTGCGCGGCCTCGCGTTCAAGGCCCAGTCCCAGTCCCCAGCCCAGCGCGCTGTTTATCTTCACTTGAGGAGTGAGCATCTCCCGCCTGCTCGCCTCAGCGAGGTCGAGCGAATCACCAATGCCGCCCATCAGGCGAATCATGAATTGCGCGTAATCCTTTGCAGTCGTTATGAGACTGCCTGCGCAGTTTGGAATCATGAAATTCGGAAGCGCCACCAAATTCTTGTCGACTAACGGCAAGGCTCGGGCGGTATCGTCGTGCCTCCACTGAGGCAGGGGTTTTCTCCACTCCTGGGCAATCTCAAGTAGTCGTGGACCCTGTCGGGCATTCCACATCTGCTGGGCCGCAACTCGATTGTTGTGTCCCCAGGAGACGCGCGCTTCGGTTTCCTTCATCCAGACATAGGTGCTGCTGGTCATGCCAAGCGGCCGGAGCACACGTTCCTGGATGTACCCTTCGAATCCTTTGCCGGTTATCTCCTCGACCGCGCGCTGCAGAAAGTAGAAACCTTCGCCCGAGTATGAAAACCTCCCACCCGGCTTGAAGGCGGGCGAGAGCCGCTCGTTTTTCGCGTTTCGCCAGTTCACAAATCCGGTTGACTGGCTCATCACTTGACGCGCGGTTATGAGCCTGGCCTGAGCCTCGTCGGCGAGGTCCGGGTAGGGAAAGTATTGAAACAGAGGCCGGTCCAAATCGATGAGCTTCTCGTCGCGCATTCTCAGAACTGCATACGAGAAAACGGGCTTGCTCAACGAAGCCGCACCAAAGATCGTGTCAGCATCTACGGCATCGTTTTCGCCGGATTTCTTCACGCCGAACCCACGAGCTAAGGCCAGCTTTCCATCATTGATCATCGCAAAAGAAAGCCCGGGGACACCCGCAAGCTCCATCAACCTGGGAAGTCCGGCCAGGAATCCGTCTGAGATCGTTCCTCTGGGCGGCCGGAGGGTTCTCTTGGGCGAGACCACCTGAGGCGCTAGAAACGCGGCCCCGGTTCCAAACGCGAATTGGCGACGGGATGTTTTTTCTTTCATTCTCTGTCTTCCACGCAACACATACAGGTAGACTCCTGAACACGGAAAGAGGTTGGGAGTGGGGAGAGATTGTCGGCTACTACTTGGGTCGGACCTGCATATAGCCAAGTGACACCAGGAAGTCGTCCTCTCTTTGATGCGCATCCGCCTCAGCTGCCGGATCACCGTCAAAGTCTCTGAATTGAACTTTCAGGTTCCGGGTTAACAGGTGACCGACTCTTGGATACACGTGAAGTGTGCACTTTGCACCCGCCTTTTCGGCCGCGTCCCGAAACGTTCGGGCGTCTTGCGTAAGCACGATGCTATCCTCCTCTCCCTGGATAATCAGCGTGGGGGGTAGCCGCCGGTTTATGAACTCCGACGGAGAATAGGCGGCTGGATCGCCCTTTCCTGCCATGAGACCAACGAAAAATTCGTCATGGGCCATATTGAGCGCCGGCGAGAACAGTAGAAGCGCGTTGGGACGCGAGCTCTCGACGATCTTCTTCCCCTTGACCGATGGCAACATCGCGGCGCAGGCAACCAAATGGCCTCCCGCCGATACCCCATAACCCGCAACTCGCCTGGGGTCGATCCCGAATCGGGGCGCTTGCCGGCGAGCCCATGTGAAAGCCGCACAAGTATCCTCAACAGCGTCAACAGGCGATAGCCCGGACTCGGCCAAGCGGTACTCCGCGGCAATCGCAACCATTCCTTTTTCAGCAAATTCCTTCGCCCTGCCAAAAGTCCACGCCGCCTCACCTAAGGTCCACGCGCCACCGTGAAACAGCAAAATGGCCGGACGGGACTGATCCTTTGCCGTGGGCAGAAAGACGTACGCCTTGAGCGACCGCGCCCCGATTTGGCGATAAGTAAAGGCTTCCGGCTCAGCGACCTTCTGAAGAACATTGGCCTCGGGAAGGCTTGGGCAGAATCCGCCTGCCAGGGCCGCAAAGAGCAGGCTGGCTGCAGGAACGGTCACGATTGCAGGTTTTACGGTCGGCATCGCGGACAGTATACCTTTTGCGAGTCCCGAAGCGAGTGCGGCTGCCCCGTCCTGGCTCAGCAACAATCCCGCCTTTTTGCGTAGCTGTCTCTCCTGACCCGACAGATCCTTTACACCTGTAATGGCTATCCGGCGGCGGTTTGATTGCGGGCGACATCCAGACGACACCAGGCGTACAAGGCGTCGTAGACCTCAAACTGCCGCTCGATGTTCTCCGCGTCTTCGGGATAGCGCAGGCTGTAACCGACAGCTATGGCCTCGAGTCCGGCAGCCAGCGGATCAGCCTCCAATCGGTTGGTGTCTGCCGCATTCACAATCTTTGCCATCCGAAGCAGTGCCTTGTCGGTCAGTTCGTAGTCCTTGATGATCGCATCGAAACTGCACTGGTCGCCGCGGTGATGCAACTCGGCGCCCGGCGTGTCGAAGGGAATGGCGCCCTCCTTTGCCGCTATCTCCATGACCTTGCTCTTGGGTACGAACAGAAATTCGGCATGCGAGTCGATGAACCGCGTGATCAGCCAGGGGCAGGCGACCCGGTCGACGTGCACGTGGGATCGTGTTATCCACTTCATCGAATGCTCCTCTTATGGACTATATGATCTTGGATGCCGACTTGCCGGATAGCGTTTCTTGTTTCGTTTCTTGTTTGTTGAAGAGTCTGCGGACGGCCCCCTTCCCTTATTGGCGCCGGACTCTCCGGAGCCCGGCGCCAAAAACCGAGTGAAGGACTCCATGAGATCTGGGCAACGGCTCAGCTGTCCGCGCGCAAGGCAACAATCGGGTCGATGCGCGACGCGCGGCGGGCAGGAAGCCACGTCGCCAGCAGGGCGACGGCCGCCAGGCCCGCCGATACCGCTGCATAGGTGACCGGATCCATCGGGCCCACGCCAAACAGCAGCGCAGACATGACAGGGGTAAGCGCCAGCGAAACGCCCAAGCCGACCGCGAGGCCGATACCCGTGAGCAAGAGCCCGTGACGCAGAAACAGCCGGCGCACATCTCCGGTCTGTGCGCCCAGCGCCATGCGGATGCCGATCTCGCGCGTCCGCTGCGTAGCGATGTAAGCAATCACGCCGTAGATTCCCACCACACCAAGGAGCAGCGCCACGCTCGCGGCAATGGCCAGCATGACCATGGCAAAGGAGGTCTGGGCCATGGAATCGGCCTGAATTTCATCCAGGGTCTGCACGTTAGCCAGCGGCAGGTTCGGGTTCACGGACCACACGGCTTGCTGGAGCTCGCGCAGGAAGCCCGATTCGCCCACGCGGGTCGACCGTACGGCGTAAGCCATGTTGCGCGTCGGATAAATCTCATTTAACAAAGGCCAATACACGATGGCGGTCGCCGGTTGATTCAAGCCATCGTCGCGCTCTTGACCAACCACACCGACGATCTCGTACCAGGTGGGCCGAAATCCCCGAACCCGTTTGCCTGGCGCCTCCGAGGGATTCCGCCAGTACTCACGCGCCAGCGTCTCGGAGATGACGACGACGGGCCTGAGCTCGTAAATGTCGGTCCAGGTAATCGCGCGTCCTGCCACGATGGGATTGCCCATCGTCTCGAAGTAGCCGGGTGCGACGCTCTTGAAGCGCCGCAACGGTGGCACCTTGCCGTCCGGCACATGGACGTGTTCCACGCTGAGAGGATTGCCGTTGTCCTCCCCGTCCATCGTGATCGAGGACGAGAGGCCGACCGAGACGACGCCTGGCAGCTGCTGCAGTCGTTTGGCGATCCGATCATGTGTCCGTGCCATCTCCACCCGATCCGCGATGAGTGCCTCCGGCACTTCGATACGAAACGTTTGCACCTGTTCGGGGCGGACAAAACCGGGCTGGACCTCCTGCATGGCGACGAACGTCCGAATCATCAGTCCCGAGATGATCAACAGCACGAGGGCCATTGCGACCTCAGCCACGATCAGGGTACTGCGGGTCCATTGTCGGACTGGAGCATCGCTGGCCGACCGGCCGCCTTCTTTGAGCGCCGCGGCGCTCGGTGTCCCAAATCTCAGGACGGGAATGAGGCCGAACAAGAGACCAGTCGCGAGCGAAATGACAAGCGCGAATAGCAGCACCACGGGATCGATGCCGATCTCATCCACGCGTGGTAAGGTCGCGGGCGCCAGCCTCCTCAGCAAGCCGATACCGGCTCGCGCGAACAAGAGGCCGGCCACGCCCCCGGCAAGTCCCAATATCAGGCTTTCCGACAGCAGCTCTCGGGCAATGCGACTCCGACTCGCGCCCAGTGCCGCCCGGACGGCTAGCTCCTGCTGGCGTCCCTCGGCGCGCACGAGAAACAGATTCGCGACGTTCGCACAGGCAATGAGAAGCACGATACCCACGGTACCGAAGAGAATCCAGAGGATTTGGCCGATGTTCCCGATCACGTCCTCGGCCAGTGGCCGCACGTTCGCCTCCAACCGGATCGAGGCGTACCCCGGAACCTGATCGAGGAGCGGTATCAGGCGCGCTATGTCGGCGTTGGCCTCGGAAAGCGTGATGCCTGGCTTCAAGCGCGCCAGTGCCTGGAAGCCGAAGCTTACACCGTTTGCGTCCGCGCGGTCGGGCTGCAGGGGCAAGAGCACCGCGGGATCGGTGCGCAGGAACTTGAATGACGAGGGCAACACGCCGACGACGTCAGCGGGAGCGCCATCAATCACGAGCCGTTGACCGACGACGTCGTGGGCGCCGCCGAACCGTCGCTGCCAATAGCCGTACGTCAAGATCACGCGCAGCGGACTGCCAGGCCTGTCGTCCTCCTTGCTGAACAGCCGGCCAAGAATAGGCCGGACTCTCAACAGCGGCAGGGTACCGTCCGTGACGGCGAGCGCCTGGACACGCTCCGGCTCACCACGGCCGGTAATCGAGACCTCCTGGCGGTCCCATGCCCCGATGTCCTCGAACGCCCGGTGGTCGTCGCGATAGGTGAAATACGTGGCGGGCCCCTGATTCATCACGGGAAGGTTGAGTCCCGGCCCGCGGTGATACAACCCCACGAGCCGCTCCGGCTCAGGAAAGGGCAGCGGCTTCAGCACCACGCTATAGACCACGCTGAAGATCGATGTCGTGGCGCCGATCCCGAGGGCCAGCGTCAGAACCGCAATGACGGTAAAGCTCGGACCCCGGCTCAGCACACGCGCCGCGTGCCGGAGATCTTTCCACAAGTCTTCGATGACGTTCATTCGTCGCATATCGCGGCACTCCTCCTGAAACTGGGCGATGCCTCCGATCGTGCGCAGCGCAGTCCTGCGCGCTTCGTCAGGGGCCATCCCGGAGGCGATGTTCTCTTCGATCAGTTGGTCGAGATGAAAGCGAAGTTCGGCTTCGAGCTCGAAGTCGACCTCCCGGCGGCGGAACAGCGAGCGGAGCCGCAAACGGGCTTTGTCCAGGGTACGCATCTCAAGCCTCCTCGACCACCAGGTTGATGGCGGCCGAGAGCCGAACCCAGCTCGCCAGTTCTTTCTCCAGTTGTTTACGGCCGGCGCCGGTGAGGGAGTAGAACTTCGCCATACGCCCCGCCTCGGTTGTTCGCCACTCGGCCTTGATCCAGGCTTGTTGCTCCAGACGGTGAAGCGCCGGGTAGAGGGATCCCTGCTGGATCTGAAGAGCTTCTCGGGACACCTGTTGGATGCGCTTAGCGATGGCCCAGCCGTGCTTGGGCTCCAGCGAGATTGTCTTGAGGATCAAAAGGTCGAGTGTTCCTTGGACCAGATCAGTCGGTTTTGACATATATACCTAGATTAGCGACAATTGTAGATAATCAACACTAACCCGTCAAGTCCGCCGGAAAAAGACAAAGTAGACGCCGAATGTATCAGAATCTCTCTCCTTGGCAATCTAGGAGAAGTCCGCTCTGGTGTATCAGGCGAGCACGGTCGACCCGCTCCGCCAGGAGTGAACCTTCGAGGTAACATAAGCCTGAATAATGACTTATAGCCATGCGTCGACCGGCCTGACGGCCTCGAAGGTGGAGGCGTCCGCTGGGAGCGCAGGCGTCTCGCCCAATGCCATTTACTTTTTCGAACGCGGGGGCGCCAGGCCATTTTGGAGTGCGGCGGCAACGAGAGGCCGACGCTTTATCAGGCCTCGAGGCGACGCCGCTTT
>Ga0105092_10001335_pt1 | contig 13180 bp, 8 predicted proteins | sample PPLLak2March2015_FD_87021 | JGI IMG/M metagenome (GOLD analysis project Ga0105092, IMG submission 87021) | Freshwater sediment microbial communities from Prairie Pothole Lake near Jamestown, North Dakota, USA - PPLs Lake P7 Core (1) Depth... | ecosystem: Environmental > Aquatic > Freshwater >... | reverse complement strand
AACTAGCCCCGGCGCCTGTTCGGGTTGTCCAGCTTGGCCCCGGGCCGCCGTCAACACGCCGGCGAGTACCAATCCAAGCACGGTAATCTTCGAGACCCGCATAAGTGCATTCATCGGCCAAGATACACAGCAATCGGCAAGCCAAGCCTGGCTGTTCCCCAAAGGCCCTTGCTAATCAAAGAGATACCTTAATCGGACGGGTGACGGGCGCTTCTTCATCTGTTTGAAAAGCAACAGCAGGCGAAGGATTTGAAGCACCCCGGCGGACTGGCGTGATCGACATCCCCGGAGACGTGACCGCCTCTACCATCCCGACAAAATTCAAGCGAGGTTACGGTCAGTCCTGGAACCTCACGGTTCAGAGGGAGCTCGGACACGGCTTTGTGAGTGAAACGGGTTACGTGGCAACCAAACAGATCCGGGCCCTCGGCTTTTGGGAAGTGAAGTGGGCGCCGATCGGTGGCGGAACCGCCGGCCTGCAGCTCTATAAGCCATTCGGCCGGACAGCCAATACCCGCGGTAAAACCCGAGGTGGAGATTTTCGGGAATGTAGGCCCCGACCAGGCCTATTTCGATACGACCGCTTTTGCGGCCGTCAATGATGCCCGCTTCGGCACGGCCAGCTTCAGAGCCCTTCGGGGCCCAGGCCAGAAGACTTGGAACTTCGGGTTGTTCCGGATGTTCCAGTTCCGCGAGGCGGTCAACGTGGAGTTCCGGGCGGAGGCGTTCAACTTTACGAATACCCCCATCTTTTCGAATCCGAACGGCAGCGTCGACAGCAGTTCATTCGGCGAGATCACGGATGCCCAGGGGGAAAGAGAGTTCCGCTTCGGCCTGCGGGTCGGGTTGTAGTTCCTGGTGCCGGGTCTGCCTGCCGCCTGGCCGAAGTCGCTCGCGGCAGGCAGGCTCACTGTAGCCCTGGACTTTATACACATCTCGGAACCGAGGCGTCTCTAATATGGAGTGCGGCGGCAGAAGGACTCCGACGCTTTATCAGGAGGCCTGGCGACGCCGCTTTGGTTTCCCCGCGGAGCGGGAGGAGTGACGGCAATCGTGATTTGGAGCTAACCCGAACGGTCTTCGCCATCCGCTCCGGCCGATCACTGGCTCCACTCACGATTCTGCCTATCCTCCCGCTCCGCGGGGAGCCAAAGCGTCAGCGGACGCGGAGCGGCGTCGCCAGGCCTCCTGATAAAGCGTCGGAGTCCTTCTGCCGCCGCACTCCATATTAGAGACGTCTCGGCGCGCATTGTGGATAAGTGCAGGTTCTGGCGCCGCACTCCAAATTCGTCCGGCGCCCGCATGGTCAGTGCGGTTCGTTCGTTCCCAATTCCCGGATCACGATGTTTTTCCAACGGACCGACCAGGGACCTTTTTCCTCCGGAATCGAATGGACCTGAAGCATGATTCTCCCTGCCGCCGTCACCTCGTCGCGGAGGTCCGCGATCTTGATCCCGTTGATCCAAGTCTCGGCGTGCTGTCCGACAAAACGGATATGGTATTGATTCCAGGCGCCGTTCACGAAAACCGAGCGCTTCCTTGGATCAGCGCGCTCTTCTTCCTTTGAGAGCCAGCCGCGCCTAGCCTCGTCATAGATAAATCCGGCGTCCCCGAAATCCTTGTTCGGATTGTTCGGCTCACTGGAAGCCTCGATTTCCACCTGATAGCCGTAGACTCGTCCCTTTGGATGGCCCTCGGTGGCTTGTTCGTACTGGTGGCTTCTGATCTGGACGCCGGAGTTGAGCTCCGGGTTGTCCAGCCTCACCTGAAAACGAAGCTCGAAGTCGGCGTACTCCTTCTCCGTGGCCAGAAAGGAATTCGGGCTCCCCTTGGCCGTCTTTCCCACCAGCTCGCCACGGTCACGGATCACCTCGTACGTCGCCGTGCCATTGACCTGTTTCCAGCCGGTCAGATCCTTCCCGTTAAAGGCCGGCTTCCATCCGACGGCATCGCGCAGGTACGGGGTAAACGGATCGGAAGTTGACAGGCGGTCACGCGTCGGGAAGCAGGCAGGTACGGGAATCGTAACGTTTCCGGTTGCGGCCCATTCGGCGCCTCGCAGCAACGTGGTCTGCAACCCCACGTCGAACAACGCCTCCAGGTTGTCTCCCAGGACCGTATGGAAGACCCGTCCCGCCCCGTAACGGATCGTCATGAGGATCGGTTCGTGCTCTCCGCTCCCCCCGGTTTTCGGGTCGGAATAGGCCGTGGCCAGGACTTCGAGATCTTTTGCAGGGCCGCGGAGCCGGTCATAGAGCTCATCCGTAGAGTGAAGCCAGCTGGGAGGCAGACCCCGCATGATAGGGTGCTCGGGAGCCCGGTTGTCGATCACAAACGCGTGTCTTCTGCCGTGGGAACCGCCTTTGCCCGGCGCCGTGTCCCGTACAATCTTGCCATCCCGCCACCGGATATACGGGCCATGCGCCTCGTTCCGGTCTCCCCAGCCGCCCAAGCCGATGACCTCGTTGTATTCCGTCCAGCCCGGAAACGAATTGTCGGCCGCGTGGTAGACGACCACTCCCCCTCCCTTTTGAACGTAGTCGATGAAAGCCTGTCGGGTAGAGGACGCCCAGTCTTCGCCATTGTAGTTGAGCACCACCAGGCGATATTCGGCAAAAGAGGGTCTGAAATTCTCCATGCTCTTCCCCGCCGGCGGAGAAGTCGCGACATTCACAGCAAAACGTCCGCTGTTCTCCAGCGTCGCCTTCAGAGTCTGGGTGGCGATCTCCCATTGATGGTTGTTCTGGCCGTCGACGATCAGAGTCTCGATCCGCTGGCTGAAAACCGAGCCTGACAGGGCAACTAGAAGCAGAATCGTGGGAATTGTGCGCATGCCTTGATCCTCGCTTTTCCTGTTCCTCTCTTCAAGTCTTCGGGACGCCAGGCAGGCGCAGCCGTTCCGCCGCCGGAAGATCATATTGCGTTACGCATAATCCGTAACTCCAAACAGTCGGGAGGCTTCGATCTTTTCACACCTTCTCACCGCACTCCAATATTCAAGAGCTTACACCTCGGCTATCTCGTAACCTCTCCGATACTCCGGCTTGATCAGTTGGTTGGCTTTAGGGTTGTCAAATTGGATCTTTGCCGCGTCGAACTGAAGAGAGACGTTGCCAACCCGCTGGGCCAGATTGCCCATGTGCATCATAAGGTTGCTGGCGTGGGCGATCGAGATGTCGGCTGTGGGAGGCTTACGGCTTCTCATCGATTGCAGAAAGTCGCGGTAATGCTCCTCGTCGCAAGGCCTTCCGTACATCTTGTCGACTATCCCGCCGCCTGACTGCTGGACGATCCAACCGCCTCCGTGGCGGCCGACCGTCATCATGAGCTCGGAGCCGTATATCTCGATTCGGGTCGCGTTGTGCGTCCAGTAAGGGAGCAGATCGTTTCGCCTGATGGTCCCGGAGGTCTTCATCATGTACTTGGGATAGCCGGTAAGCTCGAAGGTCAGCAAGAAGCTCCCAAAGTCCCAGTTCGAAACCTGGACATCGGGAACCTCGGCGTCATCGTCCGGGTAGACATAACGGCCGCCCACCGTGCGCACGCTTCGCGGGACGCCCGGATCTCCCATGAGCATGAGCGCCAGGTCAAGCTGGTGGATCCCGTCGTCCGCCATGTCGCCGCCGCTGAAGTCCCAGAATTTGTGCCACCCGCCCTCAAAGATGTCGTCATGGTAAGGCCGCTTGGGCGTGGAACCGAGCCAGACATCCCAGTTAAAGCCTGCGGGCGGCTCGGAGGACGGACCCAGCCGGAACGGGCCCCCGGACTTCATATTGAACACCTTCACCAGACCGATTTTCCCGAGCTTTCCGCTCCGCACGTAGTCACGAGCGGCGAGCGTGTAGGCGCCTGAACGGTTTTGCATTCCGACCTGGACGATTCGGCCGTACTTCCTGGCCGCCTCGACCATCCTTCCGCTTTCCCAAATGTTGCGGGAATGAGGCTTTTCGACGTACACGTCTTTACCTGCCTGGCAGGCCATGATCGCGAGAGGCGCGTGCCAGTGATCCGGGGTCGCCACAACGACGCCGTCAATATCTTTGGTATTGAGGACTTCGCGTGCGTCCTTCGAAAATCGAGGCGGAGTGCTCTGAACTTCCGAGAGGAACTTCCAGGCTTCGTCCAAGCGGTCCTGCCGTAAGTCACACAGGGCCAATAGGTTCGCCTTCTCCTCAATCAGGCCTCTCATGACGTAACGACCGCGTCCCCCGCAGCCGATCATTGCCAAATTGATCCGGTCGTTGGGCCCCGGCGCCCGGTTTCTGGCGGAAGCGTGAGCCGAGATACCGCCGGCAGCCACAATACCGCTCCCCTCTCCCAGAAAAGCCCTGCGATTCAAGCGTCTCATCATCCCCCCTTTTTGCTTCCTCATCTTAATTTGATTGGCCTGGGAAAAGCATGCCCCTTTTTACGACGGTTTGAGCGGCGCTCAACGCAGATCGAGGGGCTGTTCCGAAAATAGGGTCGGACATGAAGACGAGCAATTTATTGTGGCCGGACTCTCCAGAGTCCGGCAGCCCAGCCCGTTTTTGGCCGGGCTCAAAGGGCGAGCCCGGCGCCGGACTCTGGAAAGTCCGGCCACGATAGAGACCTCCGGGCTTTCTGGGTTTGCTGGAACCCTTTGATAACGAGCCAAACTCCAGTCGTTGCGACCGTTTTGCGAGCTTTAAACGGGTTGGTGAGCGCGAGCCTGCCCACGGCAAGTTTCCAGAAATGAAGAAATAGGCGGAAATAGATTTCGGCCCTATCAGGTCGATTCGGACCGCCTACCCGAGGAAATAGCGAACCGCCCGCTCCTTGGACTGCAGCATGTGACGGGAGCTGCGAGTGCGTGCGGCTTCCACGTCACCGTCTCTTATCGCATCAAGAATTCTCTCATGTTCCTTCATCACGTCGGACCCGTACGAGTCGGCAGCCATGGTCAGGTACGAGAACCGGGCGAAGTGCACCAGAACCTGGGTCAATTGTTGACAAAGGCGGCGATTCCCGCTCATTTCTGCGATCAGGCAATGAAACTCGTGATTCACCTCGACGAAGGCCGGGAAGGTGTCCCGGTTTCCGGCTTCGTACGTGATTTTGGCCAGCTCATAGGCCCGGGCGATGAGCTCGGGGCTCTTGGCGGCGCAGGCAAGTTCGGCCGCCGCGGTCTCCAGGATCTCCCGGAATTGGAACAGTTCGTTCAGATCCTGGATGGTTATACCGGTGACCGAGTACCCCTTTTGGGGGACCCACTGCAGGAGCTCTTCCTTGGAAAGCCTCAAGCAGGCATGGCGCACCGTGGTGCGGCTGGCGCCATACTTCCTGCAAAGCCAGTCTTCCGTAACGGACAAGCCTGGCTGGATCTGACAGGTAACGATGTCCCGTTTCAGGCAGGCGTAGAGCTGTTGAGTCAGCGAGGACGTCTGTTCCCCCGTCTGCCCCGGCCTGCGATTCGGGTCTGGATATGTCGCCAATCTGTGTCTCTCCAATCAAAAATACCGATTGCAGCGGGACGCCTCATGGTTTGCGGCGTCCTAGAGCGCGACCTCACTCCCGCCCGTCGCGACTGAAGACGAGGCGGGAGCGAGATGAGGGTGGGCGCATCCGTCATCTAGAATGCGATCTTGAGTCCTATCCGCATCAGCCTTCCGGGAGTTGTGTTCGCCCTGTTCAAATAGCCGAAACCGGCCTGATAAGTAAACGGAACAGTAGACGGATTCGTCAAGGATTTTCGGTCGAAGCCGTTGAAAACCTCGTGCCCCGAATTCGGATTGAAGAAGAAGTTGGGATGGTTCAGGGCGTTGATGAAATCCGCCTGGAGCTCGAGGTAAGTGTCCTCGCCGCCAATTCCGAGCCCGAATTTTTTGAAAACTCGAACGTCATAGAACGTGGTCACCGGGTTACGCACGTCACCCAGGGTGCGCGGGGCATTACCGAAATCAGGCTGGCCGAGAGCGCCGGGGACCGAGAACGCCGCGGGGTTCAGATAGGGATTCGCGTACGGGTTCTGTTTCCAATTCGGGTTGATCAGCGGAACTCCGGAAACCAGATTAGGCCTGAGATAGGCACCCTGCTGAGCGTCCCCTCCGCCTTCTGAAATCCAGTAACCGTTCCCGCCGAGGCGGACCCAGATCGGATAACCGGCCTGCACCGCCACGAGTCCCGAGGTATTCCAGCCACCGATCACATGGTTGAGGACGCTGTTGCGGACATTCGCCCATTTGCCTCGGCCGACCGGCAGCTCATAGCTGTAACTGAGAGTGAATTTGTGCGGGATATCGTAGGTTGAGAGCGATCTCTCCGGCTGGTTGATGTTGTTCGGGTTCTGAGGCCGGGCCACTCCAAAAATGTCGGTCACGTTGAAATCGGTGATGCCGGAGGAGACATCATCGATCGACTTTGACCAGGCGTAACTGGTCTGCGCAAAAAGGCCGTGAGCATAGCGCTGCTTCAAAGCCACGTACAAACCGTGGTAGCTCGAATTGCCCCTGCGATCGAAAATACTATCGATCGTATTGTCGAAAAACTGCTGATAGGGACGCAGGGACTCGAGTATCGACTCGGTCCGCACCGCTCCCTTGGAGTCCTTCAGCCCATAGGCGTTGGGAACCCTCTTGGTGAAGTCCTCCTTGGCCGCGATCTTCACCTTGAGGACGTTGTAGTCGGGAAGATTCATGTTGATCGGAGAACTAAACAGGTGGGTCCCGCGCCGGCCATTGTAGGAGGTTTCGAGCAGGAGACCCTGGTTCAGCTGGAACTGCAATGAAACGGACCAGTCCTGAACGTACGGAACCACACTGCTTGGATCGAAATAAGGCAGATTCCCGGAACCCCAGGTAAAGAGCGGGTCCCCGGAAAGCGGCATGTTCGCGGGGATCTCTCCGACCGGGTTGGTTATGTAGTTGACCCAGCCCGGACCTTTCCCTCCAACCGCCTGACCCACGCTCGACCCCGGCACGTTGAGGTCGGGCATGATGTTGTTTCCCATCCCCGTTAACGGTCCATGGTAGATGCTATAGGAGGACCGGACCGTCATGAACGAGTTGGGTGAATAGGCAATTCCAAGGCGCGGCTCGAGCCCCATGTAGTTGATCTTCCACAGAGAACGCGGCTTCCCGTTCGTGCCGCTGAAGACGAAAGCGCCGTTGACCGGGAGTCCGTTCAAGGTTCCCTCGAAGTTGGGATCGAAGGAACCCTGGCGGTTGAACTTCTCCGTCCGCGGCGTCTCGACACCGTACCTCAGCCCCAGGTTCAAGGTCAGGTTGTTGCGAAGCTTGAAATCGTCCTGAACATAACCTGCATAGTAGCGCCATCGGTAGTAAAACGGCACCTCCACAGTCTTCACGGCGTAGCTGTTGACGATCCCGAGAATGAAGCTCGCCATGGTGCTGCCGCCGCTCGAGCCGTCGTTGGTATGGGAGGCGTTGAACCCGTAACGGCCGCCCAGAAGATCGGTCAGGTCATAGCGATTCATCTGAAATGAGCGGATTTCGCCGCCAATCTTTATCGAATGACGACCTTTTATCCAGGAGAAATCGTCCGCTAACCCAAGATTGACATCCAGGGATGTTCCCGGCCCTCCTCCGCTTCCCGAGTTCCAGAGGCCGGGAAAACCGTACCCCTTGGCCGCAGGCGCCAAACCCAGCTCGGCGCCCCAGTCCTTGGAAATCGCCGCGTTGTTGGGCCCGCGGAACTGGTTCCCTCTCATGTAGGTGGCGCGAAACTCGTTCACCATCGCGTTGCTGAAGAGGTGTGTCTGGCTCAGGGTCAAGTTTCGCGAGTAAATCTTGTCCTGGACGAGGTTCCCGAGAGGTGAGTCCGGGCCGAAGTGGTTGTACCGCGTCCCCGTGACCGGCACAAAGGTGTAGCGGAAAGACAGTCTGTCGTTGTCCGAGATCACATGGTCCAGCTTCAGAGTATAGCGGTCATCCACGCTCTGAACCCCGCGGGCCAGGTAGGCGTTGTTGCCCGTCGTGTCCCAGAGTCCGTCGGGCCTGATGAAGACGACGTAGCCGCCCGGATTCTGCGGGGTCGGAAAATGGCTCAGGATGAATTGCGCGGCCTTGTTGTGGGCCAACAAACGAGAGAGGTCGTTCCCCGGGACCGGCACATACATGCTTTTGTTGGCGTAACGGTCGCCGATAGGGAACCCCTGGGAGTTCAGGGGAAACTGATAAAAGAGGCCGCGTGGCCGGGCTGCCGCGAGTGCCGCCTCCGCACCCTTGCTGCGGACGATGTTCTGGTCGATCAGGTCCCAGTCATCGTTCAGGTTGCCGGTCAAAGACTTGGGAGTCGGCAGGCGCCCGGGGCTGTACATGACGTCCTGCAGCCGCGCCGGCTCCAGGCTGAAGAAGAAAAACGTCTTTTCCTTTCCGTCGTAGAGACGGGGAATATAGACGGGACCGCCCACAGCGCCCCCGAAGTAGTTTTGTCGCTTAATGGTTCTCCGACCGATTTCATGTGTCCCGTGAGTCCAGGCCTGCAAGGTGGGGTCGGTGTGGCTCCAGCTCAAACTCCCGTGGAGCTCGCTCGAGCCCGATCGGGTCGTCTGATTGATGATGCCACCCCCGGTCCGCCCGTACTGCGCCGGGAGACCGTTGGCCTGGACCGTCACTTCCTGTACGGTCTCTCCCGAAAACGTCACCCCGCTGCGCGGGTAGCTGGTCAGGGTAATATCGGACCCGTCGACCAGGACCGAGCCGGAGCCCGGGCGGCCGCCTCCCATCGAGATGGATCCGCCGGGGGTGACCGGTTGGGTATAGATACCCGGGTTCTCGCTCTGGATACCTCCCTGGTACTGCGGGTCACCGGTCACGCCCGCCGCTATCATGATGACACCAAGCGCGCTTCGTTCCGGGAAAGGCAGATCCTTCATGAGCTTGCTTTCCACCGTCGTGGACAACGCCGCCGAATCGCGCGCGAGGAGCGGCGCCGTCGCCGTAACCACCACCTGCTCGGAGACCTCGCCCACCTCGAGCTTCAGCTCGACGCTGGTCACTGTCGCCGTGAAGACGTTGATCGATTCCAGGAGGCCTGTCTTGAACCCCGGCAGGGAAGCCGAAAGTTGATAGGTACCCGGGGACAGCGAAGGGACGCTGAAATGGCCCTCCTCCGATGTCACCACCACTTGGGAGATCTTGGTTGCCAGGTTCGTGACCCGAACTTCGACACCCGGTATAACGCCTCGATTGGGATCGAAGATCGTCCCGCTAATCGTACCCGTGTTGGTTTGTGCTATCAACGGCGCAGCGAAGAGCAGCAGGACAAACGTAAGTCTTTTCATACTCCCCCCGATTTGTCGGCTCAGTGATTATGCGATGGCCAGCCAGGCGGATCGCGAAGGGTCCTTTTCCTGACCCGCCGCGTTTGTACTACGCATTGTATACAATGTCAAGCAAAACCGTATACTTTGAAGTCAACAATCACAAGACACGGGGCGCCCCCTGATGGCGCCAGCAGGCGAAGCCGCTCTCCGAGGCCTATAACGGCAGTCGCGCATCACAGTGATAGCAGCTACCTTCAAAGCCTCCCAGATCGTCGGGCTCGTCAACAACACGAAGTACGGAGCCTTGCGTGAGGAGTTCCGTCCCATTGCCTTCATGCCGCTTAGCCAGGAGCCGAGAACACCCGGGAGCATCAACTTGATGGTTCGGATGAGGGGACCGCTCAACAACGTCATGTCCTCGGTGCGCCGGCAAATGGCGGAAGTGGATCCGCAACCGCTGATCGAGTTTCGTGTCCTGGATGTGGAGATCCGGGACTCGCTCCTCCGGGAACGACTGATGGCGAAATGGCGCTTGCTTGCGGTTTGCTGGCAGTCACCGGTCTCCTCGCCACCCTCATCCCGGCCCGCCGTGCCCTCGGGCTGCGCGGTCGTCGCATTGCGCGATGAGTAAAGCTGAAGGTGTCGGAGCTTCAGAACTTTCGAAGCTGCGAGTAATGCCGGGCAACCTTTCGCCCGCAACCCAGGTCTAACCGCAGGGATTGGCAGAGAGGAGGGATAGTTTTTCCATGCGAGACCAGAATATGCTTTCCAACTTTGGACGATTACTGCTGAGCGTCACCCTGATTTCCTGTCTCGGCGCCGCGTGCTCGTCAGCTGTCCTCGCAGATGGCTCCAGCAGCGGAGCCGGTATCGAGAAGCTGATCGCGGAGCTGACCGATATCGAAACTCGCGCCGCTAAAACGATCGGGAACGACAAATCGACGGCCGCGGAGCTCGAGGCGGTTCTTCCGGCCATACAACGGGGATTGTCGAGGCTGAGCGCGCCGGAAGGCCTTCGTCTCGCTAACGGCGATTCCACACTGCAGGACCTTCGGCCCATCCTCCTGTTCCGTCTCGCGGAGCTTCAGACCCGGCTCGGCCGCAAAAACGAAGCGCTCAATCTGCTCGATTCCGTGCTGCTGGAGCTCCCTGGATGGCTCCGACACGAGCTGTTGAAAGGCTCATCATTCGCTTCCCTGGGCAACGATCCCGAGTTCGAGCGGATTAAGATCCGGCTGGAACGCGCTACCGCGCTGTGGGACGGGTCCAGTTTCCTCTCGGAATTCAAAGAGAACATTTCGGAAGACGAGAAAATCGCCGGCCTGTCCGCCTTCTGGTCTGAAGTGAAAAACAACTTCATGAACCCTTCCCGGCTGGTCGAGGTCGACTGGGATCGACTCTACCTGTCCTACCTGCCTCGAGTCCGGCAAACCAAAAGCACTTTCGAGTATTACCGCGTTCTCCAGGAGATGTGCGCTCGTTTGCAGGACGGGCACACGCGCATCTGGATGCCCATGGAATTGCACGAACGACAGGCTATAGCCGGTGAGCTTGAGACGGCCCTTGTCGAAGATAAAGTCGTCCTGGTTGCCGTCAACTCTGAAGAGCTTCGAAAGCAAGGGCTCGCACCCGGACAGGAAATCGTGAGCATCGATGGGATTGCCGTCAAGAAGTACGCCGAGGAGCAAGTAGCGCCCTATCAGTCGGCCTCAACCCCGCAAGACCTCGCCGTCTGGGTCTACAGTTACATGCTGACCCTGGGCGCCAAAGGCCAGGCGATAAGGCTGGAAGTGAGGGGGTTTGACGGACAGACGATCACCGCATCGATACCCAGAACCCGGAACTTGGCTCCCGGCCCGAGCAGGCCTCTGATCGAATCGAGGATGCTTGACGGGAATATCGCCTACGTGGCGGTCAACAGCATGAATGACCTGAAGGTCGTAGCGGAATTCGCCCAGGCGCTGGAGGGGATCGGGCAGCGGGCAAACGCGCTGATCCTCGATGTCCGGAACAACGGCGGCGGAAACAGCGGGAACGGTTATGAGATCCTGAACTACTTGACGGATCAACCCTATCTGACGTCGGACTGGAAGACGCGGTCCTATTCCCCGACCTTCCGGAGCTGGGGCAAAGGGCTGCAGTGGCGGATCTTTCCGGCCGGAGAGATTACGCCGAAACGAGAGAAGCACTTCACCAAGCCGGTAGCGCTGTTGATTGGGCCCCGGACGTACTCGGCCGCCGAAGATTTCTGCGTGGCCTTCCGCAACGCCAAGCGCGGGCCGATCGTCGGGGAGCTGTCGGGCGGCAGCACGGGCAACCCGCTGTCAATCCGCCTTCCCGGTGGAGGGATGGCGATGATCTGCACCAAACTGGACAGCTACCCGGACGGGACAATGTTCGTCGGCGTCGGTATCAAGCCGGATCTAACAGTCTCCGCCTCCGTGGAGGATGTTCGCGTGGGGCGGGATCGCGCGCTGGAAACCGCGGCGCGGGCGCTGAGCGAAAGGGCGGGCGTAATGCCTGATAAGAACTGATCCTGCCTTGACAACCCAATGGCGCCGAACAAAGTCCGGCGCCCGGGAAAGCCCCGGTCCAGATCGTCGGGCTCGTCAACAACACGAAGTACGGAGGCTTGCGCGAGGAGTTCCGTCCCATTGCCTTCATGCCGCTTAGCCAGGAGCCGGCCCGCCGTGCCCTTCGGCTGGACGCGGTCGTCGCATTGGGCGATGAGTAAAACTTTGGGTCTGCTGTCAGTGGTCAGTTGGTCAGTGCTTCGCCCGCCCGAGCGGTTGCTGCCCTGATGGAAATAGCATGATGTCCGTGCTATCATGCTTCAGTGATCGAGTCATTTCGCGACGTTGGGGCGGAGGACGTCTTCAACGGGCGAAATACGAAGGCCGCTCGACAAACCTGTCCCCGCGCGCTGTGGGCCGTTGCGGCTCGGAAACTCGATCAGCTCGATTCCGTCGAAACGATCGGAGAGTTGCAGATTCCACCGGGAAACCGGCTTGAAGCGCTCCATGGGGACCGCGAAGGTCAGCACAGCATTCGTCTGAACGAGCGGTACCGGGTCTGTTTTCTATGGTCTGAGCGCGGCCCGACGAATGTGGAAATCGTCGACTATCACTAGCGCGGGGGGGGTTGAGGAGACTTGTTGTGATTCGAGTACCAACGCATCGAGAGCCAACTCATCCTGGCGAAATGCTCCTGGAGGAGTTTCTCAAGCCGATGGGTTATAGCCAGCAGGATCTGGCCCGACGCATTCAGGTCCCCTATCAGCGGATCAACGAGCTTGTCAATCGGCGACGGGGTGTTACGCCGGCGACCGCGCTTCGCTTGGCCCGCTTTTTCGGGAACTCACCCTCCTTCTGGTTGAACCTCCAGCTTCGCTGGGATCTCTATCACGCGCGCGAGGCGGAAGCTGAGGCGCTCAAGAAGATTCGGCCACTGCGCGTCGGGAGCAGCCGGAGTTAGCCGTGCAGTGAGGGTGACGGCAGGGCTCGGGGTGGGTCCGACTTCCAAGTCGGACGCAGGTCCCACTTAGAAGGGCAGATCGTCTTCCACGACTTTTGAGCCTTCCGGATCGATTTTCCGGAACTCCCCTGCGTCGTCCTCGTCTTCGTACAGTCGCATTTCTCGCGGATCAAACGGGGAATCCATCTGGTCGTCGTAGGGGCCATAATCGTCCAGAATTCTGACCTCGATCAGACGCCGGAGAAGCTCGGGGTGTGTCCTCCTCAGCCCTCGGTATCGCTTTCGCCGGTAAGGACGCAAGCGGGCAAGTTCGAGTACCACCGAGGCGAATTGGCGGACCTTCGGATCCTCGGCTGCGGCAAATCCGGCCAGCTGCGCGATATTCTTTTCCGAGATGTGTCTCTGCCGGAACAGGAAGTCCCACATCCTGTCCATCGCTTCGATGTGAAAACGCTCGGCGTT
>Ga0105092_10001331_pt1 | contig 13198 bp, 10 predicted proteins | sample PPLLak2March2015_FD_87021 | JGI IMG/M metagenome (GOLD analysis project Ga0105092, IMG submission 87021) | Freshwater sediment microbial communities from Prairie Pothole Lake near Jamestown, North Dakota, USA - PPLs Lake P7 Core (1) Depth... | ecosystem: Environmental > Aquatic > Freshwater >... | reverse complement strand
TGGTCTGTGCACCAGTTTGCCGCTGTGGAAAACAGCCATGAACCAGCGAATGCCCACAGACCAAAGCGGTGTCGCCTTCGAGGCCTGATAAGGCATCGGCCTCTCCCGTTGCCACCGCACTCCGAAAGGAAGACCAGGTTCTTAACCCCCTCTCAGCCCTTCCCTGCGCCCCCGAACAGCTCGATTAACTCCTTCGCGTCCCGTTTCAAGCGCTCGTACTGGCAACCGAGAACCTTGAGCGGTTCATACTGACCCGGGTTGGAGGCGTGGTAGGCGGTGAAACTGTCAATGAACGTGTGTTTGAGCTGAGTAGAGATATTCACCTTCGCACAGCCCAGGCTGATGCACTTTTTGAACACTTCCTCCGAAAGGCCCGTCCCGCCGTGCAAGGCGAGCGGAAGCTCCACGCGCCGGGAAATCTCCGCAATCCGGTCAAACGCGATGCGCGGCTCGCCCTTATAAATGCCGTGTGCGGTCCCGATTGCCGGCGCCAGGCAGTTAATTTTGACTCTCTCACAGAAGAGCTGCGCCTTCTCCGGATCTGCCAGCCGCGCCTCGGCGTCAGTAACCGATTTATCGTCTTCGACTCCGCCGATCTCGCCTAGCTCCGCCTCCACCGACACTCCGGCAGGCCTCGCCATTTCCACAACCTCGCGTGTCAGTCTCAGATTCTCTTCAAAAGGTCGAGAGGAGGCGTCGATCATGACCGAGGTCCAGCCGCTTTGAATACACTCGCCAATGAGTTTCAGGTCCTTGCAGTGATCGAGGTGGAGAGAGACCGGGAAGGGGCACTGGGCCGTCAGCGCGTCTACCCATCGAGCCAGAACGGGAGCTCCCCAGAAGACCACCGTCTTCGCTGAAGTCTGGAGGATCACAGGCGCCCTCAGTTCCACGGCCGCGTCGATGACCGCCCGGGTGGAATTCACGTCGAGGATATTAAACGCGCCGACGGCATATCCTTCCTCGCGCGCCCGCTGCAGCATTCGGTTCATGTTCTGAAGCGACACTTTCCATTTCCTCCACAATTCCCGAGTCTATTTCGCGTAAACCGCCCGTTTGACTGCCCGGATCACGTCCTCCTCCTGAGGCACGCAGGCTTTTTCGAGATTCAAATTGAAGGGAACCGGGGTGTCGAGGCCGGCCACAATCTCTATCGGGGAATCCAGGAAATCGAAAGCTTCAGCCTGGATCCGGGATGCTATATCCGAGGCAACTCCGCCGCGACGGACCGCCTCCTGGACGATGACAACGTGCTCGGTTTTCCGCACTGAACCGAGGACCAGCTCGAGGTCCAGCGGGACGAGCGTTCGCGGATCGACCACCTCGACCTCAATTCCCTCACCGGCCAGGCGATCTGCGGCGGTCAGGCACCTGGGAATCATGTTCGACCAGGCGATCACTGTCGCGTGCCGGCCCGCTCTTCGGATCCGGCCTTTGCCGAACTCGACCAGGTACTCATCCCGAGGCACGGCGCCCGAAGTCATGTAGAGAGACTTGTGCTCGATGAAAACAACCGGATCGTCGAGGCGGATTGCGGTCTTGAGGAGACCTTTGGCGTCGTACGGGTCAGAAGGAACCGCAACCCTGAGTCCCGGGATATGGTAGAAAAGCGCCTCGAGCGACTGAGAATGCTGTGCCGCCAGCCCGTTTCCCGCTCCTCCCTGCGTCCTGATAACGAGGGGCACGCGGCCTTTCCCTCCGGTCATGAATTTGAACTTGGCGGCCTGGTTGCAGATCTGGTCCATGGCCAGCAAGGTAAAGTCCACAAAAAGGATTTCGACCACCGGTCGCATTCCGGCTATGGCTGCCCCGACTCCGGCCCCGACAAAGCTCGCTTCCGATATGGGGGTGTCAATCACGCGCGACTGGCCGAATTCAGACAGCAGACCGACCGTCACCTTGTACGACCCGCCCCGTTCGGCAATTCCTTCCCCCATGAGGAAAACCGACGCATCGCGTTGCATTTCCTCACGCAGAGCCTCATTGAGCGCCTCCCTATAGAGAATTGTTCGGGCGGCCGTTGGGGACGGAGTTGATACGGCTTGCGCCATCAGTAAGCCTCCACGAACTTCACGAACTCCTCTGTCGACATTTCGGGACTGCCCTTGGCGAACTCAATCGCCTCTTCCATCGTTCGTTCTATCTGGCTTTCAAGGAGACGGATGTCCTCCTCGGGCACGCCCGACTGGAGCAGGATGCGGCGACCGCGCTCGACCGGATCCCTTGATTTGTAATAGTCGAGCCGATCCTTCGGCATATAAGCGCCGGGATCGTTGACGTGATGTCCCCCGTGCCTGTACGTCTTCGCTTCGACGAGGACCGGGCCCGCAGCTTCCCGGCAGGCTCCGCACGCTTCCTTTACTTTTTCATAGACGGCGAGAACGTCGTTCCCGTCAATCTGATGGCTGGAAACGCCGAAAGCTCCACCGCGCCTGTAAAGTTCCGGCTCCCGCGTCGCCTGTTCTACGGGCGTCGAAACCGCGTACTGGTTATTTTCGATCAAAAGGACCAGCGGAAGAGACCAGGTGGCGGCGAGATTGAGTGATTCGCAGAAGACCCCGTTATTGACCGCGCCGTCGCTGAGGAAAACGACCGTTACGCGATCGTCGCCGCGCAGCTTACTGGCGAGCGCCGAGCCGACGCCGATCGGCAAGCCGGCCCCGACGATTCCATTAGCCCCCAGGTTGCCTGCCGCGACATCCGCGATGTGCATGGAGCCGCCAAGCCCCTGGCAGTAACCGGTCGACCGGCCGAGCAATTCAGCCACCATCGAGCGGAGGTCGGCGCCTCGGGCGATGCAGTGCCCGTGACCGCGATGAGTGCTAGTGATGAAGTCGGTCCGGCGGAGGGCCGCACAAGCGCCGGCGGCAATCGCCTCTTCTCCCAGATAAGGGTGGAAGTAGCCACGGATGAAGCCGTCCCGGTAGAGTTTGATGCACTCGGTTTCGAAGTGACGAATCGTGTACAGCGTGCGGTACAAGCCCGCCAAAAAACCGCTGGGGTGCCCGGACAGCATAATGTTATGACATTATGCATGGGAGGCAAGATGAGTCAAGGAGAAAATGCCCGCTGGGAGCGCAGGCATCCTGCCTGCACTGGGGCCGCAGGCATCTTGCCTGCTCGTGCCGTCTGCAACGTCGATTGTGCTGACGCCACGAGCAGGCAAGATGCCTGCGCTCCCAGGGTCTCCCTACCCCCGCAAATCCGCATAAAGCGAGTAGCGGTCGCCCCGGTAATGGATCCGGAGGAATTCGGCCGGTACCTGGTTATCCGCATAGGACACTCTTTCAATATAGAGGAGTGCGCTCCGCGCCCGGATAGAGAGAAGCCGGGCCAACTCGGAGACCGCCTCTACCGCGCGAATCGTCTGCTTAGCCGAAGACCACCGGATGCCGTAGTCACGGGCCGCGTCCTGCAGGGAAGCGGTCAGTGTTGCGCGCCCGAGAATACCGGGGAAAAGGCGGTGGACCAGGTGGGAATCCTCGATGCTCAGCGGTTCCCCGTCCGCCAGCCGTAATCGCCGGATGTGGACCAGTTCTTCACCCGGCCGCACCTCGAGTTTCTCGGCTATCCCCGGCGTCGCCGGGATCAACTCGGCAGACAGGACTCGAGTTCCAGGGTCGAAACTGCGCCGCCTCATATCCTCGGTGAAGCTCACGATTCGGACCAGGCCCTCTTCCAGCCCCCGATGCGAAACGAAACTTCCTCGTCCTCGCTGGCGGTACACGAGTCCCTCGCGGACCAGCAGATCGAGAACCTGCCGAACCGTCGTTCGGCTGACCCGGTAGCTGCCGATGAGCTCCGATTCAGCGGGTATCAGATCGCCGGGCTGGTACTTCCCATCCACGATGTCCGCCCGCAGTATCTCGTAAAGCTGATGGTAGAGAGGGAGTTTACTTTTAGGATTTAGACGAGCCATCTGCGCGAAGCCTCACTCGTTGGTTTTTCCCGCAAGGTCTTTCAGCCGTATGTTACGGAACTCAACCAGGCTGCCGTGGCCGAGGAACCCGATATGCCCGCTCTTACGGCGAATCCCCGGGTGCTCAGTCAAGACCTTGGGATCGGACACGTCGCCCAGGTTTACCTGGGTGATTTCTTGTCCATTGAGCCTGACTGAGATGTTCAGGCCTGTCGCTTCGATTTCCATCTGGTTCCACTCGCCCGCCGGCTTCACGAAGCCCCGTTTTGCCGGCGCAACCTTGTAGACCGAACCACAGTACTGACCAGGGAGAAGGTTCGCATACTTCGGATGGCTGTCGTCCAGGATCTGGATCTCCATCCCCACTTCCGAAGCTCGTCCTTGAAGCGGCGCTCGAATGCCGACGCCGTTATTGCCGCCGGGCTCGGTCCGGTACTCGAGGCGCAGAATGAAATCGGCGTATTCCTTCTCGGTGTAAAGATTTCCGCCGCCATCCTTGGGGCAGACGATCAAGCCGTCTCGAGCAATATAGCCGGGTCCCCTTCCGTCGACGAGCGTCCAACCTTGGAGAGTCTTTCCGTCGAAGAGCGGAACGAAACCGGGTTCAGACTGTGCGGCACCCGAGACGAATCCGAGCAGAACAGTGGCCGTCGCGGCGAGATGCAGGATCATACGACGGGGAATATAGCATAATGTCATGACCTTTGAACACGGACTAACCCTGACCGAGTACCGCACCGGCCCGTGCTCGTCCGTGTTCGTGCTGGTCCGGAAGATACCGGCTACTCCCCGTACTCGACCAACAGCGCAGGGCCTGGCCAGTTGATCTCTGCTGCGTGTTCCTTCGTGTTGGAAAAGACGTGGAAAATGTTCAACCCGGTCCTCAGAAGGCCTTTCGGGACCGGAATTGAATCGAAGCTGTAGTTGTGCACGAGGCCGACGCGGTCCACGAGTTTCTCGCCGTTGAGGCCGATCTCTTCCGCATGTGCTGCCGACCAGGTGCTGAGCACGAGCCGCGCTGCCCGGACCTTCGAGAGATCTCCCTCGACCACAATCTTGCATTCTTTCCGGTTTCCGACCCGGACGCCAAACGCCTGAGGAACCTCTGAGGCTTTCCAGAGCCTGACCGACCGCCCCTGGCGCTTGAAGGTGACACTCACCGGAGTCGTCATGTAGATCAAGCCGTCGGCATCCGTTATTCGCGCAGCAATCCGAACCGGCTGATTCTGGTCGGGGACCCAAGTCGTATCCCACGTGGCCTCGAAGGGTTCCTGCACGGCAGTTCCGAGGTGGCGTCGCAACTGTCCGCGCTGAACCACGTAATGCCACTGCCGGTAAACACCATCGCCCTCCCAGTTGTAATCTTCGTATTCGCCGATGAAGTCGACCTGTGTGATCGGAGTAGCGGTCCTTTTCGCCTGGACGACAAGTCGCGGGCTTTCGCCAATGGGTGCGCCATCCGCCGGGCTGGTGACGCGGCCCGGCAGTTCTTCCTCAGGCGGCTTGTAGTAGAGGCGGACAGTGAACTCGTATACCCAGAAGAAGCCCCAATTGAAGCTGTAGCAGACTTGAGGTCCGGCAGTAAACTGAAAGAGATTGCGCCCGGCCTTTAGCTGCTCCAGCGGAACTTCGACAGTCGCTCGGCCCAAAATCGTCCGGTAGTAGCACTGCACGGGCGTCGGGGCGTTTTTCGGCTGAGGGATATCGATCCATTCCCCGCCGTTGATCCTGAACTTTTGACCGCTCGTCCCGATGTGTCCACCCCAGTAGGAGACTGACACTTCCGCTCGGGTGGCACGACCGAGGCTTGGGATTTCCAAAGCCCGCTCGCGGCGTGCGCTCGCGCGCATATCGTCCGTCTGTTGCCCCGGCCGTGTAGAGTTGGGATCAATTTCCCCAAACCGGTGCGCATAGACAAACTCGCGAAAGCAGTCACCGGGGACCGGTTCGGCCAGGCAATAAACGGCAGAAACAAAAGCAGCCACCAGCAAAGCGACGACCAGCGATCGATTTTGCATAAAGAATCAAGGCTTCAGGCGTGCGCCAAGGAAGCCGTCTCCGAAAAAGACAGGGGCGTATCCGCGTTGTGTCACCCACTGTATCGCGCGCTCCACCCGTTCTTTGTAATCGGGCAGGTAGGCAACATAGTCCGGATACCAGAACTGCTCGTGAATCATCAACTCGATGACTTCCGACTGATGAGGATCGACCGCGAGTTTCTCGAGCCGCGGCACTACCTGTTCGAGCGGCACGCCGTTGATCACCATATCGTGGCGCACGAACAGGATGTCCCTCTCGACGTCTTTCCAGTAGTCCCGGCGGGTCAGGTGAAGAAGTTGCGGCATCGTGACGTCGTAGCTCACGGCCGGCAATTCCCGCCGCAATTCGAAATAACCCACGAAGGTCTTCAGCCCCTCGGCTCGGAGCGCCTGCATGGCAGCCGACGTCGCCTCTCCCCAGTGGATGGTCGTGACATCACTCAGCAGCTCCTTACCGGCAAATCGTTCGATCTCGCGTTTGACCAACCGATAGTCCTCGCGTATCCGGTCCGCAGAAGAGTGCAGGTAGGGGCGGTCCGGATTGTTCGACCGGGCGTGAAAGGTTAGCCTCACCCACGGGACATTCTCCTGCCATTCCTTCCGGTAACGATCCGGCATCTGGCTCAGGTTGAAGCCGGCTGTTTCGTAGTAGATGTTGAAATGGACCCGGGCCCCGTACTTCTCGTGCATCTCGCGCCAAAATGCCAGAAACGGGTTCTCGAAGATCGAGCGGTATGGCGGATCGTGGAGAGCGATGTCTTTCAACCAATGGATATTGTCATCGATCGAGACGCGGTAGCGGGGAAAGGAATCCTTGTCCCATAAAACAGTGACTTGGTCCGAGGCGTCTTGACCGCCCTGCGCCAGGATCCTGTTCTTGCGATCGTTGATCACTATGTCTGCCTGAAAGCGGTTTTCGGCGGACTCGGCCCGGATCCCATTCACGGTCACCGGACCTTGGCCCGAGAACTCGCCGCTCACTCGAATCCTTAAACCAGCCGCCGTCAAGATCCCGTCATGGCGGTTCAAAATCTCGCCGTCGACTGGCTCTGTAATGCGCAAAGCTCGAACTGCCGTCCACGCATCGGGCTGAGAGGGACCGAGGGCGCGAAGCCGATAGACAGTCCCGGAACGAGGAACGGCGACGAAGAGAGCGCTCCGATCGGCCATGCCAAATGCGACATCGGAAACCGGAGAACCAAACTGATCTGTACGAAGAGTCCGGCCGAACGGATCCACCACACCCAGGCCGGCCTCGCCAGCCACGTAAATGTTGCCCTCGCCGTCAATTTCCAGCCCCGAAATCCGCGAGCCGAGAGACGCGAAGCGGCGTGGGGTTCCGTCCTGGGCCACCTGCCACAGGCCACCGGTCTTGTCGGCCACCATCAGCAAGCCGGTCACGGAGTTAACTGCCATCGCTGTCGGCTCCGGGATTCGATCGCTGATGACCCGGCCGGCCAGATCACAGATTGTTGAGGATCCGGCATCGACGAAGTATACGTTTTGGCCGGAAACAGCAACATCCAGAGGCGCGATCAGCGGTTTGCCGCCGCAGCGATCTGCGGCAACCGTCGGCTCGCCCCAAGGCCTGACTCTCAGAATGGCTTTTCTTTGCGGATCAGCAACGTACAGCGTGCCGTGACCATCAATTGCCAGCCCGGCCGGTCTTCCGCCTGTCTCGGCCAACGTTTGGCTGAGTTTCGGACCCAAAACTTGGGCGATGGCGCCTGCCTTCTCAGGGATGGAGGCAAATAACGCGCCCTGGGGGTTAAAGGCCAGAGACTGAATTCCGGGTAGTCCCTCAAAAGCAACCGGGGGCTGGTTTTGCGCACGAACGGGGAGCGGGAGGAGAGCGAGAGCAGTTACGAGATATCGGACCAAACGCAAGTCACGCCGCCGAAAAGAAGGATGAAGGATGAGGGATGAAGGATGAAAGAAAGCCATTTCACGGCCGCTTTCTTTCATCCTTCATCCCTCATCCTTCATCCTTCTTCCTTGGTCAGCCTACCACTCGACGCGCAGTCGCAGGAACATCTGACGTGCCTGCGCGCGGTCTCCCGGGTTGCTGTTGTTCGGTCCGCCGACGTCGGTGATCTCGCCGGCGGTGCTGGACGAGATGGTCATATTTGGGCTGGCGAAGTTCGTGTGGTTGAACACGTTCGTTGCCACGAGCCCGATGACGAATTTCACATCCTCGTAGAACCGAATCGACTTGTGCAAACCGGCATGGAAAACATTCAAGCCGGGCCCGGTCACGATGCCACGACCGGCATTGCCGAAACGGCCGACTGGCGGCGCGGCAAAGGCTGCCACGTTGTACCACATTTGAGGCGTCGGATCGTCCAGCTTGGGATTCGCGACAAGGTCCGGCCTGATGGTGGTTGACGGTCGGTTGTTTTTGTCGGTCCAGATGATCCCATTCGGGTCCGCCAAGGCGATCGAGGGGGTCAAGTGCTTCCCGGTCTGCTGTTGGCTGACGAACGAAAACTCCCAGCCGCCCAGCAGCATATCGACCGGTCGGGAAGCATTGCCGAAGTACCGTTTACCTCGCCCGAACGGAAACTCATAAACCGTGTTGGCCACAAACCGCTGGTTCGGAACGATCTCGTCCGGACCTCGTTCGGCGGAACGGTTGAATGGGTTTATGGGATTGGAGTCATCACCCACGTCACGCGCCCACGTGTAAGTGGCCGTAAAGGAGAAGCCCTTCGACGCGTGATGAGAGGTTTCGAGATTCAGGGCGTTGTAGATGTGATTCCCGCCGTTGTCGATGTAGGAGATTCGCGGATAATTCGGGAACGGCCGCGGCTTGTTGATGTAGAGCTGGTCGTTCGGAGTCGGGGCATTTAAGTCTCGCGTCCAGTACATCTGGTGAGTGGCTGTTCCCACGTAGGACGCCCGGAAGCCGGTGTTCCAGCGCTCGTGCTCCAGGGTGAGGCTCCACTGCTGGGTGTACGGGAACCTGAGGTCCGGGTTGATCGCCGACGGAATGGAAACGGTGCTCTGCAAGCCGCTTCCAGTTTGAGGGAAGACCCGGGGGAAGACGACGAGGGACGAGGCACTGTTCGTGTGAGTCGGTTCGGCCTGGATAAACGGCGAAGCGCCTGCGGCGCTCGGGCTCTGGGGAGTCATGTCATAGAAGATTCCGTACCCGGCCCGAATAACCGTGTTGCCGTCGAACGGCCGATAGGCGAACCCCACGCGAGGCGCCAACTTGTTCTTGTCCGAGTTGATCAGAGTGTCGGACGAGAAACCGGCGCTGCTGGCACTGACGATGTCGACATAGCCCTTCGGCAAATAAGGGGAAACAGCGCTCATCCCGTCATCAGCCACGACGATGCGGCCGCTTGCCGGGTCAAACATCGAGAGCATGCCGTCAATGTGCTGCCACGGTGCATGGTACTCGTACCGGAGCCCGAGGTTCAGCGTCAGGCGAGAGGACATTTTCCAGTCATCCTGGAAGTAAAGGTCCATGACATTCCTGCGCGTGTCGTCGAGCGGTTCCGGCACGCCTCGAGTCATGCTGGTCGGTACACCAAAGAGGAAGTCGGCGTAGGGATGGCCTGACTTGCTCACACCCGAGACCTTCGTGAACGTGTTAGCGAACTGGACACTGCCGAAAGTCGCGGTGCCCATGCTCTGGTTCGCGTATCTGACTTTCCCGAACTGCACCCCCATTTTCATATTGTGGGTGCCCCGGAAGTAGCTCAGGTCGTTGTGGAAATTCGTGTTCATGTTCACGTAGCCGGGATTCAGAGTCACCTGTTGGGAAACGGAGGTGATGCTCACTCCGGTGAAGCTGGTGGCAAAGGAGCCCCCGCCCTCCGGATAGGGCTCATGAAGCCCTTGAATCGGCCCGAGGGAACTACTGCCCAGATAACCCATGACCTCGCGGCCGTCCAGCGGGCCTCGCCTGGGATAGCCGTTAAAGGCATGCGAAAACCTGAACTGGTTGAGGAGCGTGGGGTTGAAAGTGTGGTTCCAACCCGTGCCCACGACTTTGCTCTGTCGCTTCCAGTTCTTCCAGCCAAACGCCGGAAGAGAAGTTTCCCAGTCATTCACGTCAACCTGGTGCAGTTGGTAGCTGGCAAAGACGCTGTCGGAGGGCCGGAAGGTGTGATCGAGCTTGGCGACACCGTGCCATTCCTCACTCGGCTCGCCCTGCAGTATCTGCAGGTAGTTCATGGAATGGAAAGTGGTCAGGTCACCGTAGTTGGGGAGCGGCCAGAAGCGCTCCTGGATGAGTTTGGAAATCGGGTTGATCTGGTTCGCCGGGATCTTCCCGTCCTTGTAGACCTCGCCAGTCAACGGGTTCCTGATCTGGAGGCCGAGGGCCGAAAAATCGCCGTTTCTCCAGGCTTCCAGCGGGACATTGGGCCGCAGCTCCTCACGGGCCTTGCTCCCCGAGTCCTGGTCGGCCGTGAAGTACCAGAAAGTCCGGTTTCTGCCGTCGTAAAGCTTGGGAATGTACACAGGCCCGCCTACGCCGAACCCGTATTCGAGATCGAGGCCATCCGCGCGGGTTGTGTCAAAGAAGTCGCGGGCTCTGAACCAGGGGCTCTGGTAGTTGTAGAAGCCGAAGCCGTGGACCTTGTTCTCACCCGACTTGGTGATCAACAGGACATGGCCGAGACCCGCATGCTCGGCACTGTTGTTCACCATCTCGACTTTCATTTCCTTGTAGGTCTCGGTCTGATTGGCGAGGTTAGAGATGACTCCGCCCTGGCCGCTGTTGATGCTTCCGCCGTCAACGGACATCTGGTACTGGTCGGTGCGGCTCCCGGCAAAAGAGGGGGAACTGCTGCGCGGTTGCGTCATCGGCAGGGTCATGAACATGAAGTACAGGCTGTTGTTGCTCAAGGGCAGCTTGTGCAACTCGGTTTCTGTCCTGCCGCTGGCGATGACCGCCCGTTCCGTCTCGATGGCGCCCGCCTGGGCCACTACTTCGACCTTTTGCTGCATCTCGCCGATTTCAAGCCGGATATCCAGTCGTCGCGCGGCCCTCGCGCCCAAGACAATCCCGTCGGCCACATACTCTTTGAAACCGGTCAGGACTGCCGAGACGGTATATTCACCTTCCCTGACTTCCGGCAGCGTGTAGACGCCGGCGTCATTGGAAAGAGTCGTGAACTTGAGGCCCAGCGTCTTGTGGACGGCTGTTACCTCGACACCAGGCAGCACCGCACCGCTCGGGTCGGTCACGCTGCCGGTAATCGTCGCGAAGGTCGATTGGCCGTAGCCGTGGGCTACGAATGCGAATGCAACAAACAGCAAGATGCAAACTCGGACTTTCATAGTGGCCTCCCTACCAGGTGGACTCCTACCCCAGTCATCCGCGCCAGATGGCCTTCAGACGCGTCTTCCGACTTTCTTCGCCGCGTTTCGGATGCCTTGGATAATGGCATCCAGGTCATCCTGAATCAGCCTTGGGTGCTGCGGGGTGTTCAGCTCCCGACGATAGAAAAACCTCTCGGCATTCGGGCACAGGTCCTGCCCATAGCCTAGTTTCTTCAATCCCGTAAAGTGATAAGTCGGTTGGTAATGCAGGATTCCCTGAATGCCCTCCTCGCGGTACAGGACTCTGAGAAAGTCGTCTCGCGAGGCACCCAGTTCCTGCTCCTCGATACAGACGGTGTACAGGTGGTAAACGTGTTTGCAGTTCGGATCTTCGAAGACGGGGGTCACGCCCCTGATCCCCCTGATCCCCTCCGTCACGTACCTGCCGTTGTGTATGCGTATCGCGTTATGGCGGTCGAGCTTGTCTAATTGGACCACTCCCACTGCCGCCTGCGCTTCATTCATGCGATAGTTGTTGCCCCATTTGCCGTTGTAATCGACCACGTCAAAATGGGACGGAATCCAGTAGTCCTTCTGATCCTTCCAGTTCTCCAGGTTCATGCACCGCAGCTTCTCGATGCCTTCCGCATAGCGCTCGCTGTTGCACGTGATCATCCCCCCCTCGCCAAGCGTCGTCATGTTCTTGAGGGAATGGAAACTGAAGCAACCGAAATCGCCGATCGAACCCGCCTTGCGGCCCTTGTACTCGGCACCCGGTGCGTGTGCGCAATCCTCCATGACGGCCAGCTTGTGCCGCCCGGCGATCTCCATGATCGGGTCCATGTCGACCATCTGCCCGCCGTAATGCACGACATAAATCGCCTTGGTTCGGTCCGTCACCTTCCTTGCGACCTCGTTCGGGTCGATGTTGAAGGTGCACGGGTTGATATCGGCATAGACCGGGGTCGCACCCTCCTTGAGAACAACAAGGGTCGTCGCAATAAAGGTGTTAGGAGTGACGATCACCTCGTCGCCGGGTTGGAGACCGATCACCTGCGAACAGACGTGCATTGCCGTCGTGCAGTTCGAAACGGCAAAAGCGTACTTGGTGCCCGTGTAGGCGGCGAATTCCTTTTGGAAGGCAAGGACTTGGGGACCCATCGTGAGGGAGTCCTGCTTCATGGCACGAAGGACGGCCGCCTCCTCCTCGCTGTCGTAAATACTGCCGAAGAAAGAGTAGGGGACTTTGAGACAAACCGCTTCGTCAACGGAGTAGCTGCTGGTGATTCCCCCGGCCGATTCCTTGCCGACGTTGACCTGACTGCCCTGCTCTGTGGTTCGCGCCATTCGTGCCCTCCTCCCAGAACAAACCGTTCACGTTCTGCGCATTCGGGGGAGAGCCAGGGGCCAGCTCTTCCTCGAGCCTTAAATGCCAAAGCTGGCGGAGCGGCTTCAGGCTACCGCCGGGCAATTCCTGATGTCAACGAGAAAATAACAGGATTTGAATAAAATGTGCCTGTTCGGCCGATTGACCAACGTCCCTACTAACTTCCGCGTTAGAAACTGGCTTCTAAAAAGCGTCCAGGCGCGGCAAGTCATTGATTATGTTCAGAAGTTGATCGAAAGCCCGACGGACACCCGAATAGAAAGCGGGCGTATCGAAACCCGCGCCTCTGGAGCTCAGTGGTTGCGTCGACTCTTTCGGAGTGCGGTGGCCTTGCCCTGATCTTTATACACATCTCGGGACCGCCGCCGGATGCAGAGAGCCGCGCACGGAGCGAACGGGCTTCAGCCCGGAGCGCAGTAAGCGGGCCACCCAGTGAACCCCTGGAGTTCGGTAGTTGGCGCGCCGCCGGAGCTTGGCACTTCGAAACTACCGAGCTCCAGGGGTTCACTGGGTGGCCCGCTTACTGCGCTCCGGGCTGAAGCCCGTTCGCTCCGTGCGCGGCTCTCTGCATCCGGC
>Ga0105092_10001329_pt1 | contig 13200 bp, 6 predicted proteins | sample PPLLak2March2015_FD_87021 | JGI IMG/M metagenome (GOLD analysis project Ga0105092, IMG submission 87021) | Freshwater sediment microbial communities from Prairie Pothole Lake near Jamestown, North Dakota, USA - PPLs Lake P7 Core (1) Depth... | ecosystem: Environmental > Aquatic > Freshwater >... | reverse complement strand
TGGCCGCTCCCGCGGTGAACAGGCAGGTGGCAGAAAACGGGGTCTCGGTGGTCGCCGTTACCGATCTGTACCCTGCCTCGAGCAACTTCACCGAGTCAATGTACCTGGAGGTGTCAAGCGATGTTCCTGTTGTTCCCTTTGAGCAGTTGTGGAGAAAGAACGAATCGGTGGCGGGGCTGAACGGACAAGCTAACGGGTCTCGATTGCTCTACTGTCCGCAGTATGCGACCGGCCCCGAACTACGTTCCGCAGTTTCAGTCGTGAACCTCGGGGGCCAGGCGGGGCGGCTCAGTTTCCGTTTCATTGGCGATGATGGCGTGCAGATCGGAATGATGGAGTCACTCCCGATAGAACCGTTCGGCAAGCTTTATCTGAGTGATGCGCGTTTATTCATCCAGGGTGTGGAGGAAAAGACCGGATACCTCGAGGTCAGCAGTGATGGCCCCCGGGTAACGGGGAGTGTAGTGTTTGGTGATCCATCAAATCAGAGGTTCGCTTCAGCGCTGCCTCTACAATCGGCAGGGGCTCGGAAGCTGGTCTACGGTCACCTCGTTTCCTCCGCCGATTTTTTTACCGGGTTGGCGCTTGTGAATCCCGGTTCCACTGCCGTCAATGTCTCGATTGAGGTCTTCGATCGGAACGGCCAGCGAATTAAGGGCAAGACCGAAAAGATCGATCCGGGCAAGAAGATCAGCCGGCGGTTGACAGAGTACTTCCCGGAACTGACCGGCCTCAACCTGGATTCAGGGTACATCCAGGTCACGAGCGATCAGGAGGTCTTTTCATACGCCCTTTTCGGCGCCTTCGACCTGCGCTTCCTCGCCGCAATCCAAGGCCGAAAGTACTGAACCCCGGTTAGAACCTGTGAGGAAATAGCCAAGGCGGGCCTCAACACGGCCATCGAAAAGTACGCGCTCAAAGCGTCTCAGTTCCGCACTCCCCGGTCAGCTCCCTCTGGCTTCCGTAACCCCGGGCCGTGTCTAAAGTTTTTAATTTGGAGCATGCCACCACCTCGGCGTGCCAACCGCACTCCGGTTGACCCGAACTAAGAGGCTCCGGAATCGAACAGAGCCTGGAGCGCAGCGTTTCTCGCGAAGCGACCCGGCCGTAGCCTTAAACTCAATCCCTTTGTACTTCGGCACAACAGGCTTGTAAATCGTTGACCCGCCTGAAAGGCGGAACTACGAACGGATTGTATTCGAGCCAGCGGCCGGGTCGCTCCGCGAAAAACGCTGCGGAGCGAACAAGATGAATCGGGGTTCCGGATGCCGGCTCGTCCCCTTTTTGCCCCTTTTTCCGCTGTTTCAGGAGTATTTGAATTATGGCAAGTCATTCGTGTCGGTTCCTCCGCTTGGTCGTATTCATCGCCGGTGCCGTGGCGGCCGTTCAAGCGCAGCACACTCTTCAGAACGTGAAGCCGTCGGAGGAAGAACGTTCTGCAGTCCTCGCCAGGCAATCGACAATCTACGAGCAGTTCAACGTTTCAGTGACGTTTCAGAGGGATGGTCGGTGGGAGGAGGAAGAATACTGCCGCGCAAAGGTGGAGAGCGAGGCCGGCGTCGAGGAAATGGGGAAGCTCACCTTCGGCTACGGCGCAGAGAATCAGGATGTCCAGGTCCTGATGGCGCGGGTTATCAAGAAGGACGGCACGATCGTGAATGCGGGATCAGATTCGATCCTGGACGTATCGGAGCCTTTTGCCGGCCTGGGCAACCATTACTCGGACTATCGGCAAAAACACCTTCTGGTGCCGGGGCTCCAGCCCGGCGACATCGTGGAATATAGAACTAAGACGATCGAGCATAAGCCCTTCGCACCCGGCCACTTCTGGTATTCGTACGACTTCGAGGCCGAGCAAAGCTGCCTGGCGGAAGTCCTGAAAATCGTCGTCCCTTCGGGCTGTGACATCCGGCTTCGCCATAAACCGAGGCACGCCCCCTCGATAAAAGACGAGAACGGATGGATCACATACGAGTGGAGGAGTTCCTATCTGCCACCCGACGACGCTGACAAGAAGAAAGAAAAACCGGAGAAAAAGAGTAACAAGGAGCTCAAGGAGGAAGCGCGACCAGACGTGGAACTGACCACGTTTTCGAATTGGGAGGAGGTCGGTGCCTGGTACCGGCCGCTTCAAAAGTCCCGGATGCTAGCGACTGAGGAACTCCGAAAGAAGACCGCAGAGGTAACTCGCAACTGCAAAACGGACGTTGAGAAGGTTCAGGCGATCTACTCCTTCGTCGCGACCGGCATCCGCTACGTGAGTGTGTCATTCGGAATGGGACGGTTCGTTCCTCACCCTCCAGCACAAGTGCTGAACCATCTCTACGGGGATTGCAAGGACAAACACACCTTGCTCGCTACCATGCTCCAGATAGCCGGTTTGGAAGCGTGCCCTGTCCTGACTTCGACCTACCGGGAGATTGACGAAGATCAACCGGCCCCGAGTCGGTTTGATCACGTCTTGACCCTCGTGCATGTTGCCGACTCGGAGTTTTGGCTCGACGCTACCGCGGAGACAGCCCCCTTTCGGGTGCTGTCTCCGACGCTCCCAAAGAAAAGTGCTCTCGTGGTCCATCTCGATGGACCTTCGCTGCTCACGAAGGTCCCGTCCGATCCCCCCTGTGATTTCTTCCAGACCCTGGATGTTGATGGGACGCTGTCCGAAAACGGGACAATGACCGGAAAGGTGAGTTATACGGTAAGGGGTGCGGAGGAGATCTGGCTGCGCGCCTCGTTCCGCGCGAGGCCTCCCTCGGACTGGAAGAAGGTCGCAGACATCGTCCACCGCGGTCTGTCACTTCCCGGTGGGGTAACCGTTGTGCAGGCTTCAGATCCTCTCGACACCCGGGAGGCTTTCAAACTGTCCTACGAGTTCTCAGGGTTGCTCGCAATCAGTGAAAAGGACGGTTCCAAAGACATTGCGGTGGCCTTGCCGCTCGCTCGACTCAGTGTTCCCTGGGCCGTGGTCGATGACGCCCCCGATCCCGAGCCTATCGATCTTGGCTACCCGGTTAGGAGGAGCGGGCGCCTACGCCTCCAGCTGCCGCAACGCTTTATTGAGCAGGCGCCCTTGCCTGTTTCAGTCAAGCGCGATTACGCCGAATACGTGTCGAAGTACGAGCTGAACGGGGATACCCTGGTCGCAGAACGACGTTTGGAGATTCGAGTGCCGGAGATTGACGGGAAGCGCGGTCCGGAACACGTCTCTTTTCAGCGGGCCGTAACCGCCGATGGAGCACAGCAACTCATTCCGACGGACGACTTCCTAAAGAGGCGTCTGATTGGCGAAAAGAAGGATCGTGATTCTCTTTTCAGCAGTGGGATGAAAGCGTTTGACAATCGGGATTACCCAACCGCAATCCGGCTGCTTAAGCAAGTCGTCGAAATCGAACCAGATCACCGGCATGCCTGGAATAATCTTGGACGTTGCTACAGTGCGCTCGGTCAGTGGGAAACAGCTATCCCTCTACTTCAGAGGCAGATAGCCATCAATCCTTACGACGAGTATTCGTACAATAATCTCGGCTGGGCCTATGCGAACCTGAGCCGGTATCCGGAAGCCGAAGAGGCTTACCGGAGACAGATAGAAATCACTCCGCTGGACCAATATGCACACAAAAATCTCGGCTTTGTGATGGTGGAGCAGGAGAAGTATCAAGAAGCTCTTCCCGAGCTGCAGAAGGCATTGACAATTAGTCCGGCTGATTTGGCTCTTCAACTGCAGATCGGGAGTGCCCTCTTTCATCTCGGACAGCACGAGCAAGGCTTCCAGACCTTCGAGAAAGTGCTTCAGGCGGCTCCTGGCCCGCCTTTCTGGAACAATGTCGGATACGTTCTCGCGGAGTTCGGCTTTCGGCTGGACCTTGCGGAACGGTACGCCGAGTCTGCGGTTCAGGGAATGAGGACCGCGCTATTGAATATCCCGACTACAGGCAAGTTCTGCTGTCCCCAAGTGGTCGACTCGATGAGTGCCTATTGGGACACGCTGGGATTCGTCTACATGAAGAAAGACGATTTGGCGAGGGCGGAGAAGTACGTTTCCGCCGGTTGGGAACTGGGACAAAAAGGGGAATGCGGTCAGCACCTTGGCGAGATCTACCTTCAGCAGGGGGACCAACAGAGAGCGATAAGGCAGTTTGCGAGGTCATTAGCCGCGCACAAGCCACCTGCGGGATTGCGGAAAAAGCTGGCAGATCTGGTTGGCGCCGGAGAGGTCGACCGCCTTGTAGCGGCGGCGGGGAAGGAATTGATCGAAATGCGGACCGTGGAGATCGAACCGCAGCGGAAAGAAGACGGTAAAGCGGAGTTCCTGCTCACTCTGTCCTCGACCTCGGCCGCCGAGGCCAAGTTTCTATCGGGAACTGCGGGACTGCGGGCCTACGAGGAGCATTTGAAGAAGGCGAAGTTTCCTTTCCGGACGCCGGACGATCAGCCGATCCGCATCATCCGGCGAGGGGAGCTGACCTGCTCGTCAGCCGAAGGAAAGTGCAGGTTGGTTCTGGAACTGCCTCGCAACGTCCGCTCCCTGGAACCAACCCCGACTGAATCCGAGGAACACCTAGCTCCGGCAGATGCCACTGCACTCGGTCGTTAAACGACGGCTGCTTAGTAACCTCGAAACGTTTTCTGCCTTAGAACGCAGAATCAAGCCCGTTTTTGCGTTCTAACGCGAGTTTACGGAGGAATTGAGGATGATTATCCGTAAACTGTAGAGAAGGAACGATTAAGCGGATGGGAGAGTCGTGGTGCCCAACTGCTCAGCGATGGGGCCGAGACCCAACGCCTGAAACAGCTGGTCCTGCAATGGGTCCCGCTCGGGGAATGGGAAGGGGTCAGCGCTTTAAAATTCAAAAACGAAAAACATCGCTTTTTGAATTCTTAATCTTTAATTGTTAAGCCCTTAACAATTCAAGATTTTAGACACGGCCCCCGTTACTCAACCGCCGCGTGTGGTCGGTGACCCAAACCGGACCTACTCATTCAGGAGTCACGCGAGTAAATGGGCGTTACGACTTTGCACTTCTCACCCGCGATCTGCTTGCGCACTTTAACCTTCACTTGCCGCCGGTGACCGGCCGGCGCTCCATCGACTGCCCGATACTCGACCGCGTAGCAGTAACGGAGCGTCTCGGCGAACCTGCGCATTGCGGTTGGTATCCATTTCGCGGTTGGGTAGGCGTCTGATCCTCCGATTTCTTCGACCAGGTCACCGGCCACGGCCCGCCCGAAGCCGAGATCGCCTGGTACCACCAGGGCAAACAACAACACCCCTTCCTCGCGCAGAGTGTTTCTGATTCCCGTCAGGGACATCTTAGAAGAGTTGTCTTCGAAGTCGCTGATGACGACGATGGCCTTGCGCTCGTTCGAATGGTCTTTCAGATGTTCCGCTGCGAGCGCCATGGCGTCGTACAGAGACGTCCGGCGGCCCAGCGAGACGTCGAGCGAGGACAAAATCGCTTCGCGGTCGCGGGTGAAGGGTGCCAGGAGCCGGACCTCCTGTGAAAAGCCGATTGCCAGGTAATCGTTCTCCGCCGAGCCAGAATCCAGGAAGGGCTTGATCACTGCCTGTCTCGACGGCATCTGAAAGTGGACGGTTGTCGAGCGTTTTGGTTCAGGCCCCACGATACTGCCGCTAAGATCCAGCACGAACGCTACGGCTGCTGGTTTCTCCGTGAATCGGACGTTCTCAATTACACACTTCTTACCGCCTTCCTCGACTTCGAAGGCCGTTGCGGGGAGATCGGTCCGAACCTGCTGACTCTTGTCTCCGAAAACAGAAACGAGAACCCGGTGGACATCGGGCGGTTGTGATCCCTGAGCTGAAAGCGGAAAGCAGAAAAACCCGAAAAGCAGCGTCAACGTTAAGGCGAAGTTGCGCCCAAAAATCATCCGCGGAGTATACCCGATCTGCTGCAAATAGCGGCTGGTCGAAAAAAGCTCTTGACCCGTCATAGTCTAGCTGACTTTCCGCAAGTCAGGGGAAGGACATCCCTGCAGGCCCCGCCCGACAGAATTCAGTCGGATTCTGAGGATTGGCCAGTAGAAGTTCGAGCGCGCGTTCTGTCGTGGCGGTCATCTCCTTGAGAACAGCGTCCACGGCGCGGCGGTGATACTTTATAGACAGCGCCTCTATTTTATTTTCCTCGATTTTATTGGATCGGGGACCGGGGACAGGGGCCGTGTCTAAAACAAATGCCAGAGGCCAAAACAATGAAGATAAACGTTACCTTGATACTTCTTCTCGTTGCAGCCTCGGCTCGGGCCGGTGTCTGGTGCACCTCCTGTAAAGGCGAGTTCAAGATCAGCAAGGAGTACAGAATGGTTGCGCGCTCTGCCCTCGAGGAGGACGGACTTCGGAGCTATTTGTCGAAGGAACCAGAAACCACCGGGGAGCGATTCCTTCTTCTCACTGCGGATGCAAGTCTATATGAGCGCTTCACGCGCGATCGCGTCCGCTTGGCACCTTCAGGCGGCCCATGGTCATCACCCATTCAAACCGAAGCTCCCCTGGCTTACTTTTACGATGTTGGTGGAAACGCCTTCTGTCAGTTCCGCGACAGAACGAAGAAGGTGCGGTGGATGGTGTTGCGCGGTCGCAACTTGTTTCTCCCCTCTGAAGTCGACCGCTTCAGTCTAGTGTTCGTCGGGCAGGCACTGGTGATGACTGCGGGCGAGCCTTGTGAATCAGCTCACCGGGTGTTGGAATTCACGGTCAGCCGAATTGACAAATCCGCATTGCTGATGGCAGCGAGGGAACTAGCCGCTGACCTACCGCTCCCTCACAACCTGACAATTCACTTTAGCAGCGATCTCGACCATTCGATCCAAACTTCGGATTTGACTTTCCCGTCTTTGGATCTCCTCGACCTCTTTCGAGAGAAGCGGACCCCCGACGAGGTATTGAATATGCAGGAGCCGCCTCCTGTTGATGTTGAAAGTGGGTTAAGCAGCACCGATTCGTTGAGGTTCATCCGAATGGAGTCAGGCCTCATCAGGGTGGTTATGTATGACGGGCGGACTAAAGAGTCGCGTACGGAAGACTTCTCCTGGGATCCGGGTTCTCCCTGTAAGGTGAAGAGCCTCGAATAGTGACCGCGTCCGTTTCTACAGGTTCCATTAGCCACGCCTCGCTTTTGGATGTTTGTGCCTTTGTGCGGCTGTCGGTTAATGAGAGTTGTGAGCTTCAGGGCGTGTGGGGCCGGCTCCAGCCGGCGGTGAGCCTTTCTACTGTACTGTTAACGCCGTCAGAGCTTCAAAATTCAAAAATGCCACGGCAGCACGTGCGACGAATCTCCCCCGCTGTCGTCGGCCCTGCAGGCTGGGGTGGTAGATTATCGGCGGGCGCTTGGGGCGAGGAGTCCCGTCGGCTTCGGGCATCGCATAATCGCGGCGACCCTATCCGCGTGCCCCTGTCCCCAGCAGCTCCCTCTGTGCTTCCAAATGTGATTAAAGCGTCGGAAAAACCCGGTAAAATCCGACGAATCGAGCGAGTACGAGACGGCAGTAAATCCTGCGGCCGCTAGGTTTTTCGGGCGGGGCTCGGTTGGGGGAGGGCCGCGACGTTGGTTGAAGAATCTACGAAAGAAAATTTTGCGTCTCACCGGGAGCGCAGGTGTCTCGCTGGGAGCGCAGGCGTCTCGCCTGCACTGGGGCAAGGGGCGTCCCGCCCCGTTCCCGCCGTTTTGAAGATAAATTGTGCAGGCGGGGCGGACGGGGCGGGACGCCCCTTGCCCCAGTGCAGGCGAGACGCCAGGCGAGACGCCTGCGCTCCCAGCGAGACGCCTCAGCGGGGGTCGGACCTGAGCAAAGCCAGGCTCAGGTCCGACCCGATGCCTCCATGCCTCTCCTCAGGTATTCTTCTCCGTTTCTCTCTTTCTGTGTTGGAGCTAGAATACGCTTGCAGTTTGGTTCCCGATACGGTTCACCCCGGCCTGCCTTGTGACCGGCCACTTTGTGGAGGTCCCTCATGAACGTTAGGAATTCCCTTCTCGTAATCGCCCTGCATCTAACTCTACCCGGTTTCGTTCTCAGCCAGTCCTCACCTGCCCGGCTATCCGAACTCGAGGTCATCCACGGCGAAACAGCCGTCGAGTGGCCGGCTGTCGCCCCTGATGTGAATCTGCTGGTCACGGTGTCCGGGCCGGAGGGGCTTTATTTGAGGCAGGAACAACCGGCCGGCACCTGGGCCCGCTTCAGCCTGGTGAACAAGCAGGGCCAGGCGCGTCCGGACGGCATCTACAAGTGGGAACTGGTGATTCAGTCCGGGTGGCAGGATGGCGGCCAGGGAACTTACTCCGGGTGGTTCGAGATCCAGGGAGGAAGAGTTGCGATGGCGGGGAGTGGCGAGAAGCAACCAGTCACCCTCGAAGAGCAGGCACCGGAGAATAGCCTGTACATCGACAGTGAAGGACGGGTGGGAGTAGGAACCTCAGTTCCCGGAGCCCTGCTGCATTTGAAGGGAAAACTTCCGGCCCTCGCCATCGAGGACACGCAGGCTGGCGGGCGGGAATACCGTATGCGCAGTGCGATCAGCGGAGATGGGTCGCTGGGCTTGTTTGACCAGGCAACCGGCCAGGCCCGCTGGCTGGTGGACGGAGAAGGCCGGGTGGGGATCGGCACCATGGAGCCGACTTCCACTCTCACGGTCGACGGATACATCGAGAGCACGAAGGGGTTCCTGGTCAACGGGAGACCGATCGGGGGAGGCGGGTTTGGCCTGTCTGGAGGAGCCAACCCGCTTTCGGGCACTATTGTGGGCACCAACTCTTTCTTCGGTACCCAGGCGGGAGCGACAGGCTCCGGTATGCAGAACTCCTTCTTTGGATATCGAGCGGGTATGGTGAATAGCGCAGACGGGAACTCTTTCTTTGGCTCGGACGCGGGCCTAGCCAATACAACCGGCAATTTCAACGCATTCTTCGGCTCTATGACCGGAGTTTCCTCGAGCACAGGATCCGAGAATAGCTTCTTCGGTCACGCGGCCGGCCAGTTAAACACCACCGGCGGATCCAACTCCTTCTTCGGCGCCTCCGCGGGAATTAGCAACACCAGCGGGAAAAACAACTGTTTTTTCGGCCTTTCTAGCGGTTGGAACAACAGAACGGGGGAAAGTAACTCGTTTTACGGTTACCTAGCCGGGCAAGGCAACGGTACGGGGTCTTACAATTCCTTTTACGGATACTCGGCGGGTGAAGACAACAACGCATCCTACAATGCTTTCTTCGGCAGTGCAGCAGGGGGGCACAATACAACCGGATTCAGGAATTCCTTTTTCGGTCCCTATGCCGGCTACTCCAACCATACAGGTTTTTACAACTCCTTTTTCGGAAACCAGGCAGGGTACACCAACACGGGGTCCTCGAACTCATACTTCGGTTCTGCGGCTGGCATCGCCAACAGCACCGGGAACTACGGGGCCTTCTTCGGCGCCAGTTCCGGACTAGCCAATACGACAGGAAGTAAGAATTCTTTCTTTGGATATACGGCCGGGTTGAACAACACCTCCGGGGCTAACAACTCGTTCTTCGGCGAGGAAGCAGGGGCTGCGAACACGGTCGAATCAAACAACACTTTTCTCGGCGCAGAGGCCAATCTGGGTCCCGGGCCGGACCCGGCCGCACACCCCGTCACAAACGCGACGGCGATCGGGTACAGGGCGTATGTCAGCCGCTCGAACAGCCTGGTCTTGGGGGCGGTGAACGGGTTCAACCAGGCGACGACGGAAACCAATGTCGGCATCGGCACGCCGAACCCTGATCGCCAGTTCGTGGTCGAGGGCAGCGAGGCCATCGGGAAGCTGAGGCGCTATAACAACCTCACCACGTCGCATGGCCCGGCCTTCCTTTTCGAGCGGGCGCGGGGTTCCATCGTTTCGCCTCAGAACATCATCGCCGGTGATTATCTAGGCAAATTTCAGTTTCGGGGCCGGGTAGGGGGAAACATGCCCGAATACGGAGCCCTGGTTTTCATCGCCTCCGACACGAACCAGAACGGCAAATTCGCGTTCGTCGACAGGGATTTATACACGGAGCGCATGGTGATCTGGAACTCGGGCAATGTGGGGATTGGCACAAGTAACCCAACCGCTCGTCTGGATGTGGCTGGCGATCTCCGGGTGAGGGGAGACATTCTCCAGGGCGCTCCCACAGCAGCTGTTCCTGACTACGTGTTCGCACCGGACTACAAGCTGATGCCGCTCGCTCGACTGGAACAATATGTGAAATCGGAGAGGCATCTTCCCGACGTCCCGAGCGCCAGCGAAATCCAGCGCCAGGGTGTGAATCTGAGCAAGCTCCAGATGAAACTGCTCGAGAAGATCGAGGAACTGACCCTTTATACGTTCGAGCAGGCGAAGCAGATCCAGGAGCAGCAGAGGACCATAGAAAAACTCGAACGGCAACAGGAGGAACTCGTCGGACTGAAGAGGAAGCTCGACCAGCTCGAGGCTCTCATGTCGGGGAAATAGGCAGAGCGTGGTTCCAGATTAGGACATAGGCTGGGTAACAGGGTCGAGAAAGAATCGACAACCGACAAGGGGGAAAGCAGGATAGCCGGCGGCGGGAATTGCGGTCATTCTCCGTTCTTTGCCCCGAGCCGGCGGTCTAGTCAAGCGTGGAGCGCAGTCCAGCGCGTAATCCATCCCAAATTCAGTTTGACCTGTTCGACTGCCTTGCGGTCCGGGGCCTTTTCCATCAACTGCAGGATCGTCACCCCTGCCATCACCGTCCGGTCCAGAGCCGGGCGGCCGTTGTCACGCGGCTCTTAGAACACAAAAAGGCCGTCAAAAATCGAACCTGAACGTCGCCAAAGTGGTAACCAAAGTGGTATGACGTGGGTCAATCATTCAAAGCAGAGGGGATCTTCAGGTCCGACCTAATGCTGCATTTCGGGCGGACGGAGGTGCGTCGACGAAAAGTTGGGTGTAGCGAACACTTTGAATCATTGATTCCAAAGTTCCGGACACGGAAACTGACACAAAAACTGACACAGTGAAAAAAGTCAGGTCCAGGGAAACGACGCTAAGTTCTGGGTGGGATTGGTGGAGCTGAGGAGATTCGAACTCCCGACCCCCTGAATGCCATTCAGGTACTCTTCCAACTGAGCTACAGCCCCACGCTTCAGATCTGAGGGCCGGTCGATTCAACCGGCCCTCTTATTCTACTAACTAGCCGACAACGTCGTCCAGCAATTGTTGGTTGATCTGGATCTCGTTGTTCTTACGAAGCTCGTCAACCAGGTTGCGGACGTACGTGGAGAAGAACTGGCTTCGCTTCTGTTCGGTGATTTCCTTCTCGAGCTGAGTCTTCTCCTGCTCGAACTTGCTCGGATCGACCTCGCTGCGGTCGACCAGTTGGACCACGACAAATTTCCCAGCGACATCCAGTGGGCCGACCGTTTCGCCTTCCGCCATCTTGGTGAAGACGCGATCGTGAAGCTCCTGCGAGAAGCGCAGGGTCTCATCAATATTGGCGCCCTTCTTGAAGTAGTTGGTTGTGGTCGCCTTAAGCTCGGCTTTTTTCGCGGCTGCGTCGAAATCACCGCTCTTCGCCGCATTCACAAATTCCGTCGCCTTTGCCTTCGCAAGCTCGCCGCCCTTGGCCGTCTTGTAGTCGTTCTCGACCCGGCTCCGAACCTGTTCGAAGGGCGGGACGTCGGGGGCCTTTATGTCAGCCAACTGGGCGACGTAGTACCCGCCTGATCCCTGGTAAGGCTGCATCAGATCACTCTTCTTGAGACCGAAGAGCCGCTGATTGAAGTCATTGCGCACGATCATCCCCGGGATCGGATCGGCGAGGCCGAAGTAATCGGACGTCATGGGGTTCAGTTTGTTCTCCTTGGCGACGTCAGCCAATGACTTCTTCCCGGTCCTGACTGCATTGATGATCTTGTACGCTTGATCTCGGGATTTGCGATTGGCCTCCGCCTGTCGCAGTTCGAACTCGACCATCGGTCGCTGGCTTTCAGGCGAAGTCGTCGTTTTTTCAATCACCCGGATGATATGGAAACCGAAGGGGGATTTGACCAACCCGCTCGTCTGGCCAGGCTGCATGCTAAAAGCCGCCTGATCGAACTCGGGCACCATCTGTCCGCGCTTGAAGAAACCCAGATCGCCGCCCTGCTGAGCCGATCCGGGGTCCTCGGAAACCGCCTTGGCTACGGTGGCAAAATCCTCGCCGCCCTGGATGCGGGCAAGGACCGCCTCGGCCTTCTTACGCGCTTCGGTATCGTCCTGTCCCTGCGGCGCCTTGACCAGAATGTGGGCCGCTCGAACCTGCTCCTCAGGGTTGATCGCATTCAGGCGCGCGCGCACAGCGTCGTCCGATACTTTAACCGACAACGGATCTGCGCGGACAAAGACGTAATTGATCCGTCGCAGCTCTCCGGTCCGGAAAGTGTCCTTGTGGCTGGCGTAATACTTGCGGAGTTCCTGTTCGTCGACCGTAGCCGGTTTCACCGCTTCCTTGTCCACCGCGATGTACTTGACCTTCGCCTCCACATTGCGGCTCTCGAACTCCTGGCGGACTTCCGCCGGACTAACGACGATCCCGTCAGTCAGCAGGTGCATGAGCTTTTGGCGGATGATGTCGCGGCGTAGACTCTCCTCGAACTCGGGAGCGCTCATCTGGTTCTGTTCCAGAATCTGCTGGTACTGAACAGTTCCGATGAAAGTGCCCTTGTTCTGGAACACGGGCATCTTCACGATCTCCTGCCTGACCTCTTCCGGGGTAGCGTCGATCCCCAATTTTTGAGCTTGACTGGTTAACGCGTATTCGCTGATCAGCTGGTTCAGGGCCTGCTGGCCCAAGCCCAACTGCTTAATGATTTCAGGATCCTGCTGGTCCAGCTTGTACACCTGGCGGTACATCTCATACAGCCGCTTGTACTGCTTGCGGAACTCGATCGCACTGATCGGCCGGTCTCCCACCTGCGCTATTTCCCCCTGCTGCAGGCCTCCCGAAGAAAGGTCCCCGGGGGTACTGACGAAGAGCAGGACCATACCTGCGGCGAGCCCGAAAATGACGAGCCACAGAACCCACTTCAATCCTTTTTGTTTTCGTCTAAGGAACGCAAGCATCTATTACTCCTCCAACTGGCGAGTGGCTAAAGAAGCGCATTATAACACACGCGCGAAAGGGGCAAAGGGGCAAAGGGGCAGAGGGGCAAAGGGGCAAAGGGGCAAAGGGGCAGAGGGGCAAAGGG
>Ga0105092_10001328_pt1 | contig 13207 bp, 12 predicted proteins | sample PPLLak2March2015_FD_87021 | JGI IMG/M metagenome (GOLD analysis project Ga0105092, IMG submission 87021) | Freshwater sediment microbial communities from Prairie Pothole Lake near Jamestown, North Dakota, USA - PPLs Lake P7 Core (1) Depth... | ecosystem: Environmental > Aquatic > Freshwater >... | reverse complement strand
CTGGGTGTAGCGTCCACCGACGTGCGCGAGATCTCCACACAGTGGGAGGCGTCGGCGATTGCGGTGGAAATGAAGGAATTCGCCAAGAAGCAGCAGGGCTCCACCTACCGCATCGATCGACGCGCGACTTAATGGCGGGCCGCTGAGTGGGCGATGCCCGCCACATGCGACGAGCAATCGAGCTCGCCGCACCACACAGGACTCATCCCAACCCGAGGGTTGGCGCCGTCATCGTGGACGAATCCGGCCGTGTGGTGGGTGAGGGGGCACATCACGGCGTCGGCCGGCCCCACGCAGAGGTGGTCGCTCTCACCGACGCCCGCGACCTGGCGCGAGGATCCACCCTCTATGTGACGCTCGAGCCGTGCAGCCATCAGGGCGAGACGCCGCCCTGCGCAGGGGCCGTGGTGGAAGCCGGGGTTCACAAGGTGGTGATCGGGGCGATCGATCCCGACCAACGCGTTTCGGGAGCCGGGGTTTCCTGGCTCGAAGAGGCGGGTATCGAAGTTGAGATCGGGGTGTTGGTAGAGGAAGCGGAGTCTGTCGACCCTGCTTACTTCCATCACCGGCGGACAGGGCTCCCCCTGGTCACCTCGAAGGTGGCCATGACCCTGGATGGCTCGGTTGCGGCCACAGATGGGTCGTCACAATGGATCACTTCCGAGGAGGCGAGGCAAGATGCGCACCACCTCCGGGCGACCATGGACGCCGTAGTAGTCGGTGCCGGGACCTTTCGCGCCGACGACCCATTGCTCACCGCCCGCGTCGAAGGCGTCGAATCACAGCCTGTCCCGGTAGTGGTGGCGGGACGCCAGTCCCTGCCCATCGACAGGAGGATCTGGGAGAGATCACCTCTCGTAATCAGCGCGCGACCGGTCGGCGTCCCCTCCGGCGAGGTCGTGGTAATCGGCGGCGAAGACGAGTGGCCCGATCCTGTGATGTCGGCGCAAGCGTTGGCTGACCGGGGCCTACTCGACGTTCTTCTAGAAGGCGGCCCTCAGCTGACGGGGGCGTGGTGGAGGGCCGGGGTGGTGAGCAGGGGCGTGATCTATTTAGGGGCGCGAATGGCCGGTGGGCGTGGCATGGCTCCGATAGAGGGAGATTTCGCGACCATGGCACAATCAAGCGCTGTGAATATCAAGGACGTTCGGATGGTTGGGCCTGATATCAGAATTGAATTTCTCCCCCCGAAGGCGGGAGTACCGCCGCAGGCGGGGAGGGGGGACTCCTAGATGTTCACCGGGATAGTCGAGCAGCGAGGGTCAGTCGTCTCCGTAGAGACCGCTAACGGGGGAATGCGACTCGTGCTGGACACCGGAACCCTTCCCGCGATAGAACTGGGTGGTTCGATCTCAGTCAATGGTGTATGTCTCACCGGCGTTGAGACCGGACCTGGGCGGGTTGCCGTCGACGTCGTCAAGGAGACCCTCAGCCGCTCGACTCTCGCCGAGCTCCAACCGGGCGACCCGGTCAACCTCGAGCGCCCGATGGCGGCGAACGGAAGGTTCGACGGGCACATCGTGCAGGGTCATGTCGACGGTGTGGGAGCGATCATCGCCATCGAGCCTGAAGGATCTGGCCGGCGGTTGCGCCTCAGGATTCCCGACGCCTTGAGCCGCTATGTGATCGAGAAGGGCTCAATCACCGTCGACGGGGTCAGCCTCACCGTGGCTGCAGTGAAGGGGGACGAAGTCGAGATCGCTCTGATACCCCACTCGCTCCAGGTGACCACACTCGGTTTGCGTGCAGTGGGGGAGAAGGTCAACCTTGAGGTCGATTTGGTCGCGAAATATGTCGAAAAGCTGCTGAAAGCCGGATCATGACCTTTGCCGCCATCGAAGACGTCATCTCGGCCGTCGGACACGGCGAGATGGTGATCATGGTCGACGACGAAGATCGCGAGAACGAGGGAGACTTGATCCTCGCTGCCGAGACCGCCACCCCTGAGCAAGTGGGTTTCATGCTGCGGCACACGAGCGGGATCATCTGCCTGCCGGTCGTCGGTGAGAGACTCGACGAGCTCGACCTGCCGATGATGGTCGCCCGCAACACGGATGTGCGGCGCACCGCCTTCACAGTCTCCATAGACGCCCGAGAAGGGACCACCACCGGCATCTCGGCCTCCGATCGTTGGAAGACGATCAGAGCTGTGGTCGACCCCGAGACAGAGCCCCACGATCTCGCCCGCCCCGGACACATGTACCCACTGCGCTACGAGCCGGGTGGTGTTCTGAAGAGAGCTGGGCACACCGAGGCGGCCGTCGACCTGGCCAGGTTGTCGGGGCACTACCCGGCAGGTGTGCTTGCCGAGGTGATGAACGATGACGGGTCGGTAGCGCGGCTCCCCGAGTTGGAGCGGTTCGCCGAGGAGCATGGCTTGCTCATCGGGACGATCGCTGATCTCATCGCCTTTCGGCGACGTGAGGAGAAACTCGTCGAACGTGTCGTCGAGGCTCGTATCCCCACTGATCACGGCACCTTCACCGCTGTCGGCTATCGCTCGCTCGTTGACGACCGTCAGCACATCGCTCTCGTCATGGGTGACCTGGGCGACGGGGAGTCGGTTCTCACCAGAGTCCATTCCGAGTGCCTGACTGGCGATGTGTTCGGCAGCCTGCGATGTGACTGTGGCGACCAGCTGGACCAGGCGATGGCGAGGGTTGCCGGAGAGGGGCGCGGTGTCGTCCTCTACATCCGGGGCCATGAGGGCCGGGGCATCGGTTTGCTCCACAAGCTGGCGGCATACAAGCTCCAGGACGAGGGGTACGACACCGTGGATGCCAACGTGAATCTGGGGCTGCCTGTCGATGCCCGTGATTACGGGGTCGGTGCCCAAATCCTGTACGACCTCGGGGTCCGCTCGATGCGGATCATGACGAACAACCCCACCAAACGAGCCGGGATCGAAGGTTACGGGCTATCGATCCTCGAGCAGGTCCCCCTATTCGTCGACGCCAACGACGAAAACCGGGACTATTTGCGGGCAAAGGCCACCCGCCTGGGACATCAAATGGACCTGGGCCAAGGGGCATGATCCAAAGCATCGAAGGAGACCTGGACGGCACCGGCCTGCACGTTGGCGTCGCCGTTGCGACCTGGAACCGATCTGTGACGGACCGCCTCCTCGATGGAGCACTGAGCCGCCTCGAAGGGCTGGGCGCCGAGGTGACCGTGGTCAGGGTGCCCGGGGCGCTGGAGCTCCCGATCGCCGCACTCGGGCTCGCCGACGCTGGCTGTGATGCGGTGGTGGCCATCGGCACCATCGTTCGGGGGGATACCGACCACTACGAGATCGTGGTCCGGGAGTCGACCGCCGGGATTGCCCGGGTCGCCCTCGACACCGGAATCCCGGTGACAAACGCCATCCTCGCCGTGAACGAGTTCGCTCATGCCGTGGAGCGTGCGGCCGAAGGGCCGTCGAACAAGGGCTATGAGGCGGCCGAGGCCGCGATATCGACAGCGGTGGCGCTACGAGGCCTCGATGCAGGCTGACTCGCGACTATCGATTCCAGCCCCGCCACTGGTAACCTCAACGGGACAACCGATGGCAAGAGCGGAAGCGCTGCTTCCCCACCCGGCCGCCGGCGGGATCCCGATAGATCTCAGCAGAGGCGAGCCGCGGTCCGAGCACCAGACCGATCATCCCACCGGGGACCGGTTCGAGGTCATGGCAGCAGGTCTTTCGCCTGTTGCCTTTTTCTTTTCCGGACAAACCGAACATCAACAGGAGGTAAGAGCATCAACGAGCTCCGTGTGAATGACGCCATAAGGGCCAAGGAAGTCTTGGTCATCGCCCCGGATGGGGCACAAATCGGGATCAAGAAACTGAACGAGGCCTTGTGGCTGGCAGAACAGCTCGATCTCGATCTCGTAGAAGTGGCGCCCAATGCCAAGCCGCCGGTGTGCCGGCTGATGGACTATGGCAAGTACAAGTACGAGCAGTCGGTCAAGGCGCGCGAGGCACGGAAGAAGCAGACCCGAACAACCATCAAGGAACTCCGAATGAAGGTGCGGATCGGGGAGCACGACTTCGACATCACCCGCCGCAAGGCACAGGATTTCCTCGAGGAAGGGGACAAGGTCAAAGTCACAGTCCGTTTCCGCGGACGTGAGCAGGAGCGTCCCGCGTTCGGCAAGGAGTTGCTCGACCGGCTGGCAGAGGAATTGAGCGACGTCGCGGTCACGGAGCAGACCGCCAAACTCGAAGGTCGGAGCATGACCATGGTCCTTGCTCCCTCCCGGAAGACGAAGGCCTCCGTTGAGACGGCCGAAGACGAACAGTAGGACGAACAGGAGGTAGCCGTGCCGAAGATGAAGACACACAGCGGCGCCAAGAAGCGGATCAAGGTCACAGGTTCTGGCAAGTACATGAGGGGACAGTCAGGGCGCGGTCACTTGCGTCTGGCCAAGGGGAAGGGCACTTATCGCCGTCGCACCGGCGAGGTGGAGCTCGCCCCCGGCGACGCCAAGGTTGCCAAGAAGATGCTCGGTCGTTGAGGAGTCAGGAGGTTCAGCCATGGCACGTGTGAAACGGGCGGTCCACGCCAAGAAGTCACACAAGAAGGTCCTCGATCGGGCCAAGGGATACAAGGGCGCCCGCAGCCGCCGATACAAGACTGCAAACGAGCAGGTCATGCATGCGATGCAGGACGCATATCGCGACCGGCGTGCCCGCAAGGGCGAGTTCAGGCGTCTCTGGATCGCCCGGATCAACGCCGCGGCCCGGCAGAACGGCACCACCTACTCGCAGCTGATCGCCGGGCTGAAAGCCGCCGAGATCGAGGTCGATCGCAAGATGCTGGCTGAGATGGCTGTCAACGACCCGAGCGCCTTCTCACAATTGGTAGAGGCTTCCCGCAAGGGCTGACCTCACACGCCGCCTGCCAGTGGAGCCGGTCCGCAGCCATCGCAACCCCCGCGTGGTGGAAGCGGCCCGGCTTCATCGCGCCCGGGACAGACGGGCCACCGGGAGGACCATTGTCGAAGGCCCGAGCCTGCTGGCCGAAGCCGTCGCTGCTGGAGTTGCGCTCGAGGCTGTGTTCGCCCTCCCCGACGACGCAATCACGGCGAAGCTGGCCAGGGACCACGGCTTCGAGCTGATCCTGGTGGAATCGACCGCGTTGGGACGGGTCACCGGCACCGCGACGCCGAGGGGCCCGGCAGCGGTCGTTTCGATCCCTCCGTCCGCCCCGCCAACCGGTCGAAACATGATCGTGGCATGGGGAGTGAGCGATCCCGGGAACGTCGGGACCATGATCCGGACCGCCGCTGCCTTCGCCTGGGACTTCGGTTACACCGAAGGCACGGCCGATCCGTGGGCGCCCAAGGTCCTGAGGGCAGGAGCCGGAGGGCATTTTCGTCTCAACATCACGCCGGTCGAGTCGCTCCAGACCCTGGACGACGTGGGGTTGGACACCGTCGCCACGGTGGTCAGGGGAGGGGTGACACCTGCCGACCTGCCCATGGGCCGCTATGCGCTGCTGGTCGGCGAGGAAGCGCCGGGTCTCCCGCCCGACGTAGTCGAGCAGTCCGGTCACAAGGTCACCATCCCGATGCCTGGCGGAACGGAGAGCCTGAACGCTGCCATGGCCGCCGGAATTGTGATCTACGAGCTATCCAGGCAACAGATACCGGGTACCGAGTACGGCGAGCGTGAGGGAGCCTTCTAACCTGCCGCCGACATGGATGCCGGATCGGTGCTCGACAGTGTGTTGGCCGAGGCTCCGACTGCGATAGGCGGCGCAGCGACCCTCGAGGAACTGGATCGCGTCGAGAGCGACCTCCTGGGTAAGAGCTCTCCTCTAGGCGACGTGAGGAGATCGATGGGGTCCTTGGACCCGGCCGACAGGCCCCTGGTAGGAGAGAAGCTCAACGAAGTCACCAGGAGCGTCCAGGCGTTCCTTTCCGCACGGAGGATCGAGCTGGAGATCGAGGACGAGGCGAGGAGGCTCACCGAGGATCGAATCGACGTCACGCTGGCGAGTCACTCGTTCCCACAGGGGTCGCAGCATCTGCTCCAGCAGACCATCGACGAGATCGTGGACATCTTCAATGGCCTCGGCTACGTGGTGGCGGACGGGCCCGAAGCGGAGCTCGGGTGGTACAACTTCGACGCCCTCAACACGCCGCCAACTCATCCTGCCCGCCTCGAATCGGACACCCTCTACCTCGACTACGGGGACCCGGCCGACGAGGTCCTCCTCAGGACCCAGACCTCCCCGGTCCAGGCACGGTGGATGGAGACACACGAGCCACCGGTCTATGTCGTCGTCCCAGGGAAGGTCTATCGCCAGGAGACCACCGATGCCACGCATCTCCCGGTCTTTCATCAGATCGAAGGGTTGGCCGTCGATGAATCGATCCAGTTCTCTGACCTGAAGGGAACCTTGGCACATTTCTCCAGGGAATTCTTCGGTCCGAGTACCTCAGTCAGGCTCCGACCCGATTTCTTCCCGTTCACCGAGCCCTCCGCAGACCTCTCCGTGTCATGCTTCGCCTGCAACGGTGGCGAGCCCGGGTGCAGGGTCTGTGGCGGAGCGGGTTGGCTGGAGATGCTGGGCTGTGGCATGGTCGATCCCAACGTCCTTCTTGCCGTCGGCTACGACCCCTCCCAGGTCTCCGGGTTCGCCTTCGGGATGGGAGTCGAGCGGATGGCCATGGTTCGCCACGGCATCAACGACATCCGTCACTTCGTCGACAACGACCTCCGTTTCCTGAGCCAGTTCCGATGAAGGTCCCACTTCGCTGGCTCCAAGAGTTCATTGACCTGCCGACCACCGATCCCATCGAGCTGTCGGATGTCCTCACCATGCTCGGCCATGAGGTGGAGAGCTTCGATGTCCTCGACGCCGGGTGGACCGACGTCGTAGTAGGGAAGGTCGAGGAGATCACAGCCCATCCTGCCGCCGACAAGGTGCGGGTGTGCCAGGTTGACACCGGGTCTGGCTCGGAGCAGATCATTTGCGGTGCATGGAACTTCTCCGACGGCGCCTATGTGGCTGTGGCCCGGCCCGGGGCGGTGCTGCCCGGTGACTTCGAGATCGGCCGACGGACCATCCGCGGGGTCGACTCCAACGGGATGATCTGCTCCGAGAGCGAGCTCGGTCTGGGGGACGACCACACCGGGATCCTCGTGCTGGATGGTGAGCCGGCCCCCGGATCTTCATTTGCCGAACTCGTTGAACTGCCGGACGTGGTGTTCGATCTGGCAATCACCAACAATCGACCCGATGCGATGTCGCTCGTCGGGATCGCCCGTGACCTGGCGGCTCATTTCGAGATCGAATACCGGATCCCCGACCGACCCCTCGAGACCGTGTCCGGGGCTCCCACGATCAGCGTCGACATCGAGGATCCCGCTGGCTGCCGACGATTCACGGCCAGGGAGATCCGCGGGGTCGAGGTTGGGAGTTCCCCCCTCTGGGTGCGTCATCGACTCCGGAAGGCGGGCATGCGGGCAATCTCCAACATCGTCGACGTGACCAATTATGTGATGCTGGAGCTCGGTCATCCCCTCCACGCCTTCGATGCCGACACCATCTCCGGCAATCGGTTGACGGTCAAACGAGCTGACACCGGCGAGACCCTGGAGACCCTCGACGCCGAGCAGCGCACATTGAGCGCCGATGACCTGATCATCTACGACGCAGACGGGCCGACTTCGATGTCGGGCACCATGGGCGGGGCTCGCTCGGAAGTCTCAGAGTCAACCGTGAACGTCCTGATGGAGGCGGCATCCTGGGACCCGCCCACGATCATGTACATGTCGCGCCGTCACGGGTTGATGTCGGAAGCATCGACCCGATTCGAGAGGGGGGTGGACCCCAATCTCACCAACGAGGCCAATGCTCGGGCGGCAGCGATGGTGGTGGACCTCGGCGGCGGCGGCGTGCTCGAGGAAGTGATCGATGAAATCGCCGTCGAAACTCATCCGATCGAAATCGATCTGACTCTGGCTGATGTCGAGCGTTTGCTCGGGCCGGGGTTCACCACCGATCAGGTAAGCGGCATCCTGACTCGGCTCGGCATGACTGTCGACGGAACCGACCCGATGGTCGTCACCGTGCCGACCTTCCGGCCCGATGTGACCCGACCGGCAGATTTGGTCGAGGAAGTGGCGAGGCTGCACGGATACGAGCAGTTCGGTGCCACCCTTCCCACCGGCCCCGGTGGTGGCTTGACCCTCGAGCAGAAGAGGGCCCGGCGCCTCACTTCGGCCCTGGTGGGGCTCGGGATGCATCAGACGGTGACGCTTCCGTTTGTCAAGCAGGCCGATCTCACCAACCTGGGATGGACCGACACGGCTCTACTCTTGACCGTCACCAACCCCCTCAGGGAGGAGGAAGGCACGATGCGGCCGACCATGCTCCCTGGTTTGCTCGACGTCGCCCGTCACAACTTCTCATACGGGATGTCGGAGGTCGCGCTATTCGAGATGGCGCGCGTGTTCCTGGCCGTGCCCTGGTCGGAGGACCCCCGCCTCCCTCAACAGAAATCGACCCTCGCCTGGGTGATCGTGGGTGGCGTCGGGCCGCATCTCCTGGGTCGAGAGAATCCGGCCGCCGACGCCCAGGTGTCGCTCTCGGTGCTTCGTCATGTCATGGCGGTGCTCGGGCATCTCCACTTCGAGGTCGAGCCTGCAGATGCACCCGGCTATCACCCGGGCCGCTCCGCCGCGGTGCGGCTCGGAGAGTCCACCATCGGCCATGTCGGGGAGCTGAGCCCCCGTGCCAACCGGAACTTCGAGATTCCGGGGAGGGTGGCGATTGGGGAGCTCGACCTCCAACCCCTCCTGGCTCGGGTCGCCCCGGTCATTGGCGTTTCTCCATCCGTGTTCCCACACGTTGACTTCGACCTCTCGTTTCTGCTGCCGGCAGATCTCGCCGTCGGTCGGTTGATCGAAGCCACCAAAGGCGCCGGCGCAGATCTGGTGGAGTCGGCCCGGGTGTTCGACGTTTTCGTCGGGCCAGGCGTCGATCAGGGGAGTCGGGCGGTGGCGATTCGCTACCGGTTGCGCTCGACAGACCACACTCTCACCAACGAAGAGGTTTCCCCGGTCCGCCAGGACATGATCTCGGTCGCCGAGGGTCTCGGTGCCCGACTGCGAGGGACTTGAAATGGACCTGGCGGCACAACTCGCAGAGAGCCCGGAAGAGGCAGCACCCCGGCTCCTGGGAGCATTTCTGGTCTCGGAAGTGGGAGGAAAGTCTGTGAGGGCCCGTATCACCGAGGTGGAGGCCTACAAGGGCTCTGATGACCCGGCCTCCCATGCGTATCGAGGCAGGACGGGCCGAAACGGGTCGATGTTCGAGCGACCCGGGACGTTGTATGTGTATCGCTCCTATGGCATCCACTGGTGCGCAAACGTGGCGGCGGGTCCTGAGGGCGTGGGCTGGGGGATCCTGTTCAGGGGTGGGGAGATCGTCGACGGGCTGGGTGTGGCCCGGACGCGCCGCGGTCGCGAGCGCGACCTGGCCAACGGCCCGGGAAAGCTGACCCAGGCATTGGGGGTGGACCACTCCCACGATGGCACCTTCTTGTTCGACAGATCTTCTCCAATCCGATTGGAACCCGGCCTGCCGCCGGCCCTGATGATGGCGACACCCCGGGTTGGCATCAGCCGGGCGATCGATCGCCCATGGCGATTCGTATCGGTGACTCCGGCGGCAGGGGTCGGAAAGAGATCCGACCTCCCGGATCTACTCTCGCCTGGCCGATGAGCACAGACGACCAACTCTCCTTCCTGCTCCGCCACACCGATCAGGTGGTCCCCGGCGACGACCTGTCGGGCAAGCTCGAGCTGGGGCGCCCGCTCCGGGTCAAGCTCGGGTTGGACCCCACCGCCCCGTCGGTGACCCTCGGGTGGGCCGTGGTCCTCCGCAAACTGCGTCATTTCCAGGAGATGGGCCACACCGCCGTCCTCATCGTCGGTGACTTCACCGGGCAGGTGGGCGACCCGTCGGACCGGTCGGAGACGCGGCGGAGACTGACCTCCGAGGAGGTCAACGTGTACGCAGAGAACGTGCTCGGCCAGTTCCGCAGGATCCTCCTTCCCGAGAATCTCGAGATCCGGCGAAACTCGGAGTGGCTGGGGACCCTCGACATGGCGGGTCTGCTCGAGCTCACCTCGGCGGCCACAGTGGCTCAGATGCTCGAGCGATCCGACTTCGCCAAGCGATACAACGACGGGAGCCCCATCTCAGTCATGGAGTTCCTCTACCCGTTGCTCCAGGGCTACGACTCGGTGGCCGTTCAGGCCGACGTCGAGCTCGGTGGGTCGGACCAGCTCTGGAACCTGATGATGGGTCGGACCGTGCAGGAGCGTTACGGGATGGAGCCCCAGGTGGCTATGACGATGCCGCTTCTCGTCGGCACCGACGGGGTCAAGAAGATGTCGCAGTCACTGGGGAACTACATCGGCGTGGAGGACGCCCCCGAAGAGATGTTCGGCAAGACGATGAGCATCCCGGACACCGCGATGGTCGAATGGTTCCGGCTGGCCGCGGACCTCGACCCGGACGAGGTCGAGGAGATCGAGGCCGGACTGGCTTCGGAGTCGCTCCATCCGGGTCAGACGAAGCGACGCCTCGCCCGTGCCGTGACCGCTCTCTACTGGGGTGACGACGAGGCGGTGAGAGCCGAGTCCGCCTTCGATCAGGTGTTCAAGGAGGGTGGAATGCCCGACGAGATCGAGTCGTTTTCATTGTCGGCGGACGATCCAGTCATCATCCCGGGCCTGATCCGGGATGCACTAGGTCTCTCCGGATCGGAGGCCCGTAGATTGCTGGCTCAGGGAGCCGTCAAGCTCGACGGGTCGGTTCTCGAGGCTCAGGAGGTCGCCAAGGGCGACCTTTCGGGCCGGGTCCTCCAGGTAGGCAAGCGTCGATTCGTCCGGCTGGTCTGATTGACTTGACTAACTCAGGGGTGTCGTTACTATTCGACTCCCGGCTGGGGAACACATCCCCGGCCACCCACTTGACACCGGGACGGCGCCTTTTTCGCGTCGCCTCGGATTCACTTTGTATCGGGGTCACGAGGGGCATCGGCGAGAGGTCGCAGGTGTCGCCGTCGACCCGCCTGACATCAGAAGTGGGAGCTCTGGGCTCCTTGACAACTGAACAATGTGCCAAAAGCCAGCATGCACACCCACTTCCCGGCCTCAGGGTCGGTGGGGTGAGTGAGCATCTGTATAGCAATCAGCTCTAGGGCCCCTCACGGGCCCTGGACCCAATTGCAAACTCATAACTGACAGGATTGGCCGGCGCCTTCGGGTGCCAGCCTTGAATGTACGTTGGAGAGTTTGATCCTGGCTCAGGACGAACGCTGGCGGCGTGCCTAATGCATGCAAGTCGAGCGACGCACACCGGAGGGGTAACCCACCGGTATGACGGAGCGGCGAACGGGTGAGTAACACGTGAGCAACCTGCCCCACAGATCGGGATAGCCCAGGGAAACCTGGATTAATACCGAATATCCTCGAGTAACCACATGATTGTTCGAGGAAATGCCTTTGTGCTGTGGGATGGGCTCGCGGCTTATCAGCTAGTTGGTGGGGTAACGGCCTACCAAGGCATCGACGAGTAGCTGGTCTGAGAGGACGATCAGCCACACTGGGACTGAGACACGGCCCAGACTCCTACGGGAGGCAGCAGCAGGGAATCTTGCGCAATGGGCGAAAGCCTGACGCAGCAACGCCGCGTGGGGGATGAAGGCCTTCGGGTTGTAAACCCCTTTCAGGAGGGAAGAAATTGACGGTACCTCCAAAAGAAGCCCCGGCCAACTACGTGCCAGCAGCCGCGGTAATACGTAGGGGGCGAGCGTTGTCCGGAATCATTGGGCGTAAAGAGCTCGTAGGCGGTTCAGCAAGTCGGCTGTGAAATTCCGAGGCTCAACCTCGGAACTGCAGTCGAAACTGCTGTGACTCGAGTCCGGTAGAGGAGAATGGAATTCCCGGTGTAGCGGTGAAATGCGCAGATATCGGGAGGAACACCAGTAGCGAAGGCGGTTCTCTGGGCCGGTACTGACGCTGAGGAGCGAAAGCGTGGGGAGCAAACAGGATTAGATACCCTGGTAGTCCACGCTGTAAACGTTGGACACTAGGTGTGGCGGTCTGATCAACGACTGCCGTGCCGAAGCTAACGCATTAAGTGTCCCGCCTGGGGAGTACGGCCGCAAGGCTAAAACTCAAAGGAATTGACGGGTCCCCGCACAAGCGGCGGAGCATGCGGCTTAATTCGATGCAACCCGAAGAACCTTACCTGGGTTTGACATCATGGGAAAAGCCGTGGAAACACGGTGTCCGTAAGGGCCCATGACAGGTGGTGCATGGCTGTCGTCAGCTCGTGTCGTGAGATGTTGGGTTAAGTCCCGCAACGAGCGCAACCCTTGTCCTATGTTGCCAGCGGTTCGGCCGGGGACTCATAGGAGACTGCCGGGGATAACTCGGAGGAAGGTGAGGACGATGTCAAGTCATCATGCCCCTTATATCCAGGGCTGCACGCATGCTACAATGGCCGGTACAACGGGCTGCGATCCTGCGAAGGTGAGCGAATCCCACAAAGCCGGCCTCAGTTCGGATTGGAGTCTGCAACTCGACTCCATGAAGTCGGAGTCGCTAGTAATCGCGGATCAGCAAAGCCGCGGTGAATGCGTTCTCGGGGATTGTACACACCGCCCGTCACGTCACGAAAGTCGGCAACACCCGAAGTCAGTGGCCCAACCCTTTTAGGGAGGGAGCTGCCGAAGGTGGGGTCGGTAATTGGGACGAAGTCGTAACAAGGTAGCCGTACGGGAACGTGCGGCTGGATCACCTCCTTTCTAAGGAGCATTAACGAAACCGGCATGATTGACCGGTTTCCAGCTTCTAGTTGATCTGCTGGCTATTCGATCGAACAGGATTGATCTGGTTTGGGTGGAACGAGCAAACTCGAGTCGCTTCGGCGACAGGAGAGAGCTCGGATGAGCCCGGCCAAGGAGCCGGTTAGATAGGGCACATTGTTCAGTTGTGAAGGAGTTCACGGCCGGGACGATCTCGTATCGTTACGGTCGAGCACCTTCAGGCAACTTGAGAACTGCATAGCGAGCACAAAATGTCTTGGATTCTCTATATTCCAAGCTACTAAGAGTTAACGGTGGATGCCTTGGCGCTAGAAGCCGATGAAGGACGTGGCAGGCTGCGAAAAGCCTCGGGAAGCTGTCAAGCAAGCGT
>Ga0105092_10001327_pt1 | contig 13211 bp, 15 predicted proteins | sample PPLLak2March2015_FD_87021 | JGI IMG/M metagenome (GOLD analysis project Ga0105092, IMG submission 87021) | Freshwater sediment microbial communities from Prairie Pothole Lake near Jamestown, North Dakota, USA - PPLs Lake P7 Core (1) Depth... | ecosystem: Environmental > Aquatic > Freshwater >... | reverse complement strand
CTTCGAGGTCGTGGCGACCGCGTCGAGCGGTCGAGAAGCGCTGGAAAAATATCAGGCGCATAGACCGCAGGTCGTTCTCTTGGACATCGTAATGCCGGTTGAAAATGGCGTGGAAACGCTGGAGCATATCCTTCACGTGGACACCGCAGCCTGCGTGGTGATGGTCAGCTCCATGGGTACGGAAGCAGAAGTGCAGGATTGTTTAAAGAAGGGCGCCAAGAGCTTTCTGCAAAAGCCATTGAAAAAAGACCGCATGCTTTCAACCCTAAATATCGTCTGCCAGGAAGCCGGGGTGGCGCTATGAGCTCGAGATTCTTCGGTCAATACCTTCTGGAAAAAGGGCGAATCACCTCGCAGCAGCTGTCCTCGGCGCTGGACACCCAGAAGGCCGCGACGCCGCCCATCGGTATCCTGGCGCTTGAGAAGGGCTGGCTAACGGCGGAACAGATCAAGCAGATTCTCGATGTGCAAAAGAAAACCAACTATCGCTTCGGCGAACAGGCCGTATTGTCAGCTCTGCTCACGCAGACTCAAGTGGACGAATTACTGAGCGCGCAGGAGACCAGCCACCGAGTCTTGCTCGGCGACGTGCTGGTGTCGAAGGGCTATTTGACCCTTTCGGCACTGGAAAAAGAGTTCAAGGAATACGATAAAGATGAGGAAAAACTTTCATTCGAACTTGCGGCTGCCTTCGACAAGGTGCGCAACAGGGAGCTGGTCAAGACCTTCACCGACTTGATGATGATTATGTTCACCCGTTTCGCCAAGCAAGAGCTAAAAATCGAACAGTGCGAGACCGGGAAAGAGAAGGTCCGGCTGTTTCGCTGGGTATTCTCGCAAAAGATCGCGGGCAAGAATGTTGAATTTAACTGCCTGCTCTCCGTACCGCCGAAACTTTTGCTGCACATGGCTTCTACGATGTTGGACGAAACGGTTAGCTCGCCCGATGAACTGGCCCTCGATGCGAGCAAGGAATTTGTCAACATCGCCAACGGCAATGCCTGCGCCCGGCTCTCGGAGAACGGTTTTAACTTGACCATGGAGCCGCCCGAAGTCTATGAGACAACGGCCAAACCCTACCCATTTAATGCCAGGGACGTGGTTTGCGTGCATCTGGCCTCGCCCGATGCGAAGTTGGAAGTTGCCTTTGAGTTCTGAGTCGGCGCAAAGAACGCAGATAGGGAAGATTAACCACAGGGGGAACATAGATCACTTAAAGAGAGATGATAGAGGCTAGATAGACGGCAGGATTCACAAGATCGGATTCAAGACCGAAACTTCAAACTCGAAACCAATTCCCTGGCACCATCCTTGCTCAACTCCTCGCAGCGAGCGCATTGATCAATATTTTTCACGTCCTGGCGCATTTGAATTGACGAACCAGCGCCAAGGTATTGACGATGGAAGCGGGTGCGCCCGGGTGCGGGAGAGAAATGGCACAGGTACTTAGTCAAGACGAGATAGACGCGTTATTGAATGGCGTTGCTAGCCAACAATTTCCGACAACCGAGAGCACGTCGACAAAAGGCGAGAGCGCACCGGATAAACACCTGGCGCAGACGAGCGCAGGCGCCAACGACGCCAAGCCGTACGATTTCACCCGCAGCGAGACGACAACCCGCGGCCGTTTGCCCGGGCTAGAAGTTATCCTCAATGATTTCGCACGCCGCCTCCAGAGCATGTTCGCCACCGAGTTGGGAAAGTCGGTGGACGCGAGCTTCGAGGGCATGGAGGTGGTTACCTACGAAAGCTTAATCCAAAGTTTTCCGTTGCCGGCCAGTATTCACGCGATCCGGCTGGAACCGCTGCGCGGCATCGGCATCCAGGTCATCGAGGCGAGTTTGGCTTTTGCCATGGTCGAGCTTTTTTTCGGCGGTAGCGGCCAGAAGGCGATGAAGGTCGAAGGGCGTGATTTTACACCTATCGAGAACAAGTTTCTTGGCAAATTCGTCGAAAGAATGCTGCGCGGCATGGAAGAGTCGTGGCAATCGGTGGTCCAGCTTCAGGGGCGTTATCTGCGTGCGGAGCTAAATCCGTATCTGCTGAATGCAGCGGGCCCTGGAGATCCCATGATTCTGGCGACCTACACTGTTAACATGTCGCCCATCAACGGCACAGTGCTGTTTGCCTTGCCGCTAGCGGCGATCGAAGAGTTCCGCTCGCTGCTCAAGACTGGAGTTGCCATCGGAGACGATCCGGATAACATCGGGCTATTTCGCCGGGTGCAACAGCAGGTCGGCGAAATCGAGGTTGAAGTACAGGTGGTGGTTGATGTGGTAGAGATGACCCTGGGGGATATCATGGGGCTTCGGCCCGGAGACGTGATTCAAATGAACTCGCCGGGCTTGGATGAGGTGGAACTCTGGATCGAAGGGAAACGGAAATTTCTCGGCAAGGCGGCGCAACGCGGCGGCAATAAGGTGTTCGTGGCGAAGGAAAAATTGGAGCCGCGTCCGGCGTCAAGATAACTCTAAGGGCGGTGAATTTTATGGCTGAACTCGAAATGGAAAACAGCAAAAGCGGCGGGGGGGATCAGGTCGATCTAGCTCTCTTGATGGATGTCCCGCTGCAGGTGACGGTGGAATTGGGGCGCGCGCGCATGACCATCGAAAGTCTCCTCAGGCTCAATCAGGGTTCGGTGATTGAATTGAACCAAGTGATCGGCGAACCGCTGGCTATCCTGGTTAATAATAAGCTCATGGCTCACGGAGAGGCCGTGGTGGTCAGGGAGAAGTTCGCCATCCGTATCGTCGACGTCGTGAGCCCGGAGCGGCGAATCGAGAATCTACGGTAACGCTTTTTTGCTTTCATTTTTCTCCAGATTGCGGATTAGGATGCTGATGCGGCGGCTCTCAGAGCTAAAGGGCTCCTCCGGCACGCGCAGCTGGCGGTCCGCGTAGCCTGCGACTTTTTCCACCCGCTCCGAAGCCAGGCCCAGCTCTTCCAGGGTGCGGCGTGTATTTAGGGCGCGCTCGGTGGAGAGGTCCCAATTCGAATAATACTTCTCGCTTTTAAACGGCCGCGCGTCGGTGTGGCCGCTGATGACCACTTTGTTGGTTGCGTCCTTGATTTCCTTGACTATGGCGCTCAGGACCTTGCGCATGAGCGGCTTGACCGCCGCGCTGCTCAGATCGAAAAAGGCTTGCTTGTCCTTGTCGATGACTTCTATCAACAAGCCCTCATCTGTGATTTTGATTGGCACCTGGGCGGAGATTTCGGCTAAATCCTTCAATCCCGCCAACCCGTCTTTGATGTGCATCTGTAGAACTTCCATTGACGGCGCTTGAATGATTCCCGAGCCTAGTTTGTCCTCGCCGCCGTCGGGAATGATGCCGCGCGACCCGCTAAAAACACCGGGTTCGCGAAAGTAGTGGGCGATGACGGCCTTTTGTTGACTGTTCGAAGCGCCAAGCAGCCAGAGGACGAGAAACAGGGCCATCATTGCGGTGACGAAGTCGGCGTAAGCGACTTTCCACGCTCCGCCGTGGTGGCCGCCGTGGTGGCCTTTGGCCTTTTTGATGATGACCCTGGGCTTATCATCCTTACTGTGGGACTGGGCCTGCTTGCTGCCTTTTCCAGCCATAAACGATTATTCCTTCTTCCCACGGCAGGCGTCTTCGAGCTCTTGAGCGGAGGGCCGTTCGGTGCTGAAGACCACTCGACGGGCGTATTCCACGGCGATGATAGGCGCGGCACCGTGGAGATAGGCGAGGATACCCGTCTTGATGCACTCCAAATATTTCGCTTCTTCCGCCAGCAAAATTTCCATTTTCTGAACCAGCGGTTGCAAAATGCCATAACAAACCAGGATACCGACGAAGGTTCCCACCAGGGCGACGGCGATTTTATGTCCAAGTATTTCGGGACCCTGGTCCATGGCGCCCATGGCGATGATAACGCCCAGAACGGCGGCGACGATGCCCAACCCCGGAAAAGCGTCAGCAGTCTTGGCTAGTACGCCAGCGGGGAGTCTTCCTTCTTCTTCGTGGGTGGCGATCTCCTCGTCCATGAGGTGAGACAGTTCGTCCGCGTTGGCCGAGCCGCTGATGACCAAGCGCAAAGAGTCGAGAAACATGCTTTTGGCGGCATGGTTGCCGATAAACCTGGGATACTTTTTGAAAATTTCGCTGGTGGCGGGATCGTCGACGTCTTTTTCCAGCGCCATTTCACCGCTTTTGCGCATCACCGAAAAAACCTCGTAAAGCATGGCGAACAGCTCCATGTAATCGGCCTTGGAATAGCCGTTGCCACCGATGGCGGCCTTCAGGTTTTTCAGAATCGCCGCGAGAACCTTGATCGGTGTTCCCACCACCAGCGCGCCGATGCCCGCGCCGCCGATGATAAGGAACTCCACCGGCTGATTGAGAATACCAATCGCTCCGCCTTCCATTATGAAGCCGCCGATAACGGTGCCAAAGACAATTACGTATCCTATAATGGACAACACGGGGTGGTCCTAGTTTGAGTTCTGCGAGTGCTCGGGGAAAAAGTACCAAATCGCGCCAACTCTCATGGAAGTTGAATCGCCTAAATGGGCGAAGACTTTAGGAAACCTAAAGAATTCAGGCCTCTTGCCGAAGTCTTTTTTTGAGCGGTTGGAGGATTACGTTCTCGGCGGGAGCCCTTCGGTGGCCGTTCTTGCAGTGCCGCCATCATCGGTGCCGGCGTGGGTAGTGCGGCGGAACTATCGGAAAACCGGGAGGGATTCCTTACCACCGGTCGGCGGATTGTTTCCCCGGCCGATTACGAAGGTGCGGAGGCGCCTGACGCCGATTGCCGCGAGGGATACCGTTCGGCTAGAATTAATGTTCAAGGATCGCGTGAAGCCTTCGGCTCTGAGCAGACCTAGGCGACTGATTTAGCGCGTGTGAGTGCGATGCGTAAACGAAAACTAGATATTGAAAACTCCCAGCCCGGCCCACGCAGTCCGAGCGCGGCAGGGCGCAAAGCGAGTGTGATTCCTTTCCCTAAGCGACCGGGGGCGCTGGCGAGAAACAACGACAAGGGTCTCGACAAAAAACTCACGATCCTGGTCGTCGAAGATCACGGCTCGCTTTGCGATATGTTGAGCCTCTATTTCATGCGCTACGGCTATCATGTGCGCACCGCCAGCGACGGCGAATCGGCTCTCGACGCCATGGACCACGAAAAAATTCACCTTGTGCTGCTGGATTTGATGCTGCCGCGCATGGACGGCTTTACGGTACTAAGGCGGATCCGGGAGCGCGGAGATGGCAAGCCGCCTTACGTCATCGTCGTTTCGGCGGGAGCATCGACGGGAGACCGGAACTTGGTCCTGGACTTGGGCGCTGACGAATATATGCCCAAACCCTTTCACCTCATGCGCCTACTGGAGCGCATCCAAAACGTCGAAAAATACCTACTCAATTAGCCGGTAATTCAAATCGTTCAAAAAGTTCCAGCCGTTTCAAAAATAGAAGGTATCGCCGCGAAGCCCGGCTAGCCTTCAATGCCTATGATCCGTTCACCGGCTTGAATAATTCGAACGTGACAAAGTCACCTCAAAATTCCCCCGGCACACGGCGGACGGCTCGGAAACGTCCTTCATTAGTTTCTTCGAGCTTGAATTCTTCCGGTCCTAACAGTGCCGTTAACAGATTACACAGATGGTAAGCGTTGTCGGTCATCTTGGCGAGCAAATCTTTTTGGCCGACTAAGAGATTTTCCAGGTGATCTTCGAGCATGATCTCGGCGCCGCTCAATATCACCTGAAGGGAATTGCGTGCTTCGCAGCAAAGCGCTTCGTTCCACCGAGTGGCCATGGAAACCTTCAAAGCCGGTTCTCGTTTGGCTTGCGCCATCATCGCGGCCGCCTTGCTTTCATTGGTGATCGCTCCTCTGCCTATTTCGTACCCCGGTCTCGTATGTTGTGACCGTGTCTCCACAGGAGACAGATCCGAAGTCGTTGACGATTGAGCCATAAATCCTCCCGGCCAATAAGTTGCTCTGAAACCGAGAGCAAGCGTCATGCCATGAATTCTAGCAGCGTGGCTCGGCGCTACCTTTGCGCGCTTCTTTATAAACATGACTGACCCTCTCGAGTGCTCAAGTCTTCACGTCTGAGCGCGATAAAATCCAACCACTGCAATAAGTTCCGCGATCGCCGGCGTGGCACTAACGCGGCAGCATTAGGGCAAAATGTTCAGTTCCGTGAGCGTCGAAATTCCCTCGGCCCTGAGCTTCGATAGTTGCGCCCCGGTCGTCAAGATGCTGACGAGCGAGCGCCGAACTTGACGCGGGAAACGATCCCGCAAGTCATCTAAACTCTCTAAACTGGACCTGTTTCTTGGCGGCAGCGTTGGCACATCGGTTGCTCAAAGCAGGCGCCATGAACAAGAAATTAGTCGTCATAGGCGCAGGCGCTCTCGCCGGCGTACTGAGCGCAGGGGCCGGCGTCTACTTCTTCAAACCCGACCTGTTCCCCGGATTCGTTGGGTCCAACGGCGCCACCGCGAGCAAACCGGCCAAGAAGGAAACTAAAGACAAAAAGCATGAAAGCGAAGTCGGCGCTGATCTCGAAGTCTTCGTCGTCAACCTGGCGAGCTCGGGGCAAGGGCGCTATCTAAGAACTACTTTAAGCCTGGGCGTCAAAAGCGAGCATGAAAAGGAACGGGTCAAGGAGTTCACCGGTCCGATACGCCACGCAGTCATCATGTACCTCACCGAGCGTAAGGTCGAAGAGCTGCTCGATCCTCAAGGCAAAGAAAAGCTGCGCCATGCGCTGCACGACCAAATCAATGAGGCCATCGGCCATAAAATAGTTTCCTCCGTTTACTTCAAGGAATTTTTGATCCAGTAGGAGCACCGATGTTAGCTTTGTTTCACCGTCAACTGGCGCGGCCAAGAACCGCGCTGCCCGATTTCGCCGCCGCCGCGAACTTTTTGCTGCGTTGGCTTTCGTTGCCGGCGCGGCGGGCAACGGCACATTCGCTGCAGCTTTTGGAGAGCGTGCCGCTGACCCCTCAGGCCTCGGTGGCGCTATTGCGTTTCGAAAGCGAAAACCTCGTCCTCGGCGTCACGCCGCAAAGCATTACGGTGCTCGCCAAGGGTGCCGCTCCAGCCGGCGCGAGATTCAGTACGTCTCTTGCCGAAGAGAGGCAGAAGTAAACCGGCGCCATGAATCCATCGTCACTCAACCTATTGACCAATCCACTTAAGGGCACCGAGGTCTCCACCGTGGTCGAGATCTTCACTCTCTTAACGCTGCTTTCCTTCGCTCCGATGGTGCTGATGACGGTAACATCGTTTACGCGCATCGTCGTGGTGTTGTCTTTTTTGCGCCAAGCCCTGGGCACGCAACAATCGCCATCGAACCAGATCGTTATCGCGCTGTCGCTCTTTATCTCGTTCCACGTGATGGCACCGGTGTGGCAAAAAATCGAAAGCGAGGCGGTGACTCCCTACTACAACCGGCAGATCCCGCCGTCAGCAGCGCTGCAGCGCGCGTGGGAGCCGCTTCGGGAATTTCTCCTGAAGCACACCCGCAAAGCCGATCTCGCGCTGTTCCTGAAAAATCCCGACGGCAACGAAATCGAGCTGACTCAAATACCGGCCTCTAGTTTAATCCCGGCCTTCGTGATTTCGGAGCTTAAGACCGCCTTTCAGATGGCATTCATGATTTACATTCCGTTTCTGATTTTGGACCTGGTGGTGGCCTCGGTGCTCATGTCGATGGGCATGATGTTTCTGCCGCCGGTGTTGGTCTCGCTGCCTTTTAAACTGGTGTTGTTCGTGCTGGTGGACGGCTGGAACCTTCTCATAGGCTCGCTGGTAAGGAGTTTCACATGACCCCCGAGGGTCTCATCGACATCATGCGCAGCGCTCTGCAAGCGGGCGGCGTCGTCGCGGCGCCGGCGATCCTCTTCGGCTTGATCGCCGGAGTGGTTGTGAGCATTTTTCAGGCGACCACGCAGATCAACGATTTTACGCTGGTGTTTGTTCCTAAGGTGTTGGCGACGGTCCTGGCGCTGGTCTTGTTCGGTTCATGGATGATTCAGTTCTACGTCAACTTTACGAGGCAGATCATTATCAACCTGCCGACGATTATCGGCTGAAACCAACATCCCCATGGTACCATTAACCCATCTCATCAGTGCCGGTTGGCCCGAAGCGGTTACCTTCATGTTGGTTTTTGGCCGCGCTGGCGGGTTGATGATCAGCGCGCCATTTTGGGGGAGCCGTGTCGTGCCAGTGGTGGTCCGGGTGTGGATCGCGATACTGCTTGCGGTCGCGACCTACCCGACGGTGCGCGCCGCCACGCTCACCGGCGGCATCACTATACTTTCGGCTTTTTTTGCTTTCGCCGGGGAAACTCTCATGGGACTGGTGCTCGGTTGGCTGGCCCAGCTGATGTTCTCCGGCATGCGCCTCGCCGGCCAGGAAATCGAACTTAAATCAGGCCTCGGTTTGATCCAGCTCGTTGACCCCAACGAAGGCGGCCAAAGCGGTCTTTTCAGCACGCTCTTCGAATTGATCGCCGGCCTGCTTTTCTTCGCCATGAACGGCCACCACCTGCTCGTGCAGGCGCTGTGGTCGAGCTACAACGTTTTTCCGCTGGCCGGCGACAAATTCGCTACCCGGCTGTTGGAGGGCTTGGTGTCCTCAGCTGGGGAAATCTTTACCATCGCGCTGCGGGTCAGCGCCCCGGTGGTGATCGGCCTGCTGCTGAGCGACATCATCCTCGGCCTCATCGGTCGCGCGATTCCGCAGATGAATGTTTTCATGGTGGCCCAGCCGCTGCAATTTGGCCTGGCGATACTGCTTTTGTTTCTGGCGATGCCTGCCTTTGTCTGGTTTTTCATGCGACATATGCCGTTGATGATCGGCGTACCGGGGGGCGTAGGTTGAAACGGCGAGTTCTCTCGGCGCTCTAAGAACAGGGTTTTTAATGGCGGAAGAAGCATTTAAAGACGACTTAGAAAAATCAGAAGAACCTACTCCAAAGCGGCGTGAAGACGCACGCAAGCAGGGGCAGTTTCCCAAGTCGCGTAACCTCATTCCCGCAGTGACGCTAGCGGCCATTGCCATCGCCCTCAAGTTGGGTGGAGCGGAATTGATGGAGCGACTGGCTCGCTGCGTCGCCGGCTTTCTGGTCGCGGCCGGGACCACGAAGCAGCTAGGCAGCCAAGACATGATGGCGCTGTCCTTTGAAGCCGGGCTCTTGTTCGCCCCGGTGTTGTTGCCGATTTTCGCCGGCATCATGATCACCGGGCTGGGCTCCGGTTTGCTACAAACCGGTTTCGTCTTGGCGTCCGAGCCGTTGCGCTTCGATCTGAAGCGCATAAGTCCTGTGGCGGGATTCCGTCGGCTTTTCAGTGTCGATTCAGTTGCAGAGAGCGTCAAGTCGGTTCTTTTTATCGGCGGCCTGGGCTGCATCGGCGGCGCGTATCTTTACGGCGAACTGCCGGCGCTTGTGTCTCTGTCCACCCTGGCGGCGGGCGACATAGTCGCCTACGCGAGCCGGGACGGTGCCGTGCTCAGCGCCTGGATCATCGCTGTCATGGTTGCGTTAGCGGGTTTTGATTTTCTCTACCAGCGCTGGCACATCGACAAGCAGTTACGCATGAGCCGCCAGGAGATCAAGGAGGAGATGCGCGAGCAGGAGGGTGATCCACTGCTCAAGTCACAATTGAAGAGCCTGCGGCAGAAGATGTCGCGGCGGCGCATGATGAGCGAGGTGGCGAAAGCGGACGTGGTGATTACCAACCCGACGCATCTAGCGATCGCCTTGCGCTACCGTGCCGAAGAGATGGGTGCTCCTCGAGTGCTCGGCAAAGGGGCTGGCTTCATCGCCGAAAAGATTCGCGAAGTGGCGCGCTCGAAGGGGATTCCCATCGTCGAGAACAAACCGCTGGCGCGCTTGCTTTACCACCAGGTGGATATAGGCGGAGAAATTCCTGAAACGCTTTACCGCGCCGTGGCGGGAGTTCTGGCTTATGTGTACCGCCTGCGCGGTGGCAATCTCGCGACTCTGGCCGAGGTGAAGGCTGAAGGATGAAGAAGGAAGATAGTATTCAGAAGTCGGAAGACGGAATGCTGAAACTGGATTGCAAGATTCACAGTGGCGCGATAATTCGCGCCGTGAAAACTGAGCCCGAAACGCACTGACAATGGCGCATCACGTGGAAACATCTAAGAGTTTTCGCTGGATCGAACTCATGCCCGCCTTGGGCCTAACCGGTGTCATCGTCATGATGGTGTTGCCGGTGCCGCCGTTTTTGCTCGATCTCACGCTGGTGATGAGCATCGCCTTGTCGCTGACAATTCTTATCGTTTCCCTCTATGTCAAAGAGCCGCTGGACTTTTCCGTGTTTCCTTCAGTGCTGTTGTTCGCCACGTTGTTTCGTCTGGCGCTCAACGTCGCCTCGACCCGTTTGATTCTGCTGCGCGGCGAAGAAGGCGTGTCGGCCGCGGGCCATGTGATTGCGGCCTTTGGCCAGTTCGTCGTCGCGGGCAATTACGCCGTCGGTTTCATCGTCTTTATAATTCTGGTGATTATCAACTTCATCGTCATTACCAAGGGCGCCACCCGCATCGCGGAAGTGGCGGCGCGTTTCACCCTCGACGCCATGCCGGGCAAACAGATGGCCATCGACGCCGACTTGAACGCCGGCAGCATCAACGAGGCGGAGGCGCGCCAGCGCCGCCAGCGCATCCAAAAAGAAGGCGACTTTTACGGCGCCATGGACGGTGCGTCCAAGTTCGTGCGTGGCGACGCCGTGGCGGGCCTGATTATTTTAGCGGTCAATCTGCTCGGCGGATTTTTCGTCGGCGTGATGCAGAAAGGGATGGAGTTCAGCGACGCGGCCCAGCTTTACAGCTTGCTCAGCGTGGGCGACGGCCTGGTAAGCCAGATCCCCGCGCTTATCGTTTCTACAGCCGCCGGCATGGTGGTAACCCGCACGGCGTCGGGCGGCGAGCTTGGTGTGGAGATCACCAAGCAGCTGTTCTGGAATCCTATGGCCCTCGGCGTGGTGGCCGGCATCCTCGCCATCTTCGTTTTCGTACCGGGATTTCCGGCCATCCCGTTTATCCTCGCGGCTGGAACTTTCGGAGGCCTCGCCTATACCTTGGCGAACGATAAGAGCATGGAAAAGGAAGAACTTGCCGCCGAAACCGCCCGACCGGAAACCATCGAAGAGCCCTCGCGCCCGCAGCCGGTGGATCTGCTCGAACTTGAAGTTGGCTATGAACTGATCCCGCTCGTAGACGGTGAAAAAGGCGCCGTCGTGGAAAGAATAAGGGCGCTCAGGCGACAGTTTCTCACGGACAAAGGATTCTTGGTGCCACAGATTCACATTCGCGACAACCTGCGTCTAGGCAGCAAGGAATACGTCATTCTTGTCAAAGGTATCGAAGCTGGCAGGGGAGAACTCAAACCCGGACGTTTTATGGCAATGAACGCTACGGGCGCGGCACCAAGCGAAAGCGGCGTGAATGGGGAGCCCACCACGGAGCCAGCATTTGGACTGCCGGCACTGTGGATTTCAGCTTCCGACAAAGAGCGCGCCGAGATCATGGGATACACCGTGGTCGATCCCGAAACGGTGCTCATCACCCATGTCTCCGAACTGGTGAAGCGCCATGGTCCTGAGCTCCTCACCCGCCAAGACGTTCAAAGGCTGCTCGACGGCCTAGCCAAGGAGCACCCAAAAGTCATCGAAGAACTGATCCCGCACCACATGACCTTGGGTGGCATACAGAAAGTCTTGCAAAACCTCCTGCGTGAGGAAGTGCCGGTCCGAGATCTTTTGACCATTATCGAGAGCCTGGCGGACCACGCGCCGCACAGCAAGGACACTGACGAACTGACCGAGTCCGTGCGCCAGTCATTGGCCCGCACCATTACCTCGTCTTTCCGAGGTCCGGAAGGGTTGATCCCCGTGATGACCGTCGATCCCCAGATCGAACGGGTGATCCGTGAGCGCGCCCAGGAAGGTATAACCCTGGAGCCCCAAGTAGCGCAGCGCATTATGACGGCGGTGCAGCAGGCAGCGGAGACCTTCGGCAGACGCGGGTTGTTGCCCGTGTTTCTTACCGCCGCCGGCGTCAGGCGCCATCTACGCCAACTGATCAGCCATTATCTGCCGCAAATCGCCGTACTGTCGCACAACGAAATCGCCGGCGGCGTGAAGATCCAATCCCTCGGCGTGCTCAGGTGGAAAGATGAATCCTAGCCGCTTTTGGGGAAAAGACCTGGCGTCGGCGCTGCGCGCCGTGCGCGGCTCGTTAGGGCCCGATGCGCTAATTCTGGAGACACGCTCAGGTTCAGACAAAAACGTCGGCGGCATCGAGATAGTCGCTGTGTCAGAAACGCCAGACCAACAAAACCTCAATCCGTCGGCGCTGCGGCCTCTCATGCGGCCGGAAGTTTTGTCCGCGGACGAACATGCGGGCCCGCCCGTTGCGCCAGAAATGGCACCCGCGCAGGGCGCCGAAATGCGCGAGGAGTTAGCGGCGCTCCGATCCATGCTGGCGTGGCTGGCACCGCACCTCAATCATAAGAACCGGATTCTCAAGTCGCTGGTGGCGCAAGGCCTCAACCCGGAAATCATGGCGCGGCTCAGCGAAGCGATTCATGAGGCCGAAGGCACCGACGAGCGAGAAAGAACCTATCATGCGCTGACGCGCTTGGTGCCGACCGGCGGTCAGATCCCGGATGCGGTGGATAGACTGGCGCTGATCGGACCCACCGGAGTGGGCAAGTCCTCGAGCGTCATCAAGCTCACAGTATTTGAAAGCCAGCGGCTCCAGCGTCGCGTCGGTTGGCTCAACCTCGACCACCGGCGCATAGCGAGTGGCGACCCGCTAGCCCTCTACGCGACGATTCTCGGAGCGCGCTACGAAACCGCCGCCGACCCCAAGGAAGCGAAACGGGCATGGGAGCGTCTGTCCGATTGCGATTTGATTCTCGTTGACACGCCCGGCCTTACGCCGCGGGATGAAAATGGGATCAAGGAACTACACCGGTTGCTTCAGGCTATGCCTGGATTGCGCCGCGCCCTGCTACTCGGCGCGTCTACCAACGGCGCGGATATGGCCCTGTGGGTGAAAGGTTTTCAACGCTTGGGATTCGATTCGCTGTTCTTTACCAAGCTTGATGAGTGCCGTCACTTCGGGCCACTCATCAATACCGCTTTGGGAGCGGGCTACCCGCTGTCCTACATCACGCTCGGACAAAATATGGCCGG
>Ga0105092_10001326_pt1 | contig 13212 bp, 8 predicted proteins | sample PPLLak2March2015_FD_87021 | JGI IMG/M metagenome (GOLD analysis project Ga0105092, IMG submission 87021) | Freshwater sediment microbial communities from Prairie Pothole Lake near Jamestown, North Dakota, USA - PPLs Lake P7 Core (1) Depth... | ecosystem: Environmental > Aquatic > Freshwater >... | reverse complement strand
TCAGTTTGTCAGTTTGTCAGTTTGTCAGTTTGTCAGTCTGTCAGTTTGTCAGTCTGTCAGTTTGTCAGTTTGTCAGTCTGTCAGTTTGTCAGTTTGTCAGTCCTGCCGGCCTCCGGCCGGACGCGCTTCAATGATAGAATTCACGCCATGAAAAGCCTTGAGGAGATCTCACAGGGTGGATGTCTGGCGCCGGCGGTACTGAACCAGATCGAAGAGAAAATTCTTGCGAACGGAAACTTCACGCGCGAGCGGGTCCGATACGAACTGGAGTGGTTTTGCCGCGACCTGAGCCTGAACCGCTACTACTTCACCACGACCCCGCCCGATCTCATAGCCAAGCACATCGAGTCTTTGCGAGCAGCCGAGATCATCGCGGAAAATTCCGGTGAAACGCCCGATCTCCAGGTGGCCAGTGAACAGCCCAACCAAGCGATCTATCTGGTGGCTGCTGTTGCTGATGCCATTGACGAAGTCGAAAGGCGCATCGAAGCCAAGTATCCTTTCTGCCGGCTTCAGTCCTATCGGACCAGGGGCAAGGCTCACGAAACCCCTTTCCGCCTGTACTTCGTCTCACGCCCGCAGTTCCCGGCCCGCAAAGCCGATGACCCCTTTCGCTTTGAGATAGCTGGAGACGTCGATTTTGTCGGGCGCAGCCCGGAATCCACCCTCCGGCGTTACCGTCAGGCCTGGGAAGCCGTTCGCTCCAAGGAAGCGCCCTTCATCGACATCAGCGACGCCGAAGACGAGACGCGCATCATGGTCGCGCTGAAGCAGGACGCTTCAAAGCGTTTCCTCTACGACTTCTCGCACGTCCTCGATACCTACGATCTGCATACCACCCGCAAGTACGTTGAGCCCTTCGCCGACGGCAAGATCGCCTTCTCTTTCTACCTGGACCGGATTGACAACGAAGAGCTGGTGCAGAGCCTGAAGCGCGATCTGGGCGCTGTCGTGATCATGCCTTCGAGCAAACTCAGTTCGCTGTTCCTCCAGAGGTCGTTCTCCGCCCAGGAGACGCTTTACGCCATCGTCGTCGCGCATTTTGCCAATCAGTTCCTCACTTCCGACAGTGAAGAATTCCAGTCGATCTCCCGGGCGCTCGAAGGCAAGCCGGAAGTGAAGGGACTGCTGGGCAAACTGAAGACCAAGCTGGTCAAAGACACCTATACGGACAGCCGCATCAGCCAGACGATTGCGAAGTTCCCGGACGTAGTGCGCCTGGCCTTCCAGCAGTTCAAGATCTGGTTCTCACCCGAGTCAGGCAACGGCGACCCGGACGAGTTGGCCGGAAAAATCCGGGAACAGATCACTGCGGGGATCTCCTGGGAAGTTGAACGTCGGATCATGGAGAGCTTTCTTAAGTTCAACAAAGTGGTGCTGAAAACCAACTTCTTCAAATCGGACAAAGCGTCCCTGGCCTTTCGGCTCGACGCCTCTCTCCTCGATCCGATCGACTACCCGGACCGGCCGTTCGGCATTTTTTACTTAATTGGCAAAGAGTTCCGGGGTTTCCACGTTCCTTTTAAGGATGTGGCGCGGGGAGGCGTCAGGCTGGTCAGAAGCAGGACCGAGGAAATCTACGACCTCAACTCGGACTTCATCTTCGATGAGAACTACAACCTGGCCTGCACTCAGCAGCTGAAGAACAAGGACATCCCGGAGGGGGGCTCCAAGGGGACAATCCTGCTTCACCTTGACTCCCAAGACAAGGCCGAATCGGCCTTCAAGAACTACATCGACGGTTTGCTCGATCTGGTCATGGTTCCATCGCCGGAGATAGTCGACCTCTACGGCAAAGAGGAAATCCTTTTCCTTGGGCCGGACGAAGGCACAGCGGATCTGATGAATTGGGCCTGCCTGTGGGCCAAAGAGCGCGGCTTTGCCTACTGGAAACCCTTCACAACCGGCAAATCCCCCTCGCTCGGAGGCGTGCCCCACGACGAGTTTGGAATGACGACGCAGGGGATCAACGAATACGTTCTCGGTGTTCTAAGTCAGCTCGGTCTTAAGGAAGAGGAAGTAACGAAGTTCCAGACCGGGGGTCCCGACGGCGATCTCGGCAGTAACGAGATCAAAATCACCAAAGACCGGACCATCGCGGTAGTGGATGGCAGCGGCGTGGCTTACGACCCTCGTGGACTTGAGCGAAAAGAATTGGGGCGGCTGGCCGATGCCCGGTCGATGATCCGCCATTTTGACCGCTCCCGCCTCTCACCGGACGGATTCCTGGTCCTTGTCGAAGACCGCGATGTGACGCTTCCTGACGGAAGTCGAGTCCCGAACGGGGAGGATTTCCGAAACCGGTTTCACCTGCTCCCGTTCGTCAAGGCCGACCTGTTTGTGCCCTGCGGCGGCCGGCCCCGGTCGGTCAATATCAACAACTGGACCCTGATGCTCGATGACCGGGGCAAGCCCCGATTCAAAGCCATCGTGGAGGGGGCCAATCTGTTCATCACACAAGACGCGAGACTGCGGTTGGAAGAGGCCGGCGTCCTGCTTATCAAAGATGCGTCGGCGAACAAGGGAGGCGTTACCTCCTCGTCGCTCGAAGTTCTTGCGTCTCTCGCGCTCAGTGACACTGAATACCGGTCCCTGATGATGGTTCAGGACGGGGTGGTCGGCGATTTCAGAAGGCAGTACGTTAACCAGATCATTCGCAAAATCCGCAACAATGCCCGCCTGGAGTTCCTCGCCCTGATGGCGGAGCGTAAACGGTCCGGAACGGCCTGCTCCATTCTCTCCGATCAGCTGAGCCTCAAGATCAACACGCTGGCCGACGCCATTCTGGACTCGCATTTGCGCAGCGACAAGGGACTGATACGAGCGGTCATCGCCGACTATTGCCCCGATATTCTGGTCTCGACCGTGGGGATCAATAAAATCGTGGAACGGGTCCCCGTCAGCTACATAGCCGCCATCGTTGCCAAGCATCTCGCCAGCACCTACGTTTACGTCAAAGGCATGCATGCGGGCGAGGTTGACTTCCTGAAGTTCGTCGAGGAAGTGAGAAATGGCGAACTGAAGGCAGAAATCGTCGAGCGAAGCTTGGCAGGGTGAAAAGGACAGAAAGGACCTCATGGACCTCAAAGACCTCAAGGACTTAGAGCCTTCCATGTCCTTGGGGTCTTTGAGTTCCTTGAGGTCCTTTTTGTCTAATTATCCTTCAGGTCCTTTTTGCCTAATTACAGATCCCGCTGACCAAATTTGCGGACTGCCAGCAGCAGGACAACCGCGGCGTAAAACGCCGCGTACCCGATCATCACATTGTTCGGCGGTGACTGGAAACTGAAGGGTGAGACTCCCAGCGCCTTGACCAGAGGCGTCTGCAGTTCATGGGCCGCACGCTTCCACATGGCCTCGCCGGGAAACAGCAGGCTGGAAACGATCCCGACATGAACGGCCGCCTGCTTCTGGGCGAGCCAGCCAACCTGCTCAATCCACCCCCCCACAAAACCGATCCCGTACATTCCGAAAGCGAGCACCCCGTTAGCCAGGGTGGAGAGCCGGCTTCCTCCGAAAAAGGAAAGATTGAGCACCAGGACGGCGTTCAACCAGATGAGCGACAGCCCGAGGAGCGGCTTCGGCGCCTGATGACCGGAGATCGCCAGGACTGCGCCTATCACTCCTCCGCCCATGAGGAGGAGGTACAAAGTCAGGATCACGACGAAACCCAGCCACTTGCCGAGGACGATCTCCCAACGCCTGACCGGCTTGGCGACAAGCGTCTGCACGGTTCCGCTGCTGATCTCGCCGGAAAGGGTGTCGATCGAGGTGAGGATGGCCATGCCCATCGTCAGAAAATTGACGACGTAGAGGCCGGCCATCAGGATGAAATTCCTCATCTCTTTAAACGCTATCAGCGGGGCGACACCGGCCTCCCGAGTCATGTCCTGATTGATGTAGTAGAAACCAACCGCATAGACAGTCAGGAAAACGCTTCCCATAAGAAGCGCCGCCAGAACGATCTTCCGCCTGACCGCCTCACGAAGCGTCAGCCCGGCTATGATTCGCACTGTTCTCACAGCCCCACCTCGCTTCCCACGATCTGCACAAACAGTTCTTCCAGCGAGATGCGCTGTGGTGTGACGGAGTACACATCCGCGCCTTGCTGAACCAGATATCGATGAATTTCCGGAAGAAAGGTTTCTTCAGACAGTTCAAGGCGAATCCGTTCGCCGGTTGCGTCAACCGTCGGGCTCCAGCGGCGCAAGCCCGCGATGGTGTCCGGTGTAATCTTTTGTGCCCGGATCTCCACATGCAACAGCCCGTTCATGAGCGATTTCAACGGCGATGTCTGAACCACGCGCCCATGTTTGACGAAAGAGACCCGGTCACACGTCACTTCCACCTCGCTCAGCAGGTGTGAGTTCAGAAAGACGGTAGTGCCGCGGGTTTTGAGATCGCGGATGATATCCCTGACGAGCCTGCGGCCGAGCGGATCCAAACCGGAGGTCGGCTCATCGAGGAAAACCACTTCGGGTTCGTTGAGCAACGCCTGAGCCAGGCCGATCCGCTGCAGCATTCCCTTAGAGAAATCCGACAGCCGCTTTTCGGAATGCGCCGTTAGCCCGACCAAATCGAGAAGCTGCGGGACCCTTGTCTTGAGCGCCTGCCCGTTCATCCCGTACAGCCTGCCGTGCACGAAAAGAAACTCGTGCGCTTTCAACCAATCATGAAAACGAAAATGCTCGGGAAGAAAACCCACCTTGCGAAGAGCGCTCGCAGTGCCGACGGGGCTACCGAGCAAGAGTCCTCTACCCGAGGTTGGAGCGCTGAGTCCGAGGAGCATCTTGACAGACGTGGTTTTCCCAGCGCCGTTCGGCCCCAGAAACCCGAAGACCTCGCCGCGCTCGACCCGCAGGGAAAGGTCCTCGACAGCAACCTTGTCTCCGAAGACCTTTCGCAGGCCGATGGTTTCGATGGCGGGGGTGGTGTCATTCATAGGGTTGGGCCTGGGGGCGAGGGTAGCGGCATAGATTAATCCACGAACCAACACGAACTAACACGAACAAAATGCAAAGAAGAAGTCAGAAGTCAGGAGTCAGAAGTCAGAATGGGAAAGGATCAGGTTTCCATTCTGACTTCTGACTGCTGACTTCTGACTTCTTCTCTCTGCATTTTGTTCGTGTTAGTTCGTGTTGGTTCGTGGATTAAACTATGCCGCTACTTCAGCGAATTCGCAATCTCGAGCGCTTTCTCCTTGTCTCCGGCGCCGGTTAGTGTATACAGGATCTCGTCCTTAATCCACATCAGGAAAAATTTCTTACTGCTTTGCGAGGCCGGGACGATCAAAGTCGCCGGCACGCCGTCCACAGTCACTTTTTGCTCCGAAGCCACGTTGCGGGGGACGGGTACGACCAGCGTCGTCGTCCAGTCGATCGTGGCTGCAAATTCCTCAGCCTCGGCGCGCGTGAATCCGATGACCTGCAGCATCGCCGTTGCCACCTGGTTCACATCCATTCCTTCAGGGGCGCCGACCGTCGGTGACATCAGCTGCCTGAGAACCACGTCGCAGCGGTAGTGAGCGCGCTGGCTCGCGTCATCGGGGTCAGTCAACACGGCCGGGTCGCCGCAGTCTCCATAGAGCCCAACGACCACGGGCGGAAAGTCGACCGTGACGCTCGTGCCGTCAAGCGTCTCGGGGAGCTCGATATCATTGCGGCCGATTTCCTGCAAGATGCCCCGGATCCGATCCAGGTCAACCTGCATCGTCAGCTTGGCCGCCGGTTCCACGATCCATTTCACCGGATCGCCAAGCGCTTGCGGCGTCCGGACCGAAATCCCCGCCTTCAGACTGGCTTCGTCGGCCGACTTAACCTCGGCGGCCTTACCCTCGGATTCCACTTTCACGCTGCTCGCAATCAGGTCTTCGATCCCTGACGCGGACTGAAACTTCTTCATCTGCTCCTGTACGCGATCGGAATCCACGGCGACCGTCTCGATCTTCTGAGCCCGGAACAGATACAGGAACTTGGCCGCGAGGGCCCGGACTGGAGGAACGGTGAAGATCACCACCAGTACTGTCACGGCCAGAAAGGAAGCCCACACGGGCCGGTACTTCCGGGAAAAAGCGGTTTGCCACATACTTGTCATCTCCAACTGTGTTTCGATTCGTTCTTTAAGCCTCGTCGTTACCACTCCAGGCGTCGGGGGAGGCGACTCCGGATCGAGAAGGCCAAAGTGCGAGGTCATTGAGGCGGCTCTGGCGGCGGCTTTTTCAAGTCGCTCTCGGCAGGCTTCACAACCGGCGAGGTGGGCGGAAATGCGTGACCGCTCCTCAAGGCTCGCTTCCTGATCCCGGAAAGCCTGAATTAATCCTTCGTCGATATGCATACAATCTCTACTCCTCGCATCCCAGCAACTCCTGCACCAGCTACCTGGCCGCCTTTCGGAACTCGTGCTCGAATTCTTTCTCGGCCCGCGAGAGCAAAGAACCGATCGAGCTCGGCGCAAGATCCAGGGCAGCCGCCAACTCGGCATAGGAAAGACCGGAGTACCGGAGGACCAACAGACGGGCCGAACGGGGCCTGAGCCGCGCCAGAACGGCCCGGACTCGCCGCCGTTCCTCAGCCTGAGCCGCCAGCTCTAATGGATCCCTCACCGCGCGGTTATCAGTCGTCCATTGTGCTGCCGCCTCTTCATGCGAGCTCCGGCGCCTCTTTGCCCGTAAGGCGTTCAGCCCGACATTCACCGCCACCCGATAAAGCCAGGCCGCAGTTACAGGGCCGGCGCCGGGCTCGGACATCCGGCGATGAAGCCGCCAGAAGACGTCGAGAGCCAGGTCTTCGGCCTCTGCGCGATCCCCGACCACCCGGTACACGACCGCGAAAAGTTTCTGCCAATACACCTCGAAGGCCGCTTCAAAAGACGTCATGGACGTCTCCCGAGCTGTGTCTCGTTCACTCCAGCTGGCTTGTGACTCCACCCCTGACCTCGTACACCAGGTCTGCCGGCATGTCAATTCATGGCCACTTCCACCCACGTTGATATAAACACCGCTCGGGCCCATTGTGTGACAAAGTGGATGAGAACCTGTAGATTATGGTGATCTTCGCCGCAGGGGCGGGAGGAAGTTGTGAAATGAGAAAGACAACCATCTTGCGCAAGGCACTCACGGAGCGCCGCGCCGTTGTGGCGCCCGGTTGCCACGATGCGTTAAGCGCCAAGATTATTGAAGCGTGCGGCTTCGAAATCGTGCAGGTGTCGGGTTTCGGCATCGCCGGGTCGCTGATGGCCACGCCGGACCTGGGAATGACCCAGATGAAGGACATCCTGGACGTGACCTGGAACATCATCCAGGGGGTGAAGTTGCCGGTCATGGCGGACGCCGACACTGGCGGAGGGAACGCCATTAACGCCAGTTGGGTGTGCGAACGCCTGATCCAGATGGGCGCCGCCGGGATGAACATCGAGGACCAGGTGTTTCCGAAACGCTGCGGTCACCTCGCCGGGAAAGAGGTGATCTCCGCACAGGAGATGGCGGGACGAGTGCGGGCGTGCGCCCGGGTGCGTGACCGACTGGATACGGACTTCATCCTGAATGCCCGCACGGATGTCTACGGTCTGGAAGGTATCGACGTGGCGATTGAGCGTGCCAATCTGTACCTGGAGGCCGGCGCCGATCTGGCTTTTATTGAGGGGGTATCGACCCGGGCGGAGATCGAAAAGGCGGCTCGAGAAGTGCACGGGCTGCTTTCAATCAACCTCATGGACGGCGTTTCGGGAGTCCGAACAGAGCTGGTTCCCGTTCCCGAGCTTGCCCGCCTGGGCATCGCGCGGGTGTCGATCCCCGTCGCCTCGATCATGGTAGCCCACAAGGCGCTGCTCGATTTCTTCCGAGCTCTCAAAGCGTCGCCGACCGGAATCCTGGCCGGACAGACCGGGTGGCTCACACCCTTCGCGGATTACACGGAGTTCCTGGGATTGAGCGAGTATCGCTCGCTAGAGGATGAATTCCTGCCCAAAGAACGCCTGATGGCCAAGTACCGAAACCCGTGCGGGTCGAAGTGACAGCTTTACTTAGCCGCCGCCTGGTTTGGCCTCAAAGAGATTAAACCTGAGAACTAAGAACGGGCGCTCTCGCTTATGCCTTCGCGACAGCTCTGCGAGTCGGAGCGGAGTGGGCGTAATGCCACTTGACTTCGCGGTAACTACAGTTGCGGCAGGTCCAGACGTCTTCAACGTAGTACTCAGCCGTTTCAGAGGCATTAAAATAGCCGGGGCCCAATCGGAAAACTTCGCTGGGTCTGATGTAAAACTTCTTTGACATCAGTCCGTTGCACTTGGGGCACACCATCATGCCACCTCCTTGGCGGACCGCTTGTGATTAAGCCAAGATTCCTTGGATGGCAACATGGTACTACAGCAGGAAGGGCGAGACAACAACGAATAAAGAATAAAGGATGAAGGATGAAGGGTGAAGAGGAAAGGATGAAGGATGAAGGATGAAGGATGAAGCAGGAAGAAGGAAGGAGGAAGACGGCCGATCTTCGCGCCTTCCCTCTTCATCCTTCATCCTTCATCCTTCATCCTTTCCTCTTCACCCTTCATCCTTCATCCTTGGTTGTCCCCCCCGAGCCCTAAGGGCTAGTCGCCCTTATAATAGAAAGAAAGAAAAGGGAGCAATAGGATCTTGGGCGATTCGAATGTGCGGTCCTGGCTTTTCGGCCAGTCACCCCGGATAATCATCCTCTCCGCCCTCCTCTTGTTCCTCGTCATAACCTCCTTCGTCGTGATGAAATCGGCCAGGGACGCCCTCGTCCTGACTCAGTTTTCGGGCGAAACCCTGCCGTATTTCATGGTAGCTACCACGCTGCTGGTGGGGCTGATGGTGGCCGTCCAACTTCGCCTCAATGAGAGCTTGTCGGTCTGCAGCGTCCTGGCCGGCGGGCTCGTTTTCTATGCGGCCGGGACTTTCCTTCTGCACGTGGGTGTGCACGGCCACTGGCCCTTTGCCGTTCCGATCTTCTACGGGTGGGTCGGGCTGTTCGGGACCCAGATTCCCATGCTCGCGTGGTCGATCATCAGCCGGCGACTGCATGTCCGTGAGGCGAAGCGCGCCATCGGCACCATCGGGGGCGGAGCCGTGGCCGGCTCAATCGGCGGAGGTCTGATTGCCGAACGGGTGGCACGCCTTGGAAGCACGCCCGATCTATTAGCGGCCGCCGGCCTCCTGATGATCGCAGCCCTCATCCCCGTGATCGGCCTCGGCCTGTGTCCACGGGTGGAGTCTGCGGACGATTCGAGTCTTGAAGCCGGCCGCGTGCTGCGGCCGAGGTTCGTCGCGATCGTGCTGACGATCGTTGCGGCAGGCAGTATCGTTTCGACCTTCGCCGAGTTTCAGTTCAAGATCATCGCTCAGCAGGAACTGACGACCGAAACGAGCCTAACCGCTTTCTTCGGCTGGTTCTATGCTTATCTGGGAGTCGCAACATTGGCCTTTCAGCTGGTGGTCACTCCCCTGGTAATTCGGTGGCTGGGAATAACTGCCGGGTTGGCTGTACTTCCCCTGGCCCTGCTCGGTGCCAACGCGCTTATAGTCGGCTTTGGAACCCTCTGGTCGGCCGTAGTCCTCCGTGGCGGAGAGCAGCTCTTCAAGCATTCGATCGACCGGTCCTCCCTCGAGGTTCTTTACACCGCGGTTACCGGCAAAGCGAGGATCAGGCTCAAATCTCTGGTCGAAGCCTTTGGGGTACGGGCGTCGGAGAGCGTGGCGGGGATCCTGCTGATTGTGCTGTTCTCAATCGCTTCCCTGCCCTTGTCCACTATCGGTCTGCTGGGCATCGTCTTGTCTCTGGCCTGGTTTTGCGCGGCGATCCTGCTTCGCCGGGAGTACACCGAGATTCTGACCCAGACGATAGAACGAAAGGGCCTCGATATCGACGAGCTCAAGCGTAGTCTCTTTGGGCCCGAGTTCCATCGGCTACTTCCCCGTCTGCTTCAGACGACCTCGACTCAAACCTGGCTCCACCTGCTCGATCTTCTTGAGACCAGCGATCAGCGACTCATTGGCCCCCGGCTGTCGATTCTGCTCGAGCACCAAGACGCGCAAGTGCGCCGGAAGATTCTGCGCCTGCTCTTTGACCAGCCGCGGGACTACAGCTCGGATGTCGAGAGGCTCCTCGGAGATGTGGATCGCTCGGTTCGAACTGAAGCGATCCGATACCTCTGCTCACATTCGCCACAACCGATGGGAAGGCTTCTTACCTTCCTTCAAGACCCTGACCCGTCCGTGCGGGTCGCGGCCTGTTCCTGCTCACTCATTCTGGAAAAAGAGGAATCGCGGGAAGTGGCAATGGGCAAGCTGGAAGAGATCCTGAACCACTCGTACGACCCTGATCAGCCCGACCTGAGGCTTGAAATCGCCAACGTCCTTCAAGACTTCCAGGCAGGTGACGCCTACCTGCGACTTGTCCGCAGGCTCATGAAAGATTCCTCCCTGGAGGTCCGCCGATCCGCACTGAAAAGCGTCAGCAAAATTCGTCCGGAGAGCCTGTTGCCCGTTTTGTTTGCCAACTCGAAGGAACCCGCCTTGTGGGCGGACCTTCGGGGCGTTTTGGCCAGTTTCGGCCCCGTCGTTATCGCGTATGCCAGGCAACTGCTGCCCGCTCAAGAAACGCCTGCGGAGTTGAAAAGACTGATACTCCAGGTAATTTCGGATATCGGAGACGAGCCATCCCTCGCTCTTTTGCTCGAGTACGCGGAGAATCAGAACCTGTGGCTGCGATTTCAAGCAATCAAGGGGCTAAACCGGCTGAATGATCCCCAGGAACTGAATGGTTTCAGGCCCCGGATTCAGCAACTGCTTGACAACGAAATCAGGGAGTTGGAAAAGTACCGGCAACAACAAGGCGTCTTTGATCAGGGGGCTCCCACCCTGATCAGCAACCTGCTCGCCGAACGCCGCCAATGGTCCGAGGAGAGAATATTCCGGTTGCTCGGCCTGCTCTATGAGCAGAAGGCCGTTCAAAAAGCCTACTTTGCTTTCAGCGAAGGAAGCAGTCACCTGTTCGACACGGCGCTCGAGCTGTTGGACAGCCTTTTGGCGCTTGAGCACAAACGGACCATCGTTCCCCTGCTCGAGAACCAGACGAACAGACCCGACGGGGACCCGCGAGCGCCTGACGGCCGGAAAGAGAGCCTTCTGCAGTTCATCGAACAGAAGGACCAACTGGCGGCGGCAGCGGCCCTGGCTGATCTTCGCCCGACCGAGCTACGAAAGTGGCGGGCGGATCTGGAGACCGCCGTTCAAAGCCTAAAAGGCCAGTCGCTGGTGGCCGAGACACTGGAGTGGAGACACCGACAAATGCGAGATGAACCGAGTCCGACAGAATCTGACTCACTCACGACTATTCAGAAACTCGAGAGCCTGTCCAAAGTCACTATCTTTTCCCGGCTCGGTCCTCATGAGCTTCTCCTGCTCGCAAGCTCCAGTGTCGTGCAGGATTACGGGGAGGGAGAGATCATCTACCGGGAAGGAGAAACAGCGCATCACATCTACAACCTCATCAAAGGTCGAGTGCAGCTCCGGCGCGACCCGGATCAGGTCGAAGAAATCAGCCCTGGGGGAAGCTTTGGCGCATTGGCGGTGTTGAGCCGGCAGCCTCGGTTCTTCACCGCGCAGGTCCTGGAGCCCGCCCGCTGCATAAAAGTCGAACGAGAGGCTTTCTGGGAGATGGTGGAGGACTATCCCTCCGCTTCGCGGGCCATTTTTGAAGTTCTGTCGGGTCAGATTCTGACGATGATGGGGCGCTTGAAGAAGGATGAAGGATGAAGGATGAAGGATGAAGGATGAAGGATGAAGAAAGCTGACAGCTGACAGCTGACGGCTGACCAAAGCCAAAACCAAGCAGTTGTCAGCTGTCAGCCGTCAGCTGTCAGCTTTCTTCATCCTTCATCCTTCCGCCTTCATCCTTTCTTCCAGGGGGAAGCATATGGCAAACCACGGAAAGGTTAAGGTTGGGATTATAGGCTCACAGTTCGAGGCAGATATTCATGCGGCTTCTTTCCAGATTATGCCGGAGGAGGCGGAAGTCGTCGCGGTTTGCTCGCCGACACCCGGTCACCCGGAGGCGTTGGCCAAACGCTACGGTATTCCCCGGGTCTTTCATGACTACCGCGAGATGCTGCAGGATCGGGAAATCGAAATGGTGACAGTTGCCGCTCCCAATTCCCTGCATGCAGAAATGACGAATGCAATCGCCCGGTCGGGGAAGCACATCGTCTGTGAAAAACCCCTTTGCATGACACTCGAAGACGCTGACCAGATGATCGAGGTATGTCGGGCCAACGGCGTGCTGCTCATGTATGCGGAAGAGTTGTTCTTCACTCCGAAATATGTGAAAGCGAAAGAGATGGCCGACCAGGGGGCGTTCGGCAAGGTGTACCTGGTGAAGCAGAGCGAAAAGCACTTCGGTCCGCATGCCTCCTGGTTCTGGGATGTGGATCGCTCGGGGGGCGGCGTCTTCATGGACATGGGCTGCCACGGGATTGCCTTCTGCCAATGGTTTTACAACCGCTCGGCGGTCAAGACCGTCTTCTGCCAGATGGGGACGTATGTCCACCAAGACAAGACACGAGGGGAAGACAACAGCATCTGCATTCTGGAGTTCGAGAACGGTGCAGTAGGGCTGGTGGAGGACAGTTGGGCTCGTAGAGGCGGTATGGACGATTGCATAGAGATTTACGGAGAAGGCGGCGTGACGTACGCCGATCTCCACATGGGCAACGCCTTACCCACCTTCAGCGAGTACGGCTATGGGTACGCCGTGGAGAAAGCTCCCACGACAGCCGGGTGGACCTGGCCGGTTTTTGGGGAACTGTGGAATTACGGGTTCCCGCAGGAAATGAGGCATTTCGCCCGATGCGTGCGCGGAAAGGAGGAACCGCAGGCCACTGGTGAAGACGGCCGCCGGGTGATGGAAGTGATGTACGCCGGCTACGCGTCGGCCAGCGCCGGAACCAAGATCAAACTGCCTTTCACGCCGCCCGCCGGAGTAAAGAAGCCAATCGACCTGTGGCTGAAGCTGAAGTCATAGGTACTGGTTTTCACAGAGCCGCGCACGACGCGAGGGTGTTGAAAAAGTTCACCCAAATGTAAATTCGCTTATACGTATCTTGCCTGGACTCGGTCCATTCGGAGGTGCGGGCGGCATAAGGTGGCCCCTGCCGGCATTCTAGGGCCTGGCTACTTCCTCACGCCGGAGGCGTGAG